>Ga0335077_10010715_pt1 | contig 11444 bp, 9 predicted proteins | sample Lox_Sample_31_FD_207151 | JGI IMG/M metagenome (GOLD analysis project Ga0335077, IMG submission 207151) | Soil microbial communities from Loxahatchee National Wildlife Refuge, Florida, United States - Lox_Sample_3.1 | ecosystem: Environmental > Terrestrial > Soil > Wetlands | place: USA: Florida...
TGGTTCAGAAACCGGCAATTAGCCGGAGCAGAGCCGTGAATGAGGGGGAAAATGATCTTTGAACCGGGAATGCCAGAGCGAGCCCACCCCGGCCCATCATTCCGGGCCGGAGTGCGCTCGCGTTTAGTTGCTGCTTGAGGACTTGAGAGCGCAAGGCGCGCCGCTAATGGGGAAGCACGCGGTGGGGCAGCAGCCAGGTAAATCCGACGAAAACCTCCCAGCGCGTGGAAGTGCTGGTCAGCCCACGGTTGAAGCCGCCATCCAGGACCAGGTCCTTGTTCACGTTGTAATTCAACGCCCACAAATTGCCGACAGCATTACTGCGCAGAAATGGCTGGCTGAAGCGCCAGATTTCGCCGGACAGGCTAAACTTTCCGGTAAGCGCATGGGAGACGGAGAGGGTTTGGCCGAACTGCATGCGGTGAACGGAATCTTCGCTCACGTCGTTGAAGATGTAGTTAGTGTCGTAGTGAAAGCCCTTCACGTCGGCGCTCAGCAGCAGCAGAGCGGAATTGAGCGAGCTGCCGATGTCGAGGTCGGGCGTATCGCCGCCATAGACACTGCGAAAATAGCTGAGGGCGATGGTAGGCCGCGCTCCCTCACCCATGGAAACGATGCCCTGCGCCCCCAGAGATACGCCACCCGTGCCGTTGCCTGACTGACCATCCACAACCGAGTGTGCGAACGGGCCCGCGCCGACCAACAACTGAAGGCGGCGTGCCACGGCGAGCTTCACCACCTCATTGAAGCTTGACTGCGAGGAGAATTCGGGAGAGTGGTTGGCGTACAGGTATCCGGTTTCGAACTGAAGATAGCCGACGGGAGTAAGGGTTGCGGGCGTAGAGACCGTCGGGCGGCCGGGATTGGCGGAGGGGTCGTCGGGGGGCTGCTGAGCTGAAGCAGCGAGAGACAGCCAAAGGCAGAAGAGGATACAGCACCAGCGCATCATAGCCCTGGCGTCCCGCCTGCTGAGGCGCTCACGCGCGTTTGAAATGAATTCCATCGCGTAGCACTACGGCCGGCCCTGGCGTTGCCGATTCTTCCATGGGCTTGAGCTCTCGCGCCTTTATCTTTGCGCTGCGAGAATTCGGTTCTCAGTTCGTACGCTTAATTCTTCCCTGCAGTCTCAGGAATCAGTTTCCGTTCTCAGAAGGCGCCGACAAACTTATAGCTTCTATTTCGCACGCAGCAGCAGGACCGGCGCGCTGATGCTGTGCTGTACCCGGCTGGCGGTCGTGCCAAGAAATACATCGGCAAGAAAGCGATGACCATGAGTGCTCATCGCCACCAGATCACACCCTTTTTGCTGCACCCATTTAATGATCTCTTTCGAAGGCTCGCCGTATGCCAGTTCGGCTTCGCTGGGAATCCCTTCCGACTGAAATTCATCGCGGACCTTCTGGAGATAGGCCGTGTCTTCGGCGATCTCGGGGCTCACGGCATCGGGGCCATAAGTTCTGGCGGCCCAGCCATCCGCCACGTGCAGCAACACCACGCGGCTGTGCGCCAGTTTGGCAAGCTGCTTTACGTGCTCAATGATGGCCCGATCAGTCGGGGTGCCATCGAGCGTCACCAGAATGATGTTGTACATAGCCTCTATGCTTCCGCATTGCGAGTATCGGGTCAGCGCCCAACAATGACCTGCCAGGCGGCCCTGATCGAATCGGGCAGGCCATAGATGTCCATGGCCGTGATCAAGATAGCACTGCCCCAGCCGGCCAGCAGGAGGAACCAGCCATTCCGCCACTTGCCCATGCGCCTTTCCGAACTTGTAAAGTGCAAGAGCGGAAACATGGCGAATGGGAGTTGCAAGGCCAGCACCACCTGACTCAAGGTGAGCAGATCAGTGACGCTGCTCTCGCCCCGCACTCCGATGATCAAAACCGCCGGCAGAATGGCCAGAGAGCGCGTAATCAGGCGCCGCACCCAGGGCTTGATGCGCCAGTGCATGAAGCCTTCCATCACCACCTGGCCGGCGAGCGTTCCGGTGATGGTGCTGCTTTGGCCGCTGGCCAAAAGGGCGACGGCAAACAAGGTGCTCGCGATCACCGCGCCTAATAAGGGCGCGAGGGTGAGATAAGCGACGCGAATCCAGTCGCTCGCGGGGCTGAAGGTGATGAGGTGGCCGCCCGGTACCGTGACGCTGTGCTTGCCGTAGAACACCATGGCGGCGAGCACCAGAATGGCGGCGTTCACGAAAAACGCCACCATTAACGCCACCACGGAATCAATCGTGTTGAAACGAAGCGCGCTGCGGATGGAAAGCTCGTCTTTTTGCAGCTTGCGGCTTTGGACGAGCGCGGAGTGCAGGTAGAGGTTATGTGGCATTACGGTCGCGCCGATGATGCCGATGGCAACATATAGCATTCCCGCCTCGCGGAGGCTGGGCAGGATCATCGCGTGGCCCATCTCCAGAAAGCTGGGTTGGGTCTGGGGAAGGACGAAGATTTCGATGAAATAGCAGACCGAGATGGTGGCCACCAGAAGCAGAACCACCGCTTCGATGGTCCGCATGCCGAAACGCTGCAAGCCGAGAAGCAGCAGCACGTCCAGGCCGGTGATGATGACCGCCCACAAAAGCGGAACGTGGAAGAGCAAGTTAAGGGCGACGGCGCTGCCCAGCACCTCAGCCAAGTCGCAGGCGCCGATGGCAATTTCGCTCAACAGCCAGTTGGGCCAGCGAGTCCATTTGGGATACCAATCACGGCAGCACTGAGCAAGATCTTTTCCGGCCACGACGCCGAGGCGGGCGGCGATCACCTGCATGAAGATGGCCATCAGGCTGGCAACCCCGACCACCCACAAAAGCCCGTACTTGAACTGGGCGCCGCCTTGCAGGTCGGTTCCCCAGTTGCCGGGATCCATGTAGCCGACGCTGACCAGAATGGCGGGGCCAACGAAGGCACGCCACTGCTCCCAGAAGCCAGCCTGGTGGTGGGGTACCGCAACCGAGCTGTGCACGCCTTCCAGCGACACATGGCTGGCGGAGCGTGGGGGCGGGGTTAAGTTGATTTGCCTGTCTGCCATGGCCCACAAGTGCTAACTAAGGTGTAGCGGCGAAGGTTAACCGTGGTTAACTATAGCAGATCATGCGATGGGTGGGAAAGCCAGATTTTATCGGCGGCGGAGCGGCCGAGGATGGTGTGCCCGGAGGCGGTGCGGATGGATAGGGTGTTGTCGTAGTTGCGCTCGAGTAGGCCGAGCCGGGCGCCGGGCCGGATGCCGCGCTCTTCCAGAAATTCCAGCAGGCGGCGGTCGCGCTCGTAAATGCCGCTTACGCGATAGGTCTTGCCCACTTCGGCGTCGGTCAAAAGCGCCAGGCCGCGGCGGCGCCGGCTGGCGGGGCTTTCGCGCTCGCTCAAATTGCCGTGGGGACAGGCCCCGCCGCGGCCCAGGCGGGCCAGCAGCTTCGCTTCGAAATCAGGGGAGACGGCGTGCTCCAGGCGCTCGGCCTCGTCGTGGACTTTGTACCACTCCATGCCGAAAATTTCCGACAACATGCGCTCGATAAGATGATGCCGCAAGCTGAGGTGGCGCGCGATCTTGCGGCCGGCGGCGGTCAGGCTCACGTGGCCATCGGTATGCACGCGCACCAGACCATCCTTCTTGAGCCGGCGCAAGGCCATGGTGACCGCGGGCGGAGAAACCGAGAGCCAGTGTGCCAGGGTGGCGGAAATCACGGTTTCGCCTTCACTCTCGGCTTCCAGGATGGCCTTGAGATAGTCCTCTTTGGAGACAGTGATCATCTACGGACATTATACGGGGTTAAGCGTAGTTAACAGAAAATGGCGCGAGGGGCGGCCGATGGAGGCTCGCCGTTGCGATGGATCCATGGGTTTGACATCGGTTCCTTTCCGCCCCTAACCTTATGGTTCCCAAGCTATGAAAGTCCTGGTCATAGGCGGAGGCGGCAGGGAGCATGCGCTGGTATGGAAGTTGCGCCAGTCGCCGCGGGTGGAGAAGGTGTATTGCGCGCCTGGAAACGGGGGCATTGCCGATGAGGCGGAGTGCCTGGCGGGAGACGTGAAGAGCGTGGACTCGCTGCTGGCGCTGGCGCACCGCCTGCAGCCTGAGTTGACGGTGGTGGGGCCGGAGTTGCCGCTGCAGTTGGGCGTGGTAGATGAGTTTACGCGGCGCGGACTGCGCATTTTCGGGCCGACAAAAGCAGCCGCCCAACTGGAATCGAGCAAAAGCTTCGCCAAGGAGTTCATGCAGCGCCACCACATTCCCACCGCGCATTATGCGATCTGCAATTCCTCCGAAGAAGTGCGCGAAGCGCTGGCCCACTTTCATGCGCCGCTGGTGGTGAAGGCGGACGGATTGGCCGCCGGCAAAGGCGTGGTGATCTGCAAGACCAAGGAAGAAGCGGCGTCGGTGGCGGGCGAGATGCTCAGCGGAAAAATGGTGGGCGAGGCGGGATCGCGGGTAGTGCTGGAGGAATGCCTGCAAGGCGAGGAGCTCTCGTTTCTGGTGCTGACGGATGGCGAGCGCCTGGCGCCGCTGGTGGCCGCGCAGGACCACAAGCGCGTGGGCGACGGTGATACCGGGCCGAACACCGGCGGCATGGGCGCCTATTCCACACCTGAAATTCTGGATACTCAGATGCGCGACTGGCTGCTTGCCCACGTGGCGCGTCCGGTGGTCGCGGGCATGAAGGAAGAAGGCGCCGAATACAGGGGCGTGCTCTATTGCGGCCTGATGATGACGGCGCGCGGACCCATGGTGCTGGAGTTCAACTGCCGCTTCGGCGATCCGGAAACGCAGGCGATACTGATGCGGCTGGAGAGCGACCTGGCCGAGGCGCTCGAGGCCTCAATCGAAGGCCGAGTGAGTGAGGGAGATTTCAAGTGGTCGCAGGACGCGGCGGTGTGCGTGGTGATGGCCTCGGGAGGATATCCGGGAACTTATGAGGCGGGAAAGAGAATCATTGGACTCGAAGAGGCGGGCAGCCTGGCGGGCGTGAAGGTATTTCACGCCGGCACTACCAGCCGCGATGGCGGCTATTACACCGCAGGAGGACGTGTGCTGGGAGTGACGGCCCGGGGCGCCGACCTGCAGTCGGCAGTTGGATTGGCGTACGAGGCGGTGGGAAGAATCGGGTTCGAAGGGGCGCATTACCGCAAAGATATTGCCGCGCGGGCTCTGAAGAAGGGTTAGCATTCGGCTTCGATCATTTGCTGCTCGGAGGGCCTATGGAAGAGAGGCTTCGCAGGAGCATGGTGGGCGGGTTGCTGGCGGTCGTGCTGGGCTTTGGAGCTTTCTTGCGAACGCCGGGCGCAGAGCACGTTCGGGCGGTGCAGATAGTGGCGCTGCTTGCAGCAGGTATGGGGCTGGGCGTCGCCCTGGCGAACTTCCTGATGTTGGTCAGGCTCAGGCGGCGCGGTTAGGATCGCGAGTTGCAGTATCGGTCTAAAGGAGACAAACGGAACTCATGAGCAAGCCGGTGGTTTCAATTGTGATGGGCAGTGACTCCGACCTGGAGATCATGCGGGAAGCGGGCAAAGCGCTGGAGGGTTTTGGCATTGCCTACGAAATAGACGTGACCTCAGCGCATCGTTCTCCCGATCGCACGGCAGACTATGCGCGCAAGGCAGCGGAACGCGGCGTTCGCGTGATCATAGCGGGCGCGGGCGGGGCGGCGCACTTGGCCGGCGTGATCGCGGCGCACACCACGCTACCGGTGATCGGGGTGCCGATTCCCTCCACTTCGCTGCAAGGAATGGATTCGTTGCTGGCGACGGTGCAGATGCCGGCAGGCATTCCGGTAGCGACGGTTGCGATCGGCAAGCCGGGAGCTACGAACGCAGGAATTCTGGCGGCGCAGATTATTGCGGGATCAGACGCCTCGCTTGCCCAGAAGCTGACCGCCCACAAAGAAAAACTGGCCCAGGGCGTGGAAGAGAAGTCAAAGAAGTTGAAGGCCAAAGAAGCGTGATTCCGAGCTGCGCTGAGGCAACCAGGGGTTGACTCCAGATGGTCAAGTATCAACGGCCCGTAAGCTCCTGCACCGCCCGGTAGGCCTGATTGATGGCGACATCGGTGTAAGCGGTCGCGCCGGAGTCGGTATTGGCGATGGTGATGCGCCCGAAGGGCTGCCGTCCGATGACGTTGGGACGTTCGGCTTCGGGCCAGTCAGGATCGAAGAGAGGGTTGTATTCGTAGCCGTAGCCGTGTGGCCAGCGGTTGACGGTGATGGCTTCGATGTCACGCGCGGGGTCGAAGCCGCCTGCGCCCAGGGTGCGCAGAAGCTGATCGCGAAGAGTGCGCTCGAAATCGGCGAAGCTGGTGGCGAGCAATTCGTAGCGGCCGGCTTTCTGCTGCTCGCGCGGCGGCAGGCCGGGCTGGCAGGGAGTGCGGGAAAGAAAAAGCAAGATGGCTTCTTGGGGTGACGCGGGACTCTTATATTTGCCGATGTTGACCGCCCAGTTCAGGTTCACGCCCAGCCAATACGCGCCGGGCGCCGCGATGTTCGAGACGCCAAGCTTCTGGAACGAGCTCCAGTTGCGGATGCCAACGCTGGTATAAACCAGCGGGACCTTCACCAGATAATGCAGCGCCTGCTTCTGCTTTTCCGGCATGTCGGGGCAGAGGAAGGGAATCATCATGTTCCAGCAGGCGAGCACACAGGCCTTGGCGCGCACGCTGAAAAGCTGCTTGCCGCTGGTGTATGTGACTTCCACCTCGCGCGCGGAGGAAGCATCGGGAAGATTGCGCACGCCGACGACGGTGCTGCTTAGTCGAATGCGGACGGGGCCGGAGCGGTCGAGCTGCGAGTAATCGGCCTGCGCGGTGACGACGTCTTCGGCGGTGCCGTCGGGCATAGCTTGGGGAATGAGCTCGCGCACGAGCAGGCGGGCAATGGAAGCGTTGCCATCAGGAAAGTGAAATTCGTAAGAGCCGCCTTGCAGATAGCCGGCCGCCGAGTAGCTCATGTGGCGGGTGGGGGTGCGGTCCAGATTCATGCCCTGGAAGCCGGGCAGGCCGTGGGTCCAGCAGTCCAGGGCGGATTCGGCATCAATACCCACGCCCCACTCGTAGTGAGTGCGGCGCTGGTAGAAGGGAACGACGCCGGGATTCACCTTCGCCATTTTCAGCAGAAAATCCTTGTAGCTGATGCGCCAGAGGCGATCTTTCTTTTCCGCTGAGGTGAGGCCGGGCAGGTAATCCTGGTGACCTTCTTCGAGGCGAACGATGTCGCGTTGCGCTTCGGGCGAGAGCGGGGTTTTAGCGAGGAATTCGGCCCAGGAGGGCGAGGGTTTGGTTTTGGCGTGGTCGTCCTCGCCACGCGGGCCAGGCATGCCGACCACCAGGCGATCGGCGCCGAACGTTTCTTTGTCGAAGAATATGCCGGGTTGGAGGCCAAGCCGGTCGTAGAAGCCGGGATCGGCACACTGCGCCTGCAGCTTGGGTGGATCAATCCCCAGTTTTTTGAGAAGGCCGTCGGCTTCGCGGCTGTAGGGAGTGGGACTGTCTATGAGCATAGTCCCGCCGTTGAGCAGCTGAAGCCGTCCGCCGAGGTGGAATTCATCGCGGCGGGCGTGGCCGCCGAAGTCGTCGTGATTGTCGAGAATCAGAATTCGCGCCGAGTTGCCGGCGCGCTCATGGAAGAAGTGCGCGGCGGAAAGCCCGCTGATGCCCGCGCCAACGATGATCAGGTCGTAGGTTTCTTTGGTGTCAATCGGCTTGCCGGCGCTTTGCCAGAATGCGCCATCGCGCAGACTGTGAGCGGCTTCGAAGGAGCCGGGCTGGCTGCCGCGGAGGCCGGTCAGGATCGGGGGATCGTACCCGGACTTGTTTTGCGCTTCGGGGAAGCCAGCCAGGGCTTCGAGCTGCGTCGATGGCAGCATGGCGCCGCCAATCGCCATGGCAACGCCATCCATGAAATCGCGGCGGGTGATGGGCCGATGCATGCCCAGCTCGCGGCCGCGCGAATCAGACATGGCGGGCCTCGATCAACTCCTGCACGGCGCGGTAGCCTTGATCTATGGCCTGGTCGGTGTAGGCGGCCGCGGCGGCATCGGAGTTGGCGATGGCGATGCGGCCGAAACGTTTGCGGGCAATCTCGCAAGGCTGCTCGCCGGGAGGAAAATCGGGGTCCCAAAGCGGGTTGTATTCATAGGCGTAGCCGTGCGCCCAGCGATTGACGGTGATGGCGTCAATATCGCGCGCCGGGTCGAAGCCGCCATCAGAGAGCACTCGCGCCAGCTGGTCGCGAAGGTTGCGCTCGAAAGTCTCGAAACTGGTAGCCAGCAGATCGTAGCGACCGGCTTTCTGCTGGTCGCGCGCGGAAAGGCCCGGCTGGCAGGGCGTTCGCAGCATACGCACCAGAATCGGCTCTTCGGGCGCGGTGGGTGAAACATAGCCGCCGATGTTCACGGCGTAATCGAGATCGCAGGAGACGTGGTACATGCCGGGGCAGCTTACGCTATGGATCCCAAGCGTGTGGAAAGAATTCCAGTTGCGAATGGCCACGGCGGTGTAAACCAGGGGAACTTTTACTCCGTAGTGCAGAGCTTCCTTCTGCTTCGCGGGGAGCTGCGGGCAGAGATACGGGATGACCATGTTGAAGCAGGCGAGCACGGCCGTCTTGGCGCGGACTCTGTAGGCTTTTTTGCCGGCGGCGTAGATGATTTCGACTTCCTTGGCCGAGGCCGGGTCTGTGGAGTCATGCCCGCCGACGTGGCGCACGCCGACCACGGTGCTGCTCAGGCGAATTTTGACCGTAGACTTGGCGGAATCGAGTTGGCTGTAATCCACTTTAGCGAGGACGACATCTTCAGCGGTCTGGCCGGGGAGGGAGCCGGGAACCAGCGAGCGCACCAGCAGGCGGGCGATGGAGGCGTTGCCATCGGGAAAATGAAAGAAGTATGGCGCCTGATCGGGAGTGGCGGCGCCGCGAGCGGTAAAGCTCAAGCGTCCTTCGGGCACACGGCGGAGCTTCATGCCCTGAAAACCGGGAAAATAAATGGCCCAGCAATCGAGCGCGGGGACGGCATCAATACCGACGCCGTAGAGTCCGTGAGTGCGCGATTGATAAAAAGGAATGACCTTGGGATGAGCTTTAATGATTTGCAAAAGGAAATCTTTGTAGCTCATGCGGGAGAGCCGGTCTCGCTTTTCCGCTTCCGAGAGGCCGGGCATGTAATCCACCTCAGCTTGCTCGATGCGAGCGATGTCGCGCTGGGTCTCGGGAGACAGCGGAGTTTTGGCGAGAAACTCGGGCCATGAGCCCGAGCTCGGGGGCCCGCCAAAAAAAGCATGCTGCGGCTGGCCGGTAACCAGACGGTCTACGCCGAAGGTTTCTTTGTCGAAAAAGCAGGCCGACTGCAGGCCGTGATAGACGCCCCGGTTGGCGCATTTGGCTTCGAGCGCGGGCGGATCAATGCCCAGCTCGGTGATTAGGCCGCGGGCTTCTTGGCTGTAGGGGAAGGGCGATTCGATGGCGTAGGTGCCGCCGTTGGCCAGAAGCAGGCGGCCATTGGGGCGGAATTCGTTGCGCTTGGCGTGACCGCCGAAGTCATCGTGATTATCAAGGATGAGAATGCGGGCGGCGGGATTATATTTGCGGTAGAAGTAGGCTGCGGCTAAACCGCTCAGGCCACCGCCAACCACCGCCAGGTCGTAGCTCTCGTGGGTTTCGACCGGGGCGCCGGCGGATTTCCAGAAGGTGCCATCGCGCAGCGAGTGCGCTACCTCGAAGCAGCCGGGATGATCGCCGCGCATGCCCGTGAGCGCCGCAGGGTTGTAGCCGGGCGCGTCTTGCGGCAGCTTTCCGGCGGCCGCGAGTTCCTGCGCGAAGCCGGGTATAAGGGCGGCGGTAGCAAATGCTCCTCCGACGCCAACGGCCATGCCGTTGAGAAAATCACGGCGAGTGATGGGACGGTCCATTCCCAGGTCGCGGCCGAGGTCGCGATCACGCCTGCAGTTGCTTTCCTCCTTCGACACTTTTGTGGCCCTTTCCGCGCCAGCTTGACCGGAGACGAGCTGGCGCAGTTTTGCAGTCTGCGTGGTGAATGGTCAAAGAGTTCTGCGGCGAGTGAATTTCCGGCGGCGAAGCCCGAGGACCAAAAGAAGAGTTCTCTCTTGCCATTGCCAGAAAGAATACTCTCAACCCGCGGTTTGAAGAAGCATTGCACGGCCGTTCAGATCGCCAATCGACTACGGAGGGCACTATGGATCGCGCAGAAACACTAAAGACGATCCTTTGAGTGCACTTCACGGCAAGTCAATCAGGAAATACGCCGCCTTCTATTTTTCCATCTTCAGATAAATTGCCCGGGCACGGCCGAGCTGATCAAGAACGTGCTTTTTCTCGGCGGAGGTGTTCCAGTCATTATTGGCCTCGGCGGCCTGGGTCATGCGGTCAATCCAGGCGACGAAATACCTGGCGTCTTCCGGAGAGTGCAGCGGTGAGCCGGCAACGCTTACGTAAATCGGGCTGGTGGTGGCGTATGGATAAACATCAAGCACGGGATGCTCGGGCTTCTCGGTCCAGGCGCGCAAAACGCACCAGCCGCTGGTAGAAATCGGAAGTGTACCTTCTGCATCGGCTGATTCCAGGTCCGGACCGGTAGGCAGATCGCGTGCGACTTTGCCATTGCAAACGATCTGCACGTGATCTATGGGCACGAAAGAACGCATCCAGGCTTTGAACTTCACCTGTTTTTCGCCCGCGGGCAGGCGCAACTCGCCGCCCACTTCTTTTCCGCCGAGAGTAAACCCCAGCAATGGGCCGTTGGTGGCGAAAGTCTTGCCCTGCTTCAGCGCGGCGAGCCAGGGCTCGATGCGAAGCGGCCCGCTCGCCACTTTCACGTAAACGCGGTTCAGGCCCACGGGGCCCCGCAACGAGGCATAGTCGGCCATGGCATCAGTACCGGCGGCGGTGGGCAGATGAAATCCGAGATTTAACAGCTTGTACCAGACGGCGGCGGTAGATTTGTGATCGCTGAAGCCCATCACCTCGATGTAATCCACTTTGCCCAGGGCGAGATCCACAGGCAGTTCGTGGGTGAGCGATACGTCTTTTTCGGGATCGGGGAAAGTATCGTAAGGATGCACATAGCCGACCAGCGCGCCTTGTGCGTGCGCCATATCCGCGACATCGGCGTTGGTCGGAACCAGGCTGGCAGCGGGCGTTCCGGGATATGCGGCGTAATCGGGAATGAGAAAATTTCGAGTCAGGTGCAGAAGGCCAAGATGGCCCCAGTAGCTGGTGTGAAACTCCTGGCCATAGAAAAGAAGATTGTTCGCCGTTGAGGCCGGGTCAGCTTTGGTGCTGAAATACGAAATATCGGGAATGCGCTGCTCTTTGTTGACCACAAGGTCTTCCACGATGGAGAGATCTTCGGCCTGCGCCTGCGTGATGAGGTGAGCCGGGGTGTTGCGGTAGGTGCCGGCGTAATTCATGTGCAGGTGCACATCTCCGCTTACCCAGTGAAAACCGG
>Ga0335077_10010718_pt1 | contig 11444 bp, 9 predicted proteins | sample Lox_Sample_31_FD_207151 | JGI IMG/M metagenome (GOLD analysis project Ga0335077, IMG submission 207151) | Soil microbial communities from Loxahatchee National Wildlife Refuge, Florida, United States - Lox_Sample_3.1 | ecosystem: Environmental > Terrestrial > Soil > Wetlands | place: USA: Florida...
TACGTATTCCTTGGGTTTCTCGGCGCCCTCGCCAAAGAAGTAGGCTTCCATCTGCTGCACGATGAACTCCTGGTGGTCCTTCTTCCAGGGCTGCAGGCGGTATTCGTTGAGCAGCATCTTCATGTGTTCCTGCCACTGCTCCCAGGCCAGCTTGGAGACATTGTCGTAGATGCGCTGTCCCAGCTCGCCGTCGAAGGGCGGCTCATCGAGGCCTTCCATCTCGCGTCCCATCTTGATGCATTTCACCATGTGTGCCATGTGATCTCCAGCGTGATTGTGCTCACCCAATTCTAATCGCTGTTCGCTTTTCGCTCTTCGCCAGAGAAGCGCTGTCGGACCGAAAGCGCACAGAAGACTTGATACAGCTACAAACTCGTCCACGCCGAAGAGCGAATGGCGAAGAGCGAATAGCGGCTACTCCCCCAGCCACGCTCCATACGGCCGCAGCCGCTCGATCTGGTCGCAAGTGATCTTCAGCGCGGCGGTGATCGGCACGGCGAGGATCAAGCCCATCGGTCCCCATAGCCATCCCCAGAACAGCAGCGCCAAAGTGACGGCCAGCGGATTCAGCTGCAGGCGTTTGCCCAGAATCTTGGGATAGAGCACGTTCATGCCGAGCAGGTGCAATCCGACAACGCCGAGTGTGACCACCAGGAACGTGCCGGTGGTGAGATGCCCGAGATCGGCTACCAGCGGCGGCAGAACAGCGAGAATCACACCTAGATACGGCACAAGGCTGAGGAACCCGCTGATGACGCCCAGGAAGTAAAAGTACGGCAGGCCGATGAGCCCAAATAGTGCGATGCTGCACGCACTGAGGAAGACCCCGATAATGAAATTGCCCACAATGAACGAGCGAATCATTCCGGCAATGAGGCCGAGCATTGTGTACGCAGTGTTGCGACTCTCCATGCGGAACAGCATGACCGTCGCCGAACGTACGTGGTCCTGCCAACTCAGCATGAAGAACACCAGAAACGGTATGAACGTGAGCGCAAGGACCAGCTCCGACACAGAGCTGGCGTTGCGGCTGACGAGGTCCGTCCAACTGCTCGACTGCCTCACCGTCACGGTCTTCTTGTCGTCCTCGGACGACGGCAGCACGGTTTCTGTCGTCTTCTCAAGCTGCTCGGCCTCTTCGCGAACCGGCGCCATCATCTGCTGGATCCTGGCTTTGTACTTGGGCAGCTCGTACAGGAACGCCATGGCGCGGCTGTAGGAGACGTAACTGGCGCCGAGGAGCGCCGCCACCAGGACCAACACCGCGATCAGCGCGCCGAGTCCGCGCGGTATTTGAACCCTCAGGAGCAGGTCCACCAGCGGCGCGAGCACAAACGAAGTCAGGATGGAAACCAGCACCACAACCAGGATGAGCTTGGCGAAGTACATCATGGTCAGCACTGCGCCTGCGGCCAGAATCAGCAGCGCCGTGACCTGAAGGCGCAACATGCGGCCGCGATCCATCTCCGCCGCAGCGGAGCGGCCCTTGGGAGCCTGCGGAACTGGTGCGCTGGTCGCAAGTACTGTGCCGCTGTCTTCGTGCACGCGTGCGGGAATCGGATTGTCGAGCAACTGATCGGGCATTTGCCTTATGGTACTCGCACAGGAGCAGACTCCGAACATGATACTGTTTGCAGGGTCGCAAATGGTAAACGCTCCGCAGACAGGTGCGAAACCCGATCAGCCTTCACGCATCCTGGCGCTGGATTTCGGCTCGAAGAACATCGGTCTCGCCGTCAGCGACGAGCTGGGCCTTACCGCGCAGGGGTTGCCGACCTTACGGCGCAGCAACAAGCGCAACGACCTCGATCATCTGCGGCGCGTGATCCGGCAATTCGGAGTCGGCGAGATTGTGATGGGATTGCCGCTCCGCATGAGCGGCGCTGAAGGAGCGCAGGCGGAGAAGGTGCAAGCCTTCGCCGAAGAGCTGCGCCGCAGGTTCAAGCTGCCGGTGCATCTCTTCGACGAGCGCCTGACATCCGTGGAAGCCAATCGCGTGCTGCGCGAAACCGAGATGAGCATCCGGCGCCGCGCCGAAGTTGTGGACCAGCTTGCAGCGGTGCTGATTCTGCAATCGTTTCTCGAACTCCGGCGAGCAGCACCGAATGTTGTGGAATAGCAAGCTGCAAGGCATCATGTGCAATCAGAATGCTACTATAGTGCTATTTATGGCACCAGTCTTTGGTGCTAGAGTGACGCTTTCGCGCCCAGTGCGCGATGGGACGCCAATCCGTCCATACGACGGTAGGCGGCTCAGTCGATCTTTCAAACATTGCAACAGTTAGGGGATGGCAGATCGTCCTACCTCTTGACCGTTCTAACGGAAACCTTGTGGAATCAATATTTTACATATAACTGCCTTGGATTCTATAATTTGCGGAGATTTTTTCAGACTTATCTCTTGTTTTCAATATTTTACGGGAAACATGGGGGAGGGGGGTACCCGCTAAAATCCCCCGGCATCGGCGTTCTTATCTACCGTGAGCGGCGATCGTCAGAGCTGGGCTAGGGGAACTTGCCCATCGTTGTTGCCGGATTTTGCGGCGGCAAGGGCCCTATCTTGTTCGGAAAGCCCAGCCGAGCATCAGCAAGCCGCTAGCGGCGATCCAGCTTCCAGCGACGCGGACCGCGATACGCGCCCAATGGGCGTGCAGTCGGACCACAAACGCGGCAGCCAAGGCGACCAGAACGAAGACTGCAAACACCAGACCGAGCAGGGCAACCGAGGCGGTCTCAAACTGGCCCATGCCGGTGCCGTTGAGATAGCCATGATAGAGGCCGAGCAACGCGGCGAGCGCGGTGGTTACTGGCAGCGATAACTTGGCGTCGGCGGCGAGCAGTCCTCCCAGCAGAAGGAACCAGGCAGCCGATACCAGCGCGTTGCCGCTTCGTGCGGCAGCGCTAATTCCGGCAAGCCCGCCCAGTAGCCACGCCGTGGGAAGCGTGAACAGCGCCCGGCGTCCGTAGGCTGCGCCGCGCAGCCCGGCCAGCAGCGCCAGGGCGAGCACGGGAAGGAAGTCCTCCGGGCTCATGAGGAAGTGCATCAGCCCGTCGTACAACGGGCCCATGCCGGTGGTATTGAGATGCGCCTCGGCGGGAACGGCGCACGTGGCGAAGGCAAAGATGACAAAGGCGTACAACGGCAGGCGAGACTTGGGCGCGCGGTTCATGCGATCGCCTTCCATAGAAAGAAGACCCCGCCAACCGTGACCAAGGCCCCCGCGACACGCAAGAGCTTCTGTCCCCAAGCCCAGCGATGCACCGTGCCAATGCCGATTCCCAACGCGTGCAGGCACCCGGTCGCAATGACGAAGCCGATGCTGTAGAGCAGCGCGCTTTGGCCCGGCGGTAGCTCGGTACCGTGCGCGTGTCCGTGGAAGATGGCGAAGAAGCCCACCAGAATAGCGGCGAGAGCGAGCGGCGGACGGACCTCAAACATGACGGCAGCGCCGAGCAGAATGGCCGAAGCCGCGATGCCGTACTCGATGCCGGGAAGCGGCACACCCATGAGCCCCAGCATCCCGCCCATGGCCATCACCATGGGGAAAGCGACTGGCAGAAGCCAGATGGCAGGCGCACCGAGTTGCGCGCCCCACAGGCCGACGGCAACCATCGCTAGCACGTGGTCCAGTCCGGAGATGGGATGGCGGAAGCCGGTGAGGAAGCCAACAGCCTCGCCCTTCTGAGGGTGGGCGAAGGCGGAAGGAGCACAGAGCAGGACCAGCATCATCGCCCCGATGAAACGCGACTTTCCGGTTTCAAGTTTCGAGTTTCGAGTTTCAAGTAAAGGCCCGAACTGAGCGCGCTTATCAAGCTCGAAACTTGACACTCGAAACTGGAAACTGCTCCTCACCGCGCGCCTCCAAACAACATCGCCACGCGCTGCACCGTCCAGAACGCACCGAGTGAGCCGACCGTGTATCCGGGAATTGCCTCCACCCAACGCGGCCAGCGAATTTCGAGGATGCGAAACGATCGCTCCAGCGCCAGGATCAAAGCGATGAAACCGACCTGCCCCAGCTCGACACCGATATTGAAGCTGACCAGTGCCAGGGGCAACTCATGTCGGGGCAGGCCGGCACTGGTCAGCGCGCTGGCGAAGCCAAAGCCGTGCAGCAATCCAAAAGCAAACGCAGCCACCCAGGGATGGCGGATCGTGGAACTGGTCTCGCCACTCCACGAGCGCACGATCTCCGGACCGAGGAACAAGATGCTGAGTGCGATGGCGGCATTCAAGGGGAGGACCGAAATCTCGGCGTAGCCAAGTGTCGCGATGGCCAGTGTGATGCTGTGCGCGACAGTGAAGGCCGTCACGGTCTTGAGGAGCATCCAGCGGTCCTTCACGATGAGCAGAAGGCCGAGTACGAACAGCATATGGTCGGCGCCGAAAAGAATGTGGCGGATGCCCTGCGCGATGTAGGTGCCCATCACCCCCAACGTGGATTGCGTCGCGGCAAGCTCGAACCACGGCTGCGACGGATGAACGATCGTCGTCCACTTGCGGCCGTCGAGCAGCTCGACGCGTACCAGCACGTCGGTAATCGTCAGTTGCAGGCCGGGAAACTCGATGCGCTTGCCGGCCAGACCGTTCGCTCCAGCGTCAATCCAGCGGCGCTCTACGAAGGAGTCCGCGAGCTCTTGCACGTTGGGCTCTCGCACATTCTTCACATCGTCTGGAAGCTTCAGCACAACCGGCAGGCGCATGCCCGCGAGAACCGGCGTTCGCCACAGCACGCTGAATTGGCCAGGCACGGTTTCTTTGATTTCCAGGTAGGCGGGGCGAGCTTCGTGGGCTAAAGCAGCGCAGACAGCAAGCAGCAGAAACGCCGTGAGCCAAACTATGCGCACTCTGGAGCAGATCACAGCCCCTCTCCTGAAGAAGTCGGCACTTCCTTCTTGGGAGGTGGCGTTGGAGCTCGTGCCGCCTCCTTCGACGGCGGACCGGGCAGCAGGATTGTGTACTTCGCGCGCATCTCGGCATAGGCCTTCTGCCAAGCCTGCTGTTTCTGCTGGCCGAGCCACGCGGTCTTCACATCGGACTCGATCTCCTCGAACGCGGGAATGCGTCCGGGAATGACGGTGTCAACAAACACGAGATGCCAGCCATAGCCCGACTCAACCGGCCCCTGCCAGGAGCCGGGCTTCAGCTTCTCCAGGGCAACGGCGAACTGCGGGCCGAACTCCTTAGCCAGCGACTCAGGAGTGCGATCGCCGTAGTAGTCCTGAAACATGAAAGGATCGGCCAGCGAAATAGCCAGCTTCGAGTCTTCCGGCTGGCCCGCGATTCTGGCCAGCGCTTTCGCGGCATCTTCCTGCGCATTCTTGCCGCGCTTGTCGGGAGAGAAGTAAAGATGGCGGAAGCTGTAGCGGCTAGGCAGGGCGAACTTGTCTTTGTTCTTATCGAACCAGACCTTCAGTTCGGCGGTGGAAGGCTCGTGCGCGGCAGCAACGTCCTCTGCCAGAAACTGCATCTTCTGCGCCATGCGCCGCTTCACGATCTCGTCATCCTTGTCCAACCCCATCGCCAGTCCCTCGCGATAGAGGACCTCTTCGCGGATCTTGTCCTCGACCATGGCCTGGAACTCCTGCGGAGTCGGCGGGCGATGCCACTGCGACTCGAAGTACATGTCCATCTGGCGCATGTCGTCGAGGCTGAGCGTGATTTGTTTCGACGATTCGATTCCAAAGCGGCCGCGATGCATGTATCCGTAAATGGCGAACAGCGCCAGACCGAGCAGAAGGAAGTGCAACAGAGGCTCGCGCAGCCAGCGTTTGACGGCGGGCGGTAAAGACCAGCGCAGCCGCCATCGCTCGATCGCGGGCTGCGATTCAGCAGGTACAACCGGGGAAACACTCATTTGCAGCAGTCTACTATGGCCATTCCGGCTTCATGGCAACACGCCGCAAGCGCACGGACCTCTTTTCTACTTGGGGCCCTGCCCTTTCTGCGCATGCTGATCGTAGAAGCCACTGACATCGTTCTCCACCTTATGCACCATCGCGCTCCCCAGCTTCTCGACCAACTGCCGCCGGTGCTCTTCGCGAATGGCCTGGAACTTCTGCTGTTGCTCCTGGTTTAGAAGAGGCGTGATCTTGGCATCGACCTCGTCGGCGATGGCCTTCAACTGCTCCAGCTTGTCCATTGGCTTCAGAGAGGTGTTTTTCTTCAGCGCCTCCAGTTTCGGCACCTCCTCCTTCTGGAGGAAGGGAACGATCTGCTGCTTCTGTTCCTGGGTCAGCCCCAGCTCAATGGAGAACTGGTTCAGCACTGCAATCAGCGGATTGAGCACAAACTGCGGCGAGGGAATCATCTCGTAGTTGGCGTAACCGAATTCGCTGCTGCGCGCGCCGTAATAGCTGTCGCCCAGCTTGTAAATCGTGATCGAGTACGGGTCCTGCGAGACTTTGATGGTCAGTTTGCCGCCTTCAATCTTGTAGGGACTGGTATTCCCTTCATAACCGGTGCGGATGGGGTTGCCAACATAGCTTGGGAGGGTTGTGTACTTACCAATGTGCCACGCGATGCTGTCGCCATCGGTCGTGTAGGCGACACTGAAGGTGTCGCTGGTGACGTTGTTGCGGACCCAGAAAGCCTTGCCGACGATGAAGGCTTTCAGTTGAGCGTCAGCCAACTGCGTGGCGCCCTTCGCTTTGAGGTCAGCCACGGTCATGCCCGCAGGCGCAGCCTTGCGGGCGTCGGCGCTCGGCGTGTACCAGATAGGCGAGCTCCAGGCGCGCTCCTGTCCGGTGAGCGGCACCATGTCGGGCGGCGGAACTCCTGCCTTCACGGCCTGAATGAGACTCCAGCGTGGCGTGGGAATCTCCAGCACGCGCGCGTAGTAGAAGGCATGCAGGCTGGGATCGAATTCCGGGTCGCTCCAGACGGTCTTGAGCTCCGTCAAGCCATCGTCGTTGGTGTACGTGGCATTCGCAATGTCCACCGTACTCTTGATCGCCGGCACGCGGCCGGTCCACTTATCGGGCTTGCGGTCGCCCGCCCAGACCACGTCGAAGATCTTCTCGAAGCTCTGGCCGTTCTTGGTCCAGCCTTTGATGACCTGGATGCGGTCGAGATTGGCGGAACTAGGATCTTTCACTGCCCAGATGACAAAGGTCGGGGCCGTGCCCTTGCCGCCCTGCGGCATCGCGGGCAGATCGGCGCCCATGGGAACGCCGTTGGTGTAGGACTGATGGATCCAATCCTTGGCATCAAAGGCGTTCTTTTTGTAGCCCCAGCCGCCGAAGAAGCGGACTTTGATGTGCGGTCCGCTGACGCCGAAGGTCTCCTTGCGGTACATGGCGTCCCACAGGGACTCCCGAGTGTTCTCCTCGGCCCACACGCCTGTGAGTCCGCCTGGGTTCTCCAGACGTACGTCCAGAGTGCCAAACGCCAGGACGCCGGCCATGCGCCGGTCGACGGTTCCGTCAATCTCGGCGTGACCGCCATAGAAGTTGTCGTGGCGGTAAGGACTGCCGGTGTTGTGGGAGTCGGAACCGCCGGCCATGCCAAATTTGTACGGGTTGTAGCCGCGCACATCCTGCATGGTGATGCCGTCTTTCAGGGCCTGGCGGCCATAGCTGCCCTGTATCTTGTCGATGCGGCCGACGTTCGGCGGCAGGCCCAGAAGACCTTCGGACAACTCGTAACTGGCGAACTCATCATTGGGAGACAGCAGAGGGTGAGTTTCCGATTGACCCTTGATCTGCTTGATTTCGACCAGACGCTCGTTACGATCGCGTGAGGCAGCCCATGCAGCGTCAATGGGTCGTCCGAAGCTGTCCACATCAATGGGGTACATCCAGCCGGAGCTGAGATTGGCATTGTGCGAGATGGCCAGCAGTTCATTGCCCGCCTTGCGCTGGGCGTCCATCCACTTCCACAGGTCCTCAGGGTGCCACGAATCGAGCGCGCTATAGGGCATTATGGGAATGTGGGTGCAATCGCGGAAGAAGATGTTGCGGTGGAGATTGATGTTGTTGTACTGGGACGTGTACTCGTACGAACAAAACGCCGTGAACTTGCCGGGATGGTTGTTCGCATTCGCGATATCGACGTTTTTCTTCCAGATGGAGCCTGCGACCTCCGGGGTCATAAATACCTTGATCGGAGGCTGGCTCAACATGTTCACGAGGTAGGTGAAGGCCCTCTGAACTTCCGCCTGGTCACCCGGGTCTTTCAGGATGAGCGGTTGCGCCTCGGGCATCTTACTTACGGCCGATCCCGGCGCATTCGCTTCTCTCGTAAGGCCAACGTATTCCGAATGGTCGGTCACGCCCATGAAGTCCATCGGCGTCTCTATCTTGATGTCGTAACCGAGGGGGTGCTTGATGGTCTGGCCCTGCGCGTACCTCAGGGCATCATCCGGACCGGTGATGCGGTTGCCCATCAGCCAGGCATCCACCGACCAACTGGTGTGGATGTGCTCCTCACCGAAGTAGGCGTTGCGGTCGGGATTCTTCTCGAGGCGCTCCTCGGACGGGGCTGCACCGCCGGCGGGCTGCGCCGCCTGCTCGGGCGCTTTGGGTTTGTTACAGGAGATCAGCCCACCAATACACAGAAAGATCAGCACCAAGTAGGTGAGAACGACGATAGCGCCACTTCTGAGCTTCATCACGCACCACTCCTCTCGCTCGCTGTCGCTGGAGGCACGAGCAGATTAACGCTCATCCGCATGAGTGCACTGGGGCCCGCTTTCTCAGGGATCGGCAAAATTCTAGGCGCTGAGGGTAGGCCCGCACAACTGGCAAAACTGCTAGTCCCCAATATGAAAACAACTGAACCGGTTACGACGGTTGCGGCCGCAAACCGGAGTTGGCTGTGCATTGGACCGCCGCTCCTGCTATCGTCGGTTGATCATGCTCCGTCCTGGCCTGCTTGTTTTCCTCTTGCTCGCAATGGCGGCTTTCGCCGACGGCAAAGAAACATTCCAGTCGGCCGATCGAGTGCGTCTCGACAAAAAGGGCGAGAAGTGGGCGCGCCAGTCGCTGAAGAAGATGTCGCTGGAGCAGAAGATCGGGCAGATGTTCATGATCTGGTCGCGGGCGCGCTTCATGAATGTGCAGAGCCCGGACTACATCCGGCTGCGCGACACCATGCGCAAGTATCACATCGGCGGCTTCGGGCTCAGCGTCGGCTTCGAAGATGGTCTGCTCTTCAAGAACGAGCCGCTGGAAGCCGCCACCGTGACCAATCAGTTGCAGAAAGACTCGGAATTCCCCCTGATTTTCGCCGCCGATTTCGAGCGCGGCCTTGCCTTTCGCCTCAAGGAGGTTACTGATTTTCCGCACGCGATGGCCTTTGGCGCCACCGGCAACGTGGAGTTCGCGCGCCAGGCCGGGCGCATCACAGCACAGGAGTCGCGCGCCATCGGCGTGCACTGGAACTGGTTTCCGGATGCCGACGTGAATTCCAATCCGCTGAACCCCATCATCAACACCAGGTCGTTCGGCGAAGATCCAAAGCTGGTCAGCGACATGGTGGCGGCCTACATAGAAGGCGCGCATGAATACGGCATGTTGACCACGGTGAAACATTTTCCGGGGCACGGCGACACAGACGCTGATTCGCATATGTCGGTGCCCGTGGTGAATCAGGACAAGACCTACTTCGAAAATGTCGCGCTGCCGCCGTTTCGTGCGGCCATCAAGGCCGGAGTGGATGCCATCATGGTGGCCCACATCCTGGCTCCTGCGCTCGATCCGGGGGCCGATCGTGTAGCCTCCGTTTCTCCGGCGATTGTGACCGGACTGCTGAAGCAGCAGATGGGGTTTACGGGACTCGTGGTGACCGACGCCATGGACATGAATGGACTGACCAAGCTGTTTCCGGAGGGAGGTTCAGTGGCAGCAGGCCGGGCCGCGGTCGCTGCGGTGAAAGCCGGCAATGACATGCTGCTGATTCCCTCGAACCTCGATGGCGCGTACAACGGCCTGCTGCAGGCGGTTCGTGGCGGAGAAATTCCGATGTCACGCATCGACGAGTCGGTGCTGAAAATCCTGCGTGCCAAAGCTTCAGTCGGGTTGAACAAGGTGAGGCTGGTGGACATCAGCGCAGTGAACGAGATTGTGGCCAGCCCTGCGAACATGGCAGCCGCACAACGGATTGCCGACAGTGCCATAACCCTAGTGCGAGATAATCATCAGGTACTGCCCTTGAAGGCCACACTCGCTGGAACCAATGTGCCGCAAACTTCGTATCAAACACCAGCGGAGACCCGTAATCGCACACTACTCCTGATCTTTAACGACGATAGCCGCTCTGATTGGGGGCGGGTAATTGACCAGCAGATGCGAGCGCGAATTCCGGACGCGCACGTTATGTATATTGACCCACGCGATGCCGCAGGATTGAAACAGCCGGTGATGGACGCTGTCGGACAGGCCGAAAAGGTAATTGCCGCCGTCTATGTGATTCCGAGTGCCGGGAAGCTGGCCAATGCGGCGGCGGTGCAGGATGCATCGGCGGCTTTGCTGGGCGAGGTGTTGCAGGCGGCGGCCCGCAAAACGGTCGTCGCGGCGATGGGCAGCCCCTACATCGCGGAACAATTTCCGGATATTCAAACCTACTTGTGCACATTCTCTAACGCTCAGGTTTCTGAGCTCAGTGCGGTGAAGGCGATGTTTGCTGAGATTCCCACGGCCGGGCGCTTGCCAGTAACCATTCCCAACATCGCCAGCCGAGGTGCGGGCCTGGGCGGCCCGGCGGTTCCCAGCGGAGGACCAAAATGAAGAAGATTTCATTCGGCCTGTTAATGGCAAGTCTGGCGGCGCTGTTGCTCGGCGCGTGCAGTATTAACGTTGACGATAAGGACAAGCAAAACCCGAAGGTGGACATTCACACTCCCATTGCCGACGTGAAGGTCAACACCGATGAGAAAGCAGCCGACAACGGTATCCCGGTTTATCCGGGCGCGCATTTACGGCCGACGGAGAACGGCGACAAACACGCGGCCAATGTCAACATTGGAGCCATGGGATACGGACTGAAGGTGGTCGCTGCCGAGTATGAGACCGACGATTCGCCGGAGAAGGTCAAAGCCTTCTATCAGGACAAGTTGAAGACTTACGGCAACGTATTGGTATGCAACGGACATAGCGGCGGATCTGACATTCACATTGAATCGAAAGACGCGGACACCACGCTGAACTGCAAAGGCGTGCACGGTGAGGGATGGGAGGTGAAGTCCGGCAGCAGCGAGAACGAACATATGGTTTCGATCGAACCTCGGGGCTCCGGAACGCGCTTCGGAACCGTCTGGATCCAAGCCCACGGCAAGGAAGGGACGCTGTAAAGCCGCCCTTCGCTGTTCGCCTTTCGCTTTTCGCCACCCCTCTGCGATGTATTCTCGGCGATCTACAAGCGACAGCAACGAAGGGCGAACAGCGAAGGGCGAATGGCGAACTGCGGCACTTCTTGCGCCGCAGACGCATCTGCTGTAACGTTC
>Ga0335077_10010719_pt1 | contig 11444 bp, 8 predicted proteins | sample Lox_Sample_31_FD_207151 | JGI IMG/M metagenome (GOLD analysis project Ga0335077, IMG submission 207151) | Soil microbial communities from Loxahatchee National Wildlife Refuge, Florida, United States - Lox_Sample_3.1 | ecosystem: Environmental > Terrestrial > Soil > Wetlands | place: USA: Florida...
GACGCCGTCGCCGCCGGCGGCTTCTTCGGCGCGCGCCACCTGCTGCTCGCGTACCGGCGCGACGCGCGTGACTTCCCCGGCTCGGCCCACTTCGACACCGTCGCGCTCCACGCCGGCGCACAGGTCGAGCCGGTGCTCGGGTACCGCGCCTCGACGTATGCGTTTCGCTAGCGGGAGATCGTGACGGTCCCGGAGTCCGAGTCCCCGGTGTAGTACGCGTCGCCCGGCCACGAGGCGGTGGCCTTGTACTTCCCGGGCGAGAGCGGGAGCTTGCCGGTCGTCGCGACCCCCTGCGAGTTCGTCGTCGCCGTCGTCGTCACGGAGCCGACGGTGAACGTCACCGTGCGGCCGGCGAGCGGCTTCCCGTTGTCGTCCTCGAGCTTCGCGCTCACGGTCGGCGACTTCGCGTTGCACGAGCTCGTCGTGAGCTCGATCTGCGACGACGCCTTCTGGATCGTGAACGTCCCGCTCGCGCTCGCCGGCAGGTACTTCGACGTGCCCGCGAAGGTTGCGGTCAGCGCGACGGAGCCCGGCGTCTGGGTGAGCTTCACCTGGCAGCTCGCCGACCCGGACGAGTTCGTCGTCGTCGTGCAGCTCTGCGTCCCGACCTTCAGGACGACGGTTTGACCCGAGAGCGGGGACGACCCGGCCTTCAGCGTCGCGGACAGCGTCACCGTGTGCCCGTACGTGCCCTTCGTCGCGCCGGTCAGCGTGATCGTCGTCGCCGTTCCGGTCGCCTGTGTGACCGACGAGTGGTTCCCCGCGACGTCGTAGGCCGTCGCCGTGATCGCCGTCGTCCCCGCCGGGAGCGACGAGGCCGGGATCGAGAAGCCGCTCGTCTGCGAACCGAGCGAGACCGTCCCCGACGGCGTCGTCGCGATGAACGCGACGTGGTCGATCCCCGAGCCGCCGTCGGTCGCGGTGAACTTGTAGGCGCCGCTCGTGAACCCGGCGAACGAGACGACCGGCGCGATCGTGTCGACCTTGAAGCTCCGGGTCACGTTCGTCGCCGCGTTGTGCTGCGTGTCGAACGCGCCGTACGTGAACGTGTGCTGGCCCTCCGGCACGGTCACCGTCTGCGGCGAGCCGGTGTACGGATGGCCCGTGGTCGAGCCGTCGAAGCCGTAGATGAGCGTCGCCGGCCCGCCGATGCCGTTGCACGCGTCGACCGACACCGTCGGATGCGTCACGTACCAGCCGTGGAGGCCGTCGGGCTGCGCCGGCGCGGCGACCGAGCTCGCGACGACCGCCGGCGTGACGTACTCGGTGGACGAGAGCTGCGTCTGCGGGCCGCCGCCGAGGACCCAGACCTGGTGGCCGACGAACGCGGCCGCGAAGTCGGCGCGCGGCTGGAGCAGCGACGGGCCGGGGATCCAGCGGTTGTCGACCGGGTCGTAGACCTCGACGACGCTCGTGCTCGGGCCGAACGCGACGTCGTTCGTCGGGTTGCCCGGCGAGTTCGGCTCGGCCGGCTTCTGCACCAGGCCGCCGATCGCGTACAGCGCGCAGCCGGCGTGGATCGCAGTGAGCGAGTAGCGCGCGGTCGGCATCGGCGCGCCGAGCGACCACGAGTCGGTCGCCGGGTCGTAGATCTGCGTGATGTTCGTCACCGAGCCGTCGAGGCAGTCCGCGAACCACGGCACGCCGTCGAAGCCGCCGCGGATGCACGCGACGCCGCCGAAGAGATAGACGCGGCCGTCGTTCCCCGTCGCGACGCCCGGGTCGGCGACCGGCGTCGGCGGCGGCGTGATCGGGAGCCACTTCGTCTCGTCGGCGCTGAGCTTCCACGCCTCGTCGTAGATGTGCGAGCGGCCGGGGCCGGGGACGCCGCGCCCGTTGAACGCGTACAGCGTCCCGCCGGCGTTCACGAACGCGGGATGGATCAGCGACAGCTCGTCCTCGTTCACGACGACGGGCCCGGTCGTCCACGTGCTCGTGCCGGGGTCGTAGATCTCCGTGGTGCGCTGCGGCGGCTGGTTGTTGACGCCGACCGGCAGGCCGACCGACATCATCCAGAAACGCCCGTTGAGGAACGCGCTGCCCTCCTCCATCGTCGCGTACGGTGCGTGGCCCGCCTGCAGCGTGAACTCGTCCTGGCCGTGGTACGGATCGAACGCGTAGATCGAGCCGTTGAGGTCGTTGCCGGTGACGTACATCGTCCCGTCGAAGTCCGCGGCGGTGAACCCGCTCCACGGCTTCGGGAGATTCGGCCCGTACTGCCACTGGATCGAGTCCGTGTTCACGAACGGCCCGGTCGTCGTGAACGTCTGGTCGCCGCCCGTCGTCGTGCCGTACCCGTTCGTCGCGACGACCTGGAAATGGTACGTCGTGAGCGGGAGGAGCCCGCCGATCGTCACCGGGTCGACCGTGCTCGTGCCGCCGGTCGCGCCCGGGAGCGGATCGCCGGTGACCGTGCCGCCGGTGTACGCCGTCGTCGTTCCCCAGTTCACGACCCACGTCGTGTTCGAGCCCTTCGTGTCGATGGCGCCGCCGAGCACCGCGCGCGACGCCTTCACGAGCGTCGGCGCGATCGTCGCGGTCGGGCACTTTCCGAACGCGCACGCGTTGCCGGTCGTGAACGACGTCGCCGGCCCGGTCACGGGGCCCTGGCCGTTGTCCGCGACGATGCGCACCTGGTACTGCGTGAGCTGCGTGAGGCCGTTCAGCGTCACGTCGAGCTCCGTCGCCTGCGTGTTGTCGCCCGGCATGGTCCCCGTCGCGGCCGGCGACCACGTCGCGCCGTTGTCGGACGAGAGCTGCAGCGTCCACGCCGTCGGCTGCCCGCGCGTGCCGACATGGCCGATCACGTACGCGCTCGAGTCCGTCACGTCGATCACCGTCGGCATGCGCGGGTCGGCGCAGAGGTTCTGCGCGCACGGATCCGGCGTCGTGAAGGTCCCGGTCGCGCTCGCCGTGCCGTTCACGTTCGTCGCGCTGAGCTGCCAGTTGTAGATCGAGTTGCCGGTGAGGCCGAGCGCCTGCGCCGACACGACGGTCGGCCCGGACGCGCCGGGGACGACGCCCGATCCGACGACCTGCGGCGACTGCGCGCCGGTCCACACCGAGATCGTCCATGTCGTGTCGAACGTGCCGGTCGAGACGGTGCCGAAGACGGTCGCGGAGTTGGGCCCGACCGCGGCCACCGCGGCGTCGGTCACCGCCGGGCAGTGGCCCTGCGAGCACGCGTCGACCGTCGAGAAGGTCTGGAGCGGGCCGTCGACCTCCTGGCCGAGCGGACCGGTCGCGATCACCTGCACGTCGTACTGCGTGCTCGGCTGCAGGCCGGTGAGCGTCGCACTGTGCGAGACGAACGAGCCCGCCGCGATCGTGTCGGGGCCGGGTTGCGAGTGGTCGAGCGCGCCGCCGTGCAGTCCGTAGACGAACTGCCACGTGTAGTCGCTGCCGGGCGTGCTCGCGCCGATCGCGAAGAACGTGAGCGTCGCGGTCGTGTCGGTGATGTCGCCGGGCGACGCCGGCGCGAGACCGAAGATCGTGGGGCAGTCGAGGGTGCACGTCGTTGCCGCGGACGCGTTCGTCGCATGTGCAAGTCCGAATGCCGCTACCGCGATCGCCGCAGCGCCGAGTGCCAGCACACGCCGCAACGCACCGCCATAGGTTGAGGCTTCTGCCGCAGACACCCCGTACCCTCGTTCCCTCGTATGTCGGGCCGCCCCCCGGCGGACCCGCGTCGCACGCTTCTGCACGGACTCTAGTCCAACTTTCGGATTTCGCCAGGGGTGAGGATCACGAGCACCGGCTTGCCGTCCGTCGTCGTTCCGCGCGTCTCGGCTCGGTAGTCCGGAACGAGGGCGCGGATCGCGCGCCAGTCGTTCTCCGCGTGGTAGACGGTCAGCGCGAGCGTGGGGCGGTGCGCGCGGATCGTCCCGAGTGCTCCCTCGACGAGCGCCTGCTCCGCGCCCTCGACGTCCGCCTTCACGAAGTCGGCGCGGGCGCCGTCGAGAAGCGAGTCGAGGCGGCACAGCGGAAGATCGTTTCCCGTTGCGGCGACGTGCGCCGTGAGCCCGTCGCCGGCGAGCCGGGTCGTGCCGTCCGCTGCGCCGAGCGCACACCGGTGCAGCTCGGCGGTGCCGTCGTCGAGCTCCGCGGCGAACGTTCGTGCGAGCGCGGCGCAGTACTGCTCCTGCGGCTCGACGAGGACGACGCGCGACGCGCCGGCCGCCAGCGCGTGCCGCGCCCAGAGCCCGACCGACGCGCCGCAGTCGACGACGACGGCACCACGCGCGATCGGCGCCCACGGCCCGTCGTAGCGGTGCCACGCGCGCGGGTCGTACGTGTCGCGCAGCAGCGCCGCGAGCGCGTCGTGCTCGAGCGAGCGCGGGACGAAGACGACGCCGTCCGGCGTGTCGATCGCCGCGAGTGCGTCGTCGACGGCACGGTAGCTCCGGAGGCTCTCGACGTAGCGGCCGCGTGCGCGCTGCCACGCCTGCCGCGCGGCGTACGCGACGACGTCCGCCGACCGCGCGCGACGCAGCAGCCGTGCGCCTCCGGCGACGTCAGCCCGTGTCATGGCGGTGCGCGGTCGGTGCCTTCGGCGCGACGCGGAACAGGGTGAAGTGCGCAGTCGAGTACACCGGCGTGAGGCCGGGCTCGCCCGTCGTGAACAGGTGCGGATACCGGTAGCGCGCGAGGTCGTTCCCCGCCGCGCTCGAGACGAGCAGGTAGTCGACCTTCCCGAACGGGTCGTCGAGCGTCGCGAGCCACTGCGTGTCGCCGTGGTCGATGCGGTCGACGAACCAGTCCGGCCGTCCCGTGAGGAGCATCACGGAGAACGACTGCGCGTCGTCGGTGAGAATCGAGTCGCGCCGGTGGACGTTCCTCGTGATCCAGTCCGCCATCTGCCGCTCGGGGCCGATCCCGACGACGTAGCCGCCGATCGAGCTCGAGCCCTCCTGGTCGTCGCCCGTCGAGACCGCGCGCGTGAAGGCCTGCTCGAGGAACTGGAAGCGGTACGTCTGCATCGTGTGCCACGTCATCGGGAGCGCGGCGGCGAGGAGCGCGACGGACGCGAGCCAGATCGCCGTCCGCTGCCGCGCGCTCCGCGCGCTGAGCAGGAGCCACGCGATCCCGGCGATCGCGAGCGGCATGGCGCGCATGTTGTAGCGGAGCTGCAGCAGGCCGAGGTTCCCGGACGTCCAGATCAGGATCCCGGTGAAGAACGCGTTCAGCGCGATGAAGCCGGCGATCATCGCGGCCATCAGGTCCCGCCGCATCGCGAACTGCACGAGCAGTGCGACCGACACGAGGATCGTCGGCAGGAACAGGTGCCAGTTCAGCGTCACGAGCTCGCGCGCGATCGTCGCCGGCGGGATGTGCTCGACACCGACCGCGGGCTGCGGCGGCGCGTTCGTCGGCGTCGACTGCGCGAACCCCGGCGCCTGCTGCGTGAGGAAGTAGAGCGCGTTCCCGAGGATCAGCCAGTTGACGAACAGCCACAGGCCGACCGCGTAGACGACCGGCGCGAGGTACGCGACGACGCTCCCCTCGATCTCGACGCGGGCGACGTGCTGCCGGATCATCGCCGCGACGAGCGCGATCGTCATCAGCACGACCCACGTGATCACCTCGTAGCGCGACAGCACGCCGAAGGAGAACGCGACCGCCGTCAGCACGATGAAGCGCGACTCGCGCGAGAGGAACCAGCGCAGGAAGAAGTAGACGCCTGCGACGAGGAACGTGAGGTACACGATCTCGCTCATCCCGTTGACCGCGTAGAAGACGATCATCGGGTTGATCGCGAAGAGCACGACGATCGGGAGCCGGAGCCTCCAGCCGAGCCGCGCGAGCGCGAGCACGCGGTCGAGGAGCACGAGCAGCAGCGCGGCGAAGAACGCGGTCGTCACCGGGAGCGCGACGAGCGAGGTCACGAGCGGCCGGATCCCCGCCGCGGGGAGGAACACGAGCGTCGAGAGCGGCGGCCAGACGAATCCGATCGCCGCGAGCTTCGGCGGCGCGTTCCACCAGACGAAGTACGCGTGCGAGAGCCGCGCGAGCGCGTCGAACGGGATCACGTGCTGGCGGACGACGACGCGGTAGCCGAGCGCGAAGTACGCGGCGAACGAGACGCCGAAGAGCGCGAGGTCGCCGACGAACGTCCGCGACAGCCGCCACGCGTTCCGGCGGCGCTTCTCGAAGACGACGGGTGCTGGCGCAGCGACGCTCACGGCCCGGCCTCCTCGCCCGGCACGAGGTCGAGCCCGTGCTCCGTCTTCTCCCAGTAATGCGGGCGGAAGACGAGCTGCGCGAGCCCCTTCCACGCGCCGATCGACATCAGCGCCCAGTAGAGCGGCGACAGGAGCGCGTACTTCACGAGGTCGTAGTAGCCGCGCCGCATTGCGCCGGCGACGTTGATGTACGTGAACGTGAAGTTCCCGATGTAGAGCCCGAACGCGGCGCAGTAGTAGACGACGCCGGGGAAGAGCTGCCGGATCCAGCCCGCCTCGGTCAGCACCCAGAGCGTCGTCAGGAGCCAGTAGAACGGGTTCAGCAGGAACGCGAAGAACGTCCCGGCGACGATGAACTGGAACGAGAAGAAGGAGCGCCACCCGAGCTTCCGCCAGAGCCCGAGCGGGTGCCGCATCTGCACGAGCCACGTCTGGATGTAGCCCTTGACCCAGCGCGAGCGCTGGCGGATCCAGTTGTAGAGCTCGGAGTTCGCCTCCTCGAACGTCGTCGAGTCGATGATCGCGGTCTTGTAGCCGGCCTTGTGCAGGCGGATCCCGAGATCGGCGTCCTCGGTGACGTTGAACGGGTCCCACGCGCCGATCTCGATCAGCTTCTCGCGCACGAAGTGGTTCGACGTGCCGCCGAGCGGGATCGGCGCGTCCGCCGCGTCGAGACCGGGCATCAACAGGTCGAACCAGTTCGAGTACTCGGTCGTGAACCAGCGCGTGAGGATGTTCTGGCCGCGGTTGTAGTAGTTGAGCTTGCACTGGATGCAGACGATGCGGTCCTCCGCCTTCGCGTACGCGACGACGACCTTCTTCAGCTGGTCGGGCTCGGGGCGGTCCTCCGCGTCGTAGATCACGACGTACGTGCCCTCCGCCTGGATCAATCCGTAGTTGCACGCCTTCGGCTTCGTCTTCGGCGACGCGTCGGGGACGACGACGAGCTTGAAATGCGGCGGGAGCTCCTCCTCGCGCAGCGCCTCGATCGTCTCCTCGTCGTCCTCCTCGACGATGAGCTTCACGTCGAGCCGCGTCCGCGGGTAGTCGAGGCGGTTCAGCGCGGCGGTGAGGCGCGGGACGACGGCGGACTCGCGGTAGAGCGGGACGAGGATCGTGAAGACGGGCAGCGTCGTCTCGTCGAGCGCGGCGAGGTCGGCCGGCGTCACCGGCAGCTCGAGCGAGTGGCCGAGCGCGTCGTAGATCAGCTTGAACTTGTAGAGCGAGAACGACGCATAGAAGAGGACGGACCCGACGTTCAGGACGATCAGGGTCGTGACCGGATCGCTGATCAGCGCGAGCAGGATCAGGACCGCGATCAGCGCGAACACGGCCTTCTGCGCGGACGAGAGGACGCGGTACGCCGACTCGTCCGGCTGCCGGTTCAGCAGGTCGGCGGTCGCGATCCGGACGTAGCGGCCGGAGTACGTGCGCTGGAGCAGGCGGTCGAGCTGGCGCTGCGGCGTGACGACGATCCGTACCGGGAGATCGGTGCTGCGACGGAGGTCCCGCAGCGCGTCCGTGCCGAGCGCGGCCGTCGTCGCGACGAAGAGCGTGTGACCCGAGACGGCGAGCGGGACGAAGCGGTGGCGGCGCGCGACGTGCTCCGGGACGAGCGCGAGCGCCGACGGGTCCGGCGTGTAGCGCGCGACGTCGAGGAGCGGCGCGCTCAGCTGGTCGGCGAGCGCGCCTGCGAGCTGCTGCTCCGAGAGCGCGCCGGCGAAGACGAGGATCGTGCCGAGCCGGTCGCCGGTGCGCTCCTGCACGCGCAACGCGGAGACGAGCTCGTTCCGCGTGACGAGTCCCGTCGCGACGAGCAGCTCGCCGAGGAGGAGCTGAGTGTGCTCGTCCTGCGCGAGCTCCGCGGGCAGCGCGTCGGGAGCGGTGCCGAACGCGCGGTCGAGCGCTGCGTCGATCCGCTCCGGCTCCGCGACGACGAGCTCGACGTCGCCGGCGACGATGCGGAGGACGCGGAGCGTGACGTCGTTGAACGGGTCGCTCGTCGCGACGCGCAGCGTCTCGCCGCGCCGCTCGAGCGCGATGACGCCGAGCTGCCGCGAAAGGCGCGCCGGGAGCTCCTGCGCCGCGTCGGCGTCGGTGCGGTCGAGCTCGACGAACGGGAGCGCGGCGCGCCGCGCGACGTCCCGGAGGTTCGCGCGCTCGCGCGGCGGTGCGGGCTCGTCGGGCTCGGGTGCGAGCTGCGGGCCGTAGACGCGCGCGTGCGCACGCGCCATCGCGTCGGGTGCAGCGAGCAACGGGCGCACCGGCCGGCGCACGAGCGAGCGCGTCGTCGCGAGCGCGTCGTCGGTCGGATCGACGAACGCGACGACGAGCTCCCGTCCCTCGAGCCGCAGCGGGATCGCGCCGAGCGAGCGCGCCGCCCACGGGCTCAGCTCGTGCGCGGCGTCCGCGTCCACGTCGGCGACGTCGAGCTCGGCGAACGGAAGCCCGGCGTGCGCCGCCGCGCGCTCGAAGAACGCGCTCACCGCACCGCGGCCGCAGCGTCGCTGAGCGCCTCGAGGATCTCGTCGCGTGGCGCCACGACGAGCTCGATGTCGAGATGCGGGAAGCGGCTGCGCACCGAGTCGAGGTCGGGCTCGAGGTACGCCGTCGCGACCTTCAGCGAGTCGCCGACCATCACGATCGGACAGACGCGCTCGGCGAGCGCGAGCGCGTGCGGCACGTAGAGCAGGAGGCGCTCGTCGACGAGGAACCCGCGCAGGCCGAGGAACGGCAGGCCGCTCCGCGCCGCGAGCTCGAGCGCGAAATCGCGGGAGGACAGCAGCCCGAGGTCGAACAGCGTCTCCTCGGGGCGCTCGCCGGGGCGCGCGCGCCCCGCCAGCGCGGCGCGCAGCGCCTCGCCCTCGAGCTCGCGCTCGCGCTGAAGCGCGAGCAGCTCGGCCGGCCGCCGCTCCGTCACCGTCTCCGAGCGAGGAGCGCATCCCTCGCCTCCGCGTCGCGGGTGTGCTGCCGCCGTCCGTCGCGAAGCTCCTCGGCGACGACGTACACGATGTAGAAAAGCCCGATCGCGAGCACCGGGACGAGCACGAACACGAAGAAGAACGCGAGGAACACGCCGAGCGCGAGCAGGATCGCGAGCGTGAGCGCGACGGGCCGGTAGCGGCGGACGATGCCCATCAGTGCCCCGTCCAGTGACGCTGTTCGGGTTCTGGGTCGCGAGCACCAAGCGATGCAAGGACGCAGGGAGCGCTCGTAGTGGTTACTACGGGTGCGACTGAGGACGCGGCAGCGCGCCGTGTGCTCGCGGGCCAGAAGCGAAGATGTGTCGCTGGGCGGGGCACCACTATCTCACCGGTTGCGCGACGGTGATCTTCAGGGTCCCGGCCGTCGCCGCGACGACGTCGAACTCGTTCGGCAGCACGTCGTGGAGGAGGTCGACGACGGGCGCGGCCTCGACGAGCGTGAGCTCGATCGTCGCGCGCTCGTCGGCGAACCGCCGGATGTAGACGTCCTGCACTTTCGGCATGCGGCCGAGCGCGCGCTCGAACGTCGAGAGCTCGGCGAAGTCGCCGAACGGCCCGGCGTCGACCTCGACGACCGGGTCGAAGAGCCGCCCGTCGCCGTCGCCCTCGCCCTCGCCGCGCCCAACCTCCTCGCCGCCCTCGAGCGGCGCGCGCGGCGGGTCGGCCGGGAGCGGATAGTCGCCGCGCTCGATCCCGGTCACCGCCTCGTCGAGCCGCTGCGCCGCGCCGCGCGCCGCGCGCACGAGCTGCTCGCGCACGCGCAGGAGCTCGTCGATCTGGCGGCTGACCTCCTCGGCGCGGAGCGCGGACTCGGTGCGCATCGACGTCGCGCGCTCCTCGGCGGCCGCAGTGATCTCGCGCGCGCGATCGCGTGCCGCCTCCTCGATCTCGGCCGCCTGCTGCTCGGCGGCGATCGTCAGCCGCTGGATCTCGTGCTCGCGTGCGCGCGTCGCCTCGAGCTCGCCGCGCGAGCGCTCGAGCTCGGCGTCGAGCTTGTCGATCCACTCGCGCTGCTCCCGCGACTGCTCGCGCAGCTGATGCAGCGCCATCCGGCCCTCCGCGAACGCGACCTCGACGTCACGGCGCGAGTAGCCGAGAGGACGGAGGCGGAAGCCGGGCTTGTAGTACTGCGTCTCGTCGGTCATCGGTGGACGTGTTCCTCCTCGTGCGTCAAGCTTTGACCTCGACCTCGGCCCGTGCCCTCGGGGTGGACTACGCAATGAGCGATCTGATTCCCGATCCCACGCCGCACGCGCAGCCCGACCGCGTCGCGACGAGCGAGCAGGCGGCGCTGCTGCCGCGCCCGGGCTCGCTCGGCGACGCGTTCCTCGCGCTGCTGGTGCTCGTCGCCGTGCTCGGTGCGGGATTCCTGGTCGCGGGCGGCGACGGTCGCGCGGTGGAGCTCGTCGTCGCGCTCGCGTTCGTCGCGGCCGGCTATCTCGCGAGCCGCCGTGCCGGGCTGCCGGTCGCGATCGCCGGCATCGCGGCGTTCATCGTGCTCGAGTGGCACTACGGCCGGCTCGACGGCGGCCACTACTGGCAGCAGGCGATCTTCTCCGCCGCGATCGGGCTCGCCGTGCTCGCCGCGGTGCACATCCGGCTGACGAGCGAGGAGCGCCGCGTCGGGCTGCTCGACGCGCGCGCGGCGCTCGAGGCGCGCGACGCCGCCGACGGCGGGCTCGGCGCACGCGGACTGCCGCCGCTCGAGTTCGAGCTGGAGCGCGCGCGGCGTCACAACCAGCACCTCTCGCTCCTCGTGCTGCGCGCCGACGACGCGGACGACATCGAGGTGCGGTACGGCGAGGACGGCCTGCGCGCCGTCCTCGCACGGGTCTCCGAGCTCCTGTCGCGCTCGCTCCGCGCGACCGACGTGCCGATGCGCGACGGCCGCGCCGGCCACCGGGTGATCCTCCCGCAGGCGGCGCCGCTCGACGCGCGCGTCGCGGCGGAGCGCGTCCGGCTCGCGATCGGTGCGGAGCGGATCGAGTTCGCTCCGGGCGAGCTGATCGACCTCTCCGTCTCGATCGGGATCGCGTCGTTCCCGGACGACGGGACGACGGGCGACGACATCGTCCACGCGGCCCGGCTCGCGCTCGACCGCGCGGTCGCGCTCGGCGGCAACCGGTCGGTGCTCCACTCGACGGCCGGGCCCGCGCCGCAGGGCTGGGCGCTCACGGGCGAGCCCTCGCCGTAAGAGAGGACGCGGCGAGCCGCACGGTCGCGGGGTCGATGCGGCGTGCGGCGCCGACGATCCACCGCAGCCGCTCGGTGCGGCGCG
>Ga0335077_10010720_pt1 | contig 11444 bp, 11 predicted proteins | sample Lox_Sample_31_FD_207151 | JGI IMG/M metagenome (GOLD analysis project Ga0335077, IMG submission 207151) | Soil microbial communities from Loxahatchee National Wildlife Refuge, Florida, United States - Lox_Sample_3.1 | ecosystem: Environmental > Terrestrial > Soil > Wetlands | place: USA...
TTGAATAATGGCCCAGGCCAAGAAACCGAAGTAAATCACCGCGAGGGAGATGTCGAGCGATAGCAAATCCGCGCTGCGAAAAACCACTTTGTAGACAAACGCCGCGAGCGCCGTTTCCAGAATGATCGCCGAATATAGGAAGTACTCGAAGAGAACGGTTCTGTTTGAAGCCTTCGAGCCCATAGCTGGTAGTTGATCGACCGGAACGCCTCAGGCCCCCATAAGGCGAACGACCCACTTATCCGGTCAGTTAATTCTCTGCCGCGGTCATGGCCGGCGGCCTCGCTCCCAGGCTCTTCTCTAAGGCGATTTCCAGGGTGAGTACCGTGTTGCCGGAATGTTGATAGGCGTCGCCCAGCTTTCCAAGTGTGGCATCCTCGGCGTGACGGACACGCTCCAGCACCGAGTGGGCCTCGATGAACCATTCCACCGGGCTTTGCCGCTGCAGATCGGAATTCCCGACGAAGTTTACGTAGTCGAGTAACGCCTTGTCGCGCTGTGGCCCTGCTGGAATGAGCTCTATGAGCGCCTCAAAGACGAGGCACTTCTGATGGTAGTAAACGGTTGCGGACGGCTCTTCACCAGCCGTCCAATCAGCCAATTCACTGAGGTAGCCTGTGAGCTGCTCCTGCCATTCGCGAGTGGAGCGCTCCACATCCGTGAAGAGGCGTCCGTCGGAGGCCAATCGTAGCTTTAGCCCGTCTTCGAGTAGTTTCTTGGATTTCGGCGTTTGCCAGAATCGCTCGAGCTTGGGCGTGCTCGCGGTAGTGGTAGTCGCGCTGCTGGCATCGCCCTTGCAGGTTGAGCCGCTACGCTTGTATTTCTCTAACGAGACCTCCATTTCCGGACCGCTCTCGGCGCTCATTGAGCTGAGGGAGGCGGAATAAGAGCGCTCGTCGCCGGGGATGTTTTCCAACAAACCGTTGAACCGGCTCCAAAGCAGTTCTCTCTGCGGCGGCGTAACGTTCGCATTCCTGACTAAGCGCGCCAGGGGCGCCAATTGAGCGGGCGATGAGGCTTGTCCCAGATAGTCGAGGATGAGGTTGACGTTTTCTTCCCTGGCACGCTCCTTTTCCGAGAATGCAGCATTGGCGACCATTCCGATGGTCCGGTAGAAGTCGGCCACATCGTAGACCAGCGCGTCGTCGCAAGTCAGTGGAGCAAGGGTCGGCGGCGAAATCTCCCGCAGCAGATCGCGCGCCTTTGCCTTGTCGATCGCCAGAATGTCTCGCACGGCACGGCTCTCGAGCGATAGCGCATCCAGCTTGAGGTCGTAAGCCTGGTTGAGAATACCTGAGCGCGTGTCGGTTGTAGTGCCGGGCAGGGCTCGCATGCGGACTCGAAAAGCCGCAGAGCCCGCCAGACGAAAAGCCTGCTCCACAAGATCGCGGACGGCATCGCGATCATCGATTTTTCCCGATTCAGCGATGCGCAGCAGGGCGTCGGCGGTGAATTCGGGAGGGGTTGTTTGCGCCAGATCGACGAGCGAACGATAGGGCTCGGGTAGCTTTGGCTGTTCGGCTTGAAGAAACGTGCCCACCGCGAGAACAGCCAGGGCAGCTCGCATGCTTCAGTAGTTCACGATGGCTGCGAACCCCGCCGGATCAAGGCTAGCGCCGCCTACCAGCCCGCCGTCGATGTCCGGCTGGTCCATCAGGCCTCGGACGTTGTCAGGTTTCACGCTGCCTCCATAGAGAATCCGGCAGGCCGCGGCCGCTCCGGCGCCGAACTTCGCCGAGGCCTGGCCGCGAATGAAACGGTGCGCCTCCTCGGCAATTTCCGGCGTCGCGACTTTCCCGGTACCAATCGCCCAAACCGGCTCGTAGGCGATTACTATCTTCTGAAACTGCTCGACGGTCAAGCCTGCGAGGCCGCCGGAGAATTGCGTTTCCAGAACACGGTTCGTGCTTCCCGATTCGCGCTCCTCTAGTTTTTCGCCGACGCAATAAACCGGCGTCAGGCCAGCCTCGAGCGCCGCCATTATCTTCTTGGCAGCAGTTTCGTTGGTTTCGCCGAAGTACTGCCGGCGCTCGCTATGGGCGATCAGTACCCAGCGGCAGCCGATGGCCTTCAACATCGGGCCCGACACTTCGCCGGTGTAGGCGCCTTCCTTGGCCCAGAAAAGATTTTGCCCTCCGATTTCGATTGCGCTTCCAGCAGCCGATTCGACGGCCACCCCCAAATCGACGAAGGGAGGGCAGATCACGATTTCACAATGAGTGGATCCGGCAACCAACGACCGGAATTTTTCGAAGAATGTACACGTCTCGGCGGACGTTTTGTACATCTTCCAGTTGCCTGCAATGATAGGACGCCGCATGGATGTTGAAAAAAGCTAGGCCACCGCTTCCAGGAAGCTGGCCCCTTGGGAGATTTTCACGCCGAAATTTTCAGCTACAGTTTGGCCGATGTCCGACAGCGTAGAGCGAATACCTAGGCCTGTTCCTTTCGGTTTGCGAGGCGGATACGCCAGCAGCGGAACATATTCGCGGCTGTGATCGGTTGAAGGCGTTGTCGGATCGCAGCCGTGATCGGCGGTGACGATGAGCAGATCATCGCTGGACAGTTTCGCGTACAACGACGGCAGCCAGGCGTCGAACTCTTCCAGGGCCTTGGCGTATCCTTCCACATTGTTGCGGTGGCCGTAGAGCTGATCGAAATCGACCAGGTTGACGAACAAGAGGCCACGATCCAACTCGTCCAGCGCGGTGAGCGTCTTCGCCATTCCGTCGCGATTGTCTTTGGTCTTCTCGTGGTCCTCAATCCCTCGCCCGAGGAACACGTCGAAGATCTTGCCGATGCTGTAGACGCGAACCTGCTTCGCCTCGAGCAGATCGAGCAGCATGCCTTTCGGGGGAGGCACGGCGTAATCCTTGCGGTTCGGCGTCCGCGTAAACGCACCCGGGGCGCCGATGAATGGTCGTGCGATTACGCGTCCCACTTCGAGCGGGCCGCGCAGCATCCCTCGGGCTGTCTCGCAAATCTTGTACAACTCCCAAAGCGGAATCACTTCTTCATGCGCGGCGACTTGGAAGACGCTATCAGCGGAAGTGTAAATGATAGGCTTGCCGGTCCGCATGTGCTCTTCGCCGAGCTCTTGAATGATCTCGGTTCCGGACGCAGCGCGGTTGCCGAGCGTGCCGCGGCCGATACGCCGCTCGAACTCTTCCATGATTTCCGGAGGGAATCCGTGCGGGTACAACGGGAACGGCTTCGCCAAGTGGATGCCCACCATTTCCCAGTGCCCGGTGGTGGTATCTTTGCCCGGTGATGCCAAAGCGCAACGGCCGAAAGCAGCGCGGGGATGCTCGACCGGGCCGATGTCGGGAAGGGGTTTGACGTTGCCCAAGCCGAGCTGCGCCAAATTAGGCAGATGCAGATGCCGTTTGCGAGCTATGTTGCCGAGCGTATCACTACCCGCATCTCCGTACGCCGCCGCATCCGGCATCTCGCCGATTCCGACGCTGTCCAGCACGATCCAGATGATGCGGCGGAACGGTTCGGTTGTCATTGATGGATGGGCGCTGCGATAGGCTCGGAAGGTGCCTTGACGGACTGCGGCTTAACCGGCTTGCCCAAGGCTTCGTCAATTCGATCGGTCAACATATCGACGAAGCGTTCCGGAATGTATCCGATCATGCGGCTGGTTACATCACCCTTCTTGCCGAAGATGATGGTGGTGGGAATATTGGAGACCTGCAAAAGACTCGTCAGGCCGTCCTCGAAGTACACCTTTTGATTCCAGTTCTGCGACTGCATGAACGGCTTGACCACGGTTTTTTCTTCGTCGGTGTCCACGGAGAGAAACGCGACGTCGTCCGAGTCCTTGAACCGCTCCTTCACGGCATCGTAAAGCGGATGCTGGGCCCGGCAAGGAATGCACCAGGTTGCCCAGAAGTCGACGACCACAACTTTTCCCATCAGCGAAGAGAGCTTCAGTTTATCGCCGTCGAGGCCGGTAAGCGTGAATTGCATTGGATCCTTCAGTTGCGAGTTGGGATCGTATTCATGCAGCTCGGCCCGGCGCGCCGCGAGTAAAGCGGAAGTGTTATCGTAAGCCTTCAAAATCATGTCGCCCAGACCGGCTTCCGAGCCGTTGAGCTTGCGATAGAGTTCGCTGATTCTAGCACGGTCGTTGGCGCCATCGGGATCGGCCGAACGAAAACTGGCAATCGCGAACGCGTCGGCCAGGTATTGGATGGCTTCGCGGTCTTTTCCGGCGGCAGAGAGCCAGCGCGCAGCCTCGCGGGCAGCTTCTACACTCGGGAAGACCTCGTAGCTGGATTCAGCCACTTGGATCGCCTGATCGGTCTGGCCCAGCAGCCCCTGAGCGCGGGCTTCCAGCAGGCGCGAGCGCGCCAAACTTCGGTCGTAGTCGTCCTTGCGCTTGGCTTCCGTGCGCCCGGCTCCGGGAACAAATTTGTCGTTCTTGAAGCTTGCCTGGACGACTTGGTCGAGATGGCGAGCGTGATCGAGCGCCTTTTCCGCGCTGGGCTTGTCGGCTTTATGCAGCAGAGCGGTCGTGAGGTGCTCCAGGATCTGAACATTATCGGGGTCGCTTGCAAGGACACTCTCCCCATAGAGAAGCGTCCGGGTGTCGTCGTTCAGGTCGATCGCAATTTTCAATAGCGCGCGCTCTAGTTCCGGCTTACGAGAGGAATTAGGATATATCTTCAAGTGGTTTTCGAGCACGCGCGCGACATCGACAGGACTTGCTCCCGCTTCCCCGAGCGCCTGCTGAAGGCTTTGCTGCTCGGCTTGAGCCGAAGCGTCTTGCGCGCGAAGCGAGACTACAGCAAGCACCAGAGCCAAGCAAACCCTTTTCGTCATAGCTATTTTTCTTGGAGCGCGGCAGGCTTGCGAATGGCTTCCGCCAAACCCGCGGCGCGCTCGCGCGCCAGATGCAAGAAGCTCTCGTTCTTAGTGATCCGGTCCAAGAGCGGCAGGAATTGTTCGGGCGCCACCACGCGCTTCCGATCCCAAGTGATCTGCAACTGGAGCAGCACGTCATTGACGCCGAGTTTGTCGTAATGCACGGTGCGATCCAGGTTGACGAAGTGCTGCTCGGTCTCGGTGATGCGCTCAAACCAGTCGAGCAGGGCCTGCGCGTCGGCGTCCTGCGAGTAGTTGAATTGAATTTCGTGCTTGTCGGCACCGTCCTCGAAGCGCATCGTTTTCAGACCCATGTTGGCGACCTTCAGTCCGGACTCCAGCGGCCGCTGAAAGTGATCCAGCTTTTCGGCCAGGCTGAATATTTGTTGCGCGTCGCCGCTCGCCAACTGAATCTTGAGCGGATTGTCATCGTCTTTGGCTTCCTGGTACGTGGTTGCCCCCGTGCGCTCGATCTGGATGGCTACGTACTCCGGAACGCTGCCTTTAAAATACTTCGAATAAAACAGCCGCGATTCCGCCGAAGCCAGCGCGCCAAAAAGCAGAAGGACGGAAAGAAGCCGCTTCATTGAGCCGCCCCAGCAGAGAGCCGAAGAGTCGCTCGTGTGGCGTGGCAGATTGCTACCGCAATCGCGTCGCAAGCGTCTTCGGATTCTATGGAGTCTTCCAGGCCGAGCAGCGAGTGCACCATCAGCTTGACCTGATGTTTTTCGGCACGCCCATAACCAACCACGCTCGTTTTGATTTCCAGAGGCGAGTATTCGCCTAGAGGAATGCCGGCTTCGGCGATGGTCAACAGTACAACCCCACGCGCATGCGAGAGCTTCAGCGCAGTCTTTACGTTGTGCGCGTAGAAGACCTCTTCGACGGCAGCGGACTCCGGGGCATGTATCCCGATCACTTCGCGCAACTGCTCTGCAATGGTAAGCAGCCGGTTTTGTAGCGGCTGCTTGGGCGCGGTGTTAATGCAGCCGGCGGCAATCATGCGGTGATCGCGGCCATCGCTATCGATCAGGCCGTAGCCGGTGTGCTCGGTGCCGCAGTCGATTCCCAAGATTCGCATGCAACCTAAGCCAGCGCTTCCAGCTCCTTCTCGTCGACGTCGAAGTTGGAATAGACGTTCTGCACGTCGTCGTGCTCTTCCAGCGCTTCGCTCAGCCGCAGCATCGCTTGCGCGTTCTTGCCCTCCAGCTTCATGAGATTCTTCGGGATCATAGCGATTTCGGCGGACTCGGTGGCAATTCCGGCTTTCTGGATCGCATTGAGAACCGGCTCGTGGGCCTCCGGCGCGGAAATTACTTCCCAGGTGTCGCCGCCATCGCGCATGTCTTCAGCGCCGGCATCGAGGGCGACGGTCATAAGCTGGTCTTCGCCAGCTTTCTCTTTGTCAACGATGATCTGGCCTTTGCGCTCGAACATCCAGGCGACGCTTCCCAACTCACCCAGGTTGCCGCCGTTCTTGGAGAAGACATGGCGGATTTCGCTGACGGTTCGGTTGCGGTTATCGGTGGCCACCTGCACCAGCACCGCGGCTCCGCCGGGGCCATACCCCTCGAACATGACTTCGTCGATTTGGCCGCCTTCCAGCTCTCCGGTGCCGCGCATGATCGCGCGCTTGATGTTGTCTGCGGGCATGCTGACCGCTTTGGCAGCGACGACAGCGGTGCGCAGCCGGGGATTGGCATCCGGATCGCCGCCGCTTCGCGCAGCGATCATTATCTCCTTGATGATGCGGGTGAACATCTTCCCGCGCTTGGCGTCCAGAGCAGCCTTTTTATGCTTGATGGTCGCCCATTTTGAGTGTCCTGACATGATGAAACCTCTTTGCTCGCGAGCGCTATTCGGATCGCCTGTGAGCCTAATAAATCAGAATATCACGCTTGTCCGGAACGTCCTGTTTTGTTGCTGTTGCGATCAGTAAAGCTGCGTTGCGGGCGTCGCCAGTCCTACTTCTTGACGTATTTCTTCACGTCTTTCGGGCCGACTTCGGCGCCGAAGATATTGCCTTGAGCATCCACTGCGACACCTTCGGCTGCACTCGTGCTGGGCGGGTTTTCGTCTGGGTCTGGGATAAACGCAGTTACCGTGCCGTCCTTGGCGCTGCCGATCCGCATCCCGCGCTTCCAGCTTGTGCGGTTCTTGGCGACGGAGCCGGATTCGGAGTCGGCGACATAGATCATGTCTTTCTTGTCGATGTAGATCCCGCTGGGCCGGCTGAACTGCGCCCATTGATCGATGAAATTTCCATCCTGATCAAAGATCTGGATCCTGTTGTTGCCGCGGTCGGCGACGAATAGCCTTCCTTTGGAGTCGAAGGCGAGACTATGGGGGATATCGAACTCGCCCGGTGCGGAACCCTTCTTGCCCCAAGTCTTGATGAACTTCCCGTCTTTAGTGAACTTTACGATCCGTGCGTTGGTGTCACCACCATGGCCGTCGGCCACGAAGATGTCGCCGTTTGGAGCGACCGCCACGTCGGACGGCTTGTTGAAGGTATCCGGGCCGTCGCCGGCCACGCCGGCCCTGCCGAGGGCCAGCAAAATCTTGCCGTCCGGACTGAACTTGAAAACCTGGTGGCCTTTTCCGTTCTTGCCATCGCCATCAGTTACCCACACGTTGTCGTCCTTGTCCACAAAGATGCCGTGCGGAAAAATGAACATCCCCTTGCCGAAGCTTTTGACCAGCTTGCCGGACTGATCGAACTTCAGGACGGGATCGACATCGGGCTTATCGGCGCAGCTATTGGCGCCGCACCTCTCGGCTACCCAGACACTCTTGCCGTCTCGATCGATTTCGACGGCCGCCGTGGATCCCCAAGTCCGGCCCTCAGGCAGCGTGCCCCAATGTTCGATGGTGCGGTAGGGATTCGGCTGAGAGTTCGGCTCGTTGCTCGCGGCGCAGGCTGAGATCGCCGCGGCCACGATTCCTATGGCCACATGCTTGGGCATTCAACACCTCCCTGTCCCTGATCCGCGCGCCGCTCGGCGGAATGTTTAAACCTTCGCTACTTGCGTACGCTGATCCGCCGCGCTGAGTACACCCTCGATGGAGGGCACAATCAGTTGACGGCGGCCCAATCGAATCACACCGCGGCGCGCCAAGGCATTCAGCGTAGTGGATGTGGTTTCTCGCGTGGCTCCGATCAAGCTGGCCAGTTCGCCTTGCGACAAAGGTACGGAATACTCCGATCCGCTGCCCTTCGTGCCGAAGGTTTTCGCCAGCTGCGCCATGTAGTAGAGGATGCGGTACTCCACATCATGCAGGCACAGCAGCTCGATCTTTTTCTGCAATTGCCGGTTCCGTTCCAGCAGAAATGTCGAAAGCTCCCTCCACAGGTCCGTGCGCTGCTCGCACAGCCGCAGGAATACCTGACGGGGAATCACGTAAATGACGCCTTCGTGCAAGACCTCGGCCGAACTGGCGCGCGTTTGCTGGACTCCCAGAGCTTCGTTCCCAAATAGTTCGCTCGCCGGAACAATTTCCAGGATGATCTCCTTATTGTCGTCGGCGCGTTTATAGATCTTCACCAAGCCCGAATCGACGAAGAAAAGCGTGTCGGCCGGACTGCCTTCCGAATAGATGATTGCGAATCGCCGGTTGGGAGAGAACTTCGTCACTCCCTCCAGATTGATCAACTCACTGCGCATCACAGCCGCAATCGAATTAAATTGCAAGTCCATTGATCCTGCCTATTATAGTCCGAATGTCAAGCAAATTGTCATGGCGAAAACAAGTAATCGCAATACGAGCGAAAACCCCGGGTGGGGACTCGGCCGTTTCGCTTCATTTCGCATCGCGAACCCGAGGCTTCTCGGGTGACTCTCTTAGCTGGCGCGCAAAACTTGCCGCGCGATCGAACTCGGACCGCATCCGCTCGGGTTCCAGCTCCCGGCGGAACTCTTCCAGTTTAGCGATATAGTTCCGCAGGGCGTCCAGGATAAAAACCCGGTTGGTAGCCAGGATATCATTCCACATCTGGAACGAACTGAGCGCAAGCCGGGTGCTGTCGACCAGAGCGGGACCGAAAACGCCCGCTTTCCCTTCCGCGCGTCCGTCCAGCATGGAACCGAGAGCAGTGGAGGCCAACTGCGGCAAATGCGACGTGTAGGCGACGGCGCGGTCGTGTCGCTCTGCTTCCATCGTGAGCGGACGGGCTCCGATCCGGATGATCCAATCCTTCAATTCACGGGCTCTTGTGGTATCGAGTTCCTTCTCCGACCGCGGCGTCAAGACATAGGGCCGTCCTTGGAAGAGGCCGGCCTCGGCTGCTTCCACGCCGAACCGCTCGCGCCCGGCCATGGGGTGGCCACCCAGGAACTGGCAGCGGGTAATGACCTGCGAAGCGCGATCTACGATGGCTTTTTTTGTGCTTCCCGCGTCTGTGATAAGCGCATCGGGGTTCACCCATGCGTTCAACTCGTTGAGGATTTCGAGAATGCGCAGGATGGGCTGCGCCAGGTAGATGAGATCCGCTGACGCGGCCGCTTCCGGCGCGGCAGCTGCCGCATCGATGACTCGCAAATCCAGAGCGCGGCGAAGCGTCTCGGCTGAGCTGACGCCGAGGATTTGGCCCGAGAATCCAGCCGCGCGAAGAGCCAGCGCGAACGAACCGCCGATGAGACCCACGCCGAAGATGGCTACCGTTTTCATCGCGGCGGCCTAAACGGAGCGGCCCACGGCTTGGGCGATGATGCGCAGCTGATCCATCAGCTCCTGAAATTGCTGCGGCCAAAGCGATTGGGCTCCATCGCTCAAGGCATGCTCGGGATCGTGATGAACTTCCACCAGCAGGCCGTCGGCCCCCGCCGCGACCGCCGCGCGAGCCATCGGTAGAACCTTATCCCGGCGCCCGGTACCGTGCGACGGATCGGCCACGATTGGCAGATGCGAGAGCGACTTTACCACCGGGATGGCCGAGATGTCCATGGTATTCCGCGTCGCGTTCTCGAATGTGCGAATGCCGCGCTCGCAGAGAATCACCTCGTAATTGCCACCCGAAAGAATATACTCGGCGCTCAACAAAAGCTCTTCAATTGTCGCCGAGATCCCGCGTTTGAGCAGCACCGGCTTGCGCAGTTGCCCCAACTCGCGCAGCAGGTTGTAGTTTTGCATGTTGCGGGCGCCGACTTGCAGGATGTCGGCATAGTTGGCGAGCAAGGGGATTTGGGTTTGATCCATCACTTCGCTCACCAGCAAAAGGTGATGGCGATCGGCCGCCTCGCGCAACATGCGAAGGCCCTCTTCGCCGAGTCCCTGAAAGCTGTAAGGCGAGGTTCGAGGCTTGAAGGCTCCTCCCCGCAGAACCTTCGCGCCTGCTTTGGCAACCGCTTCAGCGACCTGCCCGATCTGATCGCGGGTTTCGACGCTGCAAGGCCCGGCCATCACGATGACCTGTCTGCCCCCAATCTCGACATCGCGGATCTTGACGACCGTGCCGCCGGGTTTGAAGTGCCGGCTCGCGAGCTTGTACGGCGAGACGATGCGATGACATTCCTTGACGCCTTCCATCACTTCGAACTCGATAGGGTCGACATCGTCGACGGGTCCCACGCCGCCCAATACCGTGTGCACTACTCCGGAGGAACGATGAACAATGAAGCCCATCGACACCAGCCGGTCGATCACGTTCTGGATTTGGGACTCCGCTGCCCCTTCTTGCATGACAACAAGCATGAGCTTCCAATATAGCGAGACCGCCAGCGCAGGGAAAAGGACGGAGCTCGATGCGCGCTCGACAGCGCCTGGGAGTTACACGCGCTAACCCCTCAATCCGGGCCGTCTATTGCTGTTTTCCGGCGCCACCGTCGCGGATCAACTTGTTAAATTTGAACTCCTCGGATGGGACGCAATAGATCTGGGGATCCCAATCTTTCCCGCCGACCGGATCTAACTTCCAGGTCTTGGTGTCGCTTCTCCAGGGTTTGGAATAATACTTCGGGTCCGTGATGGTTTCGACCAACTCCAACGTATTCGCATCCAGGCGCCGGTAGCGTTCCTCGAGTTTCATCTCTTCGGTATGGGGATAGCCGTTGTGATCCAGCCAGGTTCGATCGTCAAAGCCGATGGAGTTCACCACGAAGGTGTCGCCCTCCCAGTGCCCCACTGAGTAACCGTTCCACTTAGGTTCCAGATCGTCGGTCTTGGGGAGCTCACGCCCGTCGGCCCAAACCAGGCGGTAGTCGTGATGCCACTGCGAGAACACGTACACTCTGTCGGGCAGTTGAACGATCTCAATGGTCGCGTGCGGTCCTGCAACCTGACCGTTCAGCATGCGCGGCACGCCCCAGGGATCGCAGTTTCCTTGGGGGTCGTTTCCGATGACCGGTGCGGTGATTCTGCGTCCGTAGGAAGGGATGTTCTGATCGAATTTCTTCTTCCCTTCGGGTGTGAAGGGCGCCTCGGCGGTGGGCACATTCAGCTTGCGTGGGGCGGATTCCTGTCCCAAAATGTAAGCCTGCAGCTCATTTGCGCCGCCAGGCACGTTGCTATAGGTTTGGAAGGGGCTGGTGCGATTCCATTTGCCCGAAAGATCGTGTGGATTGAAAGATCCCGCC
>Ga0335077_10010721_pt1 | contig 11443 bp, 7 predicted proteins | sample Lox_Sample_31_FD_207151 | JGI IMG/M metagenome (GOLD analysis project Ga0335077, IMG submission 207151) | Soil microbial communities from Loxahatchee National Wildlife Refuge, Florida, United States - Lox_Sample_3.1 | ecosystem: Environmental > Terrestrial > Soil > Wetlands | place: USA: Florida...
CGTTGGGGGGCCTTAGCGACAGCCAAAAGCAGAAGGAACCGGAAAGCAATGACCTTTTCAAGCGGGCACGGCGATCACCTCGATGGGATCGCTGGTGCGGACCACGCCGGGCAGCAGGACGCGGGCATAGAATCCGCTCCGGCCCCAGCGGGGCGAGGTGACATCACCGGCTTTGACCAGACCGTCGTAGATTTCTTCTTTGATCGCGGGTCCGTAAACATCCAGCGTGGCACAGGGGGAGCGCACCTTGGTGATCTCGAGCAGCGCAGCGCCTGCGCGAAGTTGTTGCCCGATGCGCACCTGTCGCCTGTCGAGCCCGCGGGTGGTCAGGTTCTCGCCCAGCGCGCCATAAAACACGGGGTAGCCGCATTCCCTCAGCTCGTCGATTGTCTCGGACATGATCAGCAACACGGCCTGCAAAAGTCCGCCGTGCACCTCGGGATGCGCATGGCGATCGCCTTCCACGCCGAGTTCAGTGATGACTCCCCCGGCGACGGGCCGCTTGGGCACGCCTCCGAGGGAGGTGCTGACCTGGATGATGGTGCCGGCAAGAGGGCCGGTCATACGGGGTGTTTAGACGTCGTAGTAGAGCGCGAACTCGTAGGGATGCGGGCGCAGGCGCACGGCATCGGCCTCGTTCTTGCGCTTGTAGTCGATGAAGGTCTCGATCAACTCTTCGGTGAACACGTCGCCCTTCATGAGGAAGCCGTGGTCGTCTTCCAGGCACGAGAGGGCTTCATCGAGCGAGGCCGGCATGGAGGGAACGTTGCGCATTTCCTCCGGCGACAGATCGTAGATGTCCTTGTCCAGGGGTTCGCCCGGATCGAGCTTGTTGGCGACACCGTCCAGGCCCGCCATGAGCATCGAGGCGAAGGCCAGATAGGGATTCGCCGCAGGGTCGGGCGGCCGGAACTCGACGCGCTTCGCCTTGGGGCTGGCCGAGTACATCGGAATGCGGCAAGCCGCCGAACGGTTACGCCGCGAGTAGGCCAGGTTGACCGGCGCCTCGTAGCCCGGCACCAGCCGCTTGTAGCTATTGGTGGTGGGGGCGATGATCGCCGAAAGCGCGCGCGCGTGCTTCAGCAAACCGCCGATGTACCAAAGCGCCAACTGGCTCAGCCCGGCGTAGCAATCGCCGGCAAACAGGGGCTTGCCGTCTTTCCAGATGCTCTGATGGGTATGCATGCCGCTTCCGTTGTCCGCGAACAGCGGCTTCGGCATGAACGTGACGGTCTTGCCATACTGGTTGGCCACGTTGCGGATGATGTATTTGTACAACATCATGTTGTCCGCCGACTTCACCAGCGTGTCGAACCTCTGGTCGATTTCGCACTGCCCGCCGGTTGCGACTTCGTGGTGGTGACACTCGATGTGCAAGCCGCACTTGATCATGGTCTGCACCATCTCGCTGCGCAGATCCTGGTAATGATCCGTGGGCGGCACCGGGAAATAGCCTTCTTTATAGCGCGGGCGGTAACCGAGGTTGTCCTTCTCCCGTCCGGAATTCCAGCGGCCTTCTTCGGCATCGATAAAGTAGAAGCCGGAGTGCTGGTCTTGATCGAACCGGATGTTATCGAAAATGAAGAACTCGGCCTCGGCGCCGAAGTACGCTGTGTCGCCGGCGCCGGCGTTCTTCAGGTACAGCTCGGCTTTCTTGGCGATCCAGCGCGGATCGCGCTCGTAGTGCTGCTTGGTAATGGGATCGATCACGTCGCCGAGCATAACCAGCGTCGCTGTTTCAGCAAACGGATCCATGAACGCCGTCGTCGGATCCGGCACCAGCAACATGTCGCTTTCATTGATCGCGGCCCAACCCCGAATACTGGAGCCGTCCATTCCAAAGCCTTCTTCGAAGCTGCTCTCGGACAACTCGTTGATCGGGTAGGACACGTGGTGTTGCAGGCTCGGGATGTCGGTAAAGCGCAGGTCCAACTGCCGCGCCTCGTTATTCTTCGCGTATTCCAATACTTCTAGCGGACTCATCCAACCTCCATGGGGAAATGCTACTGTGGGACGCTTTAAGTCGCAGATTGTGTTTAGGATACCGAAACCGGCGGGGTGCGGTCAAGCGAGCCGGCGCCGCATTGAGATAATGAGAGGAGTGATTCCTGTTCTCCAGCGAAAGGACAAGCTTGCACATGGAAGACGCCTTGTTGATGCATCGCCTGCATTTTGCGTTCACTGTTACGTTCCACTACCTGTTTCCGCAGCTCACCATGGGTTTGGCGCCGCTCATCCTGATCCTGAAAACGATGTACCTGCGCTCCGGCAACCCGGCTTATAACCATGCCGCGCGCTTCTGGGCCAAGGTGTTCGGCATCAATTTCGTGATGGGCGTGGTGACGGGCATTCCCATGGAGTTTCAGTTCGGCACCAACTGGGCCGAGTTCTCGCGCGTCACCGGCGGCGTGATCGGCCAGCCTCTGGTGATGGAAGGCGTGTTTTCCTTTTTCCTCGAGTCCGCCTTCCTCGGGCTGTTTCTTTACGGCGAGCAGCGGCTCAGCCGGACGGGCCATTGGTGGGCGGCATTCGCCGTGTTCGCGGGATCCTGGCTCTCCGGCTTCTTCATCATCGTCACCGACGCCTGGATGCAGTATCCAGTCGCCTTCCAACGCGCGGCCGATGGTAGCTTTCAGGTCACCAGCTTCTGGGGCCTTCTGCTGAATCCCTGGGCGCTCATTCAATACGCGCACAATATGTGCGGCGCTCTGGTGACCGGCGCATTCGTCATGGCGGCAGTGGGGGCTTATTACCTGCTTGAGGACAAGTTCGCCGAGGCGAGCCGCATCTTCCTGCGCGTAGCCGTAACGGCAGGGGCGCTGGCGTGTATGGCGCAGATTTTTCCGACCGGCGATCTACACGGAAAGTTTCTGGCGCGCCACCAGCCAGCCAGCATGGCCGCCATGGAAGGCCTGTTCAAAACCGAAGCCGGCGCGCCGATCGTTCTGATTGGCCAACTGGATGCCGAGCGGCAACGCATCGACAACCCCCTGGTGGCGAATGACGTGCTTAGCTACCTGATTTACGGAACCACCAAGGCGGAGGTCAAGGGGCTAGACCGGTTCCCCAAGACGGACTGGCCGACGAACATCCCTTTGCTTTATTACAGCTATCACATCATGGCGGGCCTGGGTACCCTCTTCGTGGCTGTCATGGGAGGCAGCCTGCTGCTGCTGTGGCGCGGCCGGCTCTATCAAACGCGCTGGATGCTCTGGATTCTGCTGGTTTGCGCGCCGTTGCCTTACATCGCGAACATAGCCGGCTGGATGACCGCGGAAACCGGCCGCCAGCCATGGCTGGTCTACGGCCTCATGCGCACCACCGAAGGCTTCTCCAAATACGTCGGCTCCGGCAACGGCCTGTTCAGTTTGCTCGGCTTCATGGGGCTGTATGCGGTGCTGGCGATTCTGTTTCTATTCCTGGTGACTCGTGTCATCGAACACGGTCCTGGTGAGGTGCAACTTCCCGAGGTCACGTCGGGCGCGCCCATTACGGCCGCCTGAAAGGAGACGATGCCATGCTGACCATCTGGTTTCTACTCGTTGCGCTGATGATTACGGCTTATGTCGTGTTCGACGGATTCGATCTCGGCGTCGGAGTCCTGCACCTGTTCGTGGCCCGCACCGAAGATGAACGGCGCCTGCTGCTCCGGAGCATTGGGCCTGTCTGGGATGGCAACGAAGTCTGGTTGCTGGCCGGCGGCGGCACGCTGTACTTCGCGTTCCCGCTGCTGTACGCCTCGGGATTCAGCGGCTTTTACCTTCCGCTGATGATTGTGCTATGGCTGCTGATCCTGCGCGGGATCGGCATTGAGGTTCGCATGCACCTGGAGACGCCTGTGTGGCGGGGTTTGTTCAACGCCAGCTTCGGCATCGCCAGTCTTTTGCTCGCGGTGTTTTACGGCGCGGCGCTGGGCAACGTGATTCGCGGCGTTCCGCTGCAAGCCGACGGCTACTTCTTCTTGCCGTTGTGGACCGACTGGCAGGTCGGTCCGCAACCCGGAATCCTCGACTGGTATACCGTGATTACGGGCGTCGTAGCGGTGGTCGCGCTGTCGCTGCACGGCGCCAATTACGCGGTGCTCAAAACCAGCGGCGATTTGAATCAGCGCGCGCGGCGCGCCGCCGCGGTCCTGTGGCCGGTGGTGGTGGCCGCGACGGCAGTCAGCCTGGCGGCGACGCTTTACATTCGTCCCAACTTACTGGACAATTATCAGCGCGCGCCGTTGCTGTACGCCATCCCGCTGCTGGTCGTGGTGTCGCTGGCTGCCATGCCCTGGCTGTACCGGCGCGGCAACGAACTGGGAGCCTTCCTGTGCTCCAGCGCCTACCTCGTCCTGATGCTGGTGGGCGCAGCCGCCGCCGTCTATCCCAACCTGCTGCTCTCGACCACCGATCCGAAGCTGAACATCACAATTTTCAACGCGCATTCCAGCGAGCACGCGTTAGCAGTCGGACTCATCTGGTGGGGCCTCGGTATGGCCATCGCCACCGGCTATTTTGTCTTTGTGTACCGCATGTTCCGCGGCAAACTCCAGCTAACTTCCGCGGGTGACCACTATTAGGCGCTAATGACATTAGTATATTGTCCGCCCCTTCATCCCCCCCCCAACCGGAGCGCCGAACTCCCGGAGGATGGTGACCGGGATGTCTCTCAATGCCGGGCGCTCGGCCGCAATCCGGCGATTACTGAACAACACGCCCGGCACCTCATCGGCGCTGATGCAATGGTCGCCAATCCACGCGTCCGTGTTGTCTTCCAGAATCGAGGGAGGCGCGGCTCCCAGCGCGGTCTGCCACGAGCCCCGGTAACCGCGCGCGTAACCCACAATCAAATCCGGTCCCAGCGGCGAACCCGTTGAGGTAACTGATTCCACGACGCGCCGCCCGTTCAACGGATCATGCAACTCCAGAAGAGCGGCGCGAAGCCGGCCCATCAACTCGTCTGTTTGTGGCCCAGGCTTCACCACCCCATTCTTTTCCCGGCCCGCGACGTTGAGGTACAACCCGTTCAACCCCAGCGCGTACGCCTGCGTTTTCCCCCAATTCACGTCCGCGAATCCTTCGTCGTCGCCCCGCGGAGGCCCTTCCAGTGCGAGAAAGCCTTGCTCCCACAGCCAGGTGTTCAGGTTCACGCTGCGGTCAAACGGCGCGAAGCCGTGGTCGGACAGCACCACCAGCGCCGCGTCGGGAAATTGCGCCATCGCCTCGCCGATGGCGCCATCCACCGCGCGGTAGATCTTCAGCAGTTCCGGCTCGTGCTTGCCCCAAAGCATGTGCGCGTTCTCGTCGGTCGACGAGAAATAGACAAACAACAGCCCTTCCCGGAAATGCCGCAGCGCATAGCGCAGCAGCCGGATTTCGTCGTCTTGTACCATGCCGCTCTGCCGCAGAAACTCGTCCAGCGTGAACACGCCCTGCCGGAGCGCAGCGGTGTCTTCGGCGATGCCTTGGGTGTAAAACGGGCCCGTTTCGTCGGAGACCCGCCGGCTGAACGATCCTGGCGTGGAGATCGGCAGATCCGGCGCGCGCGGGTCGACATTTACCGGGGTCGCATACAGCGCCAGGCGCGGATGGAACGCCTTGGCGTAGATGCGGACCATGCCGCGCGCCGATGCCAGCCAGCCGAGCAAGCGAAAGTCGCTCCTCAGCCACGGCGACCACTCGCCTTGCTTCATCACTTCCACCGCGTCGCCCACTCGAATGCGAGCCACGTCCTGTTCGGAGTCGACGTCTACACTCAGATCCTCTTGGGCGAAGCGTTGATCCTTTCGCAGCGTATTCGGCGGACCCTCCAGAGGCAGGACGAACCGGCCGTTCTCGCCGTGAACTTTCACGATGCGGCCACCCGGCACCTCGCGCGACAATTCCTCCGGATCGTCGGTGAAGTACGTGAACGTGCCCTGGGTGCCGCGCAGATCGGGCACGCCCATCCCGGCGAGGGCCTCGCCCGCGGTCACGGGCGGAAAGTTGACAGGCAACCGCATGATCGTTATGGGTATGTGGCGGGACGCCAGGATCTCCCAGAAGGCGCGCCCCCGGCGCAGGGTTGTTACGCGCGCAGGAGAGAGCGGCAGAACGTACGGCCCCAGGGGAATTTGGAATCGCGGCTCGAGAGTTCGGCTCATCGACGAAAACGGCAGCATCGTGCGCGGATCGCGATGCACGAAATCAAGAATGCCATGCTCCGCTGGATCGAGCCCGGTAATAAACGTGGACCACGCAACCGGGCTCTGAGGCGGAGTGGTTGTAGAAAGCCGACGGAAACCGCCGGTATCACGCAGGCGCGCCAGGTTCGGCAAATCGCTCCAGTGCCGCTCCACGAACCCCGGGTCCATGCCATCGGCGCCGATGACGATCAGCTTCTTGCCGTAAGCTTCCGAACCGTGACACGCGCACTGGCCGAGGACCAGGAGCAAAGCGCAGATGCCGCCCCAGCCCCTATTCGAGATCCGAATCATCGGATTCTTCGTCGGCGGCAGGCTTGGCATCGAGTTGAATCTCGGGCCGCGCGGCCTTCAGTTCAGCCAGCAGCCCGGTCCAGCGAGCCTTCACCGCGGGGTACTCGCCGGCTACCTTCTCCACTGCCGCCGCCAGGGCCGCGCTGGGGGCCGCATCGGCGCTATCCACGTCGCCGTACAATGCGGAGGCCTGTCCGTTAAGGGACATCAGGGTGGCCGCGGCCGGAGCAGGCCCGGAGAATCCACCCCCTTCCAACTCCGCCTTGATCCTCTTACCAATGGCCTCGAGCGTTACCGCGCCGCCGTCCCTGGAGAGCTTCTCGATCTGTTGCTGCGCCGAACGCGCCTGGCGGACTGCGCGGCTGGTCTCCGTCATGATGCGCGCCAGCTTCACCTGGGCGTCGAACATCTGCTGCAAGGCCGAGGCCGGCGTCTTCACGCGCGGGTCCATCTTCAGCGTCAGCGCAGCGCTGTAAGTCTTGCCGTCCGCGGTCAGCTTCACGGTATAAGTGCCGGGCAGGACACGCGGCCCCTGCGGGCTGCGCGGCGTATTGTGCGGAATGGCCGAGATCGGATACTCGCGCCGCAGCGAGTCCGGCGTGGCATAGCGCAGGTCCCAGACCCAGCGATGCATCCCCGCGCTCGCCGGCAACACCCGCGGCGGCCGCACCCACCACACCGGGATGCTCAGCGCCTTCATGTCGGCTTCCGACACCTCGGGCGCGTCGTTGCTCGCGTAGCGCCGCACCGGCTTGCCCTTGGCATCCAGTATCTCCAGCGTGACTGGACCTGCGGCGGCCTGCCGCAGGTAGTAGTCGATCACCGCGCCGTCCGGCGGGTTCTCGGCAAACGGCTCGTCGGGAGGCAGCGGCGTGTCGGTGTTGGTGTTGTAGCGCACCCGGTATGCGGCTGCCGGACGCAGGAGCGCCGCGCTTTGTTCCGCCATCGCCGCGTTCACCTGGCGCAAAGGACTGATATCATCCAGCACCCAGAACGAGCGCCCGTGCGTGCCCACAATCAGGTCGTTGTCGTGAATCCACAAGTCGCGCATCGAAGTGTGCGGCAAGTTGTATTGCAGGCTCTGCCAATGGTCGCCATCGTCAAACGAAACCCAAACGCTGGTCTCGCTGCCCGCGAACAGCAGCCCCTTGCGCACGGGATCTTCGCGCACCGTGTCGATCGGCGCGTCCTTCGGCAGCCCCTCGGTGATCAACTGCCACGTTTTGCCGCTGTCTCGCGTGCGGTAAATGTACGGCGTCAGGTCGTTGATGCGGAAACGGCTCACGGACGCGTAGGCGGCCTTTACGTCCGAATGCGAAGCTTCCATCTGTGTCACTTTGCTCCACGCTGTCAGAGCCGGCGGCGTCACGTCTTTCCAGTTCTTGCCGCCATCCACCGTAAGCCAGATGAGCCCTTCGTCGGTGCCCGCCCAAATGGTGTCGATGCTGCGGGATGACGGCGCCAGCGCATAGATCACTCCGCGCTGCTTGTCCGCGTTGGGATCTTTGGCCGCCATCTCTCCGAGACTCGCGGGAATGCCGGGATGGGGCCGCGTCAGATCGCCGCTGATCGCCTGCCACGAATGCGCGCCGTCGGTGCTGCGAAAGAGAATGTTAGCCGCGTAATAAAGCACGTGCAGGTCAATGGGTGAGAACATAATCGGCTGCGTCCGGTCCGCGCGCAATTTGCCGTCCCGCAGCGGTCCCGGCGTCACCATCTCCACCTGGCCCGTGCTCCAGTGCAGCTTCGACACCTGCCCGCGCCCGGCGCCGTATATGATGTCCGGGTCCAGCGGATCTGGCGCCACATATCCGTACTCGATTACACCCGCCGGATGCCACTCGCGGAACGTGACGGCGCCGTCGTTGCCCCGGCTCGAAATGCACACTGACCCGCTCTCCTGCTGCCCCCCGCAAATCCTGTACGGAAACGTGTTGTTCGCGATTGCGTGATAAAGCTGCGCCGTCGGCTGGTTGTACCACGAACTCCAGGTGCGCGCGCCGTTCACGCTTACCGCCGCGCCCTGGTCGCTCACCAGTAGGATAATATCCGGGTTGTCCGGATTGATCCACATGTTCTGATAGTCGTCGCCGCCGGGCGCGCCTTTGATGCCCGTCCAGGTCTGCCCGCCGTCCGTCGAGCGCCAAGTCACCGTGCTGGTGCTGTAAAGGATGTCCGGATTCTTCGGATCCACCCGCGGCACCGGCAGATCGCCGCCCCCGATGCGTTGCGCCGGACGCCCGTCGGTGGTGGCCCGCCGCCAGGTTTCGCCGGCATCGTCCGAGCGGTAAATGAACACCTCCCTCCCGGTCGCGACCGAAGCATATAGGCGGCTCGAGTTGCTGGCCGCAATCGCCACGTAAGCCTGCACCACGTCCGCCGGCAGTCCCCCCCCCAGCTTCCGCCACTTCTTGCCGCCGTCGCTCGATTTGAAGATTCCGCCGTGCGAGCCGTGATACGAATTGCCGAACTCCCATGGCCCTTCGCGGCCTTCCCAAAGCGCGGCATACAACACGTCCGGATTGGTGGGGTCCATCGCGATGTCCGACGCACCCGTGTCCTCGTCCACGTACAGCGATTTCTGCCACGTCTCGCCGCCGTCGCTCGACACAAACAAGCCGCGCTCCGCATTGGGGCCGAACGGATGCCCCAGCACTGCGGCGAACAGGTGGTTGGCGTCCCGCGGATCGACGGCCAGCGCGGGAATCTGCTGGCCGTCGCGCAAGCCCAGGTGCGTCCACGTCTGCCCAGCGTCGGCAGATCTATAGATGCCGTTGCCCACCGACAAGTCCGGCCGCTGCAAACCCTCGCCGCTGGCCACGTAGACGATCTTCGGATCCGACTGCGCCACCGCAATCGCCCCAATCGATTGCGTCGGCTGGCTGTCAAAGATGGGCGCCCAGGTGCGGCCGTAATCGTCCGACTTCCACACCCCCCCATTCACCTGCCCCATGTAGAAGACGTTGGGCTGCCCCGGTACTCCAGTCGCGGCGCGCGTCCTGCCGCCTCGGAATGGGCCGATCATCCGCCAGTGCAGATCCCCAAACAATTCGGGCGCGATTTGTTGAGCCCCGGCGACGGGCGGCAGACTGGCGAAGGCGAAGCAGGCGAATGCGAGAATCCGGCAAGGCAGGGTCAAGGGTTGGCCTCCAGAGTCTCTAAGATATCTTCATTCACGGCGGGCGGGGTTGGCGCGTGCGCTATACTGTTCCGCGGATGCTCAATCCCGACATCTTTCGCGAATACGATATCCGCGGCGAGGCCGATTTGGAACTGACCGACCTGGATGTCGAGGTCGTTGGCCGCGCCATCGGCACGTACCTCCGGCGCCATGACGGCGACCGCGTCAACCTGGGCCGCGATTGCCGCCTCAGCTCCCCGCGGCTGCGCGATGCGCTGGTATGCGGGCTGAAGAGCGCCGGTTGCCGCGTCAGCGATCTGGGCGTTGTCCCCACCCCCCTGCTCTACTATTCGGTGTTCCACTTGCAAACCGCCGCGGCGGTGATGATCACGGGCAGCCACAATCCGCCCGAGTATAACGGCCTGAAGATCGTGAGTGGATCGTCCACCATTTACGGCGAGCAGATCCAGGAGATTCGACGCATGATCGAGCGGCGCGACTTCGTCACCGGCCAAGGCGCCGTGGAGGCGTTCGACGTGATCGAGTCCTATGTCAACGAAGTCACGGCGCAATTCGATTTTCCGCGGCGTATCAAGGTAGTGGTCGACGCCGGCAACGGCACCGGGGGCCCGGTGATGCACCGCCTGCTCGCGCGGCTCAACTGCGACGCCACCGAACTGTTCTTCGACATGGACGGCCGTTTTCCAAACCACCACCCCGACCCCACCGTCCTCGACAACCTCGTGACACTCCGTGCGGAAGTGCGCCGCCGCCAGGTGGACCTGGGCATCGCCTTCGACGGGGACACCGACCGCATCGGAGTGGTGGACGAGAAGGGCAATGTCGTCTTCGGTGACCGGCTTATGATCCTTTATGCGCGCGAGATCCTGGCGCGCAAGCCGGGCGCGACGTTCATTGGCGAAGTGAAGTGCTCGCAGGTGCTCTACGATGACATTCGCCGCCACGGCGGCAACGCAATTATGTGGCGCACGGGCCACTCGCTGATCAAGGCCAAGATGAAGGAGTCGCACGCGGAAATGGCCGGCGAAATGAGCGGGCACATGTTCTTCGCCGACCGGTACTACGGCTTCGACGACGCGCTGTACGCCGCCTGCCGCCTGATGGAGATCGTAGCCGGATCCGCCCAGCCTTTGTCGGCGCACCTGGCGGACCTGCCTGAGACTTTCGCAACGCCGGAGATCCGCGTGGATTGCGCCGACGAGGTGAAGTTCGATGTGGTGCGGCGGGTCACCGAGAAGTTCCGCCAGACGCATTCCATCCTGGATGTGGATGGCGTGCGCGTGCTGTTTCCTCACGGCTGGGGGCTGGTGCGTGCATCCAATACGCAGCCTGTACTGGTGCTGCGCTTCGAAGCCTCCACGCCTGAGCTGCTCGAGAAATACCAGCGTGAGACCGAAGCGGTGGTTAAAGAAGCCAAGGCGCAGATCGGCCATTAGCTTCGTCCTGCCTCTCGCACAAATGCGAGCGCTAAAATCGTGGCCATGGCCAACGTTCCACCCAAGCACCCCGTGCTCCTCCTTCCCCTGGCTCTGGGCCTCGCCGCCGCTGTGGCTTGGACTGCCAGCCGGCCCCCAGACATCCCTTTCGAAAAACACACGCTCGATCTCGGCGCCAACGAAAGCTGTGCCATCGCCGACATCAATGGCGATGGCAAGCCTGACATCGTCTCCGGCGAAAACTGGTACGAAGGCCCCGCCTGGACCCGCCACAAGTTCCGCTCTCTGCCCTACACGAATAACTACATCGATAACTTCAGCGACCTCCCGCTCGATGTGAATGGCGACGGCCGCATCGACATTGTAAGTTGCTCCTGGTTCGCCCACCGCCTCTTTTGGAGCGAG
>Ga0335077_10010724_pt1 | contig 11441 bp, 9 predicted proteins | sample Lox_Sample_31_FD_207151 | JGI IMG/M metagenome (GOLD analysis project Ga0335077, IMG submission 207151) | Soil microbial communities from Loxahatchee National Wildlife Refuge, Florida, United States - Lox_Sample_3.1 | ecosystem: Environmental > Terrestrial > Soil > Wetlands | place: USA: Florida...
ACGCTGCGCGCGGACCGCGTCTCGGGCTACGGATACTCCCGTCCGACGACGCCGCGCCTCGACGGGTATTTTCGCGACGGCCTTCGCGCCGAGGTCTCGCTGCCCTCGGCCAACTGGACGCTGCCCTCGCATGCGTCGCTCCTCACCTCGATGTCGGTCGCCCGCCACGGCGTCGGCCGGCCCGGCCGCATCCTGCTTCCGGACGACCTCGAGACTCTGGGGGAGGCCTTCCAGAACGCGGGCTTTCGCACGCTCGCGGTCACGGGCGGCGGTTACGTGGATCCGGCGTTCGGATTCCGGCGCGGCTTCGACCGTTTCGCCGTCGAGTACGGCGCCGCGTCGCGCGCCGTGGACATCGCGCTCGCGATGCTTCGCGAGCAATCGGACGCGCCGGTCTTCCTCTTCCTTCACACCTACCAGCTCCACGACTACGCGCCCGACGAGGCCTCGGCGCGCGCTCTCTTTCCGGACCTCGCGGCGCTTGGTCCTAACTGGCGCGGCAACATCGGAGAGCTCCGCGCGCGGCTGCCGACCGATCCATCCGTCGTCCCCTTCTTCCGCGCGCGCTATGACGCCTCGCTCCGGAGCGTCGACGCGGCCTTCGGGAAGCTTCTCGACGGCCTCGGGCGGAGCGGCCGATTGGGCGATACGGCGGCGCTCTTCACCTCCGATCACGGCGAGACGCTCTGCGAGCGGACGATGGACGGCGGCTGCCTGAGCTGGGGACACGGCACGCCCTATCTCCACGAGGAAGAGCTCGCCGTGCCGTTCGAGCTGCGCGTCCCCGGGCGCTCGGGAGCGCGGGGCCTGCTCCGGGGCAACGCGTCACTGCTCGACGTCGCGCCGACGCTGCTCGACGCGTCGGACGTTCCGATCCCGGACGCCTTCGAAGGCCGCTCGCTGCTGGCGGGCGCTCCGTCCGGCGACCGGATCCTCGAGACCGAGGCGCCGCCCCTCGACGCCGTCGCCGTGCGCCGCGGATCCTTCAAGCTCGTCCGCCGCACGGGCGTGTCGCAGGCGTTCTCGCGTCCGCCGCGATTCCATCTCGAGGGGTCGTGGCTGACGGGGCGTCCCTTCGCGGTCCTCCCGGCCGAGGAGTGCTTCGATCTCTCCCGCGATCCGGGCGAGGCGCATCCGACTCCGTGCGACGCGACGTGGAGCGCGCCGCTGCGGGACGCCGTCGATCGCTACCTCGCGTCCGGATTTCCGGGATCGCTCATCGTGCGGATTCCGGCCGCCGCATCCGGCGCGGCGCCTCGCGAGGCGGTCGTGCGTGCGCGCGGTCTCGGAAAGGCGCCGGCGGTGCGCACCTTCGGCCTCGCTCCGGCCCCCGCGGCCGCGATCTCGGGAGACGCGATCGAGACGCGCTTCCACGCCGGGCCGGCGCCCGTCTGGATCGCGCTCGAGCCGCCGAACGGGTCGGGTGCGATCGAGATCACCGTCGCGGGCCTCGGCCCGCTCGTGTCGGCGTCGGGAAGTCCTCTGGCGCCGGGGAGTTTCCGGTGGCGGGAGCTCGGGTGGGAAGCGGGCCGGAGCCTTCCCGCCGGCGTCGCCGTCTTCACGACGGCGCCCGCCGCGCGCGGATCGGGGTCCGCCGAGTCGCTCCCGAACGACGTCGTCGCGCGATTGCGCGCGCTCGGCTATCTCGCGGGACCGAGCGCGCCCGCGCCGACACCCGCGCCGTCCGCGTCCGCGCCGGCCGGGGAGACGCCGGCGCTGCTCGCGCCCGGAGAAGTCAGGATCCGCTTTGCGGACGTGGACTGAACGGGCGCTCGCCGCGGCGGCGGCTCTGCTGCTGGCGCTCGTCGTCGCGCCGTCCTGCCGCGAGCGCGAGGATCCGCGCGTCGCGCCGGGCCGCATCGTGCGCGCCCAGGGCCGCCCGGAGCGCACTCTTCTCGCGCTGATTCCGCCGCAGGCACGTGCGGGCGAAATCTTTCAGCGCCAGCCCGACGGGAGGGCCGGCCTCGCCGTGCTCGGCACGGGTTTCACGCCGGGAGACGTGATCCGTTTCGGCGACCGGGTTCTTCCGACGATGGCCGCCAACAGCCGGCTCCTCACGGCGTCGATCCCGCCGGAGCTTCTCGCGCGGGCAGGCGACGTCGAGGTTACGGTCGCGAATCCCGTGGACCCGAGCCGGCCCGCGCTTCGCGCCACGTTCCATCTCCTCGCGTCCTCTTCGCCGCCGTAAGCGGGCACGATTTCCGCTACAGTGGCGTGCGGCGTGCGCGCACGAGGATTTTTCTCGGCCGCCGCCCGGCGCATGGCCGTCCTCGCGCTCGTCGCGGGAACCGCCGCCTGCCGGGCGGGACCGCATCGATTCGTCCGTCTTCCGCTTCCGGAGGTCGAGCGTCTGAGCGTCGCGGCCGAGACGCGCCCCGGCGTGTGGCTGTCTCCGGGAGATTCGATGTCGTGGGACCTTCCGCCGGGGCCCGCGTGCCGTCTGGAAGGATCGTGGACGAGCGTTCTCGCGGGCCCGAGGCGGAGCCTCGAGGTCCGGCTCACGCCGCGGTCCGGCGGCCGCGAGATTCTCCACGACACCGTGGTCCTGCGAGGAGATCCGGCCGTCTGGAACCGCTGGAGGCTCGCGCTGCCGGAGCTCGGCGCGCCGGCGCGTCTCGAGATCACCGCGCGGGATCCGGGCTCCGAGTCGGCGGAGCATTCGGTGTTCGTCGCCGAGCCGTGGCTCTCGGCGCCGCGCCGCGCGCCGCCCCGGACGCTCGTGTTGCTGCTCGTGGACACGCTTCGCGCGGATCGCGTGTCCGCCTACGGTTACGCGAAACCGACGACCCCCCGGCTCGACGCGTATTTTCGCGACGGTCTCCGGGCGGAGTCTTGCTTTCCCGCGGGGAACTGGACGCTGCCCTCCCACGCGTCGCTCCTCACGTCGACGTCCGTTGCGCGGCACGGCGTCGGGCGCTACGGCCAGTCGCTGCCCGAGGATCTCGAGACGCTTGCCGGGACCCTCGCGCGCGCCGGTTACCGGACGCTCGCCGTGACCGGCGGCGGTTACGTGGATCCCTCGTTCGGCTTCGCGCGCGGCTTCGATCAATTTGCCGTGGTGCCGGGGCACGCGGCGGAGGCGGTCGCGCGCGGGCTCGCGATGCTCGACGAGCATCCCGGCGAGCCGGCGTTCCTCTTCCTTCACACGTACCAGTTACACGACTATTCGCCCGACGAGTCGGCCGCGCGGCGCCTCTTCCCCGACCTCGCGGCGCTCGGGCCGGACTGGGAGGAGGGCCTCGGGCGCGTGCGGGACCGGATGACCGACCCGCGTTTCATGGGCTGGATGCGGGCGCGATACGACGCGGCCCTCCGCAGCGTGGACGAGGCCTTCGGGCGCCTTCTCGGAGGGCTCGAGAGGCGCGGACGGCTCGCGCGAACGGCGGCCGTCTTCACATCGGACCACGGCGAGGCGCTCTGCGACCGGAATTTCCGCGGCCAGTGCCTCGAGTGGGGCCACGGGAGCCCGTACCTCTTCGAGGAGGAGCTGCGCGTGCCGCTCGAGCTGCGCGTTCCGTGGCGGCCGTCGGCGAGCGGCGTGCTCCGCGGGAACGCGTCGCTGCTCGACGTCGCGCCGACGCTCGCGGACGCGGCGGAAGTGGCCGTACCGGACTCCTTCGAGGGGCGGTCGCTGTTGGCCGGCGAGCCGGCCGCGGGCCGCGTCGTCGTGACCGAGGCGCCGCCGCACGACGCGCTCGCGCTGCGGCAGGCGCGCGTCAAGATGATCCGGCGCACGGGCGGCGCACCCTTTTCGCTGTTCGATCCGACGACGCGCTACTACCGTCTCGCCGCGGAGGAATGCTTCGACCTCGCGCGCGATCCGGGAGAACGGAGCCTTTCGTCCTGCGACTCCGGCGGCGGCGCCGGCCTTCGCGAGGCCGTCGACCGCTACGTCGCGTCGGGATTCCCGGATGCGCTCGTCCTGCGCCTGCCGGCGCGGTCCGCGGAGGAGCCCTCCGAGGCGCGGCTCTGGGCGCGCGGCCGCGGCGGCGCGCCGGCCCTGCGCACGTTCGGTCTCGCGTCCCCGCCGGCGCTCGCGCAACGCGGCGCGGTCGCCGAGGCGCAGTTCGCGTTCGGGCGGGCGCCGGTCTGGATCGCGATCGAGCCGCGGGACGGCTCGCGCGCCGTCGAGATCACGCTCCTGGGAGCGGGTGCCGCGGTGACGCCGTCGGGACGCGCCGTCGTCCGTGGCTCCTATCGCTGGTCCGACCTGGCATGGGCCGGCCGGCAACGGCTGCCCGACGGCGCGACGCTCTTCACGCTGCCGCCGGCGCCGCGCTCATCCGCCGGCGCGGCGAACGTCCCGGGGGAGGTGGCGGCGCGACTTCTCGCGCTCGGGTACCTGCGCGGGGCGCCGGGCGTCTCAGGGTTGCTCGAGCCGGTGCCGGTGGCGCGGCCGGGCGGCGGCGCCGGTCAGACTCTCGAGCCGGACGAAATCCGGATCCTTCATGCGAATTGAGCGCGCGGCGGCCTTTCTGTTGTTGCTCTCCGCGGCGGCCTGCCGCGACGCGCCGCTGCCTTCCGTCGGAACCGGGCGGATCGCTCGAGCGCGCGCGGACGCCGAGCGGTCGCTGCTCGCGTTGTCGCCCGCGCAAACGCGGGCCGGCCAGGTCTTCCAGCGCCAGCCGAACGGCCGCGCCGGGCTGGCGGTCGTCGGCACCGGATTCCGGCCGAACGACGAGGTCCGGTGGGGCGGGAAGCCGCTGCCGACCACCTTCGCGCACAGCCGCCTGCTGACGGCCACGGTCCCGGCCGACTGGCTGTCCATCCCGGGACCGGTGGAGGTCTCGGTCGAAACGCCGTCCGCCCCGGCCCGCCGCCGGGTGACGGCCACGTTTCGGATCCTGCCGCCGACCTGACCGGCCCGGCCGCTTCGCTATATCAGTCCTGATATAGCCACTCCAGGAGGCCGCCCCGGCGCCGGCCGCGTCGTAGAATTCCGGCCGTGTCCGATCGGGTGACGATCGTCGGCGCCGGCCTCGCCGGCTCGGAGTGCGCCTGGCAGCTCGCGCGGCGCGGGCATCGCGTCCGGCTCGTCGAGATGCGCCCCGGCCTCTCGACCGTCGCGCACCAGACGGACCGATGCGCCGAGCTCGTCTGCTCGAACTCTTTCCGCTCCGACAATCCCGCCAACGCCGTCGGGCTCCTGAAGCGGGAGATGGAGGCCCTCGACTCGCTGGTGATCCGGTGCGCGCGGCGGGCGGCCGTGCCGGCGGGTGACGCGCTCGCGATGGACCGCGACGTCTTCGCCGGCCTCGTCACCGAGGCGCTGATGGCGCGTCCGGAGATCGAGCTCGTCCGCGAGGAAGCGCGCGCGATTCCCGCCGACGGCTACGTCGTCGTCGCCACCGGACCGCTGACGTCGCCGGCGCTCGACGCGGCGATCGGAGAGCGGCTCGGGACCGGCGACCTCTACTTCTACGATTCGATCGCGCCGATCGTGTCCGCGTCCTCCCTCGACTTCTCGAAGATGTACGCACTCTCGCGCTACGGCAAGGGAGGCGGCGAGGATTACTGGAACGCGCCGCTTGATCGCGCGCAGTACGAGGCGTTCGTCGCGGCGCTGCTTGCCGCCGAGACGGTGCCGGTGAAGGACTTCGAGAAGGGCATCTACTTCGAAGGCTGCCTGCCGATCGAGGTCATGGCCGACCGCGGGCTCGAGACGCTTCGCCATGGGCCGATGAAGCCCATGGGCCTTCCCGACCCCCGCACCGGGAAGCTCCCGTGGGCCGTCGTGCAGCTGCGCCAGGACGACCTCGCGCGCGAGCACTACAACCTCGTCGGGTTCCAGACGAAGCTCAAGGTTCCCGAGCAACAGCGTGTCTTCCGCACGATTCCGGGGCTCGAGGACGCGCAGTTCGTTCGGTTCGGGATGCTGCACCGCAACACGTACATTCACGCGCCGGCGCACCTCGACCGCTTCTTCCGGATGCGCCGGGAGCCGCGGATCTTCTTCGCGGGGCAGATCACGGGCGTCGAAGGCTACGTCGAGAGCGCGGCAACGGGGCTGTGCGTCGGACTGACGCTCGCGCAGCTGCTCGAAGGCCGAGAGCCCGCGCCGGTTCCGTACACCACGGCGATGGGGTCGCTCGCTCGCCACTGCTCGGAGCGGCCGGCGACCGAGAAGTTCGAGCCGATGAACGTGACGTTCGGCCTGATCGAGGACACGTCCCACTCGCCGATCCGAGACCGGCGCGCGCGCCGGGAGCAGCTTTCGCGGCGCGCCCTCGAGGCGATCCGCGATTTTCGCGACGCGGTCGAGCCGGCGGCGGCCCTGCCATGATTCCCGGCGCCGAGATCGATGCCGCGCGGCGGCGGCTGGCCGGCCGCGCGCACCGCACGCCCGTCCTGACGTCGCATCAGTTCGACGAGGCGGCGGGCGCCTCCGTCTTCTTCAAGGCCGAGAACTTTCAGCGGACCGGGTCTTTCAAGTTCCGCGGCGCTTACAACAAGGTCGCGGCCGAGCTCGAGCGGCACCCGTTCCGCGAGGTCGTGGCGTACTCCTCCGGAAACCACGCCCAGGCGGTGGCGCTCGTCTCGAAATTGCGCGGGCTCCATGCGACGCTCGTCATGCCGAAGGACGCCCCGGCGGCGAAGCTCGCGGCCGCCCGCGCGTACGGCGCCGAGATCGTCCTGTACGACCGCTACACCGAGAAACGCGACGAGATCGGCGAGACGCTCGTGCGTGAGCGCGGCGCGCTGCTCATTCCGCCGTTCGACGACGTGCTCATCATGGCGGGCCAGGGCACGGCGGCCGCCGAGCTCCTCGAGATGGTCCCGGATCTCGACGCGCTCCTCGTGCCGGCCTCGGGCGGCGGCCTCATCTCGGGCTCCGCCTCGGCGGCCAAACGGGTGCGCCCGAAGATCGAGATCTACGGCGTCGAGCCCGCGACCGCCGACGACACGCGGCAGTCGCTGCGCAAGGGCGAGCGCGTCGCGATCGACATCCCGAAGACGATCGCCGACGGGCTGCAGGTGCCCTGCCCGGGGGAACTCACGTTCCCGATCATCCAGGAGACGGTGAAGGACGTGCTCGTCGTCACCGACGACGAGATGATCGAGACGCTCACGTGGATGCTCGAGCGCATGAAGGTGCTCGTCGAGCCGTCGGGCGTCGTCGGGGCGGCGGCCGTCCGCCACAAGAAGGCGGACTTCGCGGGGAAGAAGGTGGGCGTCATCCTCTCCGGCGGCAACCTCGACCGATCGCGCCTGGCGGATTTTCTCTCGCGAACGTCTTGAGCCGCGCCCGCGCGGCCGCGATCGGAAGCGGCGCGTTCGTGCTGGCCGCCCGTCTCGCCGGGCACGACTTCTGGATCGAGCCCTCGACCTTTCGTCCCGTGCCCGGCGCGGAGGTCTTCGTGTCTCTGCGCGTGGGCCAGGATTTCCGCGGCGACCCGGTGCCGCGCAAGCCCGCGCTCATCGAGCGTTTCGCGCTCGCCGCCGAGAACGGCGACGCCGAGATCGATGGGCTGCCGGGCGCCGATCCGGCGGGCTCCTTCGTCGCGCCCGCGCCCGGGCTCGTCTGGATCGCCTACCGCAGTCGGAGGACGCCGATCACCCTCGAGCCCGACCGGTTCGAGAAGTACCTCGCCGAGGAGGGCCTCGAGCACGTCTCGAAAGAGCGTGCGCGGCGCGGAGAGAGCGGGAAGCCCGGACGCGAGGTCTACTCGCGCTCGGTCAAGTCGCTCCTCGTCTCGGGCGCTGCCGGCGCTGCGAGCGCGGCGGGTACGGTCGCGCCCGCCGCGAAGGCCTTCGACCGCCCGCTCGGCCTCGCGCTCGAGATCCTGCTTGGCGCCGACCCGCGCCGCGCCGTCCCCGGGAAGCTGCCCGTGCGGATTCTCTGGGAAGGCGGCCCGGCGGAAGGACTCCTCGTTGTCGCGATGAACCAGGCTTCGCCCGACCGGAAGATCCGCGCCCGGACGGACGCCCGCGGCGCCGCGACGCTCGATCTGCCGGAGGCCGGTGTCTGGCTCGTCAAGGCGGTCCGGATGGGCCCCGCTCCCGCGGGCGTGGATGCCGACTGGGAGAGCGTTTGGACATCGCTCACCTTCGAGGCGCCTTAAACGGGAAATACCGGAGCCTTCCTCTGGCATTAGGAAGAATTCGATGACCCGCCGATCGAGAACGGTTGCCCGGATCGCCGCCTGCCTCGCCGCCGGGCTCGCGTTCGCCTGCGGCCGCTCCGAGACCCGGAACGCGACTTCCGGCGCGCAGCGCTACGCGATCGCCGGCGTCATCCGGTCGCTCGACGCCGGCAAGTCCGAGATCACGCTCGAGCACGGGCCGATCGAAGGCTTCATGGACACCGGCATGACCATGGTCTTCCCGGTCCACGCCGACGCGGCGTTCGTCGCGGGACTCGCCGCGGGCGACCGCATCTCGGGCACGCTGGTCGTGGACGGGGGGAAGTACTGGATCGAGGGAGTGAAACGCGAGCCGGCGGCTCCCGCCTCGCCCGTTCCGGCCTCGACAGGGGGATCGGCCGCCTCGGCCGCTTCCGCCACCGTCACGCCGCACCCGAATCGCGGCATCGCGGTCGGCGACCGGATGCCGGACTTCACCCTGACCGATCAGAAGGGGCAGCCGATGCGGCTCTCCGATCTCGCCGGCGAGCCGGTCGCGGTGACCTTCATCTACACGCGCTGCCCGATCGCGACCGCCTGCCCGCTCACGACGGCGAAGTTTTCGAAGCTCGCCGCATCGCTCGCCGCGGCCGGCTTCGGCCATCTCGTGACGATCACCGTCGATCCCGAGCACGACACGCCGTCCGTTCTCGACGACTACGCGAAGCGGGCCGGCGCCGATCCGAAGCGCTGGAAATTCCTGACGGGAGACCCGAAGGCGGTCGCCGACGTGGTGGAGCGGTTCGGTGTCCTCTACTATCCCGACAAGGGCCAGGTCGTTCACCAGCAGGGCGTCGCCGTGCTCGACGCGGCGGGGCGCCTCGCCAACATCTATTACGGAGAAGACTGGGAGCCGGAGCACATCTTGCGCGACATGGAGAAAGCGAGGAAGGGATGAAGCAGGGTCGGATCCTCGGAGGCCTCGTGTTCGGTGCGATTGCGGGATTCGCCGTGGCGGTCTTCGGCGCGACGGACCATCCGTCGGAGACCTTTCTGAAGTACTGCGCCAAGTGCCACGGCGAGGACGGCAAGGCACAGACCCCCAAGGGAAAGCAGATGAAAGCCCAGAACTTCACGGACGCCGAGTTTCAGGAGAAGAAGAGCGACGCCGAGCTGATCAAGACGGTCACCAAGGGCGGAATGGACATGCCCTCTTTCGGCAAGAAGCTCTCGAAGGAGCAGATCGAGTCCCTCGTCAAGGAGGACGTGAGGTCTTTCCGGCCGAAAGGCTAGCGCCGCGCCGGTTTACACTGTTTCGCGGTGGTCACGCTCGCGCGCGCGATCGACGGCTTCGCCTCTTACCTCACCGACGAGCGCCGCTTTTCGCCGCGGACGGTGCGGGCGTACCGCACCGACCTCGCGCGCTTCGTCGTCTTCTGGCAGGACGAGTTCGGCGAGGAGAAGGCCTCTTCCGCCAAGCTCGCGCGCGTGGATCCGCTCGCCGTGCGCTCGTATCTCGCCGCCCTCCATCGCGCGGGACTGAAAAACCGCTCGATCGCCCGGCACCTCTCGACCCTGCGGTCGCTGTTTCGCTGGGCCTGCCGGGAGGGCCATCTCGACAAGAGTCCCGCGGCGGGCCTCGTCTCGCCGCGCGTGCCGCGGTCGCTGCCCCGCGCGATGACGGTCGCGGACACGGAGAGCCTCCTCGACGCCTCCGAGGCGGACTCCGTGCCCGAGCGCGAGCGCGCGCTCTTCGAGCTCCTGTATGCGGCGGGCCTGCGCGTCTCGGAGGCCGCGGGCCTCGACGTCGAGGACCTCGATCTCTCTTCCCGCCTCGTCCGCGTTCTCGGGAAGGGTTCCAAGCAGCGCATCGTGCCCTTCGGCGAGCAGGCGGAGGACGCCCTGCGCGCCTGGCTGCCGGTGCGGATGGCGTTGCGCCGTCCGGGGAGCGCGGGCGACGACGAGGGGGAGCCGCTCTTCGTCAACCGCCGCGGCGGCCGGCTCACGACGCGCTCGATGGCACGTTTGCTCAAGCGCCGGCTGCGCGCGGCCGGCCTGCCCTCCGACATCTCACCGCACGCGCTGCGCCACACGTTCGCGACGCACCTGCTCGAGGCCGGCGCGGACCTGCGCGCGATCCAGGAGCTGCTCGGCCACGCTTCGCTTTCGACGACGCAGAAGTACACGCATCTCGATGCCGCGCGGCTGGCGGAGGTCTATCGCAGCGCGCATCCCAAGGCGTGAGGCGGAAGCGTCGCGTGACGGTCGGCGCCACAGTCCTCCTCGCACTCGTCGCCCTTCGCGCACCCGCCGGGCCGGCGGCCGATCCGGTGCCGGCGCCGCCGCTTCTCTCCGAGATCGACCGGATCGTGCGGGCCGAGTTCTGGGATCCGAACCTCGCGGGCGCCGACTGGGACGGCGCCGTCCGGCGGGCCGCGGCGGAGATCGTGGCCGCCGACGGCCTGCCCGCGCGCGACGCGGCGTACGACCGTCTGCTCGCGACCCTGAAGGATTCGCACACGTTCCGTCTTTCGGAGGCGATGCCGGAGCGCCTCGCGACGGCCGGGGTTCGCATCGGACGCGACGGCGACGGATACGCCGTCAAGGGAATCCTTCCGGGCCACGCCGCCGAGCGCGCCGGGATGCGCGTCGGCGACCGCGTGCTCGCCGTCGGCGGCCGGCGATACGGGACCGAGCGCGTCAACTTCCGCGACCTCTTCTTCGTCTTCGAGGGGAAGGTCGGCACCGACGTCGCGGTGACGTGGAAGCGGGGCGATGCGGCCGAGGAGAAGACGTCGCTCCTGCGCCGCGAGCCCGAGGAGCCCGGCGACACGCTCGTGTGGAAGAGCGCGCGCGTGATCGAGCGCGGCGGAAAGAAGTACGGCTACATCCGTCTCTGGGGGATGAGCGCGGAGACGGCGCTCGCGGTGGTCGATCTGCTGCTCGACCGCGAAGAGTCGGCGCGCGCAAAGCCGGAGCTCGCCGGCTGGCCGGCGATCGAGGGCGTGCTCCTGGACGTGCGCGCCAACAGCGGCGGCTACGACCCGGACATCCTCACGACGTTCCTGCGCGGCCGGTGGAGCGCAGGCGACTACGAGGTCGTGACGCGCGAGGGGAGCCGCCTCTCGCCGCCCGTCTATCGCCCGCTCCCGGTGGCGCTCCTCGTCAACTCGGGCACGGCGAGCGCGGGGGAGGCTCTTGCGCTCACGTTCCGCGCGCACGGGATCGGCCCGATCGTCGGCGAGGCGACGGCCGGGATGCTTTCGGGCGGCGCCGCCGCCGACAAGCTCTCGGACGGCTCGACGCTCTTCATCTCGCGCCGCGCGATCCGGGACCGCGACGGAAAGTCCTATGAAGGGCGCGGCCTCGATCCCGACG
>Ga0335077_10010725_pt1 | contig 11440 bp, 10 predicted proteins | sample Lox_Sample_31_FD_207151 | JGI IMG/M metagenome (GOLD analysis project Ga0335077, IMG submission 207151) | Soil microbial communities from Loxahatchee National Wildlife Refuge, Florida, United States - Lox_Sample_3.1 | ecosystem: Environmental > Terrestrial > Soil > Wetlands | place: USA...
TGCGGAAGGCCTTCGAAGGGTTCATCGGGAAACAAGTAGTCCGGCACGCGGTGCGCACGCGCGGGCAGATTCGGCTGAAAGGTTGAGGCCAGGGCGAACTTTCCCCCGGGACCCTCGGCGCGGTAGACCTGGTAACGCACTGCGCCGGGCACGTCCCTCCACCACACCGTGATTTGGCCGAGTCCGGCGGTGGCGCTGACCCTGGCGGGCGGGCCCACTAGTCTGGATTCCGGGCCGCGGTTCACGGGCCGCAGCGTCAGGAAAGCTACAACCGCGACGGCAATCAGGACGGGCAACAGCACCAGGCCCAGGGCGATTCCCAAGGCGGGCCGCAGCCGTTTCCGCCTCCTGCGGCGGACAACGGTAGCCTTCTCGACGGCTGCCGAAACGAGTCCGGATCGATGGGACAACACACCGAAGCGATCTTACCGCAAGACGTCCGATCAAACAATTCCCCGCAGAACTGTTTTATTGGAAATTTACCGAACCCACATCCGTTTGTAAAGATCGTGTGGCTACGATGAGGGCATCCTGGAGGCTGCCATGCTGCACCAGATGCTCCATGCGGGGTTGCCGAAATGACGGTGGCCACCGCGTTTCTGCACTTGATCCGAAATCCGGTGGACTCGCTGGTGCGCCGCTGGAACTGGAAGTCAGCGGTGCTCAGTCCGCTGTTTCGTTCCCAGATTTTCATGGCCGTGAACCTGAGCGCGGGTTGGAAAGCCGCACTCGGAGCCATGGCGGCCGAGTTCACATATCGCTCGCTGGCGGCCGGTTTCTGCGGGGCGCTGACGCAGGCGTTTCGCGGAGCGGATCCAGCGTGGCTGGCCGGTTTCACGGTGGCTGTTCTCTTGCCGGTGTTGTCGCATTCCATCGAACTGCTGGTTCACTGGTCTCGCGGCACGCCGAATTTGTGGGCCAGCATGGCGGCGTCGGTGGCCTTCACGGCCATCTCCACGGTATTCAATTGGTATGCCATGAGGAAAGGCGTTTTCGTTGTGGGGGAGGGAAGCGCCTCGCTGGGCGCCGACCTGCGGCGCATTCCTCGCATCCTGTTCGAATTCGTGATCCGCGGCCCGGTTGCGCTTTGGCGAATCGTTGTTTCACTCTCGCCGGTTTCCGAACCCGCCGATTCGTCCCATGATTAAGACCCTCCACTTGACCAACGCCTGGCACGCCACCTCCGGCGGCATCTCGACCTTCTACCGCGCCCTGCTCGCGGCGGCCAACGAGGAAGGCCATTTGATCCGGCTGGTGGTGCCGGCGGAGTCGGACCGCGTCGAGCGAGCGGGGGCCTGCGGCTTGATCTATTTCGTCAGGGCCCGGAAAGCGCCGTTCAATTCGAGCTATCGGATTATGCTGCCTGGAGCGTTTTTGGGCCCAAATGGACCGGTCCGCCGGATTCTGGACGAAGAGCGCCCGGACCTGGTGGAGGTTTGCGACAAGTATACGCTGCCGTACCTCGGCGGTCTGCTACGTGAGCGCTGGCTGTTAGGGAAAAAGTTCCGGCCCGTCACGGTCGGCTTGAGTTGCGAACGAATGGACGAGAATTTTGCAACGTACATCGACAAGGGAGTGTGGGGCGAGGTTCTCAGCCGCGTCTATATGAAGTGGTTTTATTTCCCGATGTTCGACTGCCACATCGCCGTCTCGAACCATACCGCGAACGAACTGATTCCTGCCTCTCGCGGCCACAAGGTGCGGCGGCGTGTTTGGGTGTGTCCCATGGGTGTGGATTGCGACCGCTTCCGGCCGCAGCGGCGGGCGGAATCACATCGGCAGAAGATGATGGCCAACTGCGGAGGCCATGAGGGGACGACTCTCCTGCTCTATGCCGGACGCCTGGCTGCGGAAAAGAATCTTCCGTTGCTGGCGGATCTGATGGAACGCCTGACCTCCGATCGAGAGCACGACTTCCGCTTACTGATTGTGGGCGACGGCGTGATGCGCGAGGGCATCGAGCGGCAATGCCAGCAGAAGGCGCCGGGACGCGTCCGATTTTTGGGCCATGTGGGAGATCGCGAGGAATTGGCCGGGTTGTACGCGAACGCGGATGTCTTTGTGCATCCCAATCCGCGTGAGCCGTTTGGCATCGCGCCGCTGGAAGCGATGGCCTCGGGCCTTGCACTGGTGGCTCCTCGCTCCGGAGGCGTACTGTCGTACGCGACAGACGAGAATGCCTGGCTGGGTGAGGCCGATGCGGACACGTTCGCCGCGCTCGTGCGGAGCGTGGTCGCCGATCCTGAGTGCCGCCGCCGGAAAACCGAAGCAGCTCGCGCCACCGCAGAACGACACCGGTGGCAATCCGCAGCTTCGCGCTATCTGCGTCTCTACCAATCGCTCTACGATCTGCACCGCAGCGCCGCGCAGCCGCCGCTCATCCCGCCGCGTTTTTATTCAACCTCCGGCAACTGGCTGGGAGTGGAGATTTCCACGCCAACCGAACTTGCGGCCCATAAGCCGATTTTCTCCAAGTTGTTTTCGTAGAGATCCAGCGTATTAACTTTGGATGTAGTACCATTGCAGCACCCCACGTTTCAAACAATTTTGGCCGTGCTTGTTTTATCAACAATTCATCAGATGCACATCATCTGTAAACATTCGTACCTTACGATCAAGCCGGATGATGGAAGAAATCCAACGCACGGCGGCGATTTCCCGGCGAAACTTGGGGCGTATGTTGATGGCCTGCCTGTTCGGCGGATCGTGCCTGCGGCCGGCTCGCGCCGCGAACGCTCCGCTGCTTGCTGTTGACCGCCTGGTCGAGGGTCTATCTGAATCATCCGCCCCAAGGCTGTCGCGGTCATATCGCGCTGACGCCGTGATCGTGCTGCTCTCCCTGCCGGTGTACCGGCGCACGGACGTAGGCGGCGGAATCGCGTCGATCTCGGAGGTCGTGGGAGAGGAAGGGCGGCATTACTCCCTGCGCTTCGCGGGAGCCTCGCGGCCGGAGCGGGCCGCGGGGCTGGATCGCATGGGAACCATTCACGAAGTGGCAATCGAACGCAGTGCGGCGCTGAGCGAAGCAGCATACTTCGGAGTGCTGACTTCTTCGCCGGAAGAAACGCTAGAGCAGGGGCGGCGGTCGCTCGGCAAATCCCGCGGCGGATGGAATGAATACTCCGCGATTGACGGGCACAGCCGATGCGGCATCACCCGCAGTGCGGTGACGCATTTCCGCTTGCCTTCATCAGGCGCACCAAACAGACGCGTCATCGGCGAAGCGCGCGCGAACTTTCAAGCCATCCAGCCGGCATGGCGCGAAAGCCAGTGGACGGACCACCGTGACGGCCAGGCGCCCCCCACTTTCCTCTACGCCCTTATGCGTGCCCTTCAACGCCCGCAACGAAGCAGCGATTCCTGGTATGTGTTCAACGAGCGCTCCTACACCCTGCGGTTGGAAAAAGAGCCAGACCGGCAGCAGGGTTTGCGCTTCGCGGAACGCGGACTGACCTCGCGGCCGGAGCACATCTTGCAGGTACGCGGTCGCGTCCGCGAGGAGCGCAGCGGCCGCCAGACTGGTTTTCGCTTGTGGATCGAAGAGGGACCTGCGAACGCGCTGCCCTTGCGCATCGAGTTTCAACCCCGCTCTTATCTGCGACTCAGTTTTGAAGCCGATCCCAAGGCTTCCCCAACGCCATTCCAGGAGGACCTATGAAATCGACGCCGCTAAGCTTCCTGTGGAATAACGCCGCTGCCGCCCGCCCGTTTCGTACCGGCGTTTCCCTGCACAGCCACACCATGCACTCCCAGGAGGACGTTTCGTTTCTCGCCAAATACGCGTATCGGGTTCCGCTGGTGGCGCAAGCGGTACGCCACCACGAGCGAATGTACCACGAGGAATGGGGCCGCGAACTCGACTACAGCCGTGTCTATTGGACTCCGCCGCTCCCACCGCGTGAAGCTCTGGTTTTGGAGCGAACGCAGATTGAGGAACGGCTGGGATTGACGGCGCTGGTCTCTCTCACGGACCACGACGAAATCGAAGCCTGTTTGCAGCTCCAGGTCATCGACGGCCAGCGGCTCGTTCCGGTCTCTACGGAGTGGACCGTACCCTTCGGACCTTCCTTCGTTCACCTGGGGGTGCACAACCTACCTCACCAGCATTCGAGAGCCCTGGTGGCCGCGATGGCCGAGTATACAGAGCGGCCGACTGCGCGTGGGCTGCGCGACCTGCTGGCAGCGTTGCACCGCCACCGCGAGGTGCTGGTGGTGCACAATCATCCCCTGTGGGACGAACGCGGCATCGGCCCAGCGGCTCACCTGGAGATGGTGCGGACCCTTCTCCGTGAACACGGTTCGCACATTCATGCGCTGGAATTGAATGGGCTGCGGCCCTGGCGGGAGAACCGCGCGGTGTGTGCGATCGCCAACGAGACCGGCCATCCGGTCATCTCGGGCGGCGACCGGCACGGGTGCGAGCCCAATGCCAACGTGAATTTAACGAACGCGGCGAGTTTCCCGGAGTTCGTGGAAGAGATCCGTCTGGATCGGGTGAGTGAGGTGCTGTTCCTGCCGCAGTATCGCGACGGGTACCGGTTGCGCTATGTGGAAACGATCTGGGATCTGCTGCGCGACTATCCGGAATACCGAAACCGGATGCGTTGGAGTGATCGCGTATTTTACCGGCAACAGGATGGCATCGATATGCCCGTGTCTGCATTCTGGAAAAGGGGCGATCCTGATGTGATACGGTTTTTCAAGGCCGCGATCGGACTGTTCCGGCAACCCAGCGTGCGTTCCGTGTTGCGCCTGGCGTTATCAGAGCATCAGGAGTTTGCGCGATGAACGCGGCTCCGAGAGTTGCGTTTTTCACGGATTCTTTTCACGAAGTCAATGGCGTCGCGCTCACCAGCCGGCAATTTGAAGCGTTCGCGCGCCGGCGGGGCTTGCCTTTTCTATCCGTGCATGGCGGCCCGCGCGAAACGGTAGTCAAAGACGAGCCTGCCTGGACTTTAGAGCTTCGCCGCGGCTGGGCGGCCTTTGGATTGGACCGCGATCTTTCTTGTGACCCGCTTCTGCACATGCAGCATGAACGCGTCGCTCAGGTGCTGAAGGAATTCCGGCCCGACCTGATCCACATCACGGGGCCCGGCGATCTGGGGACGCTCGGCGCCTTGCTTGCGCATATGCTGCGAGTTCCCTTGGCGGCGTCCTGGCACACCAACCTGCACGAATTCGCGGCGCGGCGTCTCGAGCGCCTGCTGGGCCGGCTGCCGCGGCGCATGCGCACCCTGATCGCAGGACAAACAGAAAAACTGGTGCTCGCTTGTGTGCTGCGTTTCTATCAGCTGGGGCGCGTGCTGTTTGCGCCCAACCCCGAACTGGTTGAATTGCTGCGCCGTCGCACGGGGCGGCCCACGTTCTTGATGGAGCGCGGCATTGATACCGCGCTCTTCAATCCGGAAAAGCGCGAGCGGCCGGGCGGTCCGCTGACGCTTGGCTTCGTAGGGCGAATCACAGCCGAAAAGGACGTTCGTTTTCTGGCGGAGATTGAGAGAGCGTTGCTGCGCGCTGGAATTTGCGAGTTCCAGTTTCTGATTGTCGGCCGCGGCAGTGAGCAGCAGTGGCTGTCGGAGCATCTCTGGCATGCCGAATTCCCAGGAGTGTTGTCGGGAGAGAGGCTGGCTCGAGCGTATGCGAACATGGACGTTCTTGTGTTTCCATCGCGCACCGACACTTTTGGCAACGTAGTCCTGGAAGCGATGGCTTCGGGAGTGCCGGCCGTGGTCACCGCGGACGGTGGTCCCAAGTTCCTGGTACATTCCGGCGAGACGGGCTTCGTGGCGGCCGATGAGCCGAGTTATCTTCAGCGTGTGCTGGAACTCGCCTCCGACCGCAGCCTGCGGGAAAAGATGAGCGTGGCGGCTCGACAGCACGCGGCCCATCGCTCTTGGGACAGCGTGTTTGAGAATGTTTATACCGCCTACGGCGCACTTTTGGAAGACAAAACGGGAGCTGGAAGCCCCGTCCGGCAGAATCACGCCATTTGCGCCGGCTGCTAAGCAGCGATCCGGTATCAGCCATTGTAACCGCGGGGTGTTTTGTGGTCTTTTTGAAGAAGGGCTGAGCGGCTGCGCCGGATAGCGGGGTCTTCGACCGTCAGCAAGCCGGCTCGGGCCGCGGCTGCCCGTTCCGCCTCAAACAGCGCGTTGCTGACGTGTCCCGTGGGCTCAGCGAGAAGCAGACGGCCCTCCGGCTTCAAGACCTTTTGCGCTTCCCGGAAAAACGAATCCGCCGACGGGAGTTCATGCACCACTGCGAAGGCCCAGACGAAATCCACCAGGCCGCTCAGGTCGGCCACGCCCATCGATTCCGGCTGGGGGGGCGATCGATCCAGACCCAGGCAGGCCAAAAGACTGCCGTCAGCAGCGATTTTGCATGCCCAGGCGGAACGTTAATAATCAGATTACGAATCCGGCCTTCGGTCACAGCCTGCAGATGCCCGCAGATGGCATGCACATGAATGCCGTCCACGAAACGTGCTCCCGGCTCGAGAACATGCCACGCCTGCACCACAAACTCATACAGGTGGCGTCTGGCCTTCTCCGCTCTCAGGTGAAACGGGCTGAGCACAGGCCTGCTCAAGAATGGCTTCAAGTTGTTGGATTTGTTCGTCGGTGAGTTACTGTAGTCCACGGTTCCATTTTCGACCTCATGTATTAATTGGAGGGATTGCGTCTGCGGCGCAAAGCGCCGGCATAATTCCTGGATGGCCCAGGGTTCCTTCGCACGCGCCGCCTCCCATAGCAGTTTCGCCGCTTCCTGTGCACTGCCCTCCATGATGAGCGCCTCATTAAACGCCTCCTCGAATTGGGCACGGTGCCTCGACTTCCCAGTCCGATTGCCGCTTACTCCCGGGGCCCAGCGGTGGGGGTTGCCAGACTTGAACATAGTCTGCGAATTACCGGATTGGCCGGGCTTGAATCTGGTGTCTTTCGCCATGCTTCGCTCCAAATGAAAAAAGGGCAACCCGAAAACAGCCAGACCTCATGACACAAGAAGCGAACGGAGGGATGGCACCGTATGTTACTCCACTTACTCCAATAACCAGGCACTACAAAACGGAGGGCCGAAGAATCAGCGAGTTAGGTGGCCAAGAACCAACGCCTTAGACGCATAAGTCTTTTATTTACAAATGAACGGCAATTTCCCAAGCTGGACGTCGCGGGTTCGAGTCCCGTCTCCCGCTCCAACCCTTTCAGGCGCGAGTTTCCCTCCTCGGAGTGGCTCCATTAAGGATTTCATACGCCTTCCTGAGGACGCGAAAATAGAAGCCCGGCCGTCCGCTCGATGTCAGCACTACGGGGATGCGGGGTTCATTCATTCGAATGCCGACGCGATAGCGCGGGTTTGTGGAGACGAAACGTCGAGCCGAGCCGAAAGCATGCAGGCAAGCAGGTACGCGTTCTACCGGGCGGCCGAAGAGGCTTGACGAAGCCGGACTATCACCAGTTGTGAATCGACCGGCACGCCGCCATTCACCTTGACCGACACCAGCGCTTCAAAATCTAGAATGCTATCCCGAGTCCGCATCGATAGCCGGGAGAGCAACTCGCTCACCAGGTCGGCACGGCAAATGAACTCTGCTGCGGCCTGCACGCCGTAGGTGTTGGTTCCAGCCAGGACCAGGATTCGTTGGCCCGGTTTCGATCCCGAGGTCATTGCAATGATCGCGTAGTCCGATGTGTACGGAATGCCCGAGCCGTAGTAGACCGATTCCTCACCCGGCTTGGGATGTAAGTTCACGATGCCGCCGACGCCCAGCCGCGGCTCCGCCCTCGACGATTTGAAATCGAAATACTGCAGTGGCGGAAGCTGGCGCAGCCGTGAATTCGATTCCGGGGATCCAATCAAAATCAGATTCGTCGTGCGAGCTTCATCCCACGTGAGGAGTTCCGCGCGTTTCAGCCGTATCGTGCGGTGAAAGTGTGCGAACAGGCCGCTGAGTTCGTTCACAGCCATGACCGTCCCGGTGCCGGAATAAGTGTCGTTGATGTCGGCCGGCGAATCTAAGCCCTCGCGGTACACGCGCAGGCCCGACGCAGAAGTGCCCACGAACCGATGATTGGAGAAGGCTACGATCGGGTCTGGCACCGATCCAAGGAACGGTCGCCAGAAAATTTCCACTGGTGCTGGAACGCTCGGGGACTGTAGAACCAGCGCGGCCCAAATAACGCAGCCAGTAAGAGCAGCGACGGCAAGACCCAAGGCAAATGACTTCCAGCTAAGTCGTGTCTTGGTCTCTGGAGTCGGAACTGGCGCACCGGCCTCCCGAACAACGTCCTCGGAGTGTCCGTTCCGCTGGTGCCAGGAAATGACGTAAACGCCCTTCGGCACCTCGATCACAACCGGATCCTCGGCCCCTTCCGACATGTAGTATTCCGCAAGTTTTGCGCGCAAGCGGGCTGTGTGCACGCGCACCGCGGAATCCATCCGCGGGTCGAATGCCGGGTCGCGTCCGAGCACGTCCACGGCCAGATCGTACTCTTTGACAGCTTCGCCAGGCCGTTCAATGGCGCGCTTTGTCAAATAGGAGAGCAGATTCCGCAGAAGTTCGGATCCGTGGAACTGGCTGCTATGCAGGATCCTCTCGAGCTGACTCAGGATCAAGTTTGCCGACTGGGGATCGCCTTGGTGATGGACCTCAGCGCTCATCGAGGATTCCTCGCTCGGACCTGGAGTTGCTAGCAGCATGATAGCACTGTTCGATATGTCGTTTCGGAAGTCAAGGCTGGTGCAGCTGTTGCGCGTTGCAATAACCACCGGAACCGAACGTCGCGAGATGGGGACTGGCCAGTGCGTCCCTAATCGAGCTCATCTCAGCCTTGCTGAAGCTCTCTCCGTGGACGCACCGGCCTGTCCCCGTCTCGCCCGTGCACGATGCTCATGATTGTGGCTTCGCCGAATTCTCACCCTCGCGGGTGTCTCCCTTCCGCGACATGACGCTCAACTGCCCCATGCTCAGGCAAGTGATCTCGCCTGGTTGCGGAAGCTCCGTCGTCTCTATGGCGACTTATTTCAGCTCGATCGAAACCATCTCATACGGCGTCGCGCCGACATTTTGAAATGAGTGCGTTTTGGCTTTGGCAGGCGAATACGCAGCCCGTCCGGTCTCCTGGTCGTCATCATGAGTACCGTCCCGGCTGACAAAATCGCGAATCCGCGAGCCGCGGATAACCACATAAATGTGATCAAGGGAATGTGTGTGAACTGGCGATCGCTCACCAGGCTGAAGCGACCAGCGGACCATCTTCACCTTCTGGTTATCCGCCAGAAGCTGTGGTTGCACTATCTTCTCTCCCGCCGCGCGCTGCGCCAAAAGCAGCGCGCCCAGAACCAGCCAACCCACGAGCACGCCCGCGAAAAACTGTTTCATAAAATTCCCCTCGTCGTTGTCGGAAATCTCACTTCGTCGCCGGCTGCCCGGTTCGCAGGCTGCGCAGCATGGCCAGTCCTTTTTGTGCAGCATCGTCGTGAGGATCCAAGGCAATCGCCTGGTGAAGTTCCTCTTCGGCTTCTTCCAGCTTCCAGGTGCGTTCGTAGAAGTAAGCGAGGTCTTTGTGCAAGCGCGCGGCGGCGGGGCACGTTCCACATGCTTCCATCGCGTCCTGCAAATGCGCGATGGCCTGCGGCCAGTCCTGCGCCTCACCGGCGCCAAGCGCGAAACCCCGCAGTCGCGCGATTCTATCGGTGATCTGGCGGCGCTTTTGCAGTTCGACGAAACGCTCGTGGTAATGCTGCGCCTCGGGATCGTGCGTTGCGCTCAACGTTCTCGCAAGCTTGTAGAGCGCCTGCAACTGTTCCGGATCCACGCGGACCGCCTGCTTCCAGTGGTCGACTGCCTCTGCGGTCTTTCCCATCTGCTCGAGGCTCAGGCCCAGGAGGAACTGCGCGTCGCTGTTACGCGGGTTCAGGGCCGCGACCCTTCGTAGCAGCTCGATCGCCCGCTCCACGTGGTTATGCTGCCTTTCCGCCAGAGCCAGGAAATAGAAAGCATCTTCCAGAGTCGGCTGAAGCCGGCACGCCGTCTCCAGCTCTTTGCGAGCGCCATTATAATCGCCGGTTTCGAGATCGAAGTGCCCCAGACTCAAATGCGCCCCTGCCGAATCAGGGTTCAAGCGTACGGCTTCGGTGAACTCGCGCAGTGCGCCCATTTGGTCGAATGCGAGTGCCAGCGCCATGCCCAGGTTTAAATGCGCATCGGAGGAATTCGGCTCAAGTTCAACAGCCTTCCGGAAAGCAGAGACAGCGTCGGCGTCACGGCGGGCTTTCGTGCGCACCACGCCAAGCGCCATGTAAGCCGCCGCGTTGTTCGGATCGGCCTGCATCATCGATTGTAGTTGGGCTTCGGCGTCCGCGAATCCGTGCTGCTTCACGAGCGCGAGCGCCAGATTCACAAACGCCGCAGTGGATTTCGAGTCGGCTGCGGCGGCTTGTCGAAACGTGGCGACCGCATCCGAGCCTCTGTCCTCGCGCGAATACAACACCCCAAGGTTATTTAGCGCTTCAGAATACTTCGCATCAGCCGCGATGGCGGCCTTAAACTCTCTCTCCGCTTCGGCCGCCTTGCCCTCCGCCACGGCCAGCAAACCCAATTGATTGTGGGCGGGTGCGAGCTTCGGTTGTAATTCGAGAGCGCGCTCGAGTTCCTGGCGCTGGCCCTTTTGGTCCCCCAAGCCAGCCAGTACCAGAGACAGATTGAAATGAAACTGCGCGTTGCTGGGGGCAATCTGCAGGGCCTGACGGTAGGTTTGTGCGGCGGCGTTCAGATTCCCCGCGGCAGCCAAACGGTTGGCGCGATCGTTAAGTTGATCCGCCTTCGATTGCGCCGTATCCTCGCCGGGGCGCGCGGCGAATGCCGCAACGACGGTCAGGGCAAGCGTTACGACCGGCATGGGGTGGAGCTGCCTCATGAGACTCCACCCCAATTGTATTGAATGGCCGCCTCCAGCCGGCAATTGTCAAAACAAGATCTTCGCCCCCAGCTGAACTTCTCGCGGGAGTCCGTTATCGCCGCTGATCGCACCGAAGCCGCCGGCGTTCGTGCAAACCCCGCCCGGTGTGGTCTGCTGGCACGAAGTGTTGGGATTGTTCAGGTTGCTCCTGTTAAACAGGTTGAAGAAATCCACTTCAACCCGGAAACGCACACGTTCTTTCAGAGCTGCGGTCTTGCTGACGGAAAAGTCCCAGTTCATCAGTCCCGGCCCGTAGATGTTGCCAACCGCACCATTGCCGAAGGCATTCACCGCGGGCGCCGAGAAGCAGCCGACATTGAACCATTGGGCAAGTGTATGAGGATTGGAGCCGCAACCGGAAGTGTAGTTCGCGGGAGCGTTTCCAGTGTCTGTCTGGGGTGGCAGCAGACTTCCGTTTTCGGTGACCAGCAACGCGCCGCCGGAACGTATCGAGGTAATCCCGTTAATCGACCAGTTGTTCA
>Ga0335077_10010726_pt1 | contig 11440 bp, 10 predicted proteins | sample Lox_Sample_31_FD_207151 | JGI IMG/M metagenome (GOLD analysis project Ga0335077, IMG submission 207151) | Soil microbial communities from Loxahatchee National Wildlife Refuge, Florida, United States - Lox_Sample_3.1 | ecosystem: Environmental > Terrestrial > Soil > Wetlands | place: USA...
ATGCATCACACAGCCAAGCCGCAGCCTGATTCACATCTGGATATGCCAGTACAGGAATCACAGTGGCGCGAGGTATCGACCTGTTCGATAGCATCCCCCCTCCTCGAAACAATTATGCAACTTCGGTGGAAGGGTTTGGCTCGCGTCTGATTTTCTCACGGCTCCAGGCCGCACGAACTTGGCGTGTTATGGGCTGTACCCACGATTCCCGAAAGCTCAGATAAGTGCCGTCTTTCATGTACAGGCGGAGGTTGGCGAGGGCGGAAACGGCGAAGACAAACAGCGCGGTCAAAACTTTCCGCATATCTTCGATGACCAGTTTATCGCGGGCTGTGTTTCGGCTATTCGGGAGCTGGCACGCGCTCCGATTCCGCCATGGCCAGGGCTTCGCTCACGGAAATGCCCTGATGCACCAGCGCGCTGATTCCGGCCAGCACGGTTTCCGCCTTGGGCTCGACAACCACGCCCTGGGCGCCGGATTCCAGGCAGTCGTTCACAAACCGCAGCAGGTGGCTGACCGAACCGGTCTCGGTCACCGAGGCCAGGACCGGGCGTCCCGCGGTGCGCACGGTGTGGCGGAATTCGGCAAGATTGCCCATGATCTGCGTCTGGATCGAATCTGCGCCGTACTCTGCCGCGATCGTGACCACGGCGGGCAGATCCTCACCCAGGATCTCGGTGATGATGGGCATTCCCAGACGGCGCGCGTCTTCGGTGACCTCTCCCAGGTGTTCCAGGTCGCGGGGATCGTGGGCATCCACCCTAAGCAGCACGGCCTCCGCGCCCATCTCGAGCGCTCCCTGGACGCTCACCAACTGGGATGTGCGTTTTGATCCGTTGAGCCGCAGGATGACCGCCAGGCCCGCGAGATCTTCGGTTACGCGCTCCAGCACGCCGGGCGACAGCGCGACACCATCGGCGCCCGAGCGCGCCACAATGCGGACCTGCTGAACCGGATCGACGGTGATGTGATCGAGCGGCACAATGAGCGCCCGGCCGTTGGGAAAAATCCGGCGCAGCCGCAGCAACTTGCCGAGAGTCATGTTTCTATAATAGTTGGTCATGCGCTACCGCAAGCTGGGCAGAACAGGATTTCGAATAAGCGAGATCGGTTATGGCGGCTGGGGGATTGGAGGCACGCAGTGGCTGGGCGGTGACGATCCGCATTCGCTCGACGCTCTCCGCCTGGCCATCGAGCTGGGCGTCAACTTCATCGATACGGCTTTGGCTTACGGCGACGGGCACAGCGAGCGCCTGGTGGGGCAGGTGGTTCACGAGACGAAACACAAGATCTACGTAGCCTCCAAGGTGCCGCCCAAAAACCAGTTGTGGCCGGCGCGGCCGGGAATCGGGATCTCAGAGGTCTTTCCCTACGATTACATCCTCAAGTGCACGGAGCAGAGCCTCCGGAATCTGGGCCTGGAGACGCTCGATCTTCAGCAGTTGCATGTATGGAATCCGGAGTGGATTGACCGCGACGAGTGGATGCGCGCGTTCGAGGTGATCAAGCAGTCGGGCAAGGCGCAAGCCGTGGGTGTTTCCATCAACGACCATCAGCCCGATAGCGCGCTGGCGCTGATCGAGACCGGATTGATCGACACGGTGCAGGTGATTTACAACATCTTCGATCAAACCCCGGGGAAGAATCTTTTTCCGCTGGCCATGGAGCGCGGCATCGGCGTGATCGGCCGCGTGCCGCTGGACGAGGGCGGACTATCCGGCAAAATCGATGCGTTCACGGAATTCGAACCCGGCGACTTTCGCGCGGGATACTTCAAGGGTGACCGCAAGCAGCAGGTTGCCGAGCGCGTGGCCGCCATCCAGCGCGACCTTGCGATTGCTAACGGCGTCATGCCGGAGGTGGCGCTGCGTTTCTCCCTTTCGCACCCCGCGGTTACCAGCGTGATTCCGGGCATGCGCAGCCGGAGCCATGTGGCGTTCAACTGCTCGATCCCGGGGAAAGGGCCGCTTCCGGAAAAAGTGGTCGCGATCTTGAGGGAGCACGCCTGGCCGCGGAATTTCTACGACGACTAGCAGGACGGGCAAACGCCCGGCGCCCTGTCCGCTTCCTTCGGGCGCGGCTCAGTTGAGAGCCGGCAGGTGTCGATGGTGATCTCGCGACGCCATCCACGGGCGGGTCTCCCGAGCAGGCGAAAAATGTAACATTCGGATGGCAGGATGGACACCGGCTTCTGGATTGCTATATATTTTATAGCAATATATGGCTACGCCATCGTCTGATCGCGAATTGAAGAAAGGCAGCGCCGAGTTATTGATCCTCTCGCTGGTGGAAGGCCGCGCCCGCCACGGTTACGAGATCAGCAAGCTGATTGAAACCCGTTCTGAGGGAAAGCTGCGCTTCCACGTGGCTTCGTTGTATCCGCTGCTCTACCGTCTGGAGTCCCGCGGCTGGGTGCAAGGCCGCTGGGTGGAAAAGGCAGGACAGCGCCGGCGCCGTTTCTATCGTTTGACGGCTGAGGGACGCAAAGTGCTGGCCGCGCAGCGGCATGGCTGGCGACAGTTTGCGGAGGCAGTGCGCCGCATCACGGGGATCGAGTATGCCTGACTGGAGAGAAATCGTTCGTGAGCGGCTGGCGGGGTGCGAACTTGACGGGGCTCGCGAGGCCGAGATCGTCGACGAGATGGCGCAGCACCTCGAGGACCGGTACGTGGAACTGCGCTCCCGGGGATTTCGGAAGCTGAAGCACGGCGTCTGGCGCTCGAAGAGCTCGCGAGCGACCGGCTCATTGAAGATTTGCGCACTGCACGGGGCACTCCGGTTCAAACACGGGTTCTCGGCGCTCCAGCGCCACAAGCAGGCTATTTCTCCGGTCTCAGACACGATCTGAAGACGGCCCTGCGCGCCATCCGTTTGAAGCCGGCATTCAGTTTGGCGGTGATCGGCATGCTCGCGTTGGGGATTGCGGGCAACGCCGCGATTTTCAGCATCTTCAACGGTCTGTTTCTGAAGCCGCTTCCGTTTCAGGATGGCGAACGGCTGCTCGACATTGACGAAACGGCGCCGAAATGGAACCTGAAGTTCGTCGGAGTCGCCGCCCCGGACTACTACAACTGGCGAAAAGGCAACAGCACGTTCGGTGGGATCGCTTGCTTCGACACGTCGGACTTCAACCTTTCGGGCCTGGGTTCGGCGCAGCGCGTGCATGGCGCTGAGGTGACCTATGACCTGCTCGACGTGCTTGGTCTGAAGCCGGCTCTCGGTCGAAATTTTCTTCCTGAGGAAGACCGTCCGGGTGGCGCGAAGGCCGTGCTTCTGGGCTACGACCTGTGGCATCGGCAGTTCAACGGAGACCCCGCAGTGCTGGGGCGGATCTTGCAGCTCGACAAGCGGCCGCATACGGTAGTCGGCGTGCTTTCGCCGGAAGCAGCGTTTCCGGGCCAGGCGCAGCTCTGGGTGCCGCTGCAATTGGATCCGAACAAAAACACGGGCTGGTACTTGAACGGGGCCGGCCGCCTGAAGCGGGGCGTCACCATCGAGCGGGCGCGAGCCAATCTGCTGAGCGTCCACAAGGCAACCGCTGTCGAGAAAGAGGCCACGTCTCCCATCCTCATGCCGCTACGCGATCGCTACCTCGGCGACTTCCGGCCCATCAGCCACGCGTTATTGGGCGCGGTCGCGATTGTGCTGCTGATTGCTTGCGTGAACATCGCGGCGCTGATGCTGGTGCGCGGCTCGGCTCGGGCGCGCGAGATCGCCATTCGAACGGCCATCGGCGCCTCGCGCGGCAGAATCATCCGGCAGCTTTTTACGGAAAACCTGATGCTGGCGGGGATCGCGGCCATCTTCGGCGTCGTCCTCGGCAATGCGTGCTTGCGGGCGATGATTTCTCTCATGCCCGAGGATATGCCGCGCTGGATCAGTTTCCAGATGGACGCGCGCTTCGCCTTATTCTGCACGGTGGTGACGGCTGCCGCTGCGCTGCTGTTCGGCCTCGCGCCCACCGTTCAGGCTTCGGGAGTGGACACGCGCAGTTGCCTGCAGGACGCCGCCCCGCGCACGTCGCTGTCGCGCAGCCGCCGCTACACTCTCAGCGCGCTGGTGGTCTGCGAGATTGGTCTCGCACTTATCCTCCTGATCAGCGCCGGCCTGCTGGTGGAGGCGTTCCGCAACGTTCTGCACGTCGATCCGGGGTTCCAGCCGGAAAATGTCATAACGTTCAGAGTCTCGCTGCCGAACGCGAAATATGCGAAGCCGGAGCAGCGGCTGGCGTTTTTCGAGAATCTGATCGAGCGGGTGCGCGTGCTGCCGGGTGTGAAGGCGGCGGGTGCGGCATCGGCGCCGCCCCTCGGCGGCCATTGGGGAAATTTCTTTACTGTCGAGGGGGCTCCGCCACTGGGTCCGAATCAACAGAATCCCGTTGTTCTGCAAGTCGTCGTGACGCCGGGATATTTCGACGCGATTGGGATTACCTTCCTGGCCGGTCGCTCGTTCGACGCGCGCGACGGCGATCCCAAGGGACCCTACGTGGTGACGGTGAACGAAAGCTTCTCAAAGCAGTATTGGCCCAAGCCGGCGGACGCCATCGGGAAACGGATCCGTCACGCGTGGGACAAAGAGAACAAGTGGATGACCATCATCGGAGTCACGCGCGACACCAAACACTACGGGCTCGACCAGGAAATGCGTCCCAGCGTGACCTTTTCCGAGCGCGAGATACCCGACTGGGATTCGATGAGCATCGTACTGCGCAGCGCGATCAACCCGCAGTTGCTGGTTGCCCCGGCCCGCGATGTGCTGCGCCAAATCGACCCGGATCTGCCGATGTATGAAGTTCACACCATGACGGAGGCGCTCGACCGTTCGCTCTGGGCGCGCCGCGCTTACTCGTGGCTGTTCGGCGCGTTCGCCATGGTTGCTATGGTGCTGGCCGCCGCCGGCGTTTACGGCGTCGTGTCTTTTGCTGTGAGCCAGCGCACACACGAGATCGGCATCCGCATGGCGCTGGGAGCCCGGCCGCAACAGGTGCTGCGCGAAGTGCTGGCCAGCGGCATGACGCTGGTATTCATTGGAACGGCGCTGGGGCTCGCAGGAGCGCTGCTGATGGCGCGGTTTCTCGAAACGCTGCTGTTCGGCGTCAGCAGCAGGGATCCGCTGATCTATGCCGCCGTCATCCTTGGAGTGGCTGGCGTCGGTCTTGCCGCCAACTTCGTCCCCGCCCGGCGGGCCGCGACGGTCGATCCCATGCGCGCGTTGCGATCCGAATAATTCAAGAGCCGCCCGCCGCTGTATACTATTCCCTCGAATGCAACGGGTGGCTTCATGACAAACAAATTCGGCAATCTGGAATCTGGCCACGTGGGCCGGCGCGCGTTTCTGGGAGCGGGTTTTGCGGCGGCGGCCTCCGCGGCTTACGCACAGCGCGACTGGAGCGGGAAGAATCCGATCCGTTATCCCGACCCCGACATCGTCGTGCTCGACAAGCGTTTCAACAAATACAAGATCGGAAACACGCCCATCCAGCGGCTCTACACCGGCACTCTTTGGTCGGAAGGGCCGGCGTGGAATGGCGTGGGCCGCTACCTGGTCTTCAGCGACATCCCCAACGATCGGCAACTCCGGTGGATCGAGGAAGACGGCCACATCAGCACCATGCGCCAGCCATCCGGCTACAGCAACGGCAACACGTTCGACTACGAAGCGCGCCAGCTCTCCTGCGAGCACGGCAACCGCCGCGTGGTTCGATACGAGCACAACGGTTCGGTCACCGTGATCGCGGATAAATGGAACGGCAAAATTCTGAACGGGCCGAATGACATCGTGGTGCATCCCGATGGCGGGATTTGGTTCACCGACCCCGGCTACGGCACGCTGGTCGATTACGAGGGCCATAAGGGCGAGCTGCTGCTCAAGGAGGCCGTCTATCGCGTGGATGCCAAGACCAGCCAGATGACCATGGTGACCGACGAGCTGTTCAAGCCGAACGGCATCTGCTTCTCACCCGATTACAAGAAGGCGTACATCTGCGACACCGGGGCGACGCACTATCCACAGGCGCCCAAGAACATCAAGGTCTACGACGTGGTCGACGGCAAGACGCTGCGCAATGGCCGCCAGTACATCTCCATGGAGCTTGCAGGAAAAGGCGCCGGCCTCGCCGACGGGATTCGCGCCGACACCGACGGAAATATATGGGTGGGAGCAGGCTGGGTGGGCGCCGGATACGACGGCGTGCACATCTTTACGCCGGAAGGCGAGCGCATCGGACAAATCCTGCTTCCGGAAATCTGCGCCAATGTCTGCTTCGGGGGCCCCAAGCGAAACCGCTTGTTCATGGCTGCGGGCCAGTCACTCTACGCCGTCTACGTGGAAGCGCACGGCGCGCATATTTGTTAGGCATTGCCAGAACGCAAGTTCCGCTCCCTCTGGTCGCGGCTCGGCACCGGACGGGAAACTGAGCCGCGACGGAAGGGAGCGGTACTCGTCATATAGCGCCGCGACTCTCAGCCAAGCACGCGATCCGGCCGGATCACTCCCAGCGAAACGCCGGTCATCACCAGCCCGATACACATGACGACGGCTGCGGAGAAGACCGGAATCAGGCGGAAGGCGGGATGCCGGGCCGTCTTTTCGCTGTCCGGCAGCAGGTGCTTCGCGTAGAGCACCAGGATGCCGATCGACATGAGCACTACCGCCAAGCCGGCGCTGAAACTGACCAACAGGATCAATCCCAATCCCACCCGGCCGAGCGCAATGGAGCTGAGCAGCAGAACCAGGGCGGAAGGGCAGGGAACCAGCCCACCGCTTGCGCCCAGCGCGATCAGACTGCCGAGCGTGACATCGCCCTCGGGTACATGGCTGTGGCCGTGCGGCCCGTGGTCATGATCGTGATCGTGATCGTGATCATGTTCGTGGTGATGATGGGGATGGCCGTCATGGCTGTGGCCGCGCAGCCGCATGGCGCGTTTGTAGAGCATCAGGGCGCCGATCCAGACGATTGACAGTCCCGAAATCGCACCCAGGACCGGGTAGATCTTTTCGGGCAACACATACTGCGACAGAAACAGCGTAGTGAATCCAAGAAAAAAAACGCTGATGGTGTGAGTGAAGGTCACCATGCCGCCAAGGAAAATGGCGTGTTTGGCGGTGCCTCGCGCACCCACCAGATATGCCGCCACAATAGTTTTGCCGTGGCCAGGCGACATGGCATGAATCGCGCCCAGGCTGAACGCCACCGCCAGGCCGATCAGCACCATACCCATACCGATCTCGCGCTTGTTGAGCAATTGCGAAAGGAAGTCGCCACGAACCACAGTGCCGGGCGCGGAGGCCTGCGCCGGAACCGCAGCCGTAGGCGCCGGTGGATTGGTAAGAGAAGCCGAAGCGGGCGCCGCCACGATTTCCGGTTTCTTGGGCCGCGCTTGTACAGCCGCGACGGTCCACTCGAGCGATGCCCGCACATCCTGCGGCGGTGCAACGGTCGGATCCTGCGGATACGCAGTGAGAGCCTGGCTGCGATCCAAATCACGCGCGCTGGCGCTCTCGATCGCCGCGCCCGCGCCACCCACAATGACGACCTCTTTCCAACCGGCGCGCCCGGCGTAGTTGCGATCCTCATACTCGAGCCGGCCGCCGGCCACGGCGAGGCGCAGCCGCATGTTGACGCGCATCACCTGCATACCGCCGGCGCCGTCCGCCATCGTTACGTCGGTTGACCGGAGCTGCGGAACCACCGAGCGCCCGTTGGCGGAAATCGCCAGGTTCTCGATCCACTCGCGCGCCTGCGCTGCGGCCTGCCGCTCAATCTCGCCGTGCGGGCTCATCCCGGCAAGGTTCCACTTCTGGAGCAGCGCGAATGTCGGGATTTCCGCAAGATCCAAAACGTACAGGATTTCCACGCCGTGCGCCGACGGTTCAATGCGCGCGTAGTGGTTCACGCTGAAATTGCCCATGGGATGAGCGAACAATCCGGCGGCGGATGCCGCCAGGGCCATTGCGAGCCACAGTGCTTTCGATCTCTCCATTACAATGGTTCCTACGAATTGTACGACGGTTTTGGATTTAAATCCCTGTGGAACCTGAGGAACTCAGCCAGCTTGCGGCCCGGATTGGCGACGAGATCATTGCGCGCATGGGGCGACCCGTTTCGTCGTGCGCGGCAGCCTGTTGCGGGAAGGCGAAGCCCGTGAGTGCCGTCGATCCGGCGGTCGCGCGTCTCATCGATCACACCTTGTTGCGGCCCGAAGCCACGCGGGACGACATTCTCCGCGTGTGCCGCGAGGCGCGCCAGTATGGCTTCGCGGCCGTCTGCATCAATCCTTTCTGGGTGCCGCTGGTGGCGCGCGAATTATCGGGGACGCCGGTGAACGTCGCGACCGTCGCTGGTTTTCCTTTGGGCGCCACCAGCACGGAAAGTAAGATGTCGGAAACCGCCGCCGCGCTGAAGGTTGGGGCACGAGAGATCGACATGGTCCTCAACGTCGGCGCGTTGCGATCCGGCGACCTCGATACCGTGAAGCACGATATCGAATCGATTGCCGGGCTCTGCCACGAGGCCGGCGCGATCGTCAAGGTGATCCTGGAAACCGCGCTGCTCGACAACCATCAGAAAGCCGTCGCTTGCACGCTGGCCCGCATGGCCGGCGCGGATTTTGTGAAAACGTCCACTGGATTCGGTCCGGCGGGCGCCACCGCGCACGACGTGGCGTTGATGCGGCAGGTGGTGGGACCGGAAATGGGCGTCAAGGCCGCCGGCGGCATCCGCACGCTCGAAGATCTGCGCCGGATGGTGGCCGCAGGAGCCAACCGCATCGGCGCCAGTTCGAGCGTAGCCATCGTCGAGGCGAGCGCGCGGTGACATGTGTACTTTCGGATTTGTACCGAGCCGCGACCAAAGGGAGCGGTTGCGGCTAAGGACCTTCTAAACTGATGCAGGCCACCGTGCGCAAATCCCGCGTGCAATTCCGCGAGCGTTCTGAGCTGCTCGATTTCCTGCTTGAGGTCACTACCGCCACCGCGAACACGCTCGACCTCGACGAGCTGCTCTCTAACGTAGCGGAGATCGTCAAGAAGGTCATCCCCTACGAGTTGTTTGCCATCCTGCTCTACAGCGAGAAGCGGCAGGATCTGCGGATCCGCTTCGCCGTGGGCCATCGCGAGGAGGTAGTCCGGAAACTCTCCATTGCGCTGGGGGAGGGAATTACAGGCGCCGCGGCCGCCCAGCGCGAGCCGATTCTGGTACGTGATGTCCGGGTGGACCCCCGCTATCTCAACGCGCTCGACGCTGTGCGCAGCGAGCTGGCGGTGCCCATGCTGGCGCGCAACATGCTGGTGGGTGTGATCGATGTCCAGTCGACTCGCGATAACGCTTATACCGAATACGACCGTGCGTTGCTGCGCCTGATCGCCTCCCGTGTGGCGTCATCGATCGACAATGCGCGCCTCTACCGCCGCGTGGAGCGGCAGAACCGCACATTGCGCACCCTGGCGAGAATTTCGCACGAATTCGCGTCGATTCTGGAGCTGGATGAGCTGCTGAATAAGATTGCCGAAACTGTTCGCAGCCTGATCAACTACGACGCCTTCAGCATCCTGCTGAAGGATGAGCAGCAGAAAGTTCTGCGGCACCGCGTCAGCGTGCGGCACGACCGGCGCGTCAAGATCGACAACGTTCCGCTGGGAAAAGGCTTGACCGGCGCGGCCGCGGAGTCGCGCGAAGTCGTGATCGTCGACGATACCTCTACCGATCCTCGCTACATCGCCTCCCATCCCGACATGCGATCGGAGGTGGCGGTTCCGCTGGTCGTCAAGGACCGCGTGGTGGGCGTGATGGACCTGGAGAGCGACCGCGTCGCTTATTTCACCGAAGATCACGTGCGCACTCTCGGGCTGCTGGCGCCGCAGATCGCCGCGTCGGTGGAAAATGCCCGGCTCTATGAGGAGGTGGCCCGCCGTCAGCGCCGCATGGAGGGAGACTTGAAGGCCGCTCGGGAACTGCAGAGCTGGCTGCTGCCGGTAGAGCCTCCGGACCTGGCGAACCTGGAGGTAGGCATCGGCCTGCGGCCCGCACGCGAGATTAGCGGCGACATTTACGATTTCTCCGAACACGACGATGAGCACGCCACTCTGGCTTTTGGCGACGTGAGCGGCAAGGGCGTGGCCGCGGCGCTCTATGGCTCGCTGATGTCGGGACTGCTGCGCACCACCGCGCTGCGCCGCAGGAATCCCGCGGCTCTCATGAAGGCGCTCAACGACGCGCTGGTGGCGCGCAAAGTCGAAGCCCGCTACGTCACGCTGCTGCTCATGGTCTGGCACCCTCATTCGCGCCATTTCAACATGGCCAACGCCGGCGCGATTCCGCCCATGGTTTGCCGCGAGGGCGAAATCCTCAAGATCCGTGTGGAAGGCGTGCCCCTGGGACTTCTGCCCGATCGCGATTACGAAGAGATCTCTTTCCAGGCGCGAACTGGCGATGTGATCCTGCTCTACTCCGACGGCGTCACCGATCACCTGAGCCCGTCGGGCGAGGATTACGGCAAGGGCCGCCTGGCCAAAGTCGTTCGTGATAACTGCGACCGCCCCGCGCACGCCCTGGTCGATGCCATCTTCGCCGATCTCGACCGATTCAACCCCACGCTATTCGACGATCAAACGCTGATCGTGCTGAAGGTGAAGTGATCTGAGATAAAACGGACTTCGCCTCAGACGTATCAGGCCGCACAATATAGCCACATGGCTCGACCAGTCTGCGGCAAGCCCATTTACCGTTCCGACTACGTGTCCGACATGGCGACTCGGTCATGTGACCGCCATGGATCGGCGTTTCACGGATTTACGGCCGGAGCCTGGGTTCAGCGCGAGCCCCAAAGCCGAGCCTTCTCCGAGTAGCGCGTCATCCTCCCGAAGTAGGGAGCCCCGTTAGTTGGGAAGCTCACGCTTATTGAGGTTTGATCCCAGCGGCTTCGATGACACGCGCCGCGCTTTCACTCTCGGTCAATACGAAGTGTGCGAACTCAGGCTGCGTCATGTTCATCGGATCGCCCCCATGCTTCGCAATCCACTCCCGTAAATCCGGCGCGGCCAGCGCGCGTGCGATGTCCTTCGCCAGTTTGTCCACCACTCCGGCAGGAGTACCGGCGGGCGTCCACACGCCATACCAAATCGGATAGTCGAAGTCGGCCACGCCTGCTTCTGCAATGGTCGGTACTTCCGGTAGTAGGGACGAGCGCTTCTTAGTACTCACGCCTAGCGGGCACAGCTTGCCCGCACGGATATCGACCAAGGCGAGCTGGATCGGTGCCAGCAGGTAATCCGTACGCCCGGCGACCGCATTGGCGATCGTGTCGGCGATCCCTCCACCCGGTCGTGCGGGCACATGTACCGCCTTAATGCGCGCCGATAGATTGAATTTCTCCATCCCCAAATGTGAGCCGGTGCCCATGCCAGTGGAGCCAAACTTCAGCTGACCCGGCGTCGCCTTCG
>Ga0335077_10010728_pt1 | contig 11439 bp, 9 predicted proteins | sample Lox_Sample_31_FD_207151 | JGI IMG/M metagenome (GOLD analysis project Ga0335077, IMG submission 207151) | Soil microbial communities from Loxahatchee National Wildlife Refuge, Florida, United States - Lox_Sample_3.1 | ecosystem: Environmental > Terrestrial > Soil > Wetlands | place: USA: Florida...
TGCTTGACGAGGAGCATGAGCTGCTCGAACGCGAGCTCGCAGCTTCCCGCGTGGATGCTGGTGATCGACCCCGGGTGACCGGAGTTCACGTTGCGCAGGTAATCGAACGCTTCCTCTGCGCGCAGTTCCGCGAGGAGGATCCGGTCGGGCTTCATGCGAAGACAGGACTCGAGCAACTGTTTCGGGGTGACCCGAGAGAGTCCTTGATCATCTTTCGAGTAAAAGAGCCGGACGTGGTTCGGGTGGCCATCGAGAACAAGCTCCTGGGCGTCCTCGATGGTGATCAGCCGCTCTTGGTGCGGGATCTCTCGTATCAGAGCCTTCGTCCATGTCGTCTTGCCGGAGCCCGTGGGACCTGAGACCAGGATGTTCTTCCGCGAGGCAACGGCGAGCCGCATAAAGGCCTCGTACTGCTGAGATCCCAGGAGCTGCAGCAGCTCCTGCTCCGTGTCATCGAGCGTTGTCGCGGAGCGGCGGGTCGAGCGGAAGATGCCGCGCCGGGCGAGCTCACTCACCGACCAGACCTCGTGCGAGGGTCGGCGAAGGGTGATCGCCACGGTTCCGGAAGTGGTGGCCGGCGGCAGGACAATCTGCGCGCGCTCCCCGGTCGGAAGCGAGGCGGAAAGGAGGGGTGTCGCCTCGTCGACCTTCTGGCGGGTGGAGTTCGCGATCAGCTTGGCCAGCCGCCGGCACCAGTCGAAATCCGCAAAGGGTAATGCGCGCCGCGCCCACCCCTTTCGGGTCTCAATAAAAGCTTCCCCCGGTCGATTGATACAGAGCTCGGTGACCTCGGGGTCCGCCAGAATCGGGCGGAGCGCACGAAGGTTGAGCTCGAGCGCCGACTCCGAGAATTCCGCAACGTTCCGCGTGCTGCTCACGGCGTGCGCCCCGATTGCGCGGCATTGGCCAGCTCGAGTGCATACACCGGGCGGAAATCCACATCCCGTGCCACGAACACCTGGATGCGGTCGCCTTGGGCTTTGCTCACCGTCGGTGGAATGTTGACCGTGCTCTTCAGCACCTCGGTCATGACATCGGATGTCGTGGAGGGGCTCACGATTACGGACGAACCCTGGTTCTGCGACGCCACGGCCCCCTGCACCACCCCGTTGATGACGGTGAGGAGGATCGCGGCTCCAAATCGATCCCAGAAGTGACGGTTGACGTCTCCGGTGAGTCCCGAGCGCCCGAGCTCGTCCGTCCCCGGAGAGCTCAATGGCACGACGACACCGGTCGGCGTGCGTGCTTCCGTCCAGAGCACGAAGATCCTCGAGGTCCCCTGTGCCACTTGACCTCGCGTCTCACCGACGAGCTTCGTGCCTCGCTCCAGCAGTACGACGCTCCCATCGGCACTGAAGGTATCGGTGGCGGTCACGCACGTTGTCATGCCAGGAAGCGTGGAATCGATGGCGGTCTCGAGCGTGCAGTCGATGAAGGCTCCCTTGGCAAGGAGAAAGCGCCGTGTCGGAAGTACTGAGGCCGCGACGGCCGGTGCGACCGTCGGTCGGAGCAGCCCGGCGAGCGCGTCCCCTCCCTCATCCCCGCCATGCGCGCGAGAAGCCGCAAATGCTCCCAGATCCGCTGCCTGAGCCGTGGCTGGCACCGGCGCTGCCGCGCCCTCCCCCGACGCATGCGCGAACGCGGGCCCCGCGAGCCGGCGTTCGAGGGCCAGCTGCCCGGGTGACTTCTGCGGGGTTGCACCGCCAACTCCCGGGGGTGGCGCGCTTCCATACACCACGACGGGCGCTATCGCCGAGGTGTTGGGCGGCGGCGGTGCGGGACCTAAGATTTTCTCCACCGTGGGCGTGGAATCAGACGCCGACGGTTTGGACGGCTCGGGCGCCCTCTCCTGGTGCGCGAACGGGGATTCGACATGTGGAAGCCTCGGGAGCGCCATCTCGCCCTGCGCACGGTTCTTCACGGCAACTTGCGCGGCATGCCGAGCCTCGCCGGGGCGGGTCAAGGTCTTTGCGTAGTACCAGGTGAGAAGACCGAGCCCCAACACCGACATGAGTCCGATGGCGAGCACCTGGCTCACGCGTGACTGGATCGAACGCGCGCGGTTGATCGAGGGAATGCCGCGATCGCCCGCAATCGCCTCCTCTGGGTCAGGCTCCTGGGACTGGCTCGATGTGGCACCGGACACAGAGTTTTCAGGCAGCGCCTCACGCGAACGCCCTCGTGAAAAAACGCTCATGGCCGCACTCCCCGGGTGGCCCGTTCCACCTCAGGCGAGACCGTGTTCGACTTCAACCGTTCGCCGCCGCCAACGTAGCCCTTGTTCACGACGCAGCCGGCGAGATGACCGCGACGCAGGATGAGACGCCTTGCCACGCGATGCACAATCACATCGCCCTCATCCATGCTGAAGTTGAGAAGCGACTCCGTTCCGTCCTCGTTCAGGATGAAGATCGCGGGTTGCTCGGCCTTCGCAGCAAACGTCAAGCGCGTGTGCACGCCATCGTCAGACGCAGCGGTTGGCTTCAACGACGGATCGCCGCAGAACCAGTAGTCGATGTTCCGGGGTTTTGGACGTTCGGCGAGAAGGTCTCTCGTGGCTCCCTCCTGCTTTGCGGCCGCCGGATACGTAAAGCGCAACGCGTACGTCACATCCAGGCTCGCATCGGGGGCCTGAGGGAGCGCCGAGTAGTCGAGCTGGTAGGTCCGACGGTTAGTCAGGATCGTGAGATTGGTGCCGACCTTCGCGGCCTTTGGCTTCAAGAAGAGATGATTGTCCTGTGCGACGAAAGAGATGCCCTCGATGTCGCCTGCACCTAAGCCCACGAAAGTCTCGCCGGTCTCAAATTCGAGGTCGGTTTGATAGCCCACAAACCCTGTGAGCCGATAGATCTCATCGGCGCTATAGGGAGCCGTGCGGATTCGTGCATCGAAGAGGCCCGGCGCAGGCCGAACTTCGGCCTCAGCCGTAACCCCAAGGCAGGCGATGAGCATGATGAGCGCAGTGCGCATGGGCGGAGGGTCCTTTAGGGTTTGGGGTCAGCCGATGAGGGAGCGACTACGGACGCGGAGGTCCCTTCGGTGAGCACTTCAGGCTCCGGCCGGAAATCCACGATCTTGAAGCCGAGAGGGTTCCACCCCCTGACCTTGGGGTCGGAGGATGGATCGGCATAGACGTACTGGATCGTGGCGATCCAGTGGGTCGTTTCCTCAGTCGCACTTCCCGCCGCGCGCTTTGCCTTCACGTAGCGCACCTGGGCGAGATCTGCGACGCCACTTGAACGCTTGAAGAAGCTGACGGACGAGACCGAAGCGCGGACGCTCGTGCCGTCTTTGTACAGGTTCAAGGGGGAGGCGGGGTTCGTCGGGTTCCAGAGCCCGTACCAGGCCTGGTTGCGCTGGGCGGTATGGAATGACCCACATTCCTCGTAATCGCTCTCGGCGGTTGCATAGTTAAAGCGCTCGCAGACCGTCACGTAGTGCGTGAGGAGGTACCGGGTCACCGCCTCGGGTACCGCGGAGTGCCCGGCGTAAACCGGGACTACGTCTACGACGCCAGTGGTGCTATCAACCCGCACAACGAAAGGCTCGACGCGCTTCAAGGGCATGAGCAACATGAGCGCAGAGCTAAGCGCGACTACCGCAAGCCAGCCGGCGCCCGCCGCCGAAAGCGCCAAGCGCACGGTGCGCCGCCCCTGTGCCCTCGCGTCCGCATCCCACGATGCAGCTTCCGCAAAGTAACCCTTGAGCTCTGCTTCCGTGGTCATCGGTGTCCCGCAGTCCCCGCTGCCGCGGGTGCCGGCGGATTAATGGGACTCAAGCGTCCGTCGCAATCGACCCGCCGCGGATGGGAACTACAACCCACCGCGAGCGCAAGGAGAGCCACAGCAAGGCTGCGTGTTACGTGTCTCTTCAAAGCGTTCATGCGCTCCTCCGGATTTGGTTCCTGCGCGAGCGGCCGAGCGTCGCCGCCCCCATGATCCCGCGCCGCAACTGGTAGCCGAGGCGCCGCGAGAGCGGATCGAAGCGACCGGTCTCGCGATCGGTGAGTCCGCGCGCAAACTGTCCCGATCGGCTGAAACCCCAGGCGAGCGCGGCACTCACGACTCCGAAGGTCGAGAGCGCAAGTCCACTCGCAAGCCCCGCCGACATCGGCATGACCTGCCGCATCACGAGGAAGGTGAGCCCCGCGGCCATGCACACCCGAGCCGCGTTAGCAATCTGGATCGACCCGCCTTCACTCACCGCTTGCTGTGCGGCGACCGTCACCACGTGCAACATGAGCGCGGCAACCAGCACGGTGAGAATCGTGATCAAGGCATAATTCGCAAGCTGTGCGAGCCATGCCTCGAAGAAGCGCTTGCTGGACTCGAAAAGGAGCAACGCGATAAAAAGTGGCCCGAGCGCCAAGAGGACTGAGAGTGCAATGCGCGAGAGCGAGAGCAGAAAGATCGTATAGATGGCGGTGAGGAGAACAATCAGGTAGACGGCGATCCCGGCCAGGTAATAGGCGAAGTTGCTATTCAAGAGGCTGCCCTTGGCGAGAAGCAGGTTCGCAGCATCCGAGCCCTCGAAGATGATCTGGTCGACGATGCCGACGGGATCGAAGGCTCCGACGATCGCGGCGCCGAGCTCGCCTGGGGCGTTGAAGAAGGTGTCGACCATGAGCGCGTTGTAGAGCCAGAGGTGGAGCGCGCACGCCAAGATCACGGCGAGTGTCGCGATCCTTTTCACCCCATGGATGAAGGGCTCGTCAATCTGGCCGGTGAGCTGCAGGTACCCCCAGACCATCACGTACACGATCCCGAGCGTGACGACAGCCGGCTCGAGCACACCTGCAATCCGCGCAGTGTTATTAGTGATGTACCCGGCAAGGAGTCCGGTCAGCCAGGCGTTAAATTCGGCGAAGAAGCCCATCGGTTGCGCGCTCTACAGCCCCATCGGCGAAAGAACTCGCAGTGACCCCTGATCCACGACCGCTTGCTCGCGAAGCCGCTGGAGCCGCGCCCGCTCCTCGGACTCGGCGACGCGGTAAAGGGCCTCGAGCTTCGTCTGCTCGTTCTGAAGCATCCCCTGCTCTGCCGTGATGCGTGCCGTAAGATCGAGCGAGGCTTTCTGATCCACCGCTCCGCCAATGGCGCCGATCAATTGCTGGAGTGAGTTGAAGCGGTCACTGCTATTGGCGAGCGCGGTGCGCGCGAGCGCCTGCAGCATCGCGGGCGATTGGCGCGCCGCTGTGAGCTGCGCCTGCTGCGTCGGGGACAATAAAGCGATCTGGGCAGGTGTGAGGATGGCATTGGTGGTGATCAGGGTCTGCACCTCGCTCGAGAGCGCCGGGTAGCCCGCCGGAGCGCCCGCCAATACCTGTGAGAGCTGTGCCCAGTTCATTGGGAGGTAGTTACGTGGAACGCCGGCAAGAAGATTCTGCATGCCGCGGCCGCCTGTGATCGCGGCGTATTCGCTCTGGGCCTGACTCAACTGCGCTTCGGCCGTCTGAACCTGCGTCTCGAGCTGCCGAACCTGCTGGACCAACTGCCCGATGGCGGCCACATCAATGACGGCGAACTGCGCGTGCGCGGGACGGGCGCCGCCTAAGGCAAGAAGTCCAGCGAGAACGAAACCCATTATGACTTTGGAAAACATAGGTCTATCTCCTTGGAAGTTCACAGCGATAATTTCAGGCCAAGACCCGTCGATAGAACTGCGGCAGCCAGCGCTCTGGCACCGGGCCGTGCTGTTCGATGAGTTGATTCACCAAGTCCACAGCATTCCGGCGACCGGAAATCACCGCCAGCTCTGCGTCGAACCCCTTGAGGTCGAGCTCGCACACGAGACTCTGATGGCCCTGGCGGACCAGAAAACGGCGGGAGCCGGGCTCGAGCTCTTCTTTCACAAGCTTGAACTCCCGCTCCGTGAGCCCGAATCCCGCCACGTAGTCATCAGCATTCGCATCCGCATTCGGGAAAAAGATCTTGGTGGGTGTCTGCTCGATCAGGGTCCGACTGATGGCGCTCTGCAGCACATCACTCGCGCTCTGTGTCGCAAGCGCCATGACACCATTCAATTTGCGCCAGGTCTTGGGTCCATCCTTCGCGAAGCTCTCGAATGCGGGATCGGCCAGGAGACGCCAGAACTCATCCATCCAGCAGACCAACCGGCGCCCATCGAGCAGATGGCGGACGAGATGAAAGAGATACAGTGTGACGGGAGTCCGCGCGATCTCGTGGTCCAGAAAGTCAGTGACGTCAAAGCCGACGATCGTGTTTCCGGAAATTCTCGGGACAATGACATCTTCGTCGTTGTCGAACACCCAGGCGTAATCCCCTCGGGTGGCCTCACACCAAGGCGCCAGGCGTGCGTAAAGCCCCTCAACGTCCGTGGAATCCAGGAACTCCGTGAGACGTGAGAGCCGCCGCGCCGAGAGCTCGAGTGCCAGCGTGCCACGCAAGGCTTGATCCAAGTCGGCCTGCTGGCGCACCGAAAGACCGACATCCGTTGCTGGTCTCACCAGCACCCGGAGCCAGCTCTTGAGAAACTCAACGTTCAGGGGAGTCGGTGGCAGCTTTAACGGATTGAACCCGGTCCGCTCGCCGTTCTTGAGCGCGCAGTACTCCCCGCCCAGAGCTCGAACGAGAATCTCAAGTCCCCGATCCTTGTCGAAGATGATCTGAGTGGCTCCGGCGCGGGTCAGCATCGCGACCAGGAATCCGATGAAGACGGTTTTGCCGGAGCCCGTTGGCCCACAGATCAGCGTATGTCCCGTGTCCTTGCGTGAGCCGCCATCAGGATCCGTCGGATCTGAAGCATGAAGCGAGAAGTGGAATGGAGAGTGGGCGCTCGTGACGAGCAGCGTCAGTGCCTCGCCCCAGTGGTTGCCGCGCGCGCGTCCCGCCGGATAGTTGTGAAACGGCACCATGGCCGAGAAGTTGCGGGAGGTGATCGGCGCCTTGCGCGGCCGCATCGGGAAATTTCCCGGTAGCTGTGCCCAGAAGCCAGCCTCCAGCGCCAGATCTTCCCTCGCCACCGTCATCCCAGTATCGGCGAGCTTCGCGCGCGCCAGTGCGACGTGATCATTGAGGCGTTTCATCCGCCTCGTATCGATCATCCTGGGGTCGAGAAATGCAGAGGAGCCGTTTGCACGCTCGTGGCCTAAGCCCTCGTCGTCTGTCATCACCTGAAGCGAGAAGTGATGATCACCCATCACGAACTCGTTGCTGGTGAGAGCATCGAGGGCGTCTTTCAGCTCCTCCGCCTGCGAAACGGAGAAATCCCCGGCGTTAACCATTCGATTGAACTGACGCTGGAGCAGTGCCTGGCCTGCCACTTTCGTCAGGAAGGCAAAGGACTGCGTCAGCACGAACGGAAAGGGAGCGGACAAGAGCGCATCAAACATCCCGACCGTAGTCGGGGTCGGGTATTCCTTAATTCCGAGCATTGCCCCCAGGCGGGTCGCGCTCGGAAGTCGATACTCGAGCGCCTCGGTCCCGAAGGAGATGCGCGAGGTAGCCAACACCTCTTTAATCGGCGCCCGCGGCAGCAACACCGCTCGAGACTCGCCATTGACCAGGAGCGCAAAGAAAGTCATCGGGCCCGAGTACTCGCGCCCATGGTGTGAATAGATGCCGAGCGCTTCGGGCTCATAGCGCGCGAGCGAGGCGCGCACAGTCTCTTGGAGCTTCCCGCAGGCATCCAGCGCATCCGCAAGCTCAAGCGTCGAGTCCCCTCCTCTTGTTCGGCTCAAAAGTTTCGCAGCAAGAGAAGTCGCGACTCCCGCCGTCGGGCGGTAAACGGTCGAGAGGTAGAGCTCATTCACCATGAGCGTCTGATGGGCGAGGCGGTCCCGGTACTTGGCTTCGAGAACGTTCGCGAAGGAGGCGCCGCCCTCCCCGACCGATGTGACCTCGCGCCGGCGGATGATGTGCGCCCAGAGAGCGACCTGAGGACTCGCAATATTTCGCCACAGGACGTTCAAGCGCTCATGCCAGGTGTTGAGCGTTTCATCATCCGCACACTCGAAGCTCGCTCCACCGATCCGAAGGACCTGCACGTAGTCGCCGGCAGTGGTCTTCACGATATGCGGCGAGACGTGTGCGGCGTACGGAATGCGCTCTGCAGCGGAGAGCTCGCGCCTGAGCGTCCCAGGATGCGCGTTCATGTCCGACGCCGTGCGGAGTACGATACAGCTGAGACGAGCGAGGTCCGGCGCCGCCCGCGCGCGTCCGGCGGATCTAGCGTTAATGGTGAGTAGCTGCTCGAACGCCACAACCGTGCGTTCGCGAGCAGCGCCGGGATCCGGGTGCGCCCCGAGAGGAGCGCCAGGTCAAAGAAGCGGGCATCGCGCGCGCAGAGCAACATGCAGATGCCGTGGATTGGCAGACCGAGCGCAAGCGTTAGCAGATTCTTGGTGAGGAGGAACACCTCCATCGTAAAGACCCCGTTCACCAGCAGCGCGGAGTACGTGACTCCCCAGCGCATCGGTGGGCGAGTCGCTCCCACGAAGAGCACATCCGCGGTCAAACCCGGGTTACGGTCGTTCATGCTGCTTCTCTGATTAAACGTCTCTGATCAGCAGCCGACGAGCAACAGGTAGTTGTCGTTCGTAGCGGGTCCTGGGACCTCCACCGTCCCCGCGGCAAACCACTTCCGGAACACCTCAAAAACCGCATTTCCTACGAGCTTGTCTTGAGTCTTAGTCCAACCGGCGAGCCAGGCGGGAACCGGGTTTCCCTGATCCCAGCCGAGGCACACGTTCTGCGCGATGGTGCTGGTGAAGGTGACGTAGTGACTCGAGCTCGCCCACTTGTCGTTGTTCGCGAGGCGGATCATCTCGAGTCCGAGATAATGGTTCGGGATGGACATCAGCCGGTACGTCCGATCGATATATTCGAGATTGCCGGGATTCGAGAGCGTGAGCCGATCCAGCACCGCAGGCGTGCCGCTGGTGATAGTGAGGCCCTTTATCGTCGAACCCGGTGCAAGCCGCATCGTGCCCTCGATGAGGTTCAACGAATCATAAGGGCCTGTGGAGCTGTACTCGGGCCAGAGGGTCAGGCCATCGGGACTTATCCACTTCTGCATCAGAAAGAAACTGACCTCGACACGATCGCCTAGACAATTCGCGCCGCAGCCCACGTTGTCGAACTCATCCTCGTAGTCGAACGTGGTCCATGGCCCCCAGGGACTCGGCGCATCAAAGAGACTGAGTTGCCGTTCGCAGGGCTGGCCTTGACAGGAGTACCCGTGATCGTTGTAGGCGAGATAGCGACCGATCGCCTTGTCGAAGGTGACCTCGAGCCATTGCCCGTTGTTGGTATCGATCCAGACTGGTCTGGCGAGAGAACTTGAGGCACTCCAGAGGGGGTTTCCCGAAGCATCCGCACCGGAGTAGTACTGCCAGGCACTGAGGGCCTCGATCGAGTGGGCGGGACTCGCGGGAACCCGGGCGAGGTATTGTTCGTACACTGGGCGGCTCGCCTTGGTGCCATAGAGGTATAGATAAGGTGTGCCCGTACGGTCTGGAGCGAGCGCTCCTGCCTGAGCCCGCCCGTACTGAAGCACAGCGGAGGGAGCGAAACCGTTTGGGTCCGGCCAGTCGATATTCCCGATGTGATCCGTCCAGGACGTCCCGTTATCCGTAGATCGCGCAAGCCATTGCGATGCGCAATTGCCACCGCCCAGGTCAGCGCCGGAGAGATGTAGGCTATAGATCAAGCCGTTGGGGAGTGCCGCCGTGCCCGTGGGCTTTCCCCCGAGAACGGGCGGTGAGTCCCCCGGGCATTCCGGAGGATTCCCCATCCCGTAAAACACATCGGTGCCGACGAGCGTGCCGTCGGATGGGGAACCCGAGAGCTGAGTGAAGCCCATCTGGGCCTTGGCGCGTCCGCTGAAACCCTCCCCGTCTCCCCACCCTGCAACAACGGTATCGTCACTTGCCCACGCGGAGTCCCAAAGGTCGCTATCCGCCGCATGGCGTTGCTTGCTGGCTTCGCTCCAGGAGATCCCCGCCAAAATGGGGCTCGGCGGGTACGGGTTCGCACTGGCCTCCACTGCGGGAAGGAGTAGTGCTGAGAGACCGCAAAGGACGAGGTGCTGCTTCGAACCACCAACGGATGTTTTCTCTCGCATGTGACTCACTCTCCTCGGGGACATTGTTTAGAGGCGCGCTAGACACCGAACATCCCGCGCACCCAGGTCACGATCTGAGGCGCACCGAAGGCGATCGCGATCCCCAAGATCGCGGCGATACACCAGCCCCAGGAAATTCGGTTCGCCATTGCCATGGCGCCGAGGACCATTACGAGGATCACTGCGACGGGAGTGAGCCAGGCGAGGATATTTGTCTGAAGGGAGGTGGCTCCGGTTAGGAACGGAGATGCTTGGGCCACAGCAAGCTCGGGTGAGAAGAGCGCGAGACCAACGAGCAGGATGGGGAGCAGCCCCAACAGCGACTCAGTTGACCGAGTGTTGTTTGCCTTCATCGCCAATCGCTCCAGGTGCGACTCGTCGGGTGCTATACCAACACGCACCCCGTGCGATGGCGACTAAGGTATTGAGTCGCTTTGAGCAGAAACTCGGCTTACGTTTTTCGAATTAGCGCAGTTCTGGGCAAAAACTCGAGCGGAAGTGATTGTGCGGCGTGACTCCCGGCCGGAGTCTCTGACTGGGAAAATGGACCTATATTTCGGCGGGTTAGGTGTTCGGGTGTGGTGTGTGCATGGCCGATTCTGTTGCTTCAGCGGCAGTGCGCTTCTGAGCCCCTCTGCCTGATCCTTGGGTTACCACGTGCTCGAGACGATTCCGCGCCATCGCAACCATGAACATGACCGGCGTGGCAGGCGGAGGCTCCGTCAATAGCGCATGCCGGTAGAGGAGAGGCACCGGGCGTTTCCAGTACGTCCAGAGCTCGACCATGAGCGCGCTAGAGCAGCGCGTCCGAACGATGCCACTCGGCAACAGCCGTCTCTATCAGAAAAGCGACTGCTGGCGAGCGATGGGTGTTTTCTCTCGCTCTAATTCGCTGGAGCGGGGAGCTATATCCGAGCTCTTGAGATGGCCGCCACGTGTACACGGCCGTTCTTTGAGCGAATCCCTGGTGCACGCCGGACAGAGCCGGCGGCTCGCACCGAGGGGGTCCACGAGCAACGCTCCGTGACAGTTGCCGCAGTGGCTGATGGCCAGGTCCTTTCCTTCCGCGAGCGCGTTTACGAGCTGAATGAATTGAGCCATCTTGAGGTGCGCGTGCGGCACGATCTCCTGGTAAAGCTCGAATACATCAACCAAGCGCTCGCGGGCTTCCAGGTCGGCAGGTTCGGCACGCGAATGGTCGGCAGACGCTTCCGGGATTGCGCTGAGGACACACGCAAGACCACCGATGGCCGAAGCCTCATTCCTCAGCGAGCGCAGAAAGGCTGCAAGACGCGTGGGAGATGGTCCGCGGCGCCGGCGGACCCCGGTGCAAGCCTTGTCGTACGAGTGAAAGAG
>Ga0335077_10010730_pt1 | contig 11439 bp, 9 predicted proteins | sample Lox_Sample_31_FD_207151 | JGI IMG/M metagenome (GOLD analysis project Ga0335077, IMG submission 207151) | Soil microbial communities from Loxahatchee National Wildlife Refuge, Florida, United States - Lox_Sample_3.1 | ecosystem: Environmental > Terrestrial > Soil > Wetlands | place: USA: Florida...
GCGAAGCTGATACAGTCCCCTACCTATGCGGATGAAAAGCTCGGAGAATCCGCCGGGATTGTTAACCCGATGCTTTGGTAGGAAGGTACCGGCCCAATGAATCCCTAAGATTGCGTTCACTTGCGCCGGAGTGAAGCCTGACTTTGCTAGGTGTCCGGCTTCGACTGCCTCACGGATCTTCCGAATAGTCTCTCGTTCCATCCGATACTTCTGACCGTTCAATTAGTACGTATGGACTCAAAGCATACACCTGCCTAACTTGCGGAACAAATCTGGCGCGCTGCACTCACAGGTAGTTCGAGCACAAGTTCAGGTCAGCGCCGTACCGCACAGGAACGAACGCCTGTCCTACTATATAGAGGTACATGCAACCGTTTCGCGGCGTGGATTATCTGCTGGTGGATTCGTTGTTTAACGAGCAGGAACTGCTGGTGCGGCAGACGGCAAGGCAGTTCGTGGAGGACCGGCTGGTGCCGGTGATTCGGGATTGTTATCGCGATGCGCGGTTTCCCTCCGAGTTGATTCCGGAACTGGGGCGGCTGGGGTTTTTGGGCGCGAACCTGGAGGGATACGGGTGCGCGGAGATGTCGAACGTCGAGTACGGGCTCATCATGCAGGAGCTGGAACGCGGCGATTCGGGGCTGCGCAGTTTCGTTTCGGTGCAGGGCGCGCTGGTGATGTATCCGATCTTCACGTACGGGTCGGAGGAGCAAAAACAGCATTGGCTGCCGCGGCTGCAATCGGGCGAAGCCATCGGGTGTTTCGGGCTCACCGAGCCGGGCTTCGGGTCGAATCCGGCGGGCATGAAGACGACGGCGCGGCGCGTGGGAGATTGTTGGGTACTGAACGGCGAGAAGACCTGGATCACGAACGGCACGGCGTCGCATGTTGCGGTGGTTTGGGCAAGGACCGACGATGGCATTCGCGGATTTCTGGTGGAGAAGGGAACGCCGGGATACACGACGTCGGACATCCACGGAAAGTGGTCAATGCGGGCATCGGTGACGTCCAGCCTCGCGTTCGCGGATTGCAAAATTCCAACATCGAACATGCTGCCGGGGGCGAAGGGGCTGAAGGGGCCGCTGGCGTGCCTCTCACAGGCGAGATACGGGATCGGCTGGGGCGTGCTTGGGGCGGCCATGGACTGCTACGAAACGGCGCGGCAGTATTCCATCATCCGCAAGCAATTCGACGACAAACCGATCGCGTCACACCAGCTCGTGCAGGAAAAACTGGCATGGATGATCACCGAGATCACGAAAGGGCAACTGCTGGCGGTGCACGCGGGCCGGTTGAAGGACCAGGGCAAGATCGAGCCGGCGCACATCTCGATGCTCAAGCGTAATAATGTTGCGATGGCGCTGGAGTGCGCGCGGCTGAGCCGCGATCTGCTGGGCGCCAACGGGATCACGGATGAGTTTCCGATCATGCGGCACCTGTGCAATCTGGAAACGGTGAAGACCTATGAGGGAACCGACCACATCCACGCCCTCGTCATCGGAGAGCGAGTCACAGGTGTCGCCGCTTACAAGTAGTCCAACACTCACCGCAGAGACGCAGAGGCGCGGAGGCACACCCCTGGCGTTGTACGCGGTGACGGTATTCGCCAGCGCATTCCTTCTGTTTCAGATCGAGCCAATCATCGCCAAAATCGTGCTCCCGTGGTTTGGGGGATCGGCGGCGGTATGGACCACCTGCCTGCTGTTCTTCCAGACAGTGCTGCTGGCAGGATACATTTACGCGCATCTGGCGGTGAAGGCGCTCACGCCGCGGGCGCAGGTGTGGTTGCATCTGGCGCTGCTGGCAGCGAGCCTCACGCTGCTGCCGGTGATCCCGAATCCGGCGTGGAAGCCCTTGGGGGGTGAGGACCCGTCGTGGCGCATCCTCGGACTGCTGGCGGTGACGCTGGGCCTGCAGTATCTTCTGCTATCGGCAACGAGCCCCATGGTGCAGGCGTGGTACGCGCGGGCCCATGAGCACGCCGCGCCGTACCGGCTCTTCGCGCTTTCCAATGCCGGATCGATGCTGGCGCTGGTTACTTATCCGGTGCTGGTGGAACCGGCGTTTTCCACGCGGCACCAGGCGTGGGGATGGTCGGCCGGGTATGTGGCCTTTGTGTTGCTGTGCGGCGCGGTTGCATGGGGCGCGCGCCACGGCCGAACACTCGAAGAAGAAATCGAAGAAGAGGACGAGCGGCCGGGCTGGAGGCGGCAGTTGATGTGGCTGTCGCTAGCTGCCTGCGCTTCTACTATGCTGCTGGCGGTGACGAATCATCTGACACAGAACGTGGCGTCGATTCCGTTTCTGTGGATTCTCCCGCTCTCGCTGTATCTGCTGAGCTTCATTCTTTGCTTTGAGGGACGCGGATGGTATCGCCGGAGCACGTTCCTGAAACTGGGAGCCGTAGCGTTGGGCGGAATGGGGTATGGTCTCAGCAACGATCTCCTGAATCCCGACCTGATCGTGTTGGTTCCCTTATTCGCCGGCGGCTTGGCGGTGTGCTGCATGGTCTGCCATGGAGAGCTGGCGCGGCTGAAACCGCCGCATCGGCATCTCACCTCGTTCTACCTGATGGTGGCGCTGGGCGGCGCGCTCGGGGGCGTGTTTGTGGGCCTGGTGGCGCCGCACTTCTTTACGGGATATTTCGAACTGCAGATTGCGCTGGTGTGGTGCGCGGTGATGATAGCGATCGTGCTGCGGCCCTCGATCTCGGGGATTGAAACCCGGTGGCTGGGATACGCCATTTGGATCGGGTCAATGGTGGCAACGCTGGTGCTGGCGGGTTACCTGGGGCGCGAGATTCGCGAATTTCGAAGCGGATCGCGGCTACTGGTGCGGAACTTCTACGGTGCGCTGCGTGTGAATGATGAAGGCGATGGCGTAGAGGAAGCGCGCATCCGCAAGCTGACGCACGGCACCATCAACCATGGTGAAGAGTTTCTGGATGACGCGAGGCATTTGCAGCCGACGACTTACTACGGCTACAACACGGGCATCGGCCTGACGATTCTGGAGGCGCAGCGGCGACTGGGTTTGCGCGTGGGCGTGATCGGCCTGGGTACCGGAACCGTTGCGGCGTACGGGCGGCCGGGCGATGTTTACCGCTTTTACGATATCAATCCGCTGGTCATTGGGATTGCGCGCACGCAATTCCGCTTTCTACCCGAATGCAAGGCGAAGACGGAGGTGGTGCTGGGCGATGCGCGCCTCTCGATGGAGCGCGAGGCGCCGCAGAATTACGACATCCTGGCGGTGGACGCCTTCTCCAGCGACGCCATCCCGATTCATCTGCTGACGCGCGAGGCTTTCGAACTTTATTTCCGGCATTTGCAGCCGGGCGGTGTGCTGGCCGTGCACGTATCGAACAAACATCTGGACTTGGGGCCGGTGGTGGCCACGCTGGCGCGCGCGCTAGGCAAGCACGTGATGGAGGTCGAAAACGACGATGACGACGACAAGGCGGTGTTCAACGCCGAATGGGTGCTGGTGTCGGACCGCCAAGGTTTTTTTCAATTCCCGCTGATCCTCAAAGTAGCCACGCCCGTGAAAAGCCAGCCGGGGCTGCGCGTGTGGACGGACGATTCCAGCAACTTGTTTCAGATATTGAAGTGAGGGAGGAATTCCGGGACCGACCTTGCTGTTCACGGCTGCGGGGCGGGGTCGTCCGTGGTGGAAAGCCGCTCGAACTCGGCGTTGAATTCGCAACCCAGGATGGCAATCACGGCCATCAGGTACATCCAGACCAGCAGTGCGATGCTGGCGCCGACGCTGCCGTACATGACGTTGTAGCGTCCGATGTGACGCACGTAGGTAGCGAAACCCTTGGTGGCCAGAAACCAAAGGACTGTCGCGAATACCGCGCCGCGCCATACGCCGCTCCACTTCTGCGGGCGGTATGGGCCGTAGTAGTAAAGGATGCAGGTAAGAGCGACGGTCGCGCCCAGGGCGGTGATGTACCGCGTTCCCTCGCCGATCAACTGCCAGACCGGAGCCAACGGATTGAGCACCGGGTCGAGCCGGGAAATGCCGAGGAGCGCGCGTTCGACTTGATTGCCGAACAGCACAAGCGCGGAGGCGCCAACCAGGGGGATAGCCGAGAGAAAGACCAGGCCGATGGCGACCCCGGTTTGATGAAAGTAGGAAGGGTCGCGTGGGATGCGGTAGGCGGAGTTGAAGCCTTGCATGAGGCTCTTGAGGAGTCCGGCGGCGGCCCAGAGGGCAACTAGGAGCGCCACGATCAGAAGTGTGATGGACTTCTGGCCGCGCGCGCGGAACTGCGTGAGGACCACGCCTTCGGTGCCGGGAGGCAGGACTTTTTTGAGGACCTCGGTGAGCGAACCCGTGACGAACTCGGCGCCGGTCATGACAAAGATGGTGGCCGTGGAAGTCAGGATAGGAAAGATAGAAAGCAGGGCAGAGTAGGCGGCGCCTTTAGCGATGGTGAAGCAGCCGTCGTCGATGGCGGCGAGAAGAGTGCGCTGGAGCAAGTAGGGAAGAGACCGCCACGTTGGGCGCACATGGGTAGTATAGCGAGGCGCGGTCAGCGAGAAGGCTCGGCTTCGAATGAGGGAAGGGGAATACCCATTCGACGAACTTCTCTCAGGAGTATGGCCACCGCGAAGGCCGAACGCCTCTTACAGCCTGCCACTCGATCGATCTCGCGCGCGAGATGAGCTGGGATCGTATTGATCATCTGATTTGAGAATATGCCGTTCGTGCCTAGAGACGCTACAATGAGACTGATCCTCCCCACCGCCGACGGCCTTCGATGAGGCCGAGTTTGGACTATGGCCGATACGCCCTTCGTACACCTGCATTGCCACACGGATTATTCGCTGCTAGATGGAGCGTGCGAAATCTCGCAGCTCATGGATACGGTCGCCGCACAGAAGATGCCGGCGGTCGCGATGACCGACCACGGGAACCTTTTTGGCGCGGTGCAGTTCTACAATACCGCCCGTGCCAAGGGGATTCATCCTGTCATAGGTTGCGAGGTATACGTTTCGCAGCAAGGACGCCTGACCCGCTCGGATTCCGATCGCTATAACCACCTGGTGCTGTTGTGCGAAAACCAGGAGGGCTATCGCAACCTCATCGACCTGGTGTCGACGGCGTATCTCGAAGGGTTCTATTACAAGCCGCGCATCGATAAAGACCTGCTGGCACAGCACGCCAAGGGTCTCATTGCCATGTCAGCCTGCCTGCGCGGCGACATCAACGAGACGATTCTTGCGGACCGCTACGAGGAAGCGCGGCGGCTGGCCTACACTTACCAGGACATTTTCGGGCGCGGTAATTTCTTTCTCGAGATTCAGGACCACGGGCTGGAACAAGATAAGCGCGTCACACCGCAGGTGAACCGTCTATCGGCGGAGACCGGCATTCCGCTGGTGGCGACCAACGATGCGCATTACTTGCATCGCGAGGATGCGCGCGCGCATGAGATTCTCATGTGCATTCAGACGGGCAAAACTATGTCGGATCCGTCGCGCATGCACTGGGAGCACCCGGATTTCTATCTGAAGTCGCGCGCCGAGATGATGCAGCTTTTCGGCGAGCTGGAGGAATCGCTTGATCGCACCTGGGAGATCGCGCAACGCTGCCAGGTGAAGCTGGAGAAAATCAAAGAACCGTTCCCGCGCTTCGACGTTCCGTCCGAACATACGACCGACACCTATTTTGAATTCGTCGCGCGGCAGGGATTCGAGAAGCGGCGGCCGCGGCTTGAAGTGCTGCGCACGCAGGGACGTTTAAAGCACGATCCGGCCGAGTATGCCGAGCGCCTGGATCGCGAAATCAAGATGATCCAGCAGATGAAGTTTTCGGGCTATTTCCTCATCGTCTGGGATTTCATCCGGTTCGCAAAATCGCGCTCGATTCCAGTCGGGCCGGGACGCGGCTCGGCGGCGGGGAGTCTGGTGAGCTACGCGATGGAGATCACCGACATCGATCCGCTGGAGTATGGGCTGCTGTTCGAGCGCTTCCTGAATCCGGAGCGCATCAGCATGCCGGATATCGATATCGACTTCTGCATGAACCGGCGCGGCGAAGTGATTCAGTACGTCACCGAAAAATACGGGCGCGACCAGGTGGCGCAGATCATTACGTTCAATACGCTGGGCGCGCGCGCGGCGATAAAAGATGTGGGCCGCGTGCTCGACATGAGCTTCGCGGATGTCGATCGCATCACCAAGCTCGTGCCCAACGTGCTGAACATTTCGCTCGACGACGCCATCAAGGCTGAGCCGGGGTTCGACGAGCTGGCGAAGAAAGATCAGCGCGTGGCCGATATCCTGCAAGTCGCGCAGCGGCTGGAGGGGCTGGCGCGGAATTGCTCGGTGCATGCGGCGGGGGTGGTGATCTCGCCCGAGCCGCTCAAAAATCTTGTCCCGCTCTACAAAACGAACAAAGACGAAATTGTCACGCAGTATGACATGAACGGCCTGGAAAAACTGTCGCTATTGAAGATGGATTTTCTAGGCCTGACGACCCTGACCCTGATTGACGATGCGCTGAAACTCATCGAAAAACGGCACGGCGTGAAGCTCGTTCTTGAGGATCTGCCGCTCGAAGACCCCAAGGCGTACGAAATCTTTTCCAAGGGATTCACAAGCGGCGTATTCCAGTTCGAGTCTCCAGGCATGCGCGACGTGCTGATGCGATACAAGCCGACGCGCATCGAGGACCTGACGGCACTGAACGCGCTCTATCGTCCGGGGCCCATGAAGGGAGGAATGCTCGACGATTTCATCGAGCGCAAGCACGGGCGCAAAGCCGTGACCTACGATCTGCCCGAGTTGCGGCCGATTCTCGAAGAAACCTACGGCGTGATTCTGTATCAGGAACAGGTGATGCAGATATCGAGCCGCCTGGCGGGCTACTCGCTGGGCGAGGCCGACATTCTGCGGCGCGCCATGGGCAAGAAGAAGGCCGAGGAGATGGCGGCGCAGCGCGAGCGTTTCATCAAAGGCGCGCTCGAGCGCAATTTTCCGCAGCGCAAAATCGAAAAGATTTTCGATCTGATGGAGCAGTTCGCGGGCTACGGCTTCAACAAGTCGCACTCGGCGGCGTATGCGTTTCTGGCCTTCGTAACAGCGTACTTCAAGGCGCATTTCCCGGTGGACTTCATGGCGGCGCTGCTGACATCGGAAACCGGAAATCCGGCGAAGATCGCCAAGTACATCAACGAGTGCCGCGAAATGCGCATCACCGTGCTCGCGCCCGACGTCAATTCGAGCGACTGGAATTTCACACCGGTGGGCGAAGCCATCCGCTTCGGCCTGGGCGCGGTGAAAAACCTGGGGCCGTCGGCGGTGGAAGCGATCCGCAAAGCGCGCGAGCAGGCGGGACCGTTGCGATCAATCTACCAGTTCTGCGAAACGGTCGATATGGCGTCGATCAACCGGCGGATGATCGAGAGTTTGATTCGCGCAGGGGCGATGGACTCGTTCGTGGGTCATCGCGCGCAATTGATGGCGGCGGTGGAAGGCGCGATGGAAGCAGGCCAAGGCGCGCAACGGGCGCGCGAGTCAGGGCAGGAAGGTCTGTTCGGCGATGCGTTTGGCGGCGGGGAAACGCATACGGAGAAGCCGCTGCCGAATGTGCCGGAGTCGACGCTGCGCGAGAAGCTCTCCGGCGAGAAGGAAATGCTGGGCTTCTACGTGACGGGCCACCCGCTCGATCAATACGAGGATAAAGTGCGCGAGCTGGCCACGCATACGAGCGGCAATCTGGAGGGCCTCGAAAAGGGAGCGGAGGTGGCGCTGTGCGGCGTCATCACAGGCATCCAGAAGAAACGCAACCGGGAAGGCAAGCCGTGGGTGTCAATGGTCCTGGAAGACCGTGAAGGCGCGGTGGACGCGCTACTGTTCACAACGAACTTCGATCGCCTCGCATCATCAGTGGTGGAAGATCAGGCGGTGCTGGTGCGCGGGCTGGTTTTGCCTGAGGAGAATGCGCCCCCAAAAATCTCCGTTCAGGACATCGTGCCGCTGGATGTCGCGCGCATTCCCCTACCTTCACTGATTTCGATTCGCGTGTGGATCGGGAAGAACGGCGGAGACCGCGCCGCGCAGTTGAGCGACCTGTTTCACCGCAAAACGGGCGACACGCAGGTCCGGCTGCGCCTGGAATCGCCGCGCGATTTCACCGTGATCCTCGACGTTCCCACCAAAGTGCGGCCCGATCGCGAGTTTCGCGCCGAGATCGAAAAGCTGTGCGGCGCCGAGGCCATCGAGGTGCTGGCGAATTGAAGATCGCGGCTTTGGCCGTGGCAATCGCCGGCACTTTGTCTGCCGCAGATTTCGCACCCATCATCATTGATACCGATTGCGGCGGCGATGACCTGATGGCCATGGCGTTCCTGCTCGCGCGGCGGGACGTTCGCATCGAAGCTGTCACCATTGCAAACGGCGTGGCGCATGTGCGACCGGGTGCGGGGAACGTTCTTCGCTTGTTGGAGTTGGGCGGGCGTGGCGACGTTCCGGTGTACGTGGGCCGGGAGACGCCCCTGCACGGCCACGCGGCGTTTCCGGAACCTTGGCGCAAAGGCGCAGACGCGCCGTTGGGATCTCGCGCGGCGCAACACACGCCGCAGAAGCAGTCCGCGGCGGACTACCTGGCGGCGAGATTGCGCGACCGCAGCCGGCCGCTTCGCTTCCTGGCGCTCGGGCCACTCACCAATTTCGGCGAGGCACTGGAGCGCACGCCCGAGGGCTTACGCGACATCGAGGTGTCGATCATGGGCGGAGCGATCTACTCGCCCGGTAATCTCGGCGCCGGCGGCTATTTCCACACCGACAACAAAACGGCGGAGTGGAACATCTACGTCGATCCGGTGGCGGCGAAGGAGGTATTCACGTCCGGCGCGAAGATCCATCTGGTTCCGCTGGATGCGACCAACCAGGTTCATATCGATTCGGACCTGCTGAAGGCGTTTCGCTCGAAAGCACGCACGCCGCTCGGTGAGTATGTCACTGCTATCCTGAAGCAACACCGCAACGAGATCCGGGAAGGAATCTATTACGCGTGGGATCCGCTGGCGGCCGTGGCGATGATCGAACCGCGGCTTGTCCATGAGAGCCAACTGGCCATCGACGTCAAGCAGATGCCGCCGGAAGAAGGCAGAACGACAGAGATGGCCGGCTATCCGCCGAACGCCGGTGTGGCTCTCAGCGCGGATGCGGAAGGTTTCCGGGAGGCTTTTCTGCGGGCGTTTACTCGAGCGGGTTCAGCAAGCGCAGGCCCTTGAAACGCGTGAAATCTCGGTCGGTGGAGCAAAGCGTTGCGCCGTGCTCGATGGCCAGCGCGGCTAGATGGGCGTCCATGACGAGCGGGCCACGGCATTGACCCTCGGAAATCAGCTTGCCCAATATTAGCCAGTGGCGCTCGGTGGGGTGAAGCACAGAAACGCTGGCGTTTCCAAGCCAACCTGTGACGACCGTCGCGGCTTCTTGGACCGTAAAGGGTGCAGGAAAGGGTTTGGGACTAGTAGTGATTCGTAAGAAGGCAAGCAAAGTGATCCAGGCAAAGCCGACCGGCTCACCGGACTCCAAAGTCGTTTTGAGCCATTCCTTCGAGCGCGGGTGTTCCGCGACGCCAGCGTGATGAGCGTAGATCAGCACATTCGCGTCGATCAGAATCATCGCCGCATGGGACCTTCGAGCTGATCCAGCAGTTCCTCGATGTTGTCGAAGTTAAATCCGGGTCTTGTGCCTAAATCCCGCGCATAAATCTCGAACGGCTTGGCCGGCTTCGTTTCCTTACGGGCGGTCAGGCCAATGCGTAGCGTTTCGTTCACAGTCTCCTTGAAGGAACGGCCCGTCCTGCGCATCTCGGCTTCGAGCTTGGCGCGGACGTCTTCATCAAGGGTCAGGGTGGTCCTCACATCATGATGCTAACAGGTAGGCATCATGATGTCCAGCATCACCGAACCTTGCATGAGGTAGAATCTAGATGCCCATGGACCCTGACGTACCGGAGCCAACGCCGCCGGAGCAGCCGAACCTGGCTTGGCAGCGCGTGTTGCTCGCAAGGCATCCGAAACGGCCGCATACACTCGACTACATCGAGCGGCTGATCACCGATTTCCGGGAGATTCATGGGGATCGCCTGTTTGCCGACGATCCCGCCGTGGTCTGTGGAATGGGATTTTTCGAGGGACGGCCGGTCATGCTGGTGGGGGAGCAGAAGGGCCGGGACACCAAAGAGAAACTCCATCGGAACTTTGGCATGCCCAAGCCGGAAGGCTATCGCAAAGCCATTCGCGTGATGCAGATAGCGGGCAAGTTCTCACGGCCGGTGATCACGTTTCTGGATACGCCAGGGGCTTACCCGGGAATCGACGCCGAAGAGCGGGGGCAGGCGGAAGCCATCGCGCGGAACTTGCGGGAGATGGCGCGGCTCGCCGTACCGGTGATTTCGGTCTGCATCGGCGAAGGCGGATCGGGCGGGGCATTGGCGTTGGGGGTCGGTAACCAGGTCTTCATGATGGAAAACTCGGTCTACAGCGTCATTTCTCCGGAAAGCTGCGCCGCCATCATCTGGCGCGATTCGGCCAAGGCGGAACTGGCGGCAGCGGCGCTGCGGCTCACGGCGGAAGACCTGCTCCAACTGGGTCTGATCGACGGGATCATTCCCGAGCCGCCGGGCGGAGCGCAGGAAAATGCGGAGGCGGCCGCGGAACTGGTGCGCAAGAAGATCCACGATTCGCTGGAAGAACTGAGCAGGCTGTCGGGTGAAGAACTGGTGGAGCAGCGCTACAAGAAATTCCGGCGGATGGGGAACTTCTTCACCACCCACGCCGGGCGGACACTGGTGGCAGGCGACTGAAACGTGAAGAAGACAGTCATTCTCGGGATTGCATTTGTGGTTGTGGTGCTGATCGTCCTGGTCTACACGACCATGGGCAACAATCGGTACAAGTGCGAGGTGTGTGTCGTATTTCAGGGGCGGCAGGCGTGCCGCGTCGCGGCGGCGTCCACCGAAGCTCAAGCGCAGCGAACGGCGACCGAAAACGCATGCGCGGAGATCGCCTCCGGAGTCACGGATTCTATGGCCTGCGAGAACCGGCAGCCGGCGAGCGTCATCTGGTTGACACACAAGTAACTGGTGAGTCAATAGCATCAGTGTATTAGCGGGTTTTGCAGGCTTCCGCGTGATACCATATTTATCTGTGAACAACTGCCCCCATTTCTGCGTCTAATCCGAAGGGAGCAATCTGACAGTGAAGCGCAAGTGGAAAGTAGTCATCGCCGTAGCTGTATTGGTGGTGGGCTCGATTGCCGTCTTCGCAGGAGTCCGCTACAGCCACCGTGGAATTGTCACCGTGGAAACCGGGCGCGTCGTGAGACAGGATCTGACCAGCCTCGTCACGGCGTCGGGCGAAATCAAACCGCGCAAGTACATCAACATTGGCGCGAACGCCATGGGAGAGCTGAC
>Ga0335077_10010732_pt1 | contig 11438 bp, 3 predicted proteins | sample Lox_Sample_31_FD_207151 | JGI IMG/M metagenome (GOLD analysis project Ga0335077, IMG submission 207151) | Soil microbial communities from Loxahatchee National Wildlife Refuge, Florida, United States - Lox_Sample_3.1 | ecosystem: Environmental > Terrestrial > Soil > Wetlands | place: USA: Florida...
TGTCCAAGAAGATCACCGTCGACGTGCGGGGCGAGATCCTGGAGCTGAAGAACACCATCAACACCATGGTGGACCAGCTGCGATCGTTCGCCTCCGAGGTGACGCGGGTGGCGCGCGAGGTGGGCACGGAGGGCAAGCTGGGCGGTCAGGCCGAGGTCGGCGGCGTGGCGGGCACGTGGAAGGACCTCACCGACAGCGTCAACCGGATGGCGTCGAACCTCACCGACCAGGTGCGCAACATCGCCGACGTGACGACGGCGGTGGCCAATGGCGACCTCTCGAGGAAGATCACCGTCGACGTGCGCGGCGAGATCCTCCAGCTGAAGGACACGGTCAATCGCATGGTCGACCAGCTCCGCTCGTTTGCCGCCGAGGTGACCCGCATGGCGCGCGAGGTCGGCACCGATGGCCGGCTCGGCGGCCAGGCCGACGTGCACGGCGTGGCGGGCACCTGGCGCGATTTGACGGACAGCGTCAACTTCATGGCGTCGAACCTCACCGCCCAGGTGCGCAACATCGCGGACGTGACGAAGGCCGTCGCCAACGGCGACCTGTCGCGCAAGATCACCGTCGATCCCAAGGGCGAGATCCTCGAGCTGAAGGACACGGTGAACCGGATGGTGGATCAGCTCAGCTCGTTCGCGGCCGAGGTGACCCGGGTGGCCCGCGAGGTGGGGACCGAAGGCAAGCTCGGCGGCCAGGCGCAGGTGCAGGGCGTGTCCGGCGTGTGGAAGGATCTGACCGACAACGTGAACTCGATGGCGGGGAACCTGACGAGCCAGGTGCGCGGCATCGCGCGCGTCGTGACCGCCGTCGCCAATGGCGAGCTCCGCCGCAAGCTGACGGTGGAAGCGAAGGGAGAGATCGCGGCGCTGTCCGACACGATCAACGCCATGATCGACACGCTGGCGACCTTCGCGGACCAGGTGACGAGCGTGGCGCGCGAGGTCGGCGTCGAGGGCAAGCTCGGCGGCCAAGCTCGCGTGCCGGGCGCGGCGGGCACCTGGAAGGATCTCACGGACAACGTGAACCAGCTGGCGGCGAACCTGACCACACAGGTGCGGGCCATCGCGGAGGTGGCCACGGCGGTGACGAAGGGCGACCTGACCCGGGAGATCACGGTCGATGCCCGGGGCGAGGTCGCCGTCCTCAAGGACACCACCAACGAGATGATCCGCAACCTGCGGGGCACGACGCTCAAGAACGCCGAGCAGGACTGGCTCAAGACCAACCTGGCGAAGTTCAGCCAGATGCTCCAGGGGCAGCGCGACCTGCTCGCCGTGGGGCGCCTCATCCTGTCCGAGCTGGCCCCGGTGGTGTCGGCGCAGCAGGGCGCGTTCTACCTGCTGGCGGAGTCCGAGCGGGGCCCGCGGCTCAAGCTGCTGGCCGGATACGCGCACGGCGGCGAGACGTCGCTCGAGTTCCGGATCGGAGAAGGCCTCGTGGGTCAATGCGCGGCCGAGAAGCAGAAGATCGTGCTGACCAGCGCCCCGGCCGGGTACGTCCGGATCGCGTCCGGGCTCGGCAGCGCGCCTCCGGTGAATCTCATCGTGATGCCCGTCATCTTCGAGGACCAGGTGCGCGGCGTCATCGAGCTGGCCTCGTTCGATCGGTTCAACGCCGCCCACCACGCCCTCCTCGACCAGCTCATGGAGAGCGTGGGAATCGTCATCAACACGATCGAGGCCAACACGCGGACGGAGGACCTCCTGAAGCAGTCCCAGTCCCTGGCCTCGGAGCTCGGCCAGACGAACCAGGAGCTACAGGAGAAGGCCCAGCTCCTCGCCCACCAGAACTCGGAGGTCGAGCGCAAGAACCAGGAAGTGGAGCAGGCCCGGCAGGCGCTGGAGGAGAAGGCCGCCCAGCTCGCCCTCACCTCCAAGTACAAGTCGGAGTTCCTCGCGAACATGTCGCACGAGCTGCGCACGCCGCTGAACAGCCTGCTCATCCTCTCCGACCAGCTCTCGCGCAACGCGGACGGCAACCTGACCACCCGCCAGATGGAGTACGCCAAGACCATCCATTCGTCGGGGAACGATCTGCTGAACCTGATCAACGACATCCTGGACCTGTCCAAGATCGAGTCGGGCACGGTGGTGGTCGACGTGGGCGAGCTGCGGTTCGCCGAGCTGCACGCCTTCGTCGAGCGGACCTTCCGGCACGTGGCGGAGTCGAAAACCCTGGCGTTCACGATCGACTTGCACCCCGAGCTGCCCCGCGCGTTCCAGACCGACGCCAAGCGGCTCCAGCAGGTGCTGAAGAACCTTCTCTCCAACGCCTTCAAGTTCACGCGTCAAGGGCAGGTGTCGCTCAGCATCGCGCCCGCGCCGGCTTCGGCGCGGTTCGAGAGCGACAACCTCCGCGGCCAGGAGTTCGTCATCGCCTTTGCCGTGACGGACACGGGCATCGGCATCGCGGCCGACAAGCAGCAGCTCATCTTCGAGGCGTTCCAGCAGGCCGACGGCAGCACGAGCCGGAAGTATGGCGGGACCGGCCTCGGCCTTGCGATCAGCCGCGAGCTCGCCCGGCTCCTCGGAGGCGAGATCCAGCTCGTCAGCGCGCTCGGCCACGGCAGCACGTTCACCCTGTTCCTGCCGGGCGGTTTCATCCCGGCACCCGTCCGGCGGCCTGCGCTCCCCGAGGTCAGCGCCATCACCGCGGGACGCGATGCCGTCGCGCCGGCCATCAGCGAGGCGCCGCCCGTGGAGGAGGAGGTCGGCGATGACCGCGCCGATCTCCAGCCCGGCGACCGCATCCTGCTGATCGTCGAGAACGACCTCACGTTTGCTCGCACGATCCTCGAGGTCGCGCGGGAGCACGGCTACAAGGGCCTCATCACGAGCTTCGGCGCCACGGCCTTGACCTTGACCGGACAGCACATGCCGGAGGCGATCACGCTCGACATCTCGCTGCCCGACATCAATGGCTGGCGCGTGCTCGATCGGCTGAAGCACGACCCCGCGACGCGCCACATCCCCGTCCAGATCATCACGACGGACGAAGAGCGTGATCGCGGACTGCGGGCGGGCGCGGTCGGCGTGGCCACCAAGCCCCTCCAGACCCGCGAGGAGCTGGACCGCGTCATCCGCTCCATCCGGCGCGTCATGGACGAGCACCGGCGGAGGGTCCTCGTCATCGAATCGGAGACCGGGCGCCGGGACATGTTGCGCGAGCTCCTGCTCCGCCCGGACACCGAAGTCCTCGCCGCCAGCACGGAGGCCGAGGCGCTGGCTATGCTCCGGACCGCGCCCGTCGACTGCATCATCCTGAGCCCGGATTTGCCGGAGTTCCGGTCGGTCGATTTCGCGGACCGACTGGTGGACACCGCGACGGCCGGCCGGCCCGTGCTCGTCTACGGCAGACAGGCGCTGTCGGACGAGCAGTCCCTGACGGTCAAGCGACTCGCCCAGCACACCGTCGTCAAGGAGGTGTGGAGCCCGGAGCGCCTGCTCGATCAGGTCACGCTGTTCCTGCACCGGCGGATCGACGATCTCTCCGAGGCCCAGCGCCAGACGATCCGGGATCTGCACCGCGGCGACAAGAGCCTCGCCGGCCGCAAGGTCCTCATCGTGGACGACGACATCCGCAACATCTTCGCGCTCACGAGCGTGCTCGAGCAGCACCAGATGGTCACCCTGGCCGCCGAGACCGGTCGCGACGCCATCAAGGCGCTCGAGACCACCGCGGACATCGAGATCGTGCTGATGGACGTGATGATGCCCGAGATGGACGGGCTCGATACCACCCGCACCATCCGGCAGAATCCCCGCTTCGCGGGCCTGCCCATCGTGGCCGTCACTGCCAAGGCCATGAAGGGGGATCGGGAGAAGTGCATCGAGGCCGGGGCCTGGGACTACCTCTCGAAGCCCGTGGATCCGGAAGAGCTGCTCGCGATTCTCCGCGCCTGGCTGGTGCGCTGAGTCGGCGTGGCCATGGCGGAAGCCGACAGTGCCAAGATCCTCATCGTGGACGACGTGGCGGCTCAGCGTCTGGCCACGCAGGTCGCTCTGGCCGAGCTGGGCGAGGAGGTCGCCGCCGTCGACTCCGGGCCGGCCGCGCTCCGCCTGCTGCTCGTTGAGGACTTCGCCGTCATCATTCTCGACGTCAACATGCCGGAGATGGACGGATTCGAGACCGCCGCGATCATCCGTGCGCGGCCGCGCTCGCGTCACACGCCGATCATCTTCGTGACGGCGGATCCCGACGAACTGCGCGTCGCGCGGGCGTATTCCCTCGGGGCCGTGGATTACCTGGTGAGCCCGATCCTTCCCGAGGTGCTCCGCGCGAAGGTGCGGGTCTTCGTCGAGCTGTCGAAGGCGCAGGAGCGGGCCCGGCGCGAGGCCGAGCAGCGCATCGTGCTCTCCCGCGAGCAGGCGGCGCGCGCGGCCGCGGAGGAGGAGAGCCGGCGCCTGCGCGTGCTCGCGGATGCGAGCGGCGCCGTTGCGCAGTCGCTCGACACGCCGGCGCTCGTCCAGCACGTGCTGGGCGCGCTCGTCCCCGCCATGGCGGCCGCCGCTCTGATCGTCCTCCGCGAGCGCGCGCCGCTGGCTCCGGAGGCGAAATGGCTCCACGTCGCGGACGGGGGGCGGATTCATTCGGAGCCGATCCCCGGACCGGGTCGGGCGCCGCTCGAAGCCGCCGTCGCGCGCGTGCTCGCATCGGGACGGCCGGAGTGGCTCACGCTGGACGCCGATCAGAGCGTGCGCGGGATGGTGCTGCCGCTGGTGGCGCAACGGCGCACGCTCGGCGCGCTCGGCGTCCTCGCCGCCGGCTCGTCCGGCTACGCGGAGGCCGACCAGAGCTTGCTGCACGACGTCGCCCACCGAGCGGCCATCGCCCTCGAGAACAGCCGCCTGTACGAGGAGATTCAGGCTCGCGACCGGCAGAAGGACGAGTTTCTCGCCATGCTGTCGCACGAGCTCCGAAATCCGCTCAGCGCCATCACGACCGCCGCCGGCCTCCTGGATCTCGTGGGTACGACTGACCAGCGGAGCACGCGCGCGCAGGAGGTGATCGCCCGGCAGTCCGCCCACCTGACCCGGATGATCGACGACCTGCTGGATGTCGCGCGCCTGACCACGGGCCGCATCTCCTTCACGAAGGCTCCCGTGGACCTGGCCGAGGCGGTGCAGCGATCGTTGGATGCCTTGCGCGAGGCCGGGCGGCTCGACCGCCACGTCCTCGACGTGCGTACCACTCCGGTCGTGGTGGAGGCCGATGCGACGCGCATGGAGCAAGTGGTCACGAACCTGCTCGTCAACGCGCTCAAGTACACAGACGAGGGCGGCCGCGTGGAGGTCGAAGTCCGCGCGGTAGGGGAGGAGGCCGTCATCCGGGTGCGCGACACCGGGATCGGGATCAGTCCGGACCTGCTGCCGAGGCTCTTCGACCTCTTCGCGCAGGGTGGCCAGACCCTGGACCGATCGCAAGGCGGCCTCGGCATCGGCCTGACGCTCGTCCGGAAGCTCGTCGAGCTCCAGGGGGGTCGCGTCGAAGCGTGGAGCGACGGGCCGGGCTGCGGGAGCGTCTTCACGATCACGATGCCGCGGCTGCTCGCCGTCTCGCCGGCGGAGCAGCACCCGGGCGAGGTCACCAACCCCCCCCGACTTCGAGTGCTGGTCGTCGAGGACAACGCGGATTCGCGGTCGATGATCCGCACCTTGCTGGAGTACATGGGACACGAGGTCGACGAGGCGGCGGACGGCGCAACAGGCATCGAGTGCGCGCTCCGTCTCTTGCCCGATGTGGCGCTGGTGGACCTCGGCTTGCCGGGCCTCGACGGCCTGGAGGTCGCGCGGCGCGTGCGCGATTCAGACGTCGGCGGTCGCATGTTCCTCGTCGCGGTGACCGGATACGGGCAGGCTGCCGACCGGAGGAAGACCCTCGATGCCGGCTTCGACGTGCACGTCGTCAAGCCGATCGAGATGGACCGGCTGCGGGAGGTTCTCGCTCGTGCCGCGGAGGCGGCCGCCGTCCGATCGGGCTCCGACTGGCGAGGACGACCGAGGCGGCTCCAGTAGAGTGCCCCCGGGCGGCACGGGGGAGGGCTCGCAGCCTCTCAGGCGGACCGCGGGAGCCGCCCGTACGTGGCGGTGGTGTCGCGCAGCCGCGTGCCCAGCGAGTCGGTGAGGATGCCGGGCTCGAGCCTCCACGACCAGTTGCCTTCCGGCTGTCCCGGGGTGTTCATGCGGGCGCTCCCGTCGAGCCCCAGCACGTCCTGGAGGGGCGCGATGGCGAGGTCCGCGACGGACATCTGGACGGCGCGGATGAAATGCCAGTGGATCTCGGCGCCCGCGCAACCCAGATACTTGAGACAGTGCTCTCGCTCGCGTCGCTCCTCGTCGCTGGCGCCCTCTCTCGAGCGATGCTGAAACCAGCCGACGACGGTGTCATTGTCGTGCGTCCCGGTGAAAGCGGCCACGTGACGAGGATACTCGTGCGGCAGGTGCGCGTCGTGAGAGTCGCCGGAGAAGGCGAACTGGAGCACGCGCATGCCCATGAAGCCTCGCGCGTCCCGCAGCTGGTGCACGTCCGGGGTGATCATGCCCAGGTCCTCGGCGATGACGGGGAGTTCCTCGACGCCGAGGCCGTTCTGGATCGCATCGAAGAGCTCGGCGCCCGGCACCTCCGCCCAGCGGCCGTGCTCGGCGGTGGCGTTCTCGGCGGGTACCTCCCAGCAGGCTGCGAATCCTCGGAAGTGGTCGAGGCGTGCCACGTCCACGAGCCGTAGCGTCTCGCGCATACGGTCGATCCACCACGTGAAGCCGTCCTCGCGCAGGCGCTCCCAGGCGTACAGCGGGTTGCCCCAGCGTTGCCCCGTCGCACTGAACGCATCCGGGGGAACGCCGGCGACGACCACCGGTCCACCGTCCGGCCTCAGTTGCCACAGATGAGGTCGTGACCAGACATCCGCGGAATCGTGCGCGACGAAGATGGGGAGGTCGCCGAGGATGTGGATTCCCCGCTGATTCGCGTGGCGCTTGAGATCCAGCCATTGACGAAGGAAGAGGTACTGGAAGAATCGGTGCTCTTCGATCCCTTCCCCGAGCTCGCGACGGGTTCGGGCCATGGCATCGGGCTCTCGCTGGGCGAGGGCGGCGGGCCACGAGCGCCATTCGGCGCCCTCGTGCGCGTCCTTCAGCGCAGCAAAGACCGCGTAGTCCTCGAGCCAGCCGGAGATCGACTCGATCACGGAGGCATAGTCGCGTCGCAGCTCGTCGTCTCCCTGGAGCCGACCCTTGAAGATGTGGAAGGCGCGTTCGAGCAGACGACGCTTGTGGCCCTCGACCTTCGCGAGGTCTTCGGGCCCGGGCGTGACGTCGGTCATCGTCGCGAGGTCGGCATCGGCGAGGAATCCGGACTCGACCAGTTTCTCGGGGCTGATGAGGTTGATGTTGCCCGCGAAAGCCGAGGTGGATGCGTACGGCGAGCCGCCGTAGCCGGGCGGGCCGAGCGGCATGATCTGCCAGAACGATTGGCCCGCCGCGGCAAGGAAATCCACGAACCGGTAGGCCTCGCTCCCGAGGTCACCGATGCCGAACGGGCCCGGCAAGGACGTGGGGTGGAGCAGGATGCCGCTCGATCGCTCGAACCTCATGCGGCGCTCCGGGCAGACTCGGGATCGGATGTCGTCACCCAGCAGCGCAACACCTCGGCGACGCTCCACGCCTGGGCGATACACCCCCGGGGCGTGAACGGCTCGACGGCGTCGAAGATCTCGCTGATCGAGCCGATGCACGCCTGGTCGAGGTGCGGGACGAAGCCGTCGAGGAACCGCCGCGCGCCCGCACGGTCGTCCGGGTTCACCTTGAGCCAGGCGTCGATGAACGGGCCGATGAGCCACGCCCAGACCGTTCCCTGATGGTATGCGGCATCGCGCGTCTTGAGATCGCCATGGTAGGTCGGCTTGAAATCGGGATGGTCGAGCGAGAGCGTGCGCAGTCCGAGCGGTGTCACGAGCTTGTCCCTCACGACGTCGACGACGGCTCGCCACCGGGCCCGATCGAGCACCGGATGCTCGAGGGAGATGGCCAGGAGCTGGTTGGGGCGGCACGCGGGATCGTCCCGGCCGGCGAGATCCGTGCTCTCGACGACATCGTAGAGATATCCGCCCTGCTCGTACCAGAAGCGCTCGTTGAAGGATCGCTGGCATAGCTCGGCGTGCTCCCCGAGCGGACGCGCGGCTGCGTCGCCGGCGAGCGCACGGGTCCAGCCCTCGAGGAGCCGGAGCGCGTTGTACCAGAGGCCATTGATCTCGACCGCCTTGCCTCGCCGCGGCGTCACCACCCAGCCGTCGCACTTGGCGTCCATCCAGGTGAGCTGGTAGCCGTCGGCGCCCTGGATCAGCAGACCGTCCTTGGGATCGACGTGGATGCCGAACCGCGTGCCTTCGAGGTGATGCGCGACGATGTCGGAGAGCTTCGGCAAGAGCACCTCGAGCGTGACCTGGTCGTCGGCCCAGCGGAGGTAGCGGTCGACGGCGTGGAAGAACCAGAGGCTGGCGTCCGCGGTGTGGTAGAGGCCCTCGACGCTCCCTTCGGGGAACATGTTGGGGATGAGGCCGTCCTTCACGTATTGCCCGAACGTGCGGAGGATCCACCCTGCCTCCGCGAGGCGGCCCGTCACGCACGTCAAGCCTTCGAGGCTGATCATGGTGTCGCGGCCCCAGTCGGTGAACCAGTGGTACCCGGCGATGACCGACCGGACCTCTTCGCCGGCAGCTCGCGCGCGGGCCGCGTCCTCCAGACGGCCTGCGGGCGTGATGACGAACTGGTCGGCGGCCAGCACGAGCTCGGCGCCCACTCCGGCTCCGGCCCCGGGCATCGCGGCGGCTCGCAGCCGCTCCCGGCGCTCGCGCTCGGCGGCCTGGGCCTGTTCGGGCGAGAGGGCGGTGAGCACCTCCCAGGTCTCCGTCGAGGCCACCAGGGTCACGGTCGTCTCGGCGCTCAGGTTCACGCTGAAATAGCCAGGGCTCCACAGGTCGCCGACATCCGCGTAGCCGCGCTCCGCCTCGGCGCGGTAGTGGACCCCGGAGATGGTGCCTCCATCGAGCGTGAAGGTCGCGTGCTGGCCGTAGAGCTTGAGGCGTAGCGGCGGATAGGCCCGTGCGGTCGACACCTCGAGACGATCCTCGACGGCGGTGATGACATAGGGGTCCGCGATGGGCTCGTGGACCGATCCCTCCAGCGGGCGGAAATGAAGGACCGGCCTCAGCTCGAGCCGAATGACGCCTGCCCCCGAGAGCAGCCGGTAGGTGACGTGCGCGGTGTTCTGACGATGCGGCATCAAGACACGCTTCTCGAGCGAGGCGTCTCGCAGCTCGTAGCGCCAGACCGGCAGCCCATTTTCCAGACGGAATTCTTTCAGGTGCTGGCCTCCCGGCCAGGTGAGCACGCCGCCGGCCAGCTCCCGACCCCCTATGTCGGATTGTGTTCCGTCCGGCAGGCGGAGCCACTCGCCAACGTGGTTCAACATGACGCTTCGGCCGAGCGGTGCGGGGAGCACCGACACGAGCAGTCCGTGATAGCGCCGCGTGGGCACACCGGCCACCGTGCCCGACGCGAAGCCGCCGAGGCCGTTCGTGACCAGCCACTCCCGGTCGAGCATGCGCGCCGGCTCCGCGACGTCCGCTTCCGCGAACGTCAGGATGCGAGTGACGTCATCCATTCAGTGCCGCTCCCATTCGCGAAGCACCTCGCGCCTCGTCTCCTCCTCCTCGGTCATCTCGTCGCCGCCCCGCGCCGGATCATCCGCCTCTGTTACCGGCCTCGGACCGAGCGCGACCGCCGCGTGACCGGGGATTCGCCAGTTGCTCCGGGTCTCGAGCGGAGGCGTCCCCGAGCCCTCGTAGCGCGGATCCTCGCTCGACCAGAGGATCGACCACACGGCGGCCGCCGGCGGCGCGAGCAGGGGCTCGGGAGCCGGGTTCAGGCGAAGGTCCGGCCCGAAGTTGACGACGAGGAGGCGGTCGGCGCCATCTCCGCTGAAGAATCGCAGGACGAACGCCTCGGCGCCGAGCACCGCCCCATCCACCCGTGGTGACGGGCGAGCCCCGAAGACCGGGTCCGTCCGTCTCAGCCGGATGAGGTCCTGGTGCAACGCGTAGATGCCGGCGTGTTGCTCGCGCTCGGCCCGATCGAGCTTGCAGCGCTCGAACGTCTCGACGTCTCCCGGATCCGGAAGCAACGCCGCCGCCGCGCGGCTCGCCAGGCTCGTGAACTGCGCGAGGAACGCGGCCCGGCCTTCACGGACGTTCCGAGCGATTGCGGGGGCATGGTCGGCGAAGTACAGGAAAGGGGCCGAGGCCGCGAACTCCTGACCCTGAAACAGCATGGGCGTACCGGGCGCGAGGAGCAGGACCGCGGTCATGGCGCGGAGGCGCCCGGGACTCGTGACCCGTTGCACCCGATCGCCGCGAGCGGAGTTGGCGACCTGATCGTGGTTCTGGATGAAGGTGACGAAGGCCGACGCCGGCACGTCGAGCGCCGGCATGCCGCGCCGCTGGCGCTGCCACGTGTATCGCTGGCCCTGGTAGAGGTACCCGTACTTGACCGCGGAGATGAATTCCTGCGGCGTGCCCCGGTAGTCCGTGTAGTACGCCTCGCTTCTTCCGGTGAGCGCGACCATGGCGCTGTGATGAAAGTCGTCATTCCATAGCCCGTCGAGTCCGTGGCCACCCTGGGCAGCGGGGCGTACGAGCTGCGCGTGCTGGGTCTCGTTCTCGGCGACCACCAGGGTCGCGCGCGCCAGCGCCGCCGCGCGCACCTCACGCCCGATGGCCGCGAGGATGTGCTCCGCCGAGTCGTCGAAGATGGCCTGCGTGGCGTCCAGCCGCAGGCCATCCATGTGAAACTCGTCGATCCAGTAGCGCGCGTTGGCGAGCACGAACTCGCGCACCGGTCCGGCGCCGGGCCCGTCGAAGTTGACGGCCTCCCCCCAGTCGATCCGATGCCGGTCGGTGAAATACTGCGGAGAGAACTGACGGAGGTAATTTCCGTCGGGTCCGAAATGGTTGTAGACGACGTCGAGGATGACGGCGATGCCGTGGCGATGGGCCTGGTCGACGAAGCGGCGCAGGTCGTCTGGCTCGCCGTAGAGATGCGTGGGCGCGAAGAGGTCGACGCCGTCGTACCCCCAGCCGAAGCGCCCGGCAAACTCCGCGATGGGCATGATCTCGATGCAGGTGATGCCCAGGGCGGCCAGCTCCGGGATCTCACGCGTCGCCGCAACCCACGTCCCTTCGCGCGTGAACGTGCCCACGTGCATCTCGTAGATGATCTGCCCGGGGAGGCCCGCTCCCCGCCATTCGGCGTCCGTCCACGGGAACCTTGACGGGTCGACGACCCGCGACGGCCCGTGCGGCCCGGCCGGTTGAAAGCGCGAGGCGGGATCGGGATAGAGCGGTTCGTCGTCGTCGAGGCGAAAGCGGTACAGGGAGC
>Ga0335077_10010733_pt1 | contig 11438 bp, 5 predicted proteins | sample Lox_Sample_31_FD_207151 | JGI IMG/M metagenome (GOLD analysis project Ga0335077, IMG submission 207151) | Soil microbial communities from Loxahatchee National Wildlife Refuge, Florida, United States - Lox_Sample_3.1 | ecosystem: Environmental > Terrestrial > Soil > Wetlands | place: USA: Florida...
CGACTTGCCGGGGGACCTCGCCGCGGAGGGCCAATTGCGAGCCCACGCCGAGGGCGACGCGCGCCTGCGCGACCCGCTCTCCGTCCTCGCCCGGGCGCTGACCGCCGGCGACCAGTTCTCGGTCGTCGGGGCCAGCCAGCGCCTGGCCCTGCTCGGCCAGTTGGGGCTGTGCGGCCGGCTGACCGGGGCGACGCTCGGCCAGGAGCCCGTCGCGATCGTTCCGCTCGCGTGCGACGGCCCGGTGCAGGCCGCGCCGCTCGCGGCGGGCCCGCTGCGGCTCCTCTGGTACGGCGGCTACAACACCTGGATGGACGCTGAGACGCTGCTCGCCGGCCTCGAGTCGGCGCTGGGCTCCGACCCGGAGCTTCGCTTCGAATCGACGGGCGGCGCGATCCGCGACCACGACGAGCTCAGCTACGGACGCTTCTGGGAGCGGGCCCGCGCCTCCCCGGTGGCGGCGCGTCTGCTCGACCATGGACGCATCCCGCGCCGCCGCGCGACGGCGCTGCTGGACGAGTGCCACGTGGTCCTGTGCCTCAGCCGTGCATGCCTCGAGTCGGAGCTTGGATCGCGCTTTCGGCTGATCGAGGCCCTGGCCCACGGTCGCCCGGTTGTCGCCACACGGGGCGGCGACCTGGCCCGCGACGTGGAGCTTGCGGAAGCCGGCATCCTGGTGCGCCCCGGGGAGCCTGAGGCGCTGGCACGGGCCGTGCTGGCCCTGGCCTCCGACCGGCGGCGGCTCGAAGCCTGCGCCCGCAACGCGCGCTCCCTCTGGCAGGCGCGATTCACCTACACCGCCGCCACCGAGCCGCTCCGCGCCTGGCTGGCCGCACCGCGCTGCTGGCCGCGTTCGATCCTGGGCGAAGTCGCCGCGGCCGATTCGGAGCGGCAACGGCTGCAGTCCGAGCTGGACGCGATCCGCGGCAGCCGGACCTTCCGCGCATTGCGGATCTTCGATCGACTGACGCGCCGCGGCGGCGAGGGCCGTTGACGCGCGCGCGCCGCGGCCTGGCGCTGCTGGGTCTGGCGGCCGTGTTCTTCTGGCTGCGCCTGACCCACCTGGCCGCGCTGCCGGTCTTCCTCGACGAGGCCATCCACGTCGACTGGGCGCTTCGTATCGCCCAGACCGGCCGGCTGCTGGGCATCACCGACGGCGGTCGTTACCTGCCGATCTGGCTCTACTCGCTGGTGTTGCCGCACACGGCGGCGCCGCTGCTGGCGGCGCGCTTGCTTTCCGCGATCTTCGGCTTCGGCGCGATGCTCGGCCTGATCGCGCTGGGCCGGGTCCTCTATCGGAGCGGCGCCGGCTTCGTGGCCGCGCTGCTGTACCTCGTCCTGCCCTCCGCGCTGCTCTACGACCGCATGGCGCTCGTCGAGTCCCTGCTCGTGGGCGTGGTGCTCTTCGCCCTGCTCACGAGCGCGATCTGGGCGGACCGCGGGCGCCTCGGCTGGGCGCTGGTCACGGGCGCGCTGATCGGCGTCGCCGCCGACACGAAGCTCTATGGCGCGCTCGCGGCTCTGGCGCCGCTCTTGGCGATGGCGATCCGTCCCGGGGTGCGCCGCCGCGACCTGGTGCCGCAGGTGTACATGATCGGCGGCGTGGCGCTCGTGGTGATGCTGCCGGCGTTTCTCGAGCTGACGCCGACGCTGCGCTTCGTCTCCGAGAACGTCTGGGTGTTCCGGTCGGGCCCGCACGGCCAGGCGTCGCTGGCTCGCAACATCGCGTCTGCGGCGGCTTGGACGTTCGACGCGCTCACGCCGCTGGGCTGCGCCCTCAGCCTGCTGTCCGGCGTGCACGCTCTGCGCCGCCGCGACGCCGCCGATGGGCTACTGCTGGGCTTCTGGCTGCTGTGGACCGTCTTCTTCGTGCTGACCGGTGGTCGGGACTGGTTCCCACGCTATCTGCTCCCGGCCCAGGTGCCGATCTTGCTGTTCACCGCCCGCCACACCGAACTCCTGGCCGGTGAGCTGGCCGGACGCCTGCGGCGGCCGCGGCTACGGTTCTGGCTCCCGGCGGGGCTGGTGCTCGCCGTCGCCCTGCCGTCTCTGCCCAAGGATGTGGCGCTGCTGGTGCGACCGGAGGACGCGGCGCTTTCCGGGATCGACCGCTGGCAGTACATCGAGGACTGGCCCTCCGGCTATCGGCTCGACGACCTGCTGGCTGCGCTCGACGCGGAGGCCGGCCGCGTCGGCCCGCTGCTGGTGCTGCGCGACGCGGGATCGGGACCGCTCTTCGAGAGCCTCAACCTGCTGCTGCGTGAGAAGCCGCACCCCGCGCTCGAGTTCGTCGACGTCGACTTTCGGAAACCGGCGTTGCTGGCGGCGCTGCGTCGGCTTCGGGCCGACGCGCGGCCGACGCTCGTGGCCCTCGACCAGCCGGTGGGGCACCCGCTGGTGCTGCAGCTCGACGGGCGGGCCCTCGCACCGGCCGTGGCGGTGCTGGTGAAGCCCGGCCGCTTCCGGCAGCTCGAGATCTACTGTCTCGCCGGCGCGTGCGCCGCGCCGCCGGTCAGCCGCGTCGATCGGCGCAGCCTCGACCTCGACGATCTCGGCCTCGAGCCGCTCTCGAGGGTGCCGCCGGGCGTCGACTCGCCGGGCGCGCTCGAGGAGGCACGCCGCTGCGCGGCCGAGGCCGGGGCGGCCAGCCTCGAGGCGTGCCGCCGCGCCCTGGCTGCCGGCCTTTCCTGGCCGCGTGCCTCCGAGGCGTACTACAGCCTGGGCCGGATCTTCACGGCGCTCGGACGCTATCCGGAGGCCGCGCGCGCGCTGCGCGAGTCCGTCCGGCTGCTGCCCCAGGACACCGGACTGAGCCTGGCCTTCGTCGACACGCTGGAAGCGCTCGGCAGCTACGACGAAGCCACCGAGGTGCTCGACGACGTGTTGCGCGTCGATCCGGATTCCGCTCCCGGGCTGGCCCGGCTCGGGTGGAACCAGGCCATGCGGGGCCGCCGTGTGGACGCGGCGGGGTCTCTCGAGCGGAGCCTCGAGCTCGTGCCGGGAACGGCAGCCGTTCGCAGCGACCTCGGCGCCGTTCTGGTCCTGCTGGACCGTCCCGACGCCGCCGCACGGGAGCTCAGGCGCGCGGTGACGCTCGATGTGCAATCGCTGCGGGCACTGCTCAACCGCGCGATCGCCGTCGACCGTGAGGTCGATCTGCGCGCGCACGGGGGTCCGTGACCCTCGGCCCGGCCGCCGTCGAAGCGTCTAGTGTGGCGCGCCGCCGGGCACGATGGCCGCCGCAATCCGTGCGGCCTTCCAGCGGTTGCCGGCCGGCGTCATGTGGACCAGATCGATGAACTGCATCGCGGCCTCGGACGCTCTCACCTCGGCCGCGAGGTCGACGAGCGTGGCTGTCTGCTCCCGAGCCAGGTCGCGGACGACGGCGTTGTGTTCTGCGAGGCCGGCCTGAAATACCGGAAACGCCGGCGCGCGGGCGGCGTCGAAAGGCATCGTGACCAGCACGACCTGGGCTCCGTGCGTGCGCGCCTGTTCCGCGATCGTCCGTACGTTGCGCCGGAAGGCCCCGACCGTTTCGGGCGGGAGCCGGCCCGAAGCAAAGGCATACGGCCCGCGCGGCGGCCGCACGACGGCCGCCTGCAGCCCGACCGCCCAGGCGTCCCGCGCCGCCCAGGCCGCGAACGCGTCGCTGACCGCGACGCCGGTCCGGTACGCGACGCCGTGCTGCGGCGGCTGCCAGGACCGGCGGTAGTGGGAGTAGTCGGGCCGGAAGCCGGGCCAGTTGCGCGGGTCGACGTCGTTGGCCGCCTCGTGGACGACGACGACGTCCGGCGCGTAATCCTGCACGACCAGGACGTAGTGGACCATCTCCTCGGCCGAGGTCCAGCCGGACATCCCGAAGTTGACCACCTCGGCGGCGCGCTTGCGGTCGTCGTTCAGGATTCGCTCCAGGGCGTAGGGGTACGATCCCTCACGGCCTTCGGGGTTGCCGCCCTCGGTCGTGGACGAGCCGATGCAGGCCACCCGCAGCACGCCCGGGCGCTTCGCCAGCGCGGGCTCGGGGCCGGTGAAGCCCAGGCTGTTGACGCCGTCGAGGCCTCGCGGCCGGGCGTACATGTAGTACGGACGCTCCTCGTAGAGCGCCGCCTCGCCGCGGTTCAGCACGAACTCGCGGAACCGCGCGAGGCGCTCGCGATCGACACCCAGCCGCGGCTCGAGCGCCCGGAACGCCAGCTCCAGGGCGACCGCGCAGACGCCGCTGGCCGTGGCAAGCGTCAGGAGCCGGCTGCGCCAGGTCACCGCGCTTCGACCGCGTAGAGGTGGATTCGATAGGGAGGCGGCGAGCCGACCGTCGCCATGTGGCGCAGGCCCGGCGGAGGTGTCAGGGGCGTCAGCAGCTCACGCGCCGCCGGGTGCCGGTTGGCCTCGAGGTACCACTCCGGCGCGGCGAGCACGACGACCTCGTGGTCGTGGGCGTAGGCCAGCAGCTCCGGATAGGCGAGCCAGGGCATGTCGACCTCGTCGAACTTGTGCGGGGCGTCGAAGAGGTAGAACGCGACCGGCGGGCTTGGGGTCATCACCATCACGTCGTGGCCGTAGCGGCCCGCGATCCACTCGGCCGCGGCGATCGGCGCCACGGGGTCGTCCCCCCAGGCGAGCGAAGGTGCCTGCAGCACGGAGAAGCCGGATACCGCCGCAAGCCCGAGCAGGATCGGCACCACCCGCAGGCCCGGGCGCCCGGAACGCGCTCCGACGGCCACGCACAGCCCGTTCGCGAAGAAGACCAGCAGCAGCGGAACCAGCACCAAGACCAGGCGGTCGCTCACGTAGAGGGGAGAGAGGCCGATCACGTGGAGCAGGACAGCGGCCGCCAGCAACAGCGTGCCGCCGCGACTCGCCGGGTTCGCGAAGCCCGTGGCCAGGCCGAGACCCATGAGCCCCACGCTCGCCGCGGCCGCGGCTTTGAGCGCCCGCGCCCAGCGCGGGCCCGGGAAGGCCGACGCGCCCAGCTCGTGCGGCACGGGTGGGGCCACGTGCCACAGCGCAGCGGCCAGCCGCGCCAGATTGCGCTGCACGTGCCGCGCGAGGGCCAGCGGCTGGCGGCGCGCGAAGCCCAGCAGCGACTCCTCGCGCGACGCGATCGAGAGCTTGTTCTCGCCATCCGCGGTGACTTCGCTGCTCACCCGCTCGAGCGAACCCGCGTCGTCACCGAGCCCCTGCAGCAGGTTGGCGGTGCCCTTCGAGCCCAGGCCGAGATCCCAGACGTCGTAGTAGTAACGGCACAGGCCCGCTCGCACGGCCAGCAGCAGGAGCGCGGGCAGCAGCAGCAGGGCCGTCCGGCGCAGCATCACGATCGGCGACTGCCCGCGCAGCCAGCGCACGGCGAGCGCGCCGGCGATCAGCGCCAGCGGAGCAAAGGCCTCCGGGCGCGTCACGACCGCCAGGCCGGCCACCACGCCGGCTCGGATCACGCTCGCCGGCCGCAGGTCCGTGATCGCCCGCAGGCCCAGGAGCAGCAGCAGGACGACGAGGAGGCTGAAGAAGGACTCGGTGAACACCAGGGTCGAGAAGTGGATCAGCCACGGGTGGCCCGCGGCAGCGAGGCCCGCCGCCAGGCCGGCCGTCGGCCCGAGGAACTGCGCCGCCAGCCGCGCCGTCGCGAGCGGCAGCAGGATCCCCGCGACCAGCGACGCCCAGCGCCCGGCCGCGACCACGTCGATGCCGGCGATCGCGCTGGTCGCCGCGATCACGCCCGGCCACAGGTTCGACCAGTACGGGTTGCCGAGCCCGGACCAGTCGCCGGCCAGCACGTCGCGGGCCAGCGAGGCGTAGTGGACACCGTCGCCTTCGACGATGTGCCGGAGTCCGAGGGTGGGGACGCGCGCCGCCGTGGCGACCGCCAGGATCAGGGCGTCCGCCGCGTAACGCCGCCCCGCGTCGCGCATGCTTCGAATCGGCTGCTATCATCTCACGGTTCCCCGAGCCGTCGCCGGCTCGTCCACGAGGGCCGATGCCGAGGCAAGCCGCGCTGGCGTGGGGCGTGCTCCTGGGTGCGCTCGCGCTCTACGTGCACTTCCACACCGGTGTGCTGGCGCATCCGACGCCGGGCGAATTCCGCTGGCCGCGGCCCGACTTCGTGGCGCCACGCGCCGGCGCTGCGCCTTGGCTCGTGTTGCTGGCTGCGGCCGTCGCCGGCTGGGCGCTCGCGGGACCGCTGGCCGGGCCCGCGCCCCGGCCGCTGGCCGCCCTGGTCTGCGGGTATCTGTCGCTCGTGGTGCCGGCGCAGGTCGTGGGTGCGCTGGCGTGGGCCAGCGGCCGGCCGCTCTTCACGCCCGCCGCATGGGCCGCCGCAGGTGTCGCCTTCGCCGCGGTCGCGATCGTGCTGTCCCGGCCCCGCGTCGATGCGGCGGCGATCCGCGCTCGAAGGCTGCCGCCGATGGTGCTTGCCCCGGCTGGCATACTCGTGCTGGGCCTTCACGCGCATGCCGTGGCGCGGACGATCCGGCATGGCCAGAGAGTCTGGGACGGCGGTTCCTACCATCTGCCCGTGCCGCTCCAGTGGCTGGCGACCGGCAGCCTCACCGAGCCGCTCGTCCGGCTTGCGGCGATCAGCCGCGGCGACATCGATCGCTTCGCCAACCCCGGCAATGGCCATCTGCTCATGAGCCTTCCGCTCGCGGTCGGCTGGGACATGCTGGCCTGCCTGGCCCAGCTACCGTTCCTGGCCCTGTTCGGCTGGTCGGCCGCCGCGCTGGCGCGCCGCGCCAGCGGCTCGCGCGCCGCGGGGGCGGTGGCGGGGCTGGCGGCGCTGTCGGCCCCGATCGTCGCCGACCAGGCGGCGGTCGCGATGCTCGACCTGGCGACGGGCGCGCTGTCGCTGTTCGCCCTGGCGCTGGCATTCGACGCCCTCGTGGACGCGGAGATGTCGACTCGCCGCCTGGCGCTGGCGGGCCTGGCCGCCGGCCTGGCGCTCGGGACCAAGACGACCGCGCTCTCGCACCTGGCGCTCCTGGCCGTCGCGCTCGGCGCCGCCCTCTTGAAGCGCCGCCGCGAGGCCCGATCGCTCAGGCGCCCGGCGGCCGCTTTCGTCGCGCTGCTGCTGCTGCCGGCGGTCTTCTGGAACGTTCGGAGCTGGATCGTCTTCGGCAATCCCGTGCACCCGATCCGCATCGGCATCGGCAGCTGGGCGCTGGCCGACGGCATGACGGCCGAGGACATGTCGGGGGACTGGGACCTGGATCGGATGCGGATGGCCTCGCGCCGCGACTGGCTGCTGTTTCCGTTCAAGGACCCGGAGTTCGGCGACGAGACCGGCTTCGGCGCGCTCTGGGTGGCTGTCGCGATCGTCGGTCTCGCACGCGCCGCGCTCGAGCCGTCAAGCCTCGCGCGTGATCGGCGGCTGACCGGGCTGGGCTGGCTCGCCGTGCTCGCGGCTTGTGGTCTGGGGATCTTCTGGTTCGCGGCGGCCCGCACACCGCGCTTCAACCTGCCGCTGCTCGGCCTGCTCGCCGCGCTGGGGGCCGCTTCGCTAGCGAGGGTGCTCGAGGCGCCGGGCGGACGTCGGGCGTTCGGGTTGTTCGCGGCCTCGGCCGCGGCCGTCACGCTCGTGCTCTCGTTGCATCTTCACGGGTGGGACATCGGGCCCACGGAGAGCCGGATCGAGCAGCTCGAACGGGACTATCCCGGCGTGCCGCGCGGACTCGATGCGCTCGGCCCGCGCGTGATCTTCAACGACACCCAGGACGACTACACGTCCTGTCCTTCGAACTACTTCCTGTTCGGACTCGACCACCGGCATCTGGTGTACGACCATCCCCGGCTCGCCGTGGAGGATCCGAGCGTCTTCGTCGAGCGGCTGCGGCGGCTCGGCGCGACCGCGGTGTTCCTGCGCGGGCGGCGTGACGCGCCCCGGCCCGCGCGCTACGCATCGACGTCGCTCACTCCGCTGCTGAGCTGGGAGGGGGAGGGTTTCAGGAGCGTCGTCTTCGATGTCCGCTAAGCCCAGGCTCGGGCCGTCGGCGCTGCTGCTGGCGCTGACGCTGCCGTTCACCGGCCGCGCGTTCAACATCGACGAGCCGCTCTACCTGGGCGCGGCTCGCCACCTGCTCGCCCACCCGTTCGACCCGCTCGGGGCTCCCAGCGCCTGGCACGGCGCGGCGACGACCTATTTCCACGACTCCTACAACCCTCCGCTCACGGCCTACTTGCTGGCGCCGGCGATCGCGATCGCGGGCGGCCGGGCCTGGCCACTGCGGCTTCTCGCGATCGGCGTCGCGCTGCTGACGCTGCGCTCGCTGACGCGGGTCGGCCAGCAGCTCGGCGTCCCCGGCCGTGCGTTCCTGCTGCTCGCGGCGAGCCCGCTCTTCGCGCTCTGCTCGGTCTCCGTGATGGCCGACATGCCCAGCTTGTGGCTGAGCGCGCTTGCCTGGCAGGCTGCGCTCGCCGCACGGCCCGCCTCGGCCGGTGCCTGGGCGGGCCTCTCGAGCCTCGCCAAGTATTCCTCGCTGCTCAACTTTCCGATCTGCTGGCTGGCCCAGCGCAGCGGCCGTGCCCGCGCGCTGACGGTCGCGATCGGTGCCGGGATCTTCGGCCTGTGGTGCCTCTCGAACCTCGCCGGCCCTGGAAGCCTGCACGTCGTGGCCGCCGCCCGCTTCGCGCGCTTCGAGCCGCGACGGCTGTTCCAGATCGCCGGCGCCTTCGTCGCCGGCGTGGGGCTTGCGGGCCTGCCCGCCGCGCTCCTGCTGCTGCGTTGGGATCGGGCCCTCGTCGCGGCAACCGCCCTCGGCGCCATTTGGGGCGGGCTCGCTCCGGTCCAGCCGCTGGTCTCGGGCATCGCATTCGCGAGCGGCAGCGCCCTGCTGCTCGCCGCGCTGCGCGCTTCGTGGCGTCATCGGCACGGCTTCCTGCTCGGGGCGCTCTGGCTCCAGGCGCTCTACGCCGTCGGCTTCGTGCACTTCGGGGCCGCTCGCTACGCGCTGCCCCTGCTCGCGCCGATGCTGTTCCTGCTGGCGCTCGGGGGCGAGATCGACCTCCGGGCCGGCGCGCGCTGGTGGACGGCGATCGGTACGGGCGTCGTGCTCGCGCTCGGCTTGTCGTGGGCGGATGCCGGCTACGCCGACGCCTGGCGCCGCGCCGCCGAGCGGCTGCCGAGCGCCGCGCGGGGATTCGGGACGGGCGCGTGGGGGTTCCAGTGGTATGCGACGGACCGCGGCTACCGGCCGCTCGAGCCGCGGCTGGACCTGCGGGCCGGCGACCTGCTCGCCGAGCCGGAGGGCATCCACGTCTCGCGGCCGCCTCCGGCGCTGGCGGCGCTGCTCGAAGCCCAAGGCTCGATCGACGTGGCGTCGCCGTGGCTACGGGTGATGGACCGCTCGGCGTCCGCCGGCCTCTATAGCAGCGACTGGGGGTTGCTGCCCTTCGGACTCAGGCGCGGCGCCCGCGAACGCGTCGCGCTCTCGTCGCCCGCGCGCTGGCTGCTCGCGCGTCTCGACGCGCCGGCGCCCGGACCGGTCAGCCTCGACATCGGGACGCCCGAAGCCCGCCACGTGCTGCTCGACGGCTGGTCGGGTGACGAATCCTTCGCGCAGGCCGACGGCACGCGGACCTTCGCATGGATGGAAGGGCCGGAAGCGGCGCTTCGTGTTCGAATACCCAAGGCGGTTCGACGGATCTGCCTGGTCGCCTACCCGGGGCGAGAGGCCCTGGGTCCGCTCGACATCGCCGTCGGATCCGAGGCCCGGGCTCGTGTCGTCTTGCGCGAGGGGTGGCGGAGCTATGAAGCGGACGTCGAGGGCACCGTGGGCGGAGGCCTGACGACGGTCGTGCTGCGGCCGGCGGGATACCGCACGCCCGGCCGGTTCGATTCGGAGCCGCGAGCCCTCTCGGTGGCCGTGGACGCGATCGGCTTCGATCGCGATGCCGCCGGCAACCACGGCACCTGGGCCGCGCGGCACGAGGGACGCCCGATGCTGCTCGTGGCCGGCGATCCCGCGCCGTCAGGGTCGTGGGGAGCCGAGTGCCGCACGCATGCGCTTTCGGCCGACGCTTCGCTCGTGGACTGCGCCGAGTGAGGCTCACCACATCGGGCTGGGCCGCATCGCCTCGAAGTGTTGCCACAGGGGCCAGGTCGCGACGAGGTTGCGCAGCAGGAAGAGCGCGAGGCCGACCCCGGCGACGCGCTGGCCGGCCCGGCCTCGCGGCCAGAACGGAGCGCACGCCAGAAGGGCGAGCGGCACGAGCAGTGACAGGTGCTTGGTCTGCCTCCAGTCGGTGAGGCTGAATACGATCGCCCCGATCCAGACGGATGCTGCTGCGGCCCGCGCCACGGCCTGCCGGCTGGTCAGCGCGAGCAGGCTCAGCAACCCCGCCGCCAGCAGGAAGCCGGAGCCATGGCGTGACGCCATCTCCCGCCACACCTCGGGGATCGACGGATAGAACTGGCTCGCGTCGTGGACGAAGCGCACGTCCGAAGGCAGCAAGCGGCGCACGCCGTGCTCGGCGACGAATTCCTGAAGGAAGCCCGCGGCATCGATGGCGAGGCCGTAGGCCGCGAACAGGACGAGGCCCATGCACGCGCCGGCCACCAGCAGGAACCGACGGCGGCCGGCCTTGGCCGGCGCCGTCAGGACCGCTGCCAAAGGCACGAGCAGGCCCTTCTGGTTCGCAAGGCCGGCGAGCAGGCCGGTGGCAAAGCTGCGGTCCGCGGGTCGGCTATCGACGGCGGCGAGCGAGAGGAGCGCCACGAGCACCGTGATCGCGAAGTAGCCTCCGTAGGCGCCCCGCACCAGAAGCTCCGGAAACGACAGCCACAGCACGCCGAACGCCCCGCCCGCCCAGGCGCCGGCCACCGACGCGACGAGCCACGTGAGCACGGCGAGAGCGAGCGCCGTGAGCAGCACGTTCACCTGCCGCAGCGGCCACAGCTGGGGCTCGGCCAGGAAGTGCCGGTGGAGCACGCGCCACTCGGGGTAGTTGGGGCGGCCTTCGAGCTCGGGACCGCGCGAAATGTCCGTCGCCGGCCGCCGGCGGGCCTCGAGCGCAGCCTGTTCATACACGCGGAGCCGGTCCAAGCGGCCGGCTAGAGCGAAGGACTCGGCCTGCCAGACATTCAGCAGCGGCGGATCCGCGAAGAAAGCCGTCGTGCCGCGGTTGGTCAGAGCGAGCGGCTCCAGCCGGGTGGCCAGCGCGTGGAGCGAGGCTTCGCCCTCGAGGTCGTGGTCCTCGAGCGGCGGGACCACGGCCACCGCGAACACGGTCAGGACGGACAGGGACAGAGCGGCGACCGCCAGCGGCGTGATCGCGAGCTCGAGGCTCTTGCGACCTCGTTCGAGAACGAACGGCAAGCCCCCGCCGAACGTCAACCCGAGTGCGAGCGTCCAGGGCGTGGGCTCGGCACCGGCAAGGCTCAGGACCGCCAGGACGCCGACCCCGACGGCGGCGGCGGCCAGCAGGGTCAGGCTCAGCCGCGCGGGTCCGCTCGA
>Ga0335077_10010734_pt1 | contig 11437 bp, 12 predicted proteins | sample Lox_Sample_31_FD_207151 | JGI IMG/M metagenome (GOLD analysis project Ga0335077, IMG submission 207151) | Soil microbial communities from Loxahatchee National Wildlife Refuge, Florida, United States - Lox_Sample_3.1 | ecosystem: Environmental > Terrestrial > Soil > Wetlands | place: USA...
CGCGAAAGAAAGCTCGCGGCCGCTTCCACCATTATCCTGGCCGGAACCTATCTGGCCATGCTGATTCCATTCGCGCTTTATCGCATTCCGCTCGATCCGCTTGACGATCCTGCATCCTGCGTGAAGCTGTATCAATTCTTGAAGGCGCATGGCAACGCGGTGCTTACGGACAACGTGGGGGCTCTATTGCTCACCGGGAAGCCGGTCCAAGTCTCAAATCCTTACGTTTACTCTCAGCTTGTGTTGCACGCCGGGTGGTCCGATAAAGCAGTTCGTGACCGAATCCGTGAGAAGAAATTTGACGTGATCCTGCTCGAAAGCTACGCGGACAAATACAAAGGACCTGATGCACGTTTCACGCCCGGGATGATTCAGGAGATCGAGCAGAACTACCACGTTGCGGCGGAATTTCAGTGCCTGGACGCGCGAGAGGCCTATGTACCGAACTGAAGAGGATTGTGGAAAGACTGGACTTTGTCGATCAGAAGGGAATGTCCTCGTCGGAGATTTCCGGTCCAGAAGGGGAACCCACGGAGTCTTCCACATGAGCAGTTTGATCGAACTCTTCCGAGGCACGTGGTGAGCCTCCGCCGGCAGTGGCGGCGGAGGCGTCTCCCCGCCCGCCAAGCATCCGGAAATTAGTGGCTACAATCTCAAAACTCGTACGCTTCTGGCCTTCTTTGTCTTGCCACTCGCGCGATTGGATGCGCCCCTCAATGAAGACCAGCGACCCCTTTTTCAAGTACTGCTGAGCGATTTCGGCTTGCTTGCCCCAAACCACGATCTTGTGCCACTCGGTGCGCTTCTGACGCTCTCCGTTCCGGTCGCGGTAGGTCTCATCTGTGGCGACGGAAAAATTGGCCACAGCCTGGCCGCCTCCCGTGTAACGAGTTTCGGGATCGCGCCCAAGCCGCCCCACTAGAATGACTTTATTGACCGACATGATTTTCTCCTATGCCAGAGAATACGGCAGAGGGCCGTAAGGTTTGCAACATCCTGTGCCCCGGGGCGATCCGTTTCCGATCGTCAGTTGTAAGGAGTGGACAATAGCACGAGTACGAGCGAATTGGAAATTGGCCGATCCGCTTCAGCGACGATCACTCGACCGGGATCAAGGGGAGCAGGAATTCCTGGAGCCGCATGCTTTCTTGCATGGTCAAATTGTTCAGGCGAATGCCCATTCGATTGTCGTGCTCGATGCGAACGACAGAACCCTCGGAGATCACCGGTTTTGCGTGAGGAAACAGAAACAGGCTCAGGTTGACGGGGGAACCGACAGGGATGGCGCTCGAAGCTTTTAACAGGACGCCGCTCAAGCTCATATTAATCGTCTCGCCTTGAATCATCTCCGCGCCCCATCGAAGCCGAACGGGGGCGCGTAACTCGACGCGCCTGGTTTGCCTGTGCCGGTAATCCAAAGCGCTTTGGGCAGCCCTGAGAATCTTGAGCACACGCTCCTTGTCCAGAGGCTTGTAAAGAAAAAAGCTGGCGCCAGCATCAAACGCGACGGACAGCGCGCTGGGCCGCTGATCGTCGCTCAGGAGAATTACCGGCGTCGTTTGGTTGTTCAACGATTTGCGGATGTGCCGGAGGAGGTCAATGCCATCGAGGTTGGGCATATGCAAATCAAGGAACACGACGTCGAATTTGCTCTCGGTGAGAAATTCCGGCGCATCCGCGCTCGCGTGCAACGTGAGCGTTTCCAGACCCTCGGATTGTAGTGCTTTCGTCAGCAATTCGCAGACTTCCGGCTGATCGTCAACCACCAGAGCGCGCTTCATGCTCACCTTCTTTCCGGAAGACTGCGGGAGAAAGCCGAAACGCGAATCAAGGAAACGAGCCGCCCTGCGCGGATTCAGAAGCGCGCGCGATCTCGTAACAATCGAATTGAATTGCGACCCCCAGAAATCGCCGGGAGTCCTCCGGAGATATGCGGACGACGTGGCCGGAGTATCGCCATTCCGCCAGAGGCTCACCCGTGATTTCTTGCGGCATGGGAAGCCAGATTTCCAGCACGGTTCCAACTTCAACAGGCAGCTCCGTCGCGAAAAAAGCGCCACCCGCCGAAAGATTGAAGGAAATAGTCTGTTGCTCCGGTAACGATGATTTCCACAGACGGACACGCAAAGGTATGCGCAGAAAATGTCGCGGTGAGTTGCGGCGGTCAGGCACCGCAGAGCGAACTTTCATAATGTCTCCGAGCACCCGGGTGGGGGAACTTACGGGTTGAGTTTCTTGGAGGGGGAGGCTGCTTACTCTAGCAGCTTGGTAAAGGAATGCAAGAATACTTCCATAAGAATTTCTTCATGATTAGTCGGTACTAAGAGTAATCCTGCGGAGCCAACGAATGACGCAGAAGCGCCGCCGAGCCGCTTTACTCCACAAGTTTTCTGAATTCGAGGAATTGCTGTTGGAGCGCATCGACCTGGGTCCGTAGGGAATTCACAGCGGATTCGAGGCGCCCGAGGCGGTCCGAATCTTCCATCGGAACTTGCGAGTTGGCGTCAACCGTCGCCGGGGGCACGCGCAATTCCGCGTCTCCACAGAGCAGGTGTGCAAAACGCCCTTCTTTTTCCCCAGGCCGCCGCGGAAGGGCTTTTACCAGAGGAGGTGCGCGCCTCATTAGGAGATTCAAAGCAGAATGAACCGAATCAAGATCATCGAAAGCATAGATACGCTCCGTGCGCGCCCGTAGTTCTCCCGGGGTCTGCGGGCCTCGCAGCAGCAGGACGCAAAGAAGAGCCAATTCGTGGCGATGAAAGTTAAAGACCTCCTGCATGCGATGCTCGTACTTTGGTACGCGGCCGTCGCTGGCTGCCGGGCGCGCCAGGGTCTGCTCGGCAAGGCTGCGCAGCGCCGTTCGAACCGCATCCTCGTCAAGAGCCATCACCGGTTCACGATTTGACTTCTGATTGCAGGCGTTGACCAGGGCATTCAGGGAAAGCGGATAGTATTCGGGAGTGGTGGTTTCCTTCTCAATCAGCGCGCCAAGTACACGAGCCTCAAACTCAGTCAATCGGTAGTCCACGCTGAAAATCATACACATCGGACGGATGATTCCCAAATCAGGAGTTCACGCCAAATGCGGACAGATCGGGAACTCGCTAGCACCACCTGTTCGAAAGGACAACGTGACCGATTGGGGGAGTACTTTCCCGGGAAGGCTGGCCGTGCTAGCAACGGCGTGGCTAATTGGAGTGCGCGGCCCAAGTCTAGGCTCAATCCTGCCGTGCGAAGGATCCTGGCGGGAACCTGCACGGAAGGCACGGAGGAAATTCTCATGAAGAAAAATTTATTCGTTCTGGCGATAATGGTGACAGGCCTGACTCTCGGGGTGAGACAGGCGGCGGCGCAAGGCCCAGCGGGGGCTGGAGCAACCGCTGCCGTGGCTTCCTCCTCGGATAGCTCGCATTCCTACAATCCGATTCACTGGCTCAAGAAGGAACCCAAGAAAACCACAGACTCACTGGACGCGAGCAGCGACCAGACCAAGAAGTTAAACGACAGGCTGCAGGCGCAGGGAATCCTTGCCGCGAACTCCAGCGTGAAGGACCTTTGCACGACTTTCAGGGAACTGGCTGATTGCCTCGCTGCTCTCCATGCGAGCCACAGCCTCGGACTGGATTTCGCTTGCGTACGGGCAAACGCAACCGGCGTGAAGACCGGAGTGGATACTTCTTCCTGCCGCATGGCGGACACGGACAAACCCCTGAATCTGGTGAAGACGATTAAACTTTTGAAGCCCGACGCCAACGCCAAGAGCGCGGCGAAGGACGCGGAAATTCTGGCCAAGCAGGATGTGAAGGAAACCGGAGCATAAGGGCCACTCGAGAGTCCAGAGCACAGAGCACAGCGCATAGCACAAAGCACAAAGAGACGCGGGGACGGCATCCGGCCGTCCCCGCTTTTCTTTTCCAAAAAGTGGCATCGGGAAGGAATCTCGTTTAAGATAGAAGTGCTGCTAATGCAGAGCGGTATTGTCCCGGCAGAAGCAGTTTTCGCGAAGTCCTCCCAGCCGACTTCCAACCAGTTCGACGCTGTCCCGCCCAACGGCGGCCGAAACATCCCGGGGGTTTATCTAAAACTGTGCGTGGAGGATCGAAACTATGAAATGGGCCATTCCGGTGACCTTCGCAGCGGGTCTCATGCTTCTGGCAGGCTGCGCAACTAAGAAGTACGTGGCGGAACAGGTGGACCCTGTTCACGCCAAGCTCAATGATGTGGACAAGAATCAACAGGGAACTCAAAAGCAGTTGGAAACCGATGAAGTCAAGCTCAACGCCACCGCGGAAAAGGCGGACTCGGCTGACGCCCGCGCGAGCGATGCGATCGGCAGGGCCGATGCCGCTTCGAAGAAAGCGGACACCGTTCGCACCGACTTGCGCAATGAACTGAACGACCGCATCGCCAATCTGGACGATTACAAGTCTGCAGGCGAAGCGACCGTGCTCTTCAAGTTCAATTCGGACAAGCTCGAGCCGGACGCCAAGCAGGCGCTCGATCAGTTGACCAGCGGACCAATGGGCACCCTGAAGCGCTACTTCATTGCCATTCAGGGGTTCACCGACAAGATTGGGACTCCAGAGTACAACCTGGATCTCAGCCGCCGCCGCGCGCAGGCCGTTCAGACCTACCTTGTGGCGGAGAAAAACATTCCGGTTTATCGCATCCAGATCGTTGGGCTCGGCGAAGACAAGCCGGTAAACGACGAGAAGACTCGCGAAGAGCGTTCCAAAAACCGCCGCGTCGAAGTAACCCTCTTCAGCGCGGACGCTGCTCAGACCGCGCAGGTACCGACTAACTAGCGGTTGGCTGGGATAAGCGGGGAATTACAGCTGGGAGGAGAGCGCTGGGAACTGGCGGAAATCGAGGCGGGTTAATCGCTCGCTGACACGGTGACGCCAAGTTCCTTCAGTTTCGCGCGCGCACGGCGCTCTTCTTCCGTTCCCGGATAGCGCTTCACAACGCTGCGAAGTTCGCGTACGGCCGACGTTTTTTGCCCAAGTTCCAGCAGCGCCATCCCCTTCTTGAATAGCGCAGGAGCAAGCTTGAAGCTCTTGGGATAATTGTTCAGCACCTTGTCGTATTCCGTCACGGCCTCGCTGAACCGCTTCTGCGCGTACGCGATCTCCCCAAGATAGAATTGCGCATTCGACGCCAGGTCGGTGTCGCCATAATATTTCAGATAGTCCGCGAACTCCGAACGCGCCAGATCGTACTTTCCGCTGGTGATATCCCGCAACCCATTGGAATACAGCGTGTCGGCATTGGGAGCTCCTGCCGGCACCACGGAACCACTCGAACCGCCAGTTGCTCCCGCGGATCCGGCTGGGTTTAGGGAAGCGGTCGGCGATGTGGTCCCTCCGGGAGTGGTGCCCGAAGGCGCGTTGCCCGAGAGCTTGGCATCCACGCTTTGCACGGCGCTCTGCACGTCCACAAGCTGCTGGTTCAGCTTGCCGATCCGCGACTTGATCTCTTCAAGGTTGTCTGACAAGCCCTGGAGCTGCGTGGACATCGTATCCAGCCGCGCGCCCGAATTCGCCTGAACGTCCTGCACGGATTTCTGGAGCGAGCCCATCGTGGTATTGAGCTTGTCCACGTTGTCGCTGGCCTGCTGGACCACCGTTTTGATGACCGTATGGTCCTGGGTCATCTGCGTGGAAAGGTCCTTCTGGCCCTGCAGCAGGGTAGTAACGTCGCGCTGCAGCTCGATAATCTCTCGCGCAACCGCTTCCGCTGGCCGCGGTCCGGCAAGACTGCCCACAATCGCGCCGGCCAGCATCGCAGCACCGAACTTCGCAATATTCCGAAAACGCATGGAACTCCCTCCTATTTGTCCTGGGCGGCTAAAGAGCAGCCGGCGTACGGGCTGGAACTACATCTTCACTGTAACGAGAGAGCCGCGCGGTGGCAAGAGAATGGTGGGTTCTCTTCCTCCGCGCGGCTCCGTTTGTTGCCTATCCGTCAGTAGGCTAGTGCTTACAAGTGGGTCCTTGGGCCCCCTCTATTGCTGGGGAATGAAGTGGCCGCGCCGATTCTGCTGCCAGCACGTCTCGTTGTGCTCTTCGCAGAACGGCCTTTCCTTGCCGTAGCTGATGGTATTCATCCGGTCCGCCGAGATTCCCAACGAAACCAGATATTCCTTCACGGCATGGGCGCGCCGGTCGCCGAGAGCCAGGTTGTACTCCGTTGAGCCCCGCTCGTCGCAGTGGCCCTCGATCGTGACTTTGGCTTCCGGATATTTCCGCAGGAAGTCGGCAGTCTTGCCGAGAGCCTCGCGGGCATCGGGACGGATGTCCGCTTTGTCGTAGTCAAAATAAGCGTCCTGCACTTCTTGCGTGAAGAGCTCTTGCCACGTCTTCTCCGGAGCCGGAGGAGGCGGCGGAGGCGGCGCTTCCACGGTGACGCGGACGCTCGCATCAGCCGATCCACCGGGACCGCTGGCGGTCACGGTATATGTCGTGGAATCCGCTGGCGACACGGTGGTGTTGCCTTCGGGAGCCACGGCGCCGACGTCCGGAGCGATGGTCAATTGCGTGGCGTTGGTGGAAGACCATGTCAGGGTCGAGCTTTCACCCTTCTTGATGGCAGTGGGGTTGGCCTGCAGCGTCACCGTCGGACGAGCTGCCGGTGGCGGCGGTGGTGGTGGCGGCGGTGGTGGAGTTGCCTTCTTGGCGCATCCCATCGCCAGCATTGCCGCGGCAAACGCGGCGACGATACAAACACGATAGACCGGTCGTGTGGCCTCTCTCATTCCTTTTCCTCCTTGACGGATAGACTTCCCCCGGCGTCTCCCACCAAATCTAGATGAACCACCAGCGGGCTGGGTCCGGGCGAAATCTCGTAACACGATATATTATACATCGTGTTCGGTCAAATTTTCATCGTGGCGACCAGTTCGGGCTCTCATTGTGTCCCGTAGTAGTTAACTGGCGCGCATCTGTACCGTCGGCCAGCATGGTCCAAATCTGCCGTGTGCCCGTCCTGGTGGATTCGAACACGATGTGCCGTCCGTCCGGCGCCCAGCTGGGCCGCTCGTTCCTTCCCGAATCTCGCGTGATCTGCAATATGTCGCGGGAGCCGATATCCATCAGGTAGATGTCGTAGTTTCCGTCCGGCCGCCTCCAGCTGAACGCCAGCAACTGCCCGTTGGGTGACCACGCCGGATCAATTAGATAGCCTTTGTCCGGCAAATCTAGGGGGATCGTATTGGTTCCGTCCGCGTTCATCATATAGAGCTTCGGTAGCCCAGATCTGTCGCTGACGAACGCCACGGTCTGGCCGGTCTTCGGATTCCACGTGGGCGAAGTGCTTGCGCCGGGCGCATAGGTGATGCGTTTCGGCCGCCCTCCGTCCGCGTTGACGACGTACAGTTCCGGATTGCCGTTCATGGAAGACGAAAACATGATCTGCGTCCCGTCCGGAGACCAAGTAGGTGCGCTATTCGTGCCGCCGTATCGTGGGAAGGCCACGACCTTGTTCAAATCCATCGAATACATGCAGATTTGCGGCCCCGGCTTGAAACATGTGAATGCAATTCGCGAGGCATCGGGCGACCAGCGCGGCGTCAGCGATATCGTATTCAAGTGGGTCAGTTGGTGCTGGTTGTTGCCGTCGTAATCCATTTCCCAAATCTCTTTGTGACCGTCAGGACCACGGACGAAGGCGATGTGCGTCGAGGCGATGCCCGGTAGCCCGCCCGAAAGCCGCATGACGATCTCATCGGCGAACTGATGCGCAAACTGGCGCACCTGATCGTCCGTGGGGGAACCGCGGTAAACTTTACCAACGACCGGCTGGGACGACGGATTGGTCACATCGTATAGCCACGCCTGGATCGCCACTTCCGTACCATTCTCCGAGAGATTACCGAACGCCGTGTATTGCGCGTTCAGCGGCGTCGCTGTCCAATCGAGGAAGCGCAATTCCGACGGAACGCTGGGCTGTTGCGTGGGATAAAAGCTGGGGCTGACCAGATCCAAAATCCCGCTGTAGGCCAAATCGTCGCGCACGACTTGCGTAAAGAGAGCCGCGTGATCCTTGGTAGTGGCCTCTCGCGGCGCAAAATCCGCCACAGCCACGCGCGGTTTTTCTACGCCCAGCCCGGTTCCCGTGCGGAACCACGCTTGGCCAAAAGCTGAGGGCACGGACGCCAACAGCATGACGAGACTGAAAAGTATAAGCAGAGTGCGGTTTAGGCGAGCAGACAACAGAACCTCCCGGACTTAGAGTTTGGACGGCGCGTGCATGGCTGGACGTTTCATTGATTCAGTGAAAGATCGAAATCAAAGACCACGGTGACGTAAGAGCCTGAGTAATCGTTGGGCAATGCGGGCATAGGATTCGACGCGATCACCGCGCGCAACCCGGAATTGTCCATCGAATAATTTCCGCTCCCTTGCGTGATATGGATGTCTTTGAGTGTGCCGTCGCGCTCGATGGTGAATTGCACCACGGCATGGGCAGTCCGCGCCGCGCGGACTCCCGGATCAATGGTGTTCTGCAGCCAATTGCCCTGAATCCGGCGTTTGACCGCCTCTATATACCACGCATACCGCGACGCAAAATCTCCGCCACCCTGTGCCTGCGCTGATATGGGCCCGTGCCCGCCGCCCTGCATCGCTTGGTAACCCGTTGGAATCTTGGGCGCCCCGCTCGAGGGTCCGGGAACGGCATTGTCCGGGTTTGGAGTCTTATTCTCGATAATCCTGGATTTTTTCGAAAGGGGAAGCGGCTTTTCATGCTTGAACTCCGGGATCTTTTCCTCCGGCTTGGGAGGTTCCGGCGGTGGCTTTACTTCTTCTTCTTTGTAAAGGCTTTTGGTCGGATCAACCGTCTTGCTCTCTGTCACCGCCGGCGGCTGCGGCATAGGCAGCCCGGAGCTGCTCACCAGGCTCACCTTCACGCTGTCCCCGCCCCCGCCCGCACCCGTCCACTCAGGCCCCTTGAAGATGCCGACTGCCGCAAGCGCGATCCACAAAATCAGCAGCGCGTGAAGGATTCCGGAGTAGACAAGAAACTTCCGCAAACCGAAGGGAGGCGGATTGACGACGGCGGTGGTCATGGTTCAGCGCGTGCGGGATCGTTCGTTAATGGGCTCGGTGACGATGCTGATGTTGGAGATTCCGGACACCCGGAGAGCATCCACTACCGATGCAAAAATGTTAAAAGGCACTGCTTCATCGCAGCGGAGAAACACCGCATCTTGCGGTTTCTTGAGCTGGCTCTGAACCTTGGCACCGAGCTGGTGGATATTCACCGGCGTATTGCCGAGGTAGATGCGCTGAGACTTGTCAATCGTGACCACCAGGCGTTCTTCGGTGATCTCCTTGACCGTATGCGTTTTGGGGACTTCCACTTCGATGCCGGACTGAAGAATCGGCGCGGTGATCATGAAAATGATCAGCAGCACCAACACGACGTCAATGAACGGCACCATGTTGATGTCGGAGAGCGAAGTCTGCGTCTGCTTGGCAAGTTGTGGCATAAAGATTTAGATGCAGGGGGAGGTCCGCATCGCTCAGTTAAACGTCTTCTCAATCTGCGCGGCGACTTCCAGCGCAAATGTGTCCAGCCGCTGCGCCAGTTCGCGGATGTTCCCCAAAAATTGATTATAGAAAATAACGGCGGGAATGGCTGCGAAAAGTCCTGCGGCCGTAGTGATCAGGGCTTCCGCAATGCCGGGCGCGACGGCCCGAAGGCTCGCGGCGCCGGCGGTGCCCAGGCCGGAAAACGCGTCTATGATGCCCCAGACCGTGCCGAACAGTCCGATGAACGGACTAACGGAGCCCGTAGTCGCCAGCCAGGACATCCCCTTTTCCACGCGGCGTACTTCGTCTGCGGAGGCAAGCTGCATGTTGACCGTGACCGCCTGCAGGCTCTTGAGTCTTGGCGGGGAAGGATTGCCGGTCGAGCCACCGACTTGAGACTGCAACTCGCGGTAGCCCGCGGCGTAGACGGAGGCGAAAGGCGAACCGGCGGAAGCCAGCGCTTGTGGATTGGCAACACCGCGCGTGGCGCGGAAAATGCGAAGGAATTGGTCGCTGTCCCGCCGGATCCGGCCGAAGAGGCTGATCTTTTGAAAGATCATTCCCCAGGAAATCACCGAAAAAAGCAGGAGGAGTGCGAGGACGCCGCGGGCCACCCACCCGGTCTGGTTTAGAAGGGTTCCGAGGTCGGCTATCAGAAAGACTGTGAGCAGATGAATAGTGTTTTCCCTCAGTTCGGACAAAAATTTACAGACTTCTGCAACGTAGCATAGGAAGGAAGGGGAATCAACGAAACGTCAAGTATTATTGCTGGTTGATTACGCACGCACTCGCGCCCGTTCGAACGGCACCGGTCAGAGGCAGGGCGGATTGCCTGTGTTAAACTGACCTCTCGAAGATGAGCAGGAAATACGATATCGGATTGGATTCTTTGACGGGCCAAGAGGCTGCCCGCCAGTTTGTCCCCAATTCCGCCGAACATTCCCCCCGCGCTACGTTTTTTCTGGAAACTTTCGGTTGCCAGATGAACGAACACGATTCGGAGAAAGTCGCGGGCGTGCTTCTTTCACGCGGTTACCAGCAAGTGGATTCGCCGGAAGCCGCTTCGCTGATTTTGTACAACACCTGCAGCATCCGCGAAAAAGCGGCACACAAAGTATTTTCCCGGCTGGGAGAATTTCGCGGCGCGCGCAGCGATGGCAAAATCATCGGCGTACTCGGCTGCGTAGCGCAACAAGAAGGCGAAGAAATATTCGAACGCGCGCCGTGGGTCAGCTTGGTTTGCGGATCGGCAAGCTATCGCAAACTTCCGGAACTTCTCGCGCAACTCGAATCTGGAAATCGGCGCGTCACCGGCCTCAATACCGACACGGACGAAACGTTCGAAACGGAAATGACCCGCCGCGACAATCCCTGGCGCGCCTACCTCACCATCATCGAGGGGTGCGACAAAGCTTGCTCGTATTGCGTTGTGCCGTACACGCGCGGCCCGGAGCGCAGCCGCGCGAGCGACTCGGTGCTCCGCGAACTGCGCCAACTTGCCGACCTCGGCTACTGCGAAGTGCAGTTCCTCGGACAGACGGTGAATTCTTATGCCGATCCGTCGCCACGCAGATTGCGCTTCTCGGAACTCCTGCTGGCCGCGGCGGAACTTCCCGGCATCCGGCGCGTGCGATTCACGACCTCTCATCCGACGGATTTCACGCCCGACATTGTCGCGGCGATCGAGGAGAAGGAGGCGATCTGCAATCACGTGCATTTGCCCGTGCAGTGCGGGTCCACGAAAGTGCTGCGCGCGATGCAGCGCACGTACACGCGCGAAGAGTATCTGGAAAAGATCGCCATGATGCGCGAAGCGAAGCGGCCGATTGCGATTACCTCGGACATCATTGTGGGATTTCCGGGCGAGACGGAAGAGGATTTTGAAGAAACGCTAAGCCTGCTGGACG
>Ga0335077_10010735_pt1 | contig 11436 bp, 10 predicted proteins | sample Lox_Sample_31_FD_207151 | JGI IMG/M metagenome (GOLD analysis project Ga0335077, IMG submission 207151) | Soil microbial communities from Loxahatchee National Wildlife Refuge, Florida, United States - Lox_Sample_3.1 | ecosystem: Environmental > Terrestrial > Soil > Wetlands | place: USA...
AAATCCCCCAGCCCGCCCCGCACGCCGCCGGAATCAGAATGGCCGCCGCGCCCGCCTGCGCGTACACCTCTCCGAGCCGTGGAACGGTAAGCACCGTGAGCAGCGGAGGAAAAATTCCCAGCGCGAGAATCGTCCACGCCAGCCAGGTGTTTTCCCACGCCCATTGGCGCGTGAATTTCATCGGCAGCGTAAAGCTGCCGTTCATGGCTCCGGCCAGCACCAGCAGGCCCAGCCCCAGGGCTGCGGAATTCACGGTGTGTGTCTCCTGCGCACGGCTGAGGATTCCCGAAGAGCGCGCGAGTATAACGCCGATTCGCCGAGGATGTGATAAGAATGCGAGTAGCCCAGGCTTCGAGCCTGTGCGCTCGCTCGGTTATCTGGGATTATTCCCGGGGAGCGTTCCGGAGCTGCCACGCCACGCTCCCCGTTCGCACAGGAGAAAAAACGCCCGGCATGCCGGACACCTGCACTCTCGGAGTGGACATCGGCGGCACAAAAGTGGCCGCCGGGTTGGTGGATTCCTCCGGTGAAATCCTCCACCACACGCGCGTCCCCATGATCTCGCACGAAGACGCCGCCGCCGGACTTCGCGCCGTCGAGACCGCCATCCGCGCCGTCTTCGCCGCGCATCCGGAGGAAACCGCTCCGGACCGCCTGGCCGGCATCGGCGTCTGCTCGCCCGGCCCGCTCGATCCGCGCGCCGGCGTGGTGATCAATCCTCCCAACCTGCCCTGCTGGCGGAACTTTCCGCTCGCCGCGGAGTTGCACCGCCTGTTCCATCTCCCCATCCACGTGGACAACGACGCGAACGCCGCCGGACTCGCCGAAGCCGTCTGGGGCCAGGCCAAAGGCTTCCGTTACGTTTTCTACGCCACGCTCGGCACCGGTATCGGCACCGGCATCATTCTCGACCGGCAGATCTATTACGGCCGCACGGGCAGCGCCGGCGAGGGCGGCCATCTGACCATCGATTATCGCGGGCCGCAGTGTGCCTGTGGCAAGCGCGGCTGCATTGAAGCCATGGCCGCGGGCCCGGCCATCGCCGCGCGCGCGCGCCAGCGCCTGGCCGAGCCGCGCCCGTCGAAATCGAAAATCCTGGAGTTGGCCGGCGGCGATCCCGCTCAGGTGACCGCGGAGATCGTCGGCGAAGCGTTCCGCAAAGGCGACGCGCTGGCCAGCGAAGTGCTGCTGGAAACAGCGGACCTGCTCACCGTCTGGCTCGGCGACATCATCAATCTGCTCGAGCCGGAAGTGATCGTGTTCGGCGGTGGCGTCGCCCCGCTCATCAGCACGTTCTTCGGCCATATGCGCGCGCAGTTGCCCCGCTGGTCCTACAACCAGCGCTGCCAGGAAATTCCTCTCCTCCTCGGACGCTACGGTGCCGATGCCGGCATCGCCGGCGCTGCGGCGCTGTGCCAGGCGGTCTCGCCGGGATAGGCGAATTTCTCTTTTCTCACATCCGGTTACATTTCTCCCCCCAGCGGCAGTATTTCTTGCGGAAGAGTTGCAGCGAAAAGAGATAGGGAATCCGCAAAACGGAAGGGTTGCTAACAAAGGAGTTAGCGGACGAATTTCGGAAGAGTTGCCACCAAAAGACTTACGGGAGATTTGGAGCGGGAACGCTCTGGCTGGCGTGGCGGCCGACATAGACAGTAACCCGGATTGTATATACACCATTCAATAACGAAAAGCAAGGGGAAAATGCGCGCCCTGCGAATGAGAATCAGCCGCCGCTGATGGCGGGGACGATGGAAATGACCGCGGAGGCCGGGAGAGGCGTATTCATGCCGCCGGTGTAACGGATGTCTTCACTTCCGACGAAGATGTTGATGTGCTGGCGGAGCGCGCCCTGCTCGGTGAAGATGCGGTCGCGAATGCCGGGATAGAGCGACCCGAGTAAGTCGAGCGCCTCGCGCACAGTGCCCGCAGGCGCGGAGATGTGCACCTCCATGAGGCCATCTGTGAAAACACGCAGCGGGCCGGGAATGTGGATTGCTATTCCCATAGAAATGCGAGTGGCCTACTTCCTGCGTTTTGCGCGCGGGCCCTGTCGGCGCTCCACATGCGGCCCGGAAGACCGCAGCGCACGCGCCGCTCGCGGCTGGCCCATCACCACGGCCTTCACGCACACCACCGCGGGGAGCCCTTCCAGCACGCGCGTCCAGGAACCTCCGTCGTCGCGCGAGGCATAGAGCGCGCCGCTGCGCGTGCCGAAATAGATGCCCGTCGGAGCCAGTTCGTCGGCTGCCATCGCGTCGCGCAGCACCGTTTCATACGCGCGCTTCTGCGGCAGGCCCCGCGAAAGCGGCTCCCACGTCGCGCCCGCGTTCCGCGTCCGGTACACGCGCAATTGCCCGTCCGGCGTGCACCGGAATTCGTCCGATTCCACCGGCAGCACGTACACGCAGTCGGGATCGTGCGGATGAATCACCACGGGAAAACCGAAATCCGACGGCACGCCGTTGGCCACGTCGCGCCAGTTCTCACCGGCGTCATCCGAACGGTAAATGCCCCAGTGGTTCTGCAAGAACAGCCGCTCCGGCCGCGCCGGATGAACCGCGATTTTGTGCACGCACTGGCCGAACTCCGGATATTTCTCCGGCAGGAAGGTCACGCGCACTCCGCGATTCCGCGCCGTCCAGGTTTTCATCCCGTCGTCGGAGGAGTACACGCCGCCCGCGGAAAGCGCCACGTACATCCGTCCCCCGGAGCCGCCCGCGGGCAGGATGGTGTGCAGCATCAATCCGCCGTTGCCGGGCGTCCATCGCGGCCGGTGCGGATGGTCGTACAGCCCGCGCACCAGCCCCCAGCTCTCCCCCGCGTCCCGCGATTCGAACAGCGCCGCGGGCTCCACTCCGCAGTACAGCGTGTCCGGCTCTCCGGGCCCCCCCAGCGAAAGCTGCCAGATATTTTTCAGCGCCGCGCCCGTTTCCGCCGGAAATTTCACGTCCGCCTCCGCCGGATTCGTCCACGATTTGCCGAAGTCGTCGCTCGACCGCAGGAACGTACCCCACAGCACGCTGTTCGACGCCATCCACAGCCGGTGGCGTCCCTCGCGTCCGTCGTACGCCATCGCGTTCACGCCGTGCCCGTGGAAATACGGCCCCGCGATCTCCCAGCGTTTGCGGTCGCGGCCGCTCCGCAGGAGGAAGGCGCCCTTCGTTGTCCCCACCAGCAGCAGCACGTCGCCCTCGCGCACCCGGTGATGCTCGATCCCCCGAATCACCACCCGAAGCGGGCCCCGATGATCCGTTGCCGGCGGCTCGCGGCCCGTGAGCGTGGCGCCCTGCAGCGTTTCCAGCGCCGACCGCACCTCGCTCGCGCGCTGGAACCGCTGCGCCGGCTCTTTGGCCAGGCAGCGCAGAATCACTCCGGCCAGCCCGGGCGGCACCTGCGCGGGCAGCAGCCCCGGCGGCTGGTTCAGGATCGCGGAGCTCATCTCGAATCCGGTCCTGCCGTGGAACGGATACTGACCACAGGCCGCGTGATGCAGCGTCACGCCCAGCGACCAGATGTCGGTGAGCGGGCTGGCCGCCTCGCCCCGCAGCAGTTCCGGCGCCATGTAGGGCAGGGTCCCCACCAGCCGGGTATCCAGCGTGGCATAGGAGCGCGTCACCTCGTTCAGCAGTTCGCTGCCCGTGCGCGTGGCCAGCCCGAAATCCAGGATTTTCACGCGGCCTTCCCGCGTCACCAGGATGTTGGCGCCTTTCAGATCACGGTGCAGCGTGCCTTTGTCGTGCGCGTGCGCCAGCGCGTCTGCGATCTGCACTCCATAGCGCGCCAGCACTTCGAAGGGCAGTCCCGTGGCGCCCACCAGCGCGGGCAGCGGCTGCCCTTCCACCAGTTCCATGACGATGTAGAACTCGTCCCCCGATTTTCCCACCTGATGGATGGTGCAGATGTTCGGATGCGTCAGCGACGATGCCGCCTGGGCCTCGCGCAGCAGGTGGTCGCGGCCCAGCGCCTCTCCCGCGCCGGCGGCAAGCACCTTCACCGCCACGTCACGGTCCAGCACCTCGTCGTGCGCGCGATACACCACGCCCATTCCGCCCTGTCCGATCTGCGCCAGGATCCGGTAATGGTCCAGTCGTTTTCCGATCATGGATTCGCGCTCGTCCATTTCCGCATCGTATCATTGGACGCAGGGGAGAACGGCGCGATACAACAATTCAAAAATCCCAGCGGAAGGCAGGACCATGAATTTCACAACCATGGATAGCCCTGTTGGACCTCTATTCCTCGCCGCAGACGACGGCGGCTTGTGTTTCATCAGCTTTGCAGGAAAGAGGCGCTCGGTGCGTCCCGCCCGCGGCTGGACGGAAATCGCGAAACCCTTCGCGGAAGTCATCCGCCAGCTTCGCGCCTATTTCCGCGGCGAACTCCAGGATTTCGATGTGCCCCTGAACATGCGCGGCACCCCCTTCCAGCTCCGCGTGTGGCAGGGATTGCGCGAAATCCCATACGGCGAGACCACTTCCTACGGCAAGCTGGCGCGCCGCATCGGCGAGCCGGACGCGGTGCGCGCCGTGGGCGCCGCCAACGGCTCCAATCCCATTCCCATCATCGTGCCCTGCCACCGCGTCATCGGCAGCAACGGCAGCCTCACCGGTTACGGCGGCGGCCTGCCCATCAAGGAAAAACTGCTCGCCCTCGAAAGCCGCCAGCTCCGCCTGCTCTGATCGCCGCGCCCTCCGGCATCACCCGCCGTCTTCTTGCTTCGTGGTGAGCGTCAGTTCCACTCTTCGATTTTTCTGCCGGCCCTCGGGATTATCCGATCCGTCCGGGTTCTTGTTGGGCGCCACCGGCTGAGTTTCTCCCCACCCCTTGGTGGAAACTCGCGAAGCGCGCACGCCTCCCTTCTCAACCAGCCACTGTTTCACGGCCTCCGCGCGCCGCTCGGAGAGCGTCATGTTGTACGCGTGCGTTCCTTTGCCGTCGGTGTGTCCGTCGATGCGCAGCGGCGCCTCCGGATAGTGCGAAGCCACCTGCGCCACTTTTGCGAGACTCGAGTAGGCTTCGGGCCTGAGCACGTATTTGTCGAAATCAAACAGCACGTCCGCGGCCAGTTCGATGCGGATTTCGCGCTCCGTCACTTTCGCGTTCAGATCCTTCAGCAGAGCTTCGATCCCCAGAGTGACGCCCACAATGTCGAGGACTTTGGCGTGGGGAAGTGCGGCTCGCGCGGCAGACTCCACTTCCGGCGAATCGGGATCCGAGTAGCGCGCGGACTGGCCCCATGCCGCACCCAGCGCCAGCCCCGCCGTAATCACAGCGAGCAGGATTCGCATGGTCCCGCCGCCTACCGGTCGGTCACCGGTACGTCCTCCAGCGGTGCGGCCACTGGCGTGTAAAGGGTGACTGCCCTCACCTCCGCGGGCGGTGCCGGGTACTTCGCCCACCAGGTGTATTGCCCGCCCGGGTCCAGGCCCACTCCCAGGTTTCCGAACCCCGAAGCCTGGGCCGTAAGGTAAGTTCCTTCCGTGTCTTTCAGGATGAAATATTTCTTGTTCGCCGCGGTCACGTAATATTTCTCGTAGTCGCGGTTCTCGATCAGGTTCAGGTTCTTCTTCTCGCTGGAGGTGTTGCGGAAGCGCACCTTGACGCTGAGCACGCCCTCTTTGCGTGAGCACTCGGTCACTTCCGCCACGATTCCGCTGATGTTGGTGTCGCCCGCCTTGATCGCCGCGGGTGCCGCCGGCACAGCGGCCGGAGGAGGCGCCGCCTGCGGTGCGGAGGGCGTCGCCGCAGGTGTGGAAGCCGGAGTGCTCGCCGTCGACGGCGGACTCTGTGTGGAACAGGCGCTCAGCCAGGCGGCCGACAGCGCGAACAGCAACGCGATTCGATGAATGGGCATTCTGGACTCCTGTTTTTTTCTGCTTAGGGAACTAAGGATATGAGTCCGAAATCAGGCCGCCCAGTGCCCGCAGGCTATCACAGCCCGAACGTGCTCCGCGATGGTTTTTGTTCACTCGCGGAAAATCAGTCTCCGCAGGCGGCCACGGGCTCGGGCAAGAGTTCCGGGCCCACCCGCAGGGGAAAAATCACAATGTCTTTTCCCAGCCGCGTCGAGGCCAGGCAGCGGAACGCCGCCACGTTTTCCCGCAGGTCCGCGTCCAGGTCCGCCCGCCAGCTGAACTGTGCAATCCACACCCGGCTTCCCGGCTTCAGTTTCCATTGCTCCGCCCATTCGTGAAACTTTGCGGGAAGATTCTTGTCCGTCAGCATCCAGGTTCGATAGCCCAGCGACGCGTAGGAGTGTCCTTCGCAGCGGAACGCCGCCAGATCACGCTCGGTTTCATAAAACGCTCCCGCCTCGCCCGGCGCGCACAGGTAGTACGCCGCTACCATGCTGCTCTGGTTGTCCAGCAGGATGGGCTCGTCCGCCGGGATGCTCTGCTGCACGTAGTGCACGGCGGCCGCCATCTGCTCGCGGCGCTGGTCCCGCGTGACGGGAAACGCGTCCGAGCTGTATCCCGCCGTGCTGGAGATCGCCGTGAGCGCCATCGCCAGCGCCAGGCCGGCCCACGCTTTCTGCCGCACCATCGCCGCCAGCATCACGCTCACTGCCGCAATGGCAAACGGCGCCAGGACCACTCCGTGCCGGTCGGGATAATAAGGATATCTTCCCGTGGCCACCGCTCCCCACATGGCCAGGAACGGAAACACCAGCAGAATTCCGTGCGCGGTGGAATGCGAATCGTCGCGCTTCCGGACGAGGCCCCGCAGCAAGAGCATCGCCACCCCCGCTATCCACACCGCGAGCATGGCGTCTCCCAGATACTTTTCACCAAAATAGTATTGGAAAACCGGCGGAGTCTTCTCGCGCAGGAAGCCGAACAAATCCGCGAAGTCGCCATGGAAAAAGTACTGGTTGAACCCGCCGAACCACAATGGGATCAAACTCCGCACCTTCCACAAATGCGTGACGCAGAGCACCGCGTAGATTCCCGCCGCACCGCACTCTCCGGCCACCCATGCCGCGGCCACCTTCCGCGGCAAGCTGCTCTCGGCAATCCGCACCAGCCCGTACACGCCCGCGGCCACCACGAAAAACACCGCCGAATAATGGGTCAAGATGGCCAGGCATTCGAACAGGACGAACCACAGCATCTTGCGGACGGACGACTCCTGGATCGCAGCCTCCAGCCAGTACAGCGCGGCCGCCAGGAAACAAAACAGCAGCGAATACTGGCGCAACTCGATGGCGATCCCGATCATCGTGGGCGAAAACGCCACCACCACCAGCGCAATCAGCCCGGCCGTCCTGTGGAACGCCGTTTCCATCCAGCGAAACGTGAACCAGCAGAACCCCGCCCCGGCCAGAACCGACGGCAGCCGGAGCATCAGCTCTGAACGCCCCGCGAATTTCCAGAAATGGAGGAACAGAATCAGCAGCGGCGGATGCGCCGTGCCCAGGCTGGCCCGGTACGCTCCCCACAGCGTGGGCTGGTCTGCGAACAAATAGTAAAGCGCCTCGTCGGGGTTGAAAAAACTTCTGCCCGCGAACACCAGCCGGACCAGAAAGCCTGCGGCTACAATCAGAATCGCCACCGGCCGCAGATTCCGTTCCAGCCAGCCTTCGCCCGCGCTCTGCGCCGCGGCGCGAGGGGCCGCGGAGATTCCCGCACGGGCGCCGGGCGGCGTTCCCGCATGTTCCGCCGCTGCAGCCTTTGCATTCACCCGTCTGTTCCTTTCCGGGCACCCGCACGGGCGAAATCCAGGGAGCAACGCCGTCCGGCGAGAGAAGTTTCATTAGACCCGCGGGCCTCTTCCCTTGTCCACCTCCGGCGCGGCGCCATTGCTCTGGCAGTTATTTGGACGTGGACGGAACGGCTCCGGCCGCGGTACAAAATCCGCGGCTGCCCCGCGCCGCACCATCCGGCTCGGCATGGCCCGCTGTTCGAGTTCGCCGCGGCTTCAGGAGGATTCCGATATGTTGAAGCGACTGGCGCAGTTCACACTCGCGCTCCTGCTCCTACCGCTCTCCGCGCCGGCCGCGCCGCAAAAGACGGCCGTTGCCGGCACGAAAGCGAAACTCACCGCCATGCTGCGCCAGTTCCTGGTGGATGCGGCGCACGGCAACGCGGCGGGATTCGATTCGTTCTTCTCGGACGACGTGATTTACACGCGCTCCGCCGGCGTGGTCACAAACAAGGCGGAGATCATGAAGAGCGTTTCGAGTTCGAAGCCCGCGTCCCAGCCCGATACCACCTATTCGGCCGAAGACATCACCGTGCACGATTACGGCGGGATGGCCGTCGTGGCTTTCCAGCTCGTGGCCCGCATCCGGCACGACGGGGGCGAAGTGGAGATCTCGAACTATCGCAACACCGGAACGTTTCTCCGCCGCAAGGGCCGCTGGCAGGTGGTCGCCTGGCAATCCACCAAAATGCCGGACGCGTCGCCGGCAAGGTGATTCGCGAGCCCGCCCGCTTGACCGCATCCGCGCTGAGGGGCATCCTGTTGCCATTCTTCTTCCCGTACTTTTCCATTTCCGTGAACACGATTTCGAGGAGCGCCCGATGCCGGAGCCATCCACAACCGTCAGCGCCCAGGTTCAGCCCGCCGGCAGCCGCAACGGCGAGCGGACCTCCTGCTGCATCGTCGGCGGCGGCCCGGCCGGGGCCATGCTGGCGTTGCTGCTGGCGCGCGCCGGGGTTCGGGTGACGCTCCTTGAAATGCACAAGGATTTCGACCGCGAATTTCGAGGCGACACGATTCATCCCTCCACTCTGGAAATTCTCGACCAATTGGGGCTGGCCGGCAAAGTCCACGAGATTCCCCACGGCAAGGTCACCGGCCCGACTTTCCAGTTCGCCAGCGGACCGTTCCGCCCGTTCGACCTCACCCGCCTGAACACGCGGTTTCCTTACATCCTCTTGGTCCCGCAGGCGCGTTTTCTGGAGCTGCTCGCTGCGGAGGCCGCGAAATACTCCGGGTTCCGCCTGGTGATGCAGGCGCAGGTTCAGCACCTGGTGGAAGAAGGCGGCGCCGTCGCCGGCGTGCGTTACATGGGCGCGGACGGCGAACGCGAGATTCGCGCCGCTCTCACCGTGGGCACCGACGGCCGTTTTTCAACCGTGCGCCATCTGGCCGGCTTCCAACCGGTACAGACAGCGCCTCCCATGGACGTCCTGTGGTTTCGTCTTCCCAAACTTGCCGGAGAGCCGGATGTCGCTTCCGGCGCGTTTGGCAGCCTGGGCCGCGGCCGCATTTTTGTCCTCCTGGATCGCCACGACTACTGGCAGGCGGGCCTGGTGTTTCCCAAAGGCAAATATCAGGAACTCCGCGCGCAAGGTGTGGAAGCCGTGCGCAGGAGCCTTGCCGAGTCCGATCCGCGCTTCGCCCGCCACGCCGAATCCCTCACCGATTGGCATCAATTCAGCCTGCTCTCCGTCGAATCCAGCCTCTGCCCGCGCTGGCACAGGCCCGGCGTCCTCATCATCGGCGATGCCGCTCACGTGATGTCTCCGGTCGGGGGAGTGGGGATCAACTACGCGATTCAGGACGCCGTGGTGGCGGCCAACGTCCTCACAGGTCCGCTAAAATCCGGCACCGTCTCCGATGCTCATCTTGCCGAGGTGCAGCGGCGGCGCGAGTGGCCCACCCGCGTCGTGCAGCGCATGCAGTCGGCCATGCAGAACACCCTGCTGGTAGGCGCGCTGAAGTCCGTCGAAACGTTTCAAGTTCCCTGGCAGCTTCGCCTGCTGGTCAGGATTCCGATCCTGCGGGATTTGCCGGCCCGCATCATCGCCTTCGGCCCTCGCCGCGTTCGTCTCGAGCCGCAGTAGTTCCGGATTCTCCACCCTTCCTCAATCAGCGGGCCGAATGCAGGCCCATCCGCCCCGCGCTCTCCCCATCCCTGAGCGAAATCTGCAAGCGCGGCCGCGATGTTATCGCGCTCCGCTGTGCGCTCCCGGGCGGCAGCCCGGATCCGCACGGCGCGCACCATTCCGCCCGCGTCCGTTTCGGAAATACGGCCTTTTCTGCAAAGAGATTTTCCAGAGCGCTCATTTCGCCCTCCCGCGCGGCATCCAGAAAGGCCGCCAGCAGTCGCCCCTGTTCGGCCGGACTACCGCTTGTCCGGCGTCCTCCGGCCATGCGTCTCCGGGCGCGGGCCACAAGTTGGCGCGAGTTTGCTTCCTCCAGGCGAAGAATGGCGGCGATCTGATGATAGGGGTAATCAAACGCCTCGTGCAGAACGTACGCCGCTCGTTCCCGGGGAGTGAGTTTTTCAAGCAGTGCGAGAACTGCGAGGTGCAGCGCCTCCTCGCGCTCCGCACCTGAGGCCGGATCCCCACGGCTGTCCGCCGGTTCGGCGCTCCACGGCCTCGCGCAGGTTTCGTGGCGCGCGCGGGCCGAGGTTGCGGCATTGATGCACAGCCGCGTGGCCGTCGTCGCCAGGTATGCAGCCGGATTCTGAATCACGCTCCGGTTGGTGGACTCCCAGCGCAACCACACGTCCTGCACGATGTCCTCGGCCTCGGCGGCACTTCCCAGCATACGGCAGGCGATTCCATAAAGCCGCGCCCGCACGCTGCAGAACGCCGAGAGGCCGCCATCGTCTGCGCCGGACTCTGACCCGGGGGCGGGGGGCGAAACGTCCCGCGTCAGCCGGTCTGCTGCAGACCCCATGGCAAATCCCCCATCTCGATAGATGAAGCGAGCAGCGATCGCGATTCCATCTTTTTTATTTTCTCTGGCGATCAGCCCTTTCCGGATTCTTCCCAGGCCGCCGGCGATCTCCGGTCCACCTCAGGTCCGGATTTTTTCTGCTCCATCAGGCTCGGCCTCCGGCTTGCACCACGAGGTCAGAATGACGGCCTCCCGCCGCCTGTCCGCCGAGTCAGTTCGATTTTCCTCATTCCTCTGTCACAAAACGCCCGGGTGCCCGGTCTTTTCAGCGGGGCCCCGCAGGTATGCAATGCAGAGGCCGAAAAGCAAGGAGACCATCATGAAAATCGTAGTGATTGGCGGCAGCGGGTTGATCGGATCCAGGCTCGTGGCGAAGCTGAGGCAGCAAGGCCACGAGGCCGTGGCAGCGTCACCGAGTTCCGGTGTCAACACGGTCACCGGCGAAGGTCTGGCCGAATCCCTCAAGGGCACATCGGTGGTTGTGGACGTCTCAAACGCCCCCTCCTGGGAAGACGCCGCGGTCCTCAAGTTTTTCGAGACATCGACGCGCAACCTTCTCGCCCGTGAGGCCGCGGCAGGCGTGCGACACCACGTTGCCTTGTCCGTCGTGGGAACCGAGCGAATGCTCGAGAGCGGTTACTTCCGGGCAAAAATCGCCCAGGAGAATTCGATCCAAGGATCCTCCACCCCCTACTCCATCGTGCGCGCCACGCAGTTTTTCGAGTTCGTCAAGGGCATCGCCGATTTTTCCACCGATGGCAACAAGGTGCATCTGCCCTCTGCCCTCATCCAGCCCATCGC
>Ga0335077_10010738_pt1 | contig 11435 bp, 12 predicted proteins | sample Lox_Sample_31_FD_207151 | JGI IMG/M metagenome (GOLD analysis project Ga0335077, IMG submission 207151) | Soil microbial communities from Loxahatchee National Wildlife Refuge, Florida, United States - Lox_Sample_3.1 | ecosystem: Environmental > Terrestrial > Soil > Wetlands | place: USA...
ACTTTGAGCGTGACTCATGAATAACACTATCTTGATCGCAACACTGGCGCTGGCAGCGATACCAGCATTCTCGCAAACTCAACTGAAGCCACGAACGTCGCGCAGCAGACCGCTTATGTACTCGTCTACAGGTCTCGGTGACGCCGTGCTTCCTCAGGTCGTCGATGGTGGCGGTTGGCAAACCATGATCACGATCGTAAACTTGAGATCCACGGAGACGACGGCTTACATAGACTGTGGCAGTGACAGCGGAGAAGCCCAGCCTTTCGAATGGGCTGGAACGGGAGCGTACGCAAGTCTGCAAGGGCCCGTCGCGGGCTATGGTTCGATTGAGATCATGACCCAAGGAAAAGCGGCCACAGCGAGCCAGGGTTACTGTGTGGTGTCCGCAACCGAGGCGGCAGGAAATGATCTCGCTGCCTTCGCGATCTATGCATACGGTCCAACTGGTCAGCAAGTCTCGGTGCCCGCCAGTCCCGTCGGTTTGACGAACACGCACAATAGTCTGATTCTGGCGTTTGACAATACATATGGGTACTCCTATGGAGTCGCCCTCGTGGATACCAATACGTCGGTCACAGGCAATTCTGGCGACTTAGTAAATTGGTCAGTCCAGGATACGGGCGGGACCGTGGTGGCAAGGGGTTCATTTAAAATCGCCCCGTTGGGTCACACATCCTTCATGCTGGCGGACAATATCCCGGCTACCGCAAAAATTCGTGGGACCATAACGTTCACGATCGTGGATACCGTACCAAACTCCGTCATGCCCGGAACATTGGTTGGCCTGGGCCTGCGCGTTTGTCCCTGGGGTGCCCTTACGTCGGTGGATATGTTCGAGCCAATGACTTATTAAGAGGACACTGACTGGCAGGTCGTTACGCGGCGCGATGCGGCCGAATCCGCTCAGCAATCTCAGCGCCGCGGGCATCTTCCGCCCGTTCGAGCTCGTAGTTAGCTTGCAGGTTCGTCCAAAACTGCGGCGTCGTGCCAAAGTAACGGGCCAGGCGCAGGGCGGTATCGGCCGTGATCGCTCTCTTGCCCCGAACAATCTCATTCATCCGCGTCACCGGCACTATCAGCTCCATCGCTAGCCGGTTGGCCGTCAGCCCGAGCGGCTTCAAGAAATCCTCTCGAAGCGTTTCACCGGGATGAATGGGAGGCATTGTTTTCTTCTTTGCCATTTACGCAACCTCAGTGATAGTCCACAATCTCGACGTCAATCGCATCAGAATCGGCCCAGCGAAAACAGATCCGCCATTGGTCGTTGATTCGGATACTGAATTGTCCTCGCCTGTCACCCGCAAGGGCTTCCAGACGATTCCCAGGAATTACTCCCAAATCCGTGAGCGCCGCGGCAGCATGGAGCTGGTCCAGCTTTCGTTTTGCTATGCGCGCAACGCCCTGATACTTCCGGCTGAACTCACGACGGAAAACTTTTTCGGTCTCCTGATCCCGGAACGACCGAATCACAAATCCAGGCTACTACCGCTTCGCGTTAAATGCAATGCAGGATATGACAGGCTCTTAAACAAGTGTGGGCTTCTCAAGAGCTAGCACGTCCGTCCCAGGCGGAGCGGCCGTCCTCATAACCCCATCCCCCCATCCACCCCCAGCACCTGCCCCGTCACATAATTGTCCGGCTCCAGAAAAAACCGCACGGCGCGCCCCACGTCTTCCGCGCGCCCGAAGCGCGCAATCACGCCGTCTTTCAAATAACGGTCGTACTTGCCACTGGCGATACTCGCCTCAGCCATGCCCGCCGCGGTCACTCCCGGGCTCACCACATTCACGCGAATGTTCACCGGCCCCCGGCATTCTTTCGCCAGGATGCGCGCCCCGTGCACCAGCGCTGCCTTCTGCGCCGCGTAAGCCGTGGAACCGGGAAACAGCGCCGCCACCTGCATCGTGCCCATCAGTACGATCGCGCCCTGCGTCTCCGCGGCCTTCATCCGCTCGGCCGCCTCCCGTGCCAGCAGAATCGGCCCGAGATAATTCACCTCGTGTGATCGCAGCATCGCATCTCGCGGATCCGCACCCGCCATAACCCGCGCCGGATCGCCCGCGAAAACCACCAGCCCATACAACTGCGGCGCCGCATCCAATAGCCTCTTGCGATCACCTTCCACCGCAAGATCCGCCTGAACCACCTGCGCACGATCCCCCAATCGCTCCGCACGCTCCCGATTCGCTCGATAGCTCACCACCAGTCGTGCCCCTTCGGCCGCCAATAACTGGCCCACCGCCGACCCAAGCCCGCCGGAGCCTCCGGCCAGCACAATCTCTCGTCCCCGCAGTGTCTCAGCCAATCACCGCCCCTTCTTTCTCCACCAGCCCGATCGCCGTGTACCCACAGGCGATCGTGACCAGAAACATGGTCAGCACCTCGCTGTCACCCAGGTTCAATTCGAAAAATCCCGCCACCATGGTCGCGATCACCACCGCTGTGGCGCCGCGCAGTATGAACCGCTCGTCGCTCGGCCCCGGCGGCAGCTTGCGAAGCGCGCGCCAGAAATCCACGAGCACCGTGATCAGCAGCCACATCAGCACCAGCATCGTCGGAATTCCGCGTTCGGCCGCGTAATGCAAATAGATGTTGTGCAAATGTCCATACCAGCCTCGCGGCAGCGGTTTCGGCACGTCAGGGGGCACGTAATCATTGAATTCCAGCCGCACCTCTTCAGGCCCCACGCCGAACCACGGATGTTTCTCAATCATCCGCATCCCCGTCCGCCAGGTCACGAGGCGGAATTCGTTCGAGTCGACATCCTTGCGAGGCCGCGTGAAAGATGCAACTCTGTCCCTCACCGACGACGGGCCGAGCCACACTGCCAGCGCCAACGCAACCGGTATCACGACCACCACCCATCGCTTCCACGCCCAAACCAGGTAAAACCCGGCAACCAGCGTGGCCAGCCAGATGCTCCGCGTCTCGCCCAGCACCAGAGCAACCAGCAGTAGCCCTGCACAGAGAAACCACGGCCACAACCGCCGAAAATTCCGTTCCGGGCCAAAGAAGAGAAACGCGCCCAGCATCAGCAGCGCGAACATCTCCTCACCGCCGAACGTCATCCAGTGGCTCATCGCACCCGTGATGCGCTCCGAGGTGTAGTATTCGTAGAAGTTCTTGCCCAGAGCGCGCGCCTGCGCCAGCTTGTGCATAAACTGCACCACGCCCCAAACCGCCGTTCCCGCCCCCACCGCGCCCCACGAGAGAAACAGCCATCGCATGGAAACTCGATCCCGGATGGTGGAGAAAACCACAGGCAGCATTAGAAGCACATAGAACTTGCGCACCTGCGGAAGCCCGGCGGCAGGATGGTCCGCAAGCGCCAGCGCGATCAACGTCCCTGCCATAAACAGCGCAAGGGGCAACCAAATCCGGGGTATGCGCAATTTCGCCCCCGATAACAGCAATGCCACGACCGCTAAACCTAACAGAATCTGAGAGGGAGCGATGCCGACCAGAATCGAAACGGCTGAGGCGAATGCAAAATAAAAGGCGGCACGAAACAAAACCGGCTGGGAAGACGTCATGCGCTTTGATGAAGCAAAGTCCTTAGTATGTCAGAATACTTTAAGCTGGTTGCTAGTACCCGAACGGTACTTCGATCGGTAGCGGCCTTTCCGAGCCGCGGTGTACCATAGGGGATTACTTCATGAAAGATTTGCTGGAATCTCTCCAGCCCGGTGATCCGGATCTGGACCTGGCGCACGCCATCGACCCGCAACGCTTGCCTTCGCACATCGCCATCATAATGGACGGCAACGGCCGCTGGGCGAACCGCCGCAGCCTGCCGCGAGTCGCCGGCCACAGTGCGGGCGTCGGTCCCGTGCGCAGCACGGTCGAAGCCTGCGCGCGCATGGGCATCAAAGTACTGACTCTGTACGCATTCTCGGTCGAAAACTGGAAGCGTCCGCGTGCCGAAGTCGAGACACTTTGGCGCCTCTTGCGCTTCTACCTCAAGAAGGAACTGCCCGATCTTCAGAAAAACGACATCCGCGTGAAAGCCATCGGCAGGCTTGACGCGCTTCCGCCGCAGGTGCGCGCGGAGCTGGAATCCGTGGTCGAAGCGACCGCACAGAATCGAGGGCTGCTCGTCAATTTGGCCATCAACTACGGCGGGCGCTCCGAAATTCTGGATGCCGTCAACGGCATCATTGAGAATGCCCGCCGCGAAGGCCGCTTGGATTCGCTTTCCGTAGACGAAGAGACCTTCGCTTCCGGCCTCTACACCGCTGGCACACCCGATCCCGATCTCCTCATCCGCACATCCGGTGAAATGCGCATCAGCAACTTCCTGCTCTGGCAGATTGCCTATTCCGAGTTGTACGTGACCGAGACTCTGTGGCCCGACTTCAGCCGCCGCGAGTTGCTGAAGGCCATCCTCGACTTCCAAAAGCGTGACCGCCGCTATGGCGGCCTGAGCAACGGAGCCTATAACGGCGCCCGCGCCCATCGAGAGGCACAATTGGTCGAAGCCGTCGTCACGTCGCAATGAAGCGCCTGCTCACCGCTGCCGTCCTCATTCCTTTTATCCTCTACGTCGTTTACTTCGGTAATACTTGGTTGTTGCGCGGTGTAACCGCGCTGGTCGCGCTCATCTGCTTCTCCGAATACTCTGGTCTTGCCGCCGGCTATGGAGTCGCGAAGCCGGGACCGGTCGGATATGCCGCCGGCCTGCTAGTGCTCGCGATGAAACCGGAAGACGGCTACCTGATCCTCACGCTCGTCGCCATCATCGCGCTCTCGCTCGTCCTGCGGCTCGAGGATCTCCACCAGGCTCTGCCGCACGCCGCCTTCCTGCTGTTTGGCATCATCTACATCTTCGGTGCCTGGAAATTTGCCATCCTGTTGCGCGCCGCGAGCCCTCACTGGCTGGCATTCGCGCTGATTCTGAACTGGGTGGGCGATGGCTTCGCCTACTACATCGGCAAGAGCTTCGGACGCCACCAACTCGCTTCGCGCATCAGCCCGAACAAAACATGGGAAGGCTCCCTCGCATCCGTCGTCGGTTCCATGCTGTTTGGAGTTTTCTATCTGAACCGTACCTTGTCGGTTCCGATCCTGGAAGGCACGCTGCTCACCGCCGCCGCCAATATCGCCGGTCAGGCCGGCGATCTGGCAGAGTCGGCCCTGAAACGCGGAGCCGGGGTTAAAGACAGCAGCACCTTGCTCCCAGGCCACGGCGGTCTACTGGATAGAGTCGACAGCACTCTGTTTGCACTACCCGTGGTTTACCTAAAACTGTACTTCGCCTCGCTGCAAGTCTTCTGATCGACGCTTTCGATCCATTCCAGCACCGCTCGGTCCAGCCAGAAACGCGGTTTTGTTCTGGACAAAAAGCCTAAGTGTCCGCCATGCTCGGTAGCGTGTAACCGCACATGAGGATTGGCCTTAACCGCTGGATGCTCGAAGATCTCAAAAGGAATGAAGATATCGTCTTTCGCCTGAATCAGCAGAACGGGTACCCGAATTCGTTCCAGGAATTGCCGCGCCGACTGCGTTTGGTAGTAATGCTCCGCCCCGCGGAATCCGAACGACGGTCCGGTCAACACGTCGTCGAACTCCCAGATCGAGCCGGGCGCCTTGACTTGTTTGGCAGTGAAGCGTCCGGTTTCGACGACACGCTTCCGCATGCGCTTCAAGAACCGTCTCTCGTAAATGCGATTGGAACGCCTGGCAATGGTTCGCGCGCAAGCGGCCAGATCGATAGGCGTCGAAATCGCACAAGCGCTTTGGATTAGCGGCGGCGCGTCTTCACCTAATTCGCCCGCCAGCTTCAGAATCATATTGCCGCCGAGCGAGTAGCCCACCAAATGGACCGGTGTGCGTATCTGGTTGAGTACAAAGCGCAAATCGGACGTCAGGCCGGCGTGATACAGAGTATTCGCCAGACGCTCGGTTCCGCCACAAGTCCTTATATTGAAACGATTTACGGCAAAACCGGCATCCAGGGCGGCTTTCGCCATGGTGAGCATGTAGCCGGCATCGGCTGCTCCTTCAAGTCCATGCACCAGCACCAGCTCGCCACGCGATTCGCCCACCGGCCGCTGCGACTGAACCAGCACTTGGACATCCGGCTCGGTGCGAAACAGCCTGTTTTGTTCGGGATAGGGCCGCATGTCCAATTTGCGCGGCCAAAAATTCGCCAGAATCGTCAACCAGTGCGGATTCGAGACCAGCGGCCGGTAAGGAGGCAATCCTCCTTTTCTACCACAACCACTTCGGGTAATAGCGGAAGGCGACAAATGCCCCTGGGAACGTGGCCAGGAGGTATTGCTCGTTTTGCGGTGAGGTCTTGAAATGGAACACCTTACCGCCCACCGCGACCTCGTAGCGTCCGGTTCGGAAGACCGCCGAAGCTTCTGCGTCGTAAATCGTCGCATGGTGCGGAAATGCAAAGCCGGAGGCTCTGGCTTCGACTCGAAAATGAGCCGTCAGCGCCTTCTCAATGGCCAAACCCACACTCGGATAAATCATCCATCTCGTCCCCGAGGCGGTGTTCGAGATCGGGTTGCCCGACGCGTCAGTTAGGATCGGCTTCAGGGGCGCGTCGATGCTGCTTTGGATCGTGGTGTATTGCACTTCCCACAGGGTCTTCAGCCGGAACCGGGCTGGATCGGCAGGGTAGGGATACGAAAGAAAGTCGTAGGAGATCTTGACGTTTTGCAGAGTGTAGCGGGTCACCAGGTAATCGGCGGGGCTGAAGTCGGTGTTGAAAAGGGTGAGATTGGCAGGCGCTGTGGTGTTGCCGTCGCCTTGGATGCGAAAGTAGGAAAGCCGCAGGGTGTTGTTGCGGCCGGCGGGGAGACTGATCACCGCGCCCGGCGCCCGTTTGGGCTTGCCAGGATAACTCAAATTGCCGGGATAAGGCCCCACATTGGCCGCGCCGCCTCGCAAGTCGGGCTGGTCGAATGGCTGCCAATAGAAAAGCTGAATCGAGAACTGCGCGTCACTGGTGTTGACTGGCGTTTCCGGCGGCGCCGCCGGAGCAGGCTTCGAGGATGGCGCGGGAGCGGGCTGCTGGGCTGTGGCAGTGGAAGTCTGCTGCGCAAAGACCGGCGACGCCTGGAACGGCAAGAACGAGCATAAAGACAGAAGAGTAATGGGGAGTGTTCGGATCATCATTGCCAAGTAAACGAGTTTAACCGGTAGCGGGACCCGATGCAGCAGGTAGAGGGCCTATTCAGTTCCGTAGTTGATTTCAAGCTTGCGCACTTGCCGGGCGCCCAGCCACAGGCCGGCCAGGGCGATGAGGAGCAAGCCAGCAACCGCCAGATAAGCGGGGATTGGTGTGCGAAGAATCGCGAGGAACGCAAAATCACCCTGGGCCGGCACGGAAATCGGCAGGAGGGAATGTAGATAAAAAATCACACTGAGCCGCTTGAGCAACTGCGGCAGGAACGGGTTGGCTGCCTCCCAAAGCAGCACCAGCACCACGGGGACGACAGGATTGCGAAACAGGAAGCCCATGACCAGGAACACGCTGCCGTAGGCGATACAGGCGAGTGCGGCCGTGCCGATGTAAGCCAGCACGTGCCCCATTCCTCCACCGCCGAACAGGTACTGCTCAGCCGCGGTGCGCGGAACATGCACCAGGAGCGCGATCAACGTGAGCGCGGTGCCGGTGCAGAAAATGATGGAAGTGGTGATCACGCCGGCGAGATATTTGCCGATCAGCAACACTTCCCGCCGCACCGGGGCGAGCAGGTAATAGTGCAGACTCTTCTCCATCATCTCGCCGCGGAACAGCCTGAGAAACACGCCCACGCAGCCGAAGAAGATCGCAAAGCGCAAGTAGAAGAACTGGAACATGGTGGCGAAGATCAGGTTGTCGCGCCCCAGATCGCAGACGCGGTTATGGCGCAGATTAAGGAGGGCGTGCGCCCACATGAGGACCACAGGCGCGGCAGCGAGCAGATAGATCCACAACGCACGCTTCGCCAGAAAATTCTTTTTGATCTCCAGACGCAGGATGGCCGATACCTGCGCGCGCCAGAGGCTCCAGGAATCCGGATTCATATCGATCCTCCATCCGGTCCGATCAGGTATTCGTAGACCGAATTCACATCATCGTCGGCGGGCGCGACCGATTCCAGGTCAATACCATCCACTACCAGGCGGTTCAGCATGAGGTAAAAGCGATCGGGATCGCGGGTGCGCACTAAGAGGCCCTTGCCGTCGTTATGCACGCGCGCTTCGACCACCGTGTCGAGTTCGAAGATCCGCGAGGCCAGAGCGCCCGGCCGGTTGCAGCGGATCAGGATCTGCATGGGATGATCCTCCACCTCCGTTCGCACGCCGTGAATCTGGCCCTCGGCGACTACGTAGCCGCTGGAGAGCAGAATCACCTGGTCGGAAATCGCATCCACTTCGTGCAGGATGTGGCTGGAGATAATGACATGCCGCCCGGCTTCGGCCAGCGAGCGGAACAGCGCGATGGTCTCCGCGCGCACCAGCGGGTCGAGTCCATTGAGCGGCTCATCGAGGACCAAGACGCTCGGATTGTGGCAAATGGCCTGCGCCAGCTTGATGCGTTGCCGCATCCCCTTGCTATAGCCGGCGATCTTGCGCGAGGCGGCGTCGGTGAGCTTCACGCGCTCGATGGCGCGGCAGGTGAGTTCGTCGGCTTCCGCATGCGGCTTCCCGTGCAGGCGCAGATAGGAGTACAAGAACTGGTAACCGGTCATGCCACGCGGAAAGGAATCGAATTGCGTGCAGTAACCCACGAAGCGGAACAGGCGTTCCGGGTCATCGGGTGCGACGCCCAGGATGTTGATGTGGCCTTGGGTGGGGCGCAGCAGGCCGGTCATGAGATTCATGAGGGTGGTTTTGCCCGAGCCGTTCGGTCCAACCAAGCTGGTGATGCCCGGAGGAATGGCGAGGTTCACGCGATTGACGCCCAGCACGTCGCCGTAGAACCTGGAAACGTTCTCGAAGAGGATTTCGCTGCCGGTCATCGGACGACCTCGACGGCGCGCAATTTGCGGTAGAGCAGCCAGACGCAGGTCGCGCAGATGAGCGCCAGCATGATCCAGGCGGAAGTTGGGGAAATGTCGGGCGCATCCCGCATGCGGAACAGATTGCTCCACACGGCGGCGAACACGTCGCTCAGGTTGATCAGGCGGCCCCAGTGCACGTCGAGCGCAGCATTGATGGCCTGGCCAAGCGCGGCGGCCACGAAGAAGATGCCCACTAACAGGGCGCCGGCCGCGATCTTCCACTTGACCCAAGCCGAGAGCGCCAGTGCCAGCAGTGCGATCACCAGAATCCAGATCCACGACCCGGCGAAAATTGCCCATGCAATCCAGAGGTTATGCATGAACCATCCGCCTCCTGCCAACGCGGATTGTACGGCAAACAGGGTCAAGCCCGGAATCCACGTGATGGTGGAAAGTAGAACCAGCAGCACCGACATTTTTCCGATCACGTACTCTACCCGTGAGAATGGGCGCGCCAGATACAGGGTCAGCGCACGGTTAGCGAGGTCGCTCGAGATCAGGCCCGGTCCGACGAACGATGTCAGAATGAAGGCCAGAGGACTCTGCACCCCAAGATAAACTAAGAAGAACTCGCCATCGACGGTGATGGGCGATCTCAGGTCGGCCGCGCCGAACATCTTGGCGATGGAACCGAAGCTATTCGCTACGTAAATGAGCGACAAGAAGACCAAGGGCGAGACAAAGCAGAGCACGAAGAATGCCGTCATGATTTTCGACTGAAAGAGACGTTGGTAGGCGTAGCGCGGAAGAATGGCGAAGCGCGACCATTCGGGCGTGAGTGGGCCGGCGTAGCCGTGATAACTGCGTTTATAGACGGCCATTGGCTGCTCCGTTCTGCGTCACGTCGGTTTCCATGGCTTTGAGGAAAATGTCTTCGAGACTGTCGCGCCGGTAGTTGAGGCGGCGGATTTGCACGTTACGCTCGGCAGCGACGCGATAGAGGTCGCGAATTGCCACGCCTTCGGAAAGAATCAGCTTGATGCGATTGTTCGGCACGATGGCGCAAGCGCATCCCAGTTTCTCGATGTCGGTGGCGAACATTCCGTTGGCGCCGACGGTCTCCATTTCAATGAATTTCTTGTTCGCGCGCCGCTCTTCTTCGAGATTGGCGTAATGCACGATGCGCCCCTGCTTGAGAATCATGACTTCTTCGCAGGTCTCTTCCACATCGCGCAGGAGGTGCGAGCACAAAATCAGATGCATTTCCCCCGATTCGCGCATTTCGCGAATCAACCGGATCATGCGCTGGCGCGCGGGCGGGTCAAGGCCGTTGGTGGGCTCGTCGAGAATCAGCAACTTCGGTCCGTGTGCGATGGCTTGTGCGAGTTTGGCGAGCTGCCGCATTCCGAGCGAGTAGGTGCCCAGCTTGCGATAACGGGCCTCGCCCAGCCCGACGTAGAACAGGGCCTCGTGCGCGCGTTCGAGGGCTGCGCCGGCGGGCAATCCCGATAGCTCGGCCATCAGGTGCACATAGGAAACAGCGCTCATATTGGCGATGAACGCGTCATTTTCGGGCATGTAGCCGGTGAGCTTGCGGATTTCGCGAAGGCCTGTGCGCACATCGTGGCCGAAGATGCGCGCCGTCCCCGCCGCGGGCTTGTGGAAGCCCAGTAGCGCGTTGATCAACGTCGACTTCCCCGCACCGTTGGGTCCCAGCAGGCCAATGGTCCGGGCGGAAAGCGTGCATCGGAGATCACTGAGGATGCGCCTTCCGCCCAGATCAACCGCGAGACCATCGAGTTCGATTACGGAGTTCATTGCGTTGTATGGGAATGCAAAGCCCTTTCGAGTAATGCCGGCACCTGGAACGGCCCGCCAGCTCCACCCAGCGAATCGAGATTGAATCCGAAGAAACTGCCGCTGGAGGCGAGCTCGATGCGATCGGGCTGACCATAAGCATAGACCAGCGACGGGGCCGCATTGGCTTTGAGCGAGGCGATCGTCTCTTTCTGATTGGGTGCAATCGCCTGCAAACCGCCGGCGATGGAGTTGAGGGCGGAGCCCAGATTCTGATAAACGAAGGCCGAGAAGTTGCTGTGGCCATCGGGAGCCAGCAGCGACTTGAAGGCTGCGGAGCGAGTCAGCGTGATGCCGGCGGCGTGCTGGCCGATGGCCTGCGTAAGCAACGCCTGGCTGGCAGCTGCGACCAGATAGCCATCGACGAAGGAGTAGTTGATGGTCAGCGATGATTTTGCGGATTGCACGGTGTAGTAAGTGCGGCCGCTCACCTGAGCCTGGGTCAGAGCGAGCCCGGCGTTGCTGTTGACCTGATTGGCTTTCGCGATCAACGTCTCGATGGTTTGCTCGAGGCGCGTGGGATCGTAAACCTCAATGGCGAACTTCCAGCTCGGGGTGGGGAGCACGGGTCCATCAAGCGCAAAGGCGAAATCGCCACCCAAGGGCGCCGCCAGATCGTTGAGAACGCTGAT
>Ga0335077_10010739_pt1 | contig 11434 bp, 14 predicted proteins | sample Lox_Sample_31_FD_207151 | JGI IMG/M metagenome (GOLD analysis project Ga0335077, IMG submission 207151) | Soil microbial communities from Loxahatchee National Wildlife Refuge, Florida, United States - Lox_Sample_3.1 | ecosystem: Environmental > Terrestrial > Soil > Wetlands | place: USA...
CGCATGTACGCCAGGTTGAAGTGTTCCGAAGGCGTATTGGCCAGCTCGTGGCCGAGGGCATAGAGGTTCTCCACTGCGGTTTGGTAGGTGTTTGGCATTACTTCATTCGCTGCGGATTCACGCTGACAAACGCGGATTATATAGGTTTGCCGTTGAGAACGCAGAGCGCTGAAGATCGCGGAAAGGCACGGCAAATGCACCGTTGACACCACATTCAGCACCACCGATACTGCAAAACGAATTCGATCCCGGGAGACTCGATCTATGGCTACTGCCCGCCTTCCTGATACCCCACCCGTTGATCACCTGCCCGATGGAACTCCTCTGATGAGCCTGGAAGAGGCAATGCAGGGGCTCTCCAGGGACGAACGATTCATGGCGACGGTTTACGCTCTGAGAACCTTGCTCGTGGAGAAGGGGATTTTGTCGCCCGACGAACTAGAGTACCATTTTCGCCAATGGGCCCAAAAGCACGGGCGGAATAAGAGCCAGGGCTCTCTCCTCTTTCGCAAATCCGCTCATTTCGCCCCGTGACATCGCGGATCCGAGCATCGCTTGTGCGCTTCGATTTTAGACAATAGTGCTCAGGTTTCGACTTTCGGGGTTTGGCCTCTTTTCTCGGCCATGCTTCCTCACCGCCCGGTTGGGCCGTTCGTCTTGCAATCGTGGCTCACTTCTTGTTCTATCCGGAGGCGCATCTGCGCATCAGGAACAAAAGCTCTGAGGGGAAAAAGTTTCTAAGGACTTTTTTGAAACGAATCGCGGACTTGGTTGAGTATGTCCGCTCGCCCGCTGTTCAGTTGCTCATGAAGGCCAGCGCCCGCGCGATGTACGGCTTGAGGTCCTTGCGCGCGACCACGGCATCCAGCATGCCGTGCTGCAGCAGGAACTCGCTGCGCTGGAAACCTTCCGGCAACTTCTGCCGGATGGTCTGCTCGATCACCCGCGGGCCGGCGAACCCGATCAGTGCCCCGGGCTCGGCGATGTTGAGGTCGCCTAGCATGGCATACGAGGCGGTGACGCCGCCAGTCGTGGGATCGGTGAGCACTGAGATGTAGGGCACGCGGGCGCTGTCCATGCGCGCCAGCGCCGCCGAGATCTTGGCCAGCTGCATCAGGCTGATGACGCCTTCCATCATGCGCGCACCGCCCGAGGCCGAGACCACGATCAAAGGACGCCCGTCAGCAGTGGCCCGCTCCACCGCGCGCGTAATCTTTTCGCCCACTACCGCGCCCATGCTGCCGCCGATGAACGCATACTCCATCGACGACACGATGACGGGCCGGCCTTCCAGGGTGCCGGCGGCATTGATCACCGCGTCGGTAAGGCCGGTCTCCTTCTGCGCTGCCCGCAGCCTCCCACTATAGGACTTCAGGTCGGTGAATTTCAGCGGATCGGTGGAAGCCAGGCCATCGTCGAAGGTCTCGTACTTACCATCGTCCAGCAGCATCGCCAGCCGTGTGCGCGCGTCGATGCGGAAGTGCCGCTCGCAGTGCGGACAGACGTTCAGGTTGTCTTCCAGGTCTTTCTTCCAGATGATCTTGCGGCAGTTGTCGCATTTGACCCAGAGGCCTTCGGTGCGTACACGCTTCTCGCCGGAGGCATCCACTTCGCCGGTTTGTCGCTTGAACCAAGTCATAGAGATTTCCGGATCGGGTGATCGGGCATCGGGTGATCTGTTTTCAAAATGACCCGATGACCCGATCTTCCGATCCCCCGATTGTTTCAGTACTCGATTCCCCGCTGCGCCTCGACGCCCTTTTCGTAGGCGTGCTTCAGCTGCCGCATTTCGGTGACGGTGTCAGCCAGCTCGATGATTGTCGGATGCGCGTTGCGCCCCGTCAAGATGACGTGCACCATCTCCGGCTTTTGCTTGAGCGCATCGGCTACCTTGGCTGGGTCAAGCATGCCGTAGCTGATGGCGTAGTTGATCTCATCCAGAATCACGAGGTCCCATTTCCCGGACAAGATGGCCTCGCGCGACTCGTTCCACGCCTCCTCCACCATCTTCACGTCCTCGGGATCGGGCTCGGCGCCGCCTAGCTTCACGAACCCGCGTCCCATCTGCTTCATGACAAAGTTATCGCCGAAGGCCTTCACCGCGTCCAGCTCGCCGTAATGCCACGAACCCTTGAGGAACTGCAGCATCAGCACCTTCATTCCTTGCCCGACCGCGCGCAGGGCCGTGCCCATGGCCGCGGTGGTCTTCCCTTTCCCCGGCCCAGTGTTCACGATGATCAGTCCGCGACGAACGTCTGCCATGTGTCAGTTGTCAGTTGTCAGCTGTCAGTCGTCAGTGCTTCGAGAAGGTACAGCTTCAGCCATTCCGCGAAACTGGCTCCTGACTCCCAACTACTGACTACTTCCTCGGTGATACGGATGACCCTTGATGATTGTAAATCCTCGATAGAGCTGTTCGAGCAAAACCACGCGTGCCAGCTCGTGCGCCAGGGTCATCTTGCCAAGCGAGAGGACGAGGTTGGCCGTATGCCGTGCCTGTTGTGAGAAGCCGTCGGCCGGACCCACCGCGAAGATAAGCGCCTGTGTTCCACGCACCTGGTGCGCATCCAGCATTTCGGCCAGTTCTTCCGACGTGAGCTGGCGGCCGCGCTGATCGAGCAGGACCAGCGTAGGTGGCGTTTTCGAGGAATCGACTACCTTGAGTAACGCTTGCTCGTTCGCTAGCTCTGCGCGTTCGATGTCGCCGTAGTGTGAAAGGCGGTCGAGATATTCTTCGGTGAGCGCCTTGATAGCCGCAGACTTTGTCTTCCCGATCCAGACGACTTTCAGCTTCACGAAGGAGATTTAACCACAGAGAAGACAAGAAGAAGGCCACGGACTTACACGGATTATTTGTCTTTTTGATCCGTTAATCCGTGTAAATCCCTGGCCGTTCTGTTTTGGGTTTAGGCCAGCCCGTACCGCTTCCGCTTCTCGAGCAGCGTCTTGCGGCTGATGCCCAGGATGTTTGCTGCCTTCGTCTTCTTTCCGTGGGTGTAGTCGAGGATCTCGGCTATGTATTCGCGCTCCAACTCTTCAAGCGACTTGCGGTGTCCCTTTTGCCCGGCGCAGAGGGGGCGCACGTGGGCCGGCAGATCTTGCAGCAAGATCTCGGGCGCGGAAGCACAGATGACCGCTTGTTCGACGATGCTTTTCAACTCGCGCACATTCCCGGGAAAGCGGTAGCCTTCCAGCCCAGCCAAGGCCGCCTCTGACCAGGAGAGCTGTGGCTTACGGTGAATCTCGGCCAAGCGCTCGAGCAGATGCCACGCCAGCGGGCGAACGTCGAACGGACGCTCGCGCAGCGGCGGCACCACCAGCGCGGCCACACTCAGGCGATAGTAAAGATCTTCGCGAAAGCTGTGCCTCGCCACGGCGTGTTCCAGGTCTACGCCGGTCAAGGCGATGATGCGCGCCTCCACCGTGATGCCAAGGCTGCCGCCCAACGGTTCGAGGCGCTTATCCTCGATAATGTGCAGCAGCTTGGCCTGCATTGGCATGGAGAGGGCTGCAATCTCGTCCAGTACGATGGTGCCGCGCCCCGCCATCGCCATCCGGCCGAACAGTTCCTGTTCGACGAAAACCGGCGGCAGGCTGACGCAGTCGATTCTCAGCAGCGGGCCTTCGGCGTCAGGCCCTAGATAATGCAGGATTAAAGCCAGCAGGTCTTTTCCCGTGCCGCTCTCTCCTCGAATGAGCACCGCGGAGGCAGAACTTGCCAGCTTCCGCAGGCGCTCCAGCAGGTCCTTGGATCTGGGATCGGCGGCGATCCAACCGGCAAGGAGAGAGCTACGACGGGCAGCGCCGTCTGGGCGGAGATTCGCCACGTCCTCGGCCGGGCACTTCTCAACGGAGGTGTCGGTTGCCAGGGCGGGCGATTTCCGCTCTTCTACCCTTTCGCCCGTTTGCGGGTTCGTGGACGCGGGGTCCCCGGCGAAGCCGGCTTGGGTTCGCTGGGGTGTAAGCGCGGGCGCTTCCGCGCCGGCTTCAATTCCGAGGGATGCAGTCGCGTGGCAGACTTCCACAGCCGCTCCAGGTCGTAATACTTTCTCGCTTTTTCCGAGAACACGTGGACCACAAAATCCACGTAGTCGAGCAGCACCCACTCCGCCTGGCTGTAGCCTTCCACATGTGTCGGCTGCAACCCAACGGTTGCGAGTCTCTGCTCTACCTCATCCGAGATGGCTTGGATCTGCCGCGGGTTGCTACCGCTGGCGATGACAAAATAATCGGTAAACGAGGGAGATTCGCGATCCATCTGCAGGATCGTAAGGTTCTCCGCCTTTTTCGCCTGGGCGGCGCTGATCGCCTCCGCAACTCGCTGCCGCAACTCGCTTGCTTTCATTCGCTAGTCTGCCGAAGCCAGTTTAGCTTAAACTCGCTCGTTTCTGCCCATGCCTAGACCTGCGCTGGACGCGCTCAGGCCCCACCGGGCACCGCTGGAGGCCAGTAAATTTTTGCCCCAAAAGTGGGAAGTTCTTACCCGCCGGACATGTACTTCCGAACAATGCTGCAATTCAAGTGATTTTGTTTCAATCATTTAGATCTTGCCAGCCCAACGGCAAAGCGCGTGCTCGACTCTATGACGCTAGGAACTGAGTTGGGTCAGTCAATCCCCCTGAGCGAGACCCACCGTGAGCCCATTGGATAAGAAAGTTTCATTGAAGGAATGGCTGCCCGCCGACGGCGGAACCCGCGCCGGCGGAGAGACGTTGCCGCACGGTTTCCTGCGGCCGTTGCGAGCCCACAATCCCCGCAGCACCTTCGCCCGCATCGAGACGGAGTTGCGCAACGGCCGGGTCGTCAGCACCTTCGCCAACATGACCTTGCTCGTGCTTGGCCCCCGCCACGACTCGCCCTATGTTCATCGCTTCGACGAAGACATGAGGCACTACAACCGTCGCATACCCTGAGTCCCTGCTCCCTACTTGCTGCTTCCTGCCTTGTACAGCCCCATCTTCCTGATGTACTCCGCCACTAGCGGCTCGACGAACCGTGCCAGCGATTTGCTGCCGGCCGCGGCGCGACGCACTTCCGTGGCCGAAACCGGGGACTTCACGTCGTCGAGGATGTGGATCATAGTTGCCCCCAACACCAGCGTTCCCTTGGCGGGAGACTTGTGAAAAGCCTTGACCACCGCCGCCGCCGGCCGCATGGACTTGGGCAGCGCGTCAGCCACGTCCGCCATGGAGAACCCCGGCCGGCTCACCACGATGAAATCGATCTCGCGCAGCAACTCTTCCGCTCGGTGCCAGCTTGCCACTTGCTGAAACGCGTCGATTCCGATGATGAAGAACAGATGGTCGCTCTTGCGCGCAGCCTGCTTGAATCGGCGCACGGTGTCGATGGTAAAACTGAGGTGGTCTTGTTCCGACGGCGCCTCTGCCAGCGACGGCAAGAACCTCTTTTCGCCGACCGTCGCCAGCGCTAGCATGGCGTAGCGGTCGTGGAAAGGCGCAATGCGCTCCTCACGGCGGTGGGGTGGCATGCTGGCCGGGATGAAATAGACTTTGCCCAGATGGAAGCGCTCCACGGCAGCTCGCGCCACCGCGAGGTGGCCTTTATGGACCGGATCGAACGTCCCGCCGAGAAAGCCGATGTTCATGCGGTGAGATTATCGCAGATGCACCCTAAGCATCGGCTAGACTGTCTTTCTTTCCCATGACCATCGCTACCTTCATCGGTTTCGTCGCCGGGACGCTCACGACGGTTTCCTTCGTGCCGCAGGTGCTCCAGACCTTCCGCAGCAAGCGTTGTGACGATCTTTCCTGGGGCATGCTCCTGGCCTTCACCAGCGGGGTGTGCTTGTGGTTTGTGTACGGAGTCTTTCTGCGGTCGGCGCCCATCATGCTGGCCAACCTCGTCACCCTGCTGTTGCTCGTCTGGCTGGTGGTGATGAAGACCCGCTACCGCCGAGGCAGGATCCCATAACGCCCCCAAAACCGTATAGTGGGCCGCTTTCCCGGCTGAACGTGCCGCTGCGCTCCTGGGATTACTTGTGGAATAACGATTTTTTTACTAGCTATCGGCTGCCCGACGAATACAGATGAATGTCGCCCTTGGGGCCAGTCGCGAGCCGGCACGGAGCTGATTATTCAATCGGCGTGAGTGGCCGGCCTTATACTCCTGACGAAAACGATGTGCCGTCGCCGCAAGGGGAGGACGGATGGTGCGGGTAACGCGATGTGTGCTTCGGTTCGTTCTAGTGTGCACTGCTCTCACGGCCTTTGCGACTTTGCAGAGTCCGGCGCCGACGCAGCCGGCCGCCGGTCACCACGAGAGGCCGCGACCCTTCGACATCAAAGCAGCCGTTGATGCCTATCTGGCGAAGATGCCGCCCGCGCAACGGGCTCGTTCCAACGCTTATTTCGAAGGCGGCTATTGGCTGCTGTTGGGGGATTTTCTCGCGACTGTCGGCGTCATGTGGCTGCTGCTCAGGTTGCGCTGGTCGATGCGCATGCGGGAACTGGCCGAGCGCATCACGCGCTTCCGCTCCCTGCAGACGGCGCTTTACTGGGTTCAGTTCATCATCGTCGCGTCTGTGCTTACCTTTCCGCTCACGGTGTATGAAGGCTACTTCCGCGAGCACAAGTATGGCCTCTTGAATCAAACCTTCGGACCGTGGATGCGCGACCAGATTGTCATGCTTGCCGTCAGCGTGGTATTGGGCACGATTCTGATGGTGCCGCTCTTCGGGCTGGTGCGGCGCCTGGGAAAACGCTGGTGGACGTGGGGCGCCGTGGTGACCATCCTCTTTCTGGCGTTCGTCATCCTGATTGCTCCCGTGTACATCTTCCCTTTGTTCAACAAGTACACGAAATTACAAGATGCGCGGGTCAAGGACCCAATCCTCAGCATGGCGCGCGCCAACGGGATTCCTGCCACCGAGGTCTATGAGTACGACGCCTCCCGGCAGTCGAACCGGATTAGCGCCAACGTGAGCGGCTTCGCCGGGACACAGCGAATCTCTCTGAATGACAATCTCCTGAAGCGCTGCACCCTGCCCGAGATTCAAACCACCATGGGACACGAGATGGGCCATTACGTTCTCAACCACGCGTACAAGGCGTTGGTCATGTTTGGGGTGGTGATAGTCATTGGCTTCGCCTTCCTGAACTGGGGCGTCAACTTTGGCGTGGCGCGCTGGGCAGGGGTCTGGGGCATCCGGGGGATGACCGATGTGGCTGTGCTGCCGCTGGCGATTATCTGCTTGTCGATTTATTTCTTTCTGCTGACGCCCGTGACCAACACGATCTCGCGCACCATGGAGTATGAAGCGGACATGTACGGCCTGAACGCTGCCCGTCAACCCGATGGCGAGGCCAACGTGGATCTGATGCTGGGAGAATATCGCAAACTTGATCCCGGGCCGGTTGAGGAGTTCATCTTCTTTGATCACCCGAGCGGCCGCACCCGGATCACCGCCGCCATGCGCTGGAAGGCCGAGCACCTGCAAACGGAATCCCAAGAAGAGCTGGCCAGACCCCTCTTTTGATTCCCCGTAGACCGTTGGCCGGATTAGTTGTCGGTAACAGGCTCTTACCTAACCGATGGATCGTGATTGGCCTTTGCGAAACTGAGCACTGCACTCAGGCGACCAGTTTGACCCTTCCGCGCTGCAGCCGCTACAATAGCGAGGTTTGCCTGTAGCACCAATCCCTACAGACATTCAGGTTTTTGCAACTGACGGAGGAGAAGCATGTACGCGGTGATCCGCACCGGTGGAAAGCAGTATCGCGTCGCGCCCGGAGACGTGATCCGGGTGGAGAAAGCGCCGGTCGAGGAGGGCCGTGTCCAGTTCTCGGACGTGCTGGCGGTCAGCGCCTCGGAGGGCCAGATCGGACGGCCCAGCGAAGGGCGCGTGGTCGGACAGGTGGTCGAGCAGGGCCGCGCCGACAAGATCCTCGTCTTCCACTACAAGCGCAAGAAGCAGTACAAGAAGCTGCGCGGACACCGGCAGCCGTTCACCGCGGTGCGCATCACCGAGATCGCTTTTGACGGCCAGAGCTTCACCGCTCCCGAACTTCCGGCGCGGGAGAAGAAAGCTAAGCCGGCGCGTCCGAAAGCGGCTGAACCTGAAGCGGCTGAAGCTGAAATCGAAGCCGCTCCGGCCAAGGCCGCAGCGCACAAGAAATCGGCGCCCAAGAAGACGGCAAAGAAATCCGCGCCCAAGAAGAAGCCGAAGAAGTAGGATCGGGATCGGGTTTGATCTGACAACTGGCAACTGACTACCGACAACTGGTTTTCTATGGCACACAAAAAAGGATTAGGCAGCTCACGTAACGGCCGCGATTCCAATTCGCAGCGGCTGGGAGTCAAGGCATTCGGCGGGCAACTCGTGCCCGGTGGCACCATCATCGTGCGGCAGCGCGGCACGCGCATCAAGCCCGGGCTCAACGTCGGCCGCGGCAAGGACGACACCCTCTTCGCCAAGGTCACCGGCGTGATCAAGTTCGTGGACAAAGGCAGCATGGGAAGGTTTGTCCTGATCGAGCCGGCGCCTGAGTCATAGCGGCAGTCAGCCTCGCTACTGGACGAAGCACAGCACCAGCAGGATCAGCCCGAACACTAGCGCTTGCCAATTCTCGCGGGTCATGGGGTCGCCTCTGCTGGAGATAGAGCAAGCCCCGCGCCAGGCTCTGTCGGTCCACAGAATCAGCAGTTTATGCTCCAGTAGATACCTGAGCCACATGACGGCTGTGTTCGCCATGACACAGCGCGTGACGGCGACACACGCTTACTGGTAACCGGCGACTGACTGCTGGCAACCGTTTTCCATGTTCATTGACGAAGCCAATATTCGCGTAAAAGCCGGCGACGGCGGCAACGGCTGCGTGGCCTTTCGCCGCGAGAAGTTCGTGCCGCGCGGAGGCCCCTCGGGCGGCGATGGCGGACGCGGCGGCGACGTCATCATGGAATCGAGCGAGCGGCATAACACGCTCGTCCACTTCCGCTTTAACCCCGAGCACAAGGCCGAGCGCGGACGCCACGGCGAAGGCTCCAACCGCAGCGGCCGCGAGGGCGCGGACGTCGTCCTGAAAGTTCCGGTGGGGACGATTCTCTACGATGCCGACTCCGGCGAGCGTGTGCACGACTTTGCGCGGCCCGATGAGCGCGTGGTGATCGCGCGCGGCGGTCGCGGCGGACGCGGCAATGCGCGCTTCGCGACTTCCACCCACCAGGCGCCCCGCGAGTGCGAGCCTGGCCGCCCCGGCGAAGAGCGCTCGTACCGGCTCGAGCTCAAGCTGCTCGCGGATGTTGGGCTGGTGGGCTATCCGAACGTTGGCAAGTCCACGCTGATCTCGCGCATCTCCGCCGCGCGTCCCAAGATCGCCGACTATCCGTTCACTACGCTCGAGCCCAACCTGGGCGTGGTGGCCGTTGGTGAAGAACCGGAGCAGATCAGCTTCGTGGTCGCTGACATTCCAGGACTTATCGAAGGCGCGCACGCAGGCACCGGCCTGGGCACGCAGTTTCTGCGGCACATCGAGCGCACGCGCCTGCTGGTGCACCTGGTGGATGTTTCGGACGCGAGCGGCCGTCCTAACCCGGTGAAGGACTTCGAAGTGATCATGAACGAGCTGGCCAGCTTCGGCGCCGGACTTGAGAAAAAGCCGATGCTGGTGGCGGCTTCAAAGATCGACGTGGCGAACAAAGAAAAGCTGGCAAAGCTGCGCCAGTTCTGCCGCCGCAAGAAGCTGGCGCTCTATCCGATCTCCGGGGTTACCGGTGAGGGCATCGACAAGCTCAAGTACGCCCTTGCCGAGACGGTGAGCGCGATTCGCACGAAGGAATTAAGCACAGAAAAGGTAGAAGAAAAATTGGCAAATTAGAAAACGCCACGGATTTTAACTCTGATATTTTCTATCCAAGTTCATCCGTGAAATCCGTGGCGAGTTTCTTTCCGTCACTCTTTCGGCATCGTCATGTCGATGAAGCCGGTGAAATCGTTCTTCATCTTGGTCAACCCCTCCTCGGTCAGGTACACCATATGCCCGGAGTTGTAAGTCGCAAACGAGATGTTCTTTCGGTACTCGGGACTAAGATCAAGGTGGTTCATGGTGTAGTTAGCGGCGTAGTAGGGAGTTGCCAGGTCGTAATAGCCTTCCATGACTAAAATTCTCAAGTACGGATTCTTGACCATGGCGGCGCGCAATGCCGTCGCCGTGTCCGGGAATCCCTCGATGGCGGAACCCCACTCCCATTTCCGCCAGAAGTAGTCTGGTTCGCTAGCGCTCACCTGCCCCGCGGAAACGTAGTACGGCAGATCGGTCTTGTAGCCGAGTTCTCGCCGCACATAATCGTTGAAAACGGAGGTGAACGGCGGGCTGGTAACGGCGCTGGTGGGATCGTAGAAAGGCGTGTCCAGGAAGCCATTGGGATCGGGGCCGGTGTAGCGGCCGTCCAGCCGTCCCACGCGCAGCTTCTGGTCGGCGAGCAGGTTGTGAGTGAATTCCCTTACGTCCACGCGAAGGTTGGCCTGGTCAATCAGCTCCGGTTTCAGCCCGGTGTAGCGCGCCAGCCCATCAATGATGGACTGCCGCTCCTGCGGGGTCAGAGCATCGCCCCTGGCCAGCGCGGCTGCGTACTCGGTTGACGCCCAGTGTTCCGCCTCCTGTCGCGTTTTCTGCATGTCCTCCATCAGTTCAGGCGCCAGCCGCTTGTGATATGCGGCGACCATGGCGTAGCTGGGCAGGGTGAGCACGCAGGCCAGGTCGTTTTTCTTGGTGATCTCCAGCGTCTCGAAATCAATCACCGTCGAGAGCAAGACGATGCCGTTGAACGCGATGCCACGATTGCTGAGGAACCCGGCGATGCCGGCGGCGCGCGTGGTGCCGTAGCTCTCGCCCAGAATGTACAGAGGCGAACTCCAGCGCTCGTTGCGGGTGATGTACATGCGAACGAATTCGCTGAAGGCCTCGGTGTCCCCTTTCACGCCCCAGAACTTCTTCCCTTTATCCATGTTGGCAGGACGGCTGTAGCCGGTGCCAATAGCATCCACGAGCACCAGGTCGGTCTTATCGAGCGGCGTGCCGGGATTGTCGATGAAGCGGTAGGGCGACGCCGGCATCATGCCGTTCTTCGCCAGTACGACCTTGCGCGGACCCAAGGCGCCCATGTGCAGCCAGATCGAGGCCGAGCCCGGACCGCCGTTGAAGGCGAAGGTGAGTGGACGCCGGCTGGGATCGGCGCCATCGAGGGTGTAGGCGACGAAAAACATTTCCGCCTCGATGCCGCCGGCAGGGTCTTTGATCGGCAAGCGGCCGGCCGTAGCCGTATAACGCAGCGTCTTGCCGTCCAGCTGGATCTGATGATGAGTAACCACGGGCGGGACTTCTCTCATGTCCCACTTCAGCGCCCGCATCGCCGCCTGCTCTCGGGCCTCCGGGCTGGCCGGCGTCTCCGGCCGCTGCGGTTCTTCTCGCTGCGCTTC
>Ga0335077_10010740_pt1 | contig 11434 bp, 12 predicted proteins | sample Lox_Sample_31_FD_207151 | JGI IMG/M metagenome (GOLD analysis project Ga0335077, IMG submission 207151) | Soil microbial communities from Loxahatchee National Wildlife Refuge, Florida, United States - Lox_Sample_3.1 | ecosystem: Environmental > Terrestrial > Soil > Wetlands | place: USA...
GTCGATCATGGCGCCGGTGCGCAGGTTGCGCATCTTGGCCTGCACGAAGGCGCGCAGGTTGCCCGGCGTGCGGTGTTCGGCCTTGTAGATGGTGAAAAGGTCGTTGTTGTGCCGGATGATCATTCCCGGCCGGAGATCATTCGCGTTCATATATTATTCCTTCACTCAACTGAGGGTGGGGCTTAAAACAGGATGGAGACCTGGGAGTCCTTTCCCGCAAGAGCCCGAAAGTATGATTCTACCGGCTTCCCGCCCCCGCGTCAACGCAAGCCGCATTTTCGGCAAATCGTTGTAACTTTGTCATCAGAGGGGTAGACTATAGGCTCCTGCAAAGGTGATTCCTTCCCTGGAATCCTTGGGGGACGGCGCCGGATGGCCGGGCCCCCACGGCAAGACAGCGTATTGGGGTTGACCTGTTCGAGGCAAGAACCATGGAAGATCAGAAACCTCCCTTTACCGCGACGATAGTTGCCGACCCGGCGGAAGCCGTGGCGCCCGCCGGCCCCCTGTCGCTGCCGTACGAGGAGGGCTGCAAGAAGATTCGGGAGTTAGCACTGAGGCAGCTCAACCGTTTCATGTCCTACGAAGCCAAAGTTCTGAAGGGCGACGATGCCGACGCCATCCACGACATGCGGGTGGCCAGCCGCCGCTTGCAGCAGGTGCTCGACCTGCTCTATCCCAAGCCGCGCCACCCGGAACTGCGCCGCCTGCGCCGCCAGATTCGCCGCTGCCGCCAGGCACTGGGCGAGGTGCGTAACTGCGATGTGCTGCTGGAGCACGTGGAACTGGCGCTGGGAAGGAAACGCTCCGCGCGGCGTGAAGCCTGGACCGCCGTACAGCATTTCCTGCGGGTGAGCAGGTCGGAGTGTTTCCTCCGCGCCCTGCGCAAGCTCGGCAAGATCAATCTGGCGGTCTTTTACGTGAACCTGAAAGACTTTTTCCATCATGACAAGGTGCTGGACCAAGCCAGCGGGCATCATGCCCACGGGCAGTCCCCCGCCACCTTCGCCCAGGACCTGAACAAGGCCTTGGAGGCGGCGTGGAGCGGTTTCGAGCATCACATCGCGGACTCGCATCGTGATTCCCGGCCCGAGGTCATCCATGGGGCGCGCATCGCCACCAAGCGGCTGCGCTATCTACTGGAGGTCTTTCACGAACTCGGCGTTGAGGGCAGCGCCGAGGCCCTGGGATGGCTCCGCCAGCTCCAGAACCAGTTGGGCGACTGGCACGACCTGGAAGTTCTGGAACAAAAGATGGTCGAAATGGTGGCGCGGCCGGAATACCTGCGCGACCACCTCCCCATGGCGATGGAGGTGGAGAAACTCATTCTGAGGAACCGAAAGTCCAAGGGAACACTCGAGGACCAATACCGGCAAATGTCCCGCGAGTCGGGGGATTTACGCAAGTTGAAAGAGTGGGTTTCCTACCTGTTGGCATCGCCTTCCGCTCCGCTCGCCAGGGCTTGAGGAGCCGCGGGTTCGTCCGAGGCCGCAGCCACCTTGACCAGGGGCATTTCCAACACTTTCTTCGCGCCCGCCTCCGCGGAATCGAGCGGAGTCGCGGCAACGGAAAACAGGGGTTCGCGCGGCTCGCCGCTCAGGACGCGCGCCACTCCGGCTCGCAGGTGCTCAAACACGGTGCGCGCGTCGGCTGAGGCGTCGATAATATCGAAATTGTATTCCTTTGCCAGGTTGTCGAATTCCTCCAGCAACCCGGTCTGGTACTTGCGGAAGCTGTCGTACATATCCTCGCTGGGATGGATATCCATCCCCGATTCCCAATAGTCGAATCCGCGGGAAAAGACCACGCGGGGAACAAGATCATCCACCCCGATTCGCAGATAAAAGATGGCGTCGGGCTTCAGGGCAAAACCGTAGGCATTGCGAATCCAGCGGGGGTCGGCGCCCCGCACGACCGCTCGCGCCATAAGCGAGTAAATGTAACGGTCGGTGAGGACCACAAAACCCGCCCGCAGCGCGGGAACGATTTCATGCTCCAGGCGGTCGGCGAAGTCGGTGGCATAGAACAGGCTTAGAGTGATTCGCCCCAGCGTGTGGCCCTCTTTGGCCTGCTGGATGCCCTTGCCGGCCAGTTCGGAGCGCTTGATGGCGGTGTCGAGGACCGCCCGTCCCTGCTGTTCCAGCCAGGGGCGCAACAGCCGGATCTGGGTTGAGCGGCCGACGCCATCGGTGCCTTCAATTACTATCAGTTTGCCGGTCAAGTCTGCCAGGTTCATCCCGGGCAGAGGTGCGGCATAAGTCTCTCTCACGGCGCTACCCTCAGTCGCTTGGCTTGGGCCAGCTTGGCCTTCACAATCTGCCGCATGTAGGTCTGCTGACCCTCGATGGGAAGAGTGGCATCGACGGTCGTAAGGTCGAATTCCGGGACCATCTTTTCGTATTCATCCAGAATCCGGCCTTGAAAGATGCGGAAGCTTTCCTCCGGGTCCTCGCTCAAACCCAGGTCCATTCCCGCCTCGTAATATTTCACTCCCGTGCGTCCGTCCAAAATGCGCTTCATGGCAACGTCCAGGGGAACGCGGAAAAAGAAAGCGGCGGTGGGCCTCACCGCGAAACTATATAACTCGCGTACCCATTGCCGATCCATTCCGCGCACCACATCGCGCGCGAACGCCGTGTAGATGTAGCGGTCGCAGAGCACCACCGCACCGGCCTTGAGCAACGGAAGAATGTTGTGCTCCATGCGGTCGGCAAAGTCGGTGGCATGAATCAGGGAGAAGGTTGAGGGGGTAAGGCTTTGTTTCTTCTTGCCCCGCTTGGTGGTGTCGCGGACAAGGGGGGAAGAGTTCCATTCGCTGAAGACTACTCCATACCCCTCCGCCTGCAGCCACTGGTGCAGCAGGAGGAGTTGGGTAGACTTTCCTGAGCCATCGATTCCCTCCACCACAAAGAGCTTGCCGGGAAAACGATGCTCGCCGTACCGTTTCATGAACGTACCCCAGAGTAATAAACCATGGCTGGATTTGAAACATTAGTGTAACACAGGGCTCGCGAGGAGGGAAAGAAAGCCCGATTCGTTTCCGCGGTTTTCTTGACAACCCACCCCCGCACGTTATAATTAATGTTTTGCGTCGACGAGGCTGGGGTGCGCATAACCCTCGCAGAACTAGAACTTCACAGTATCACTGCTTCTGAGTCCTACGTGCCGGGGGCGTTGGACTTTCACGGGGCCGAATTCCGGCAGACGACGCCTCTCAAGCTGGACGCCCAGGCGGAACTCCTGGGTTCGGAAATCCGCATCCGCGGAAAGGTGGCAACCACCCTCGAAGCGGGTTGCGACCGCTGCCTGGGGCCGGTGGTAATCCCCATAAGCCGTGATTTTGACTTGGTTTACCGGCCGCTTGCGAGTATCGCCAAGGAAGAGGAGATCGAAGTCCCCGCCGACGAGATGGAGGTGGGCTTTTACTCCGGGGATGGAATCGAGTTGGCCGATGTGGCCCTCGAGCAGGTCATTCTCTCGGTACCCATGAAAGTGATCTGCGGCGTGGAATGCCGGGGCTTGTGCCCGGTTTGCGGCGCCAATCGCAATCTGACGCAGTGCAACTGCGCACCGCCAGAGCACAGTTCTCCTTTTGCTTCACTTAAGGAGGAGTAAGGACAGAAAAGAAACTATGCCGAATCCAAAACGACGACATTCTAAAGCGCGGAAAAACCGGCGCCGGTCCCACGACCATCTGGCGAGGCCTGCCAGCGCCGAATGCCCGCATTGCCACGAGTCGAAATTACCCCACCAAGTCTGCCCGCACTGTGGTTATTACAACGGGAAGGAAGTAATTCTGGTGAAGGAATCAGCCTGACGTTTCGGCCCCTGATTTGGGCAGAGGCAAGGCGTGGCCGCCCCCCCAAGATCAGGGCAAACAAGTGGCGAACTCCAATCGATCCAGCGCGATAACTCCATGCCGCGCCAACTCGATTCAACGGAATGAACAGATCGCTATGCGACGTATTGCTGTAGACGCCATGGGCACCGACTCAGCGCCCGAGGCGGAACTTGACGGGGCGATTGAAGCCGCGCGCGCGGGTTACGCGGAGGTTTTGCTGGTCGGACCGCAGGAACGCATTTCCGAGGAACTCCGCCGGCGCAAGGCCCAGGGTCTGCCCATCGAGACCATCCACGCCAGTGAGGCGGTCACCATGGGGGAGAAGGCTACCAAGGCCTTCCGGCAACGGCGTGATTCCTCCATGCGGGTGGCGGCCCGCCTGGTACATGATGGAAAGGCGGATGGGATGATCAGCGCCGGCAATACCGGGGCAGTCATGACCACCGCCAAGATCGTGCTGGGGGCATTGGAGGGAGTGGACCGCCCCGCCATCGCCCAGGTGTTCCCCACGTCCCAGGGGACCACCGCGGTGTTGCTCGACGTGGGGGCCAACGTTGATTGCAAGCCCCATCACCTGGTGGAGTTTGCAGTGATGGGCGAGACGTACTACCGCGTGATCTTCGGAGTGGACCGGCCGCGCATCGGTCTGCTCTCGATCGGACAAGAGGACCACAAGGGAAACGAGTTGACACGCGATGCGCTGGCCTTGCTCAAACAACTTCCCACAAATTTCATCGGGAATGTTGAAGGCCGCGACCTCTACAATGGAAGCGTGGAAGTGATTGTCTGCGACGGTTTTGTTGGCAATGTGGCTTTGAAGGTCAGCGAGGGTCTCATCGAGGCAGTTTACAGCCTTCTCAAAGAGGCGCTCTCGAGCACACTCTCCTCCAAGGTTGGTTATGTGCTGGCGCGCAAGGCCTTCCGGAATTTCAAGAAACGGGTGGATTATTCCGAATACGGCGGCGCGCCGCTGCTCGGCGTGAAGGGCGTGTGCATCATTTGTCACGGTGGTTCAAACCCCAACGCCATTAAGAACGCCATTCGTGTGGCGGCAGAGTTCTCCACCGGAAAAGTGAATGAGAAGATCGAACGCGAACTGGCGTTGGCTTCCTTGGGAAGGTAAGTCATTGCGCGATTGAAACATCGGCCCATTGGATCATTAAGAGACCTGTGCAGGAATCATCCTCTCGGGATTATTCAACAATCCCTGCGGCGCTTACAAGGGTCCTTCGATGCTCCAACCATGCCATGGCCAATTGATCCGATGACCTGATAACCGGACGTTGCATTTCTCAGGAGTTGATATGTTATTTGCAGGGGTGCTGGGCACGGGTTCAGCCTTGCCGGAAAAGGTAATCACCAACGCGGACCTGGAGAAGATGGTGGATACCTCCGACGAGTGGATCACCACGCGCACCGGCATCCGCGAGCGCCGTCAGGCCGGGCCCCATGAGACTACTTCGACGCTATCGGTGCGGGCTGCGCGGCGAGCTCTCGAAAAGACCGGAATCGGCGCCTCCGATCTTGACCTGATCATCTGTTCCACGATATCGCCGGATATGCCCCTGCCCTCCACGGCCTCGCTAATCCAGCGCGAACTGGGGGCGCGCGGTTGCTGCGCTTTTGACCTGGCCGCCGCCTGCTCTGGCTTTCTCTTCGGCATCACGGTGGCAGAGCAGTTCATCCGCACCGGCACATCGAGGCGGGTGCTGGTGATCGGGGCTGAACTGCTCTCTCGCTACATTGACTATACAGACCGCGCGACATGTGTCATCTTCGGCGATGGCGTGGCGGCCGCAGTGTTGGGGCCGGTCGAACCGCCCTCGGGAATCCTGGCCCACGAACTTCACACGGAAGGCCAATACGCCGATCACCTCTTCATCCCGGCGGGCGGAACAGCCCTGCCCGCTACCTGCCAAACGGTGGCGCAAGGTGCGCATTACATCAAGATGCGAGGAAACGAATTATTCAAGGTGGCAGTGCGCAATCTCGAAGATGTCTCGCGCCAGGTCATGAAAAAGGCCGGACTCACGACGGAAGACGTCGACCTCTTTATCCCCCACCAGGCGAACCAGCGCATCAACGATGCTGTACGCGAGAGGTTGGGAGTGAAACCCGAAAAGGTCTATTCAAATATCAGCCGCGTCGGCAACACCTCCTCGGCTTCCATTCCCATCTGCCTGGATGAATGCGTGCAGAACGGCCGATTAAAGAAGGGCAACCTGGTGCTGATGTCGGCATTTGGAGCCGGTGTCACGTGGGGGGCGGTTCTAATGAGGTGGTGATTGAGAAAGGATAAAGTATAAAGGTTAAAGGCTGGAGGATGACCTTCGACTCATAGCCATTATCTATTATCTCTCAGCATTTGAAGAGCTTACAGGGTCACGGTGTGAAGATAGCGTACATATTTCCAGGGCAAGGATCGCAGTACCCCGGCATGGGGCGGGATTTGGCGCAGAGCTTTGTCCAAGCCATGAAAGCCTTCGAGGCTTCGGATGCCGCGTTGGGGTTCCCTATATCGCGGCTTTGCTTTGAAGGGCCGGCAGAGGATCTGCAACTGACCGCGAACACCCAACCGGCCATTCTTACGGTTTCCGCGGCGGCCGCGGCCGTCCTGCGCGAGAAGGGGGTTCATCCTGATTTTGTTGCCGGGCACAGCCTGGGGGAGTATTCGGCGCTCGTGGCGGCCGGCTCCTTGAGTCTAACCGATGCCGTCCGGTTGGTACGCAAGCGCGGCCAATACATGCAGGAAGCAGTGCCGGTGGGCCAAGGGGCCATGGCAGCGATTCTAGGATTGGACGGCGCCGTGCTGGAAGAAGTCTGCCGCGAAGCCGCCCATGGGGAGGTAGTCTCCCCGGCGAATCTGAATTCACCGGGACAAGTCGTTATCGCCGGCAGCGCCGGCGCGGTGGCCAGGGCTGTGGATATAGCCAAAAGCCGGGGCGCCAAACGCGCTATCATGCTCAACGTCAGCGCACCCTTTCACTGCGGTCTGATGAAGCCCGCGCAGGACCGCCTGAGCGCCGACCTCGACGCCACTCACCTGGACGACTTGCAAGTCCCCCTGGTGAACAATGTGGGCGCGCAGATCGTGAGTTCCGCGCCCGTGGCTCGCGAGGGACTGAAGCAGCAGGTTACCTCTCCCGTACGCTGGGAGGAATCGATCCGGCGGTTGCGCGCCGAGGGGGTAGACCTGTTTGTGGAGGTCGGCCCCGGCAAAGTTCTTTGCGGCTTGGTGCGTCAGATCGACCGCGGGGCCGAGTGCCTCCACGTAGAAGACGCAGCGACACTGAGCCAGGCCGTGGTACGTTTGGCACCGAAGGCGGGAACATCGTAGTGGGCGGGTACCACAGGAGGGGAGTGCGAGCGCGCCCCCTGCCATCTACGCATCCAAAAACATATTTGATGATCCGGTCAGATAGGAGATAGTAAGACCATGCCAAGCTTGGAGGGACAAGTCGCGATTGTAACGGGCGGGGCGCAGGGAATTGGCCGCGCCACCGTGATGGCCTTGGCCGGAGCCGGCGCCAAGATTGCATTGACCAACATCCGGTGCGCCAAACTTGACCAGACCATCCAGGAACTGAAAGACATGGGTCGCGAGGCGCTTAAATTCTGTGTTGATGTGACCAGCGTTGAGGCGGTGCAGGAGATGGTCGATCAGACCATGGCGAATTGGGGCAGGATCGATATTCTGGTAAACAATGCGGGCATTACCAAGGACAATCTGGTGATGCGCATGAAGACGGCAGATTGGGAGGCCGTGCTGAAAACCAATCTGGATGGAACGTTCTACTGTACGCGCGCCGTTCTTCCCCATATGGTGCGGGCACGTTACGGGCGCATCATTAACATTGCTTCCGTGGTGGCGCAGGCCGGTAACGTAGGACAAGCCAACTACATCGCGTCCAAGGCCGGCATCATCGGCCTTACCAAGGCCGTGGCGGCGGAGGTGGCCCGGCGCAATATTACGGTAAACGCCATTGCCCCCGGATTTATCGCGACCCCCATGACGGAGGTCCTTCCGCAGGAAATCAAGGAGAAGATGCTCAGTGTGATCCCCATCGGACGCATGGGCACGGATGCGGAAGTGGCGCACGGGGTGTTTTTCCTGGCCCAACCGGAAACCAGCTATATCACCGGTCATGTTCTGAACATCAATGGCGGCATGTTCATGGCCTAGGTCAGGGACGATGGACGAAGGCCTTTATAAGGAGACTGGAAACGGGGCCAATTTCCAGTCTCGAAGCTCAATCGGTAATCGACAATCGTCAATCGTCAATGCTAGAATGAGCCGCCCGATGCAACCTTGAGGAGGAGGAACTGATGGCTTCGCCCGAAGAGAAGGTGAAACAGATTATTGTGGAGCAGTTGGGAGTGGACGAGGCGGAAGTGACGCCCACCGCGCACTTCGTCGACGATCTGGGCGCCGATTCGCTGGACATCGTGGAATTGGTGATGGCCTTTGAAGAGGCCTTCGAGATCGAAATTCCCGATGAGGACGCGGAGAAGATTACCACCGTTAAAGACGCCATTGAGTATATTCAAGCCCACACCAAGAAGAACTGACCAGCACAGGGCAGGTCTCCACAGGAGGAGTACAGCTTGAACCGGAGAGTCGTCGTGACCGGTGTGGGTTTGCTCACCGCCGTCGGCCTCGACACAGCGGAGTCGTGGCGGAATCTTCTGGCTGGCAAGAGTGGCGTGGCGCCCATCACCCATTTTGATACCACAGGCTTCAGCTCGACAATTGCGGCGGAAGTCAAGGGGTTCGACCCCTTTCAGTTCATTGAGAAGAAAGAGCTGAAGAAGATGGGGCTGTTCATCATCTTCGCCCTGGCAGCCGCACAGGAGGCAATGAAGCAGTCACAGCTCCAAATCACAGCCGACATCGCCGAGCGCGTGGGTGTCTTTATTGGTTCGGGCATCGGGGGATTTGATGTCATCGAGCGCGAGCACACCGCGCTCATGCAAGGCGGCCCGCGCCGCATATCGCCCTTCTTCATTCCGGCAGCCATCGTCAACCTGGCCTCCGGCCATGTCTCCATCCGGTATGGGGCCAAGGGACCCAACTCCGCCACCTGCACCGCTTGCTCCTCCAGCGCCCACGCTGTGGGTGATTCCTTCAAACTCATCCAGCGCTGTGCCGCCGACGTGATGATTTGCGGCGGCGCCGAAGCTGCCATTACCCCCATGGGGGTGGGCGGCTTTGCCTCCATGCGCGCGCTTTCCACCCGCAATAACGACCCGGAGAAGGCCAGCCGCCCGTTTGATAAGGATCGGGACGGTTTTGTGATCGGAGAAGGAGCGGGCATCCTGATTCTGGAAGGACTCGATTTCGCCGTCCAGCGCGGCGCGACGATCCTGGCGGAAGTTGTTGGCTACGGCATGTCGGGCGACGCTTTCCACATTACTGCCCCGGATGAGACTGGGGATGGAGCCGTGCGCGCCATGCGGGCCACTCTCGCCGACGCCGCGATTACTCCAGAACAAGTCAGCTACATCAACGCCCATGGCACTTCTACCCCGTACAACGATCGTATAGAGACCCTGGCCATCAAGAAGGTCTTCGGCGAACACGCCTATAGGATTCCGGTGAGTTCCACCAAGTCCATGACCGGCCACCTGCTAGGCGGGGCGGGCGGCGTTGAAGCGGGCATCACGGTTCTCTCCCTGCACGAACAGGTGGTTCCTCCCACCATCAATCTGGAAAACCCCGACCCCGATTGCGACCTTGACTACGTCCCCCACCGCGCCCGCAAGACGGAGCTGGAATACGCCCTCTCCAACTCATTCGGTTTCGGCGGCACCAATGCTGCCCTGCTGCTGAAGCGGTATGCGGGGTAAAGAGCAATGCAGATAACCCGCGTCCGACCGCTCGTCATGGGTACTCCCTGGCGCAATCTCATCTTTCTCATAGTCGATACCGACGAGGGGCTGAGCGGCGTCGGCGAAGTTCGCATGGTCAACAATACGGATGCGGTGCTGGGTTATCTGTCGGAAGCGGCGGCGCGTCATGTGATCGGCAGGGATCCGTTCGACCGCGAACTCATCGTGGACACCATGCGGCGGCATGATTACAGCCGAGCCGGCGAAGTCACCATGAGCGGCATCGCCCTGGTGGAAATGGCGTGCTGGGACATCGTGGGAAAAGCGCTGAACCAACCCGTCTATCGGCTGATGGGAGGCGCGGTCCGCCAGAAAATCAAGGCGTATGCCAACGGCTGGTACACGGTGGAGCGGACGCCGGAAGAGTTTGCGAAGGCCGCGCAGCGGGTGGTGGACCGGGGCTATCGGGCCGCCAAGCTGGATCCTTTCGGAGCGGGATTCTACGAGCTCGAACGCGAAGAACTCCTACGTTCCATCTCCCTGGTGGAAGCTGTCCGGGACGCCGTGGGACCGGATTTCGAAATTCTGATCGAGATGCACGGACGCTTCAACCCCATCACGGCCATCCAGATCGCCAGGGAACTTGAGCCGTTTCGGCCGGGTTGGCTGGAAGAGCCGGTGCCGCCGGAGAATCTACGCGCCCTCCAGAAGGTGGCCGAAGCCGTGCATCAGCCCATCGCCACCGGCGAACGCCTTCACACCCGGTTTGATTGCCGGGAATTGTTCGAACTCCAGGCGTGCGATATCGTCCAAATCGATTTGTCGCATTTCGGCGGGATTTCCGAGGCGCGCAAGCTGGCCGCGTGGGCGGAAGCCTATTACCTGCTCATGGCGCCCCACAACGTGTGCGGACCTGTGGCGACGGCCGCGAACCTGCACCTGGACGCGTGCACGCCGAATTTCAAAATCCAGGAGCACTTCAACGACTTCGCCGACGCCTGGGTGAAGGGTGCGGTGGACCACTATCCCGAAGTCGTCGATGGTTACTTCGAGCTTCCGGACCGGCCGGGCCTCGGGGTTAATTTGGTGGAAGAGTTCGTTGCTGAACATCCCCGCCAGCAGGTGTTTTTCAATCTGTTCGCAGAAGGCTGGCAGAAGCGCCAGGCGAAAGCACAAGGCTGAACCCGCAGATGCTCGACGGTGCCGTCGCGTTGGGCTTCGACGGCACTCGCGCGGCGCTGCTCCTCAAGGGCTTTCTGGGGAATTGAGATCGTGAACCAGGTCAGTCTCTGAAATCTCCGCGAGCAAAAATGGGGGACGCCACGGGGTTATTCACGCGCCGTGGCGACGCTCGAGGGGGGTTAGAACGCGGGTTATCCGGCGTAATCAGATTGAATCTTGAGCTTTTTGCCGGCGATGACATTGATCTTCTCTTGATAGATGATCTGCCCGTCGGCATTTCGCAGTTCGAAGGTGTGGGTGCCGGCACGTAGTTGGAACTTCTTCAGTTGGCCCGTGCGGCCCCCATATCCGCCATCCACGATGATTTGGTCGCCCTTGTCCTTGTCAGATCTTGTTCCAGTACCACAAGCTGTAGCCGGTGGCGCGGTCCAGGGGAAGTTTGGCGACTTTGAGGTGCAGCAGAATCTGGCCGCGATGGTGAGCTTCATGGGCAAGCGCGTAGGCAAGGAAACCCAGGGGGCCGAGCTTGGTCCCTTTGATGCTGCCGGTGCGCTCTGCTTCGGCAAATAATTCCCCCATCGC
>Ga0335077_10010742_pt1 | contig 11433 bp, 7 predicted proteins | sample Lox_Sample_31_FD_207151 | JGI IMG/M metagenome (GOLD analysis project Ga0335077, IMG submission 207151) | Soil microbial communities from Loxahatchee National Wildlife Refuge, Florida, United States - Lox_Sample_3.1 | ecosystem: Environmental > Terrestrial > Soil > Wetlands | place: USA: Florida...
GTCGAAGAACGGATTTGTGGTCGAATTTACTCGACCAACTTCAACTAAAGTAAGCGAGGACTACCGTGCCGAAATGGGTCTATTTTTTCGGAGCAGGAAAAGCGGAAGGTGATGGAACGCAGCGCGGGCTCTTGGGTGGCAAGGGCGCCGGTCTTGCAGAGATGAGCCGTATCGGGCTGCCCGTGCCTCCCGGGTTCACGATCACGACAGAGGTCTGCACCTACTATTACGGGAACAAGAAGTCGTATCCGAAAGTACTGGACGCGCAAGTCAAAGCCAGCGTCGCTCGCGTTGAGAAGATCATGGGCACGAAGTTTGGCGACAAGGCCGCCATGCCCTTGCTTGTCTCCGTACGTTCCGGCGCGCGGGATTCAATGCCGGGGATGATGGACACGATTCTCAACCTCGGGCTCAACGACCAGACCGTCCTCTCCGTTGCCAAAGCCACCAAGAACGACCGCTTCGCCTGGGACTGCTACCGCCGGTTTGTTCAGATGTACGGCGACGTCGTGATGAACGTGCAAAAGCGCGCGGGCGAGGATCACGAACCGTTCGAAGTCGTTATTCACAGGCTCAAGCACGAGCGCTATCACGAGGACGTCGACGACACGAAGTTGACGGTTGACGATCTTCGAGAATTGGTCTCGCGCTTCAAGAAACTGATCAAGGAACGGAGCGGCGGGGAATTCCCGCAGGATCCGTGGAAGCAGCTTTGGGGCGCTATCGGGGCCGTGTTCGGTTCCTGGATGAACGACCGCGCCGTGGTGTATCGCCGCAAGTACAACATTCCCTCGGAATGGGGTACGGCCGTAAACGTTCAGGCGATGGTCTACGGCAACACAGGGGAAAAGTCAGGATCCGGTGTGGCGTTCACGCGCGATCCGGCAACTGGCGAGAAAGTGTTCTACGGGGAATTTCTCATCAATGCGCAGGGCGAGGACGTTGTGGCTGGTGTGCGCACTCCCCAGCCTGTGGCACAGCTCCGGAACTACATGCCGCAGGCTTTTCACGAACTGGAACGAATCCGCAAGATCCTTGAGAAACACTTCAAGGACGTGCAGGACTTCGAGTTCACCATCCAAGATGGCAAGGTCTTCATGCTGCAGACGCGCAACGGCAAACGTACCGGGTTAGCCGCGGTCCGCTTCGCCATTGAGATGGAGAAAGAAAAGCTCATTGACTGGAAGACGGCCATCCGGCGCGTTCCGGCGGACCAACTCGATCAGGTGTTGGCTCCAGTGTTTGACCGCAAGGCGGTCCAGGCGGCAAAGTGCATCGCGAAGGGGCTACCAGCGGGTCCTGGCGCCGCTTCGGGCAAAATGTATTTGAACGCCGAGCGCGCCGACGCCGCTGCCAAAAAAGGGGAAAAGGTCTTACTGGTTCGCAACGAGACCTCGCCGGAGGATCTGCGAGGCATGATCGCCGCCGAAGGCATCCTTACCGCGAAAGGCGGCGTTAGTTCGCACGCGGCGCTGGTGGCTCGGCAGATGGGCAAAGTGTGCGTCTGCGGCGCAGCGGCTCTTCAAATTGACTACGGCGCCAAGACGATGAGCGTTGATGGCACGACGTTTAAGGAAGGCGACTTCCTGTCTATCAACGGCACCGCCGGAGAAGTGTATGCTGGACAAATTGCAACGGCCGCTTCGGAAATCGTCCAGGTGCTGATCGAAAAATCCCTGGCCCCCGGGGAAAGTCAAACCTATCAGAATTTCAAGAAGCTGATGGATTGGTGCGCCAAGGTGACGCGGCTTTCGGTGCGCACCAACGCCGACACGCCGGAACAGACCGCTCATGCCGTGGCGTTCGGCGCGAAGGGCATTGGCCTGTGCCGCACGGAACACATGTTCTTTGAAGGTAATCGCATCGACGCCATGCGGGAGATGATTTTGGCGGACACGGTGGAGCACCGGAAGGAAGCGCTCGCGAAAATCCTGCCGTACCAGCGCGAGGATTTTGTCGGCATCTTCAAGGAGTTGAAAGGGCTGCCGGCGACGATCCGGTTCCTGGATCCTCCGCTGCACGAGTTCCTGCCGCACGAGGCTGCCGCACAGAACGATCTGGCAAAGAAAATGGGTGTTTCGGTCGAAAAAATCCGGCAGCGAGTTGGAGAATTACATGAATTCAACCCGATGCTGGGATTCCGCGGCTGCCGCTTGGGCATCGTTCACTCGGAGATCTCTGAAATGCAAGCGCGTGCTGTGTTCGAGGCCGCGGCGGAAGTTCAGAAAGCAGGGATCAGGGTGAATCCCGAGATCATGATCCCGCTGGTGGGCTTTAAGAGAGAACTCGACCTGCAAGTCGAAGTTGTTCATCGCGTGGCGCAGGAAGTCATGAAGGAGAAGGGCGTAAAGCTGAACTACCTCGTGGGCACTATGATCGAAGTGCCTCGCGGCGCACTGACCGCCGATGAAATTGCGCAAACCGCAGAGTTCTTCAGCTTTGGAACCAACGACCTCACCCAGACATGCCTAGGGATGAGCCGCGACGATTCGGGATCATTCCTCGGCCCCTATCAAGAACTGGAGATCGTCAAAAGAAATCCATTTGCCACCATTGACCAATCCGGAGTGGGCCAACTCATGGAAGTTGCGGTGGCCAAGGGCAAACAAAGCCGGCCGGGAATCAAACTCGGCATTTGCGGCGAGCATGGAGGAGATCCGGACAGCGTCAAGTTCTGCCACCGTGCCGGTTTGTCCTACGTGAGTTGCTCACCGTACCGAGTGCCTGTGGCCCGCCTTGCGGCAGCTCAAGCAATGGTTGAGGAAGAGCAAGCCAAGAAAAAGAAGGGGAAGTAGCCAGATTCTCCTTCCCCATTCCTCTGATTAGAGGTCACGCGCACGCGGTGCGAGCTGCGAACGCATGGAAAAATGGGAGCGCGTCAACCTAAAGTAAAACTTGAAGTCTGCCCATAGGGGCATTTGTCGAAATTTGTCTTCCATGCGCGCCTGTCAGTCACAGGTAAAGTATTACTTGAACTCATAGGTGAGGTCCGCATTCTCACCGTTCAATCCATAGCTGCGTTTCGAAGAAGGACTGTTATTCCCATTCTGGCGTTAGCGAAGCCCCTCTCTGGCACTTTGGCCTCCGGCAGCAACGCAAATCTTTCATTTTGGATAGGATTTGGAGGTTTTTCGGCCGAAACTAAGGTTGAACTTTGGCGGCCAATCTGCTTGGCGCTCTGGCGATCTCGTCTGTCCTTCTGACGGGCTTGTGCGATTTCCTGAAGGGAACTCACCCTTATGTCAAGAAGAGAGGACCCTCCTCGAAGCTCTTCCACGCTTGGATTGAAGATTGTTTCGGCAATCGTGCTCACGCTCCTAATCAGCGTGGCGCTGAACTTCTGGGTGACACAAAAGCGCGTCAACCAACAGGCGGAGAAAACTTTCAGCGATAAATTGCGAACCATGACGGATGTAGCTTTGGGGTCGCGGATTGCGTCCGGCGAAGGCGGCCACGCCTGGGAAGTGGCCCAAAGGTACGCGAAGACCCAAGGTTACAGCTTTCGGACCCCGGCCCGTTCGCCCATGAACCCTGCGGACACCGTGAATGCTTTTGATGAGCGGGCGTTTGCCGCGCTGGGGGCACACCCGGAAACCGAGCAGTATGTGGAGAGAGGAAAGGCCGAAGGGCAGGATGTCATGTTCTTTGCTCGACCGGTTGTGGTGACCCAAGACTGCCAGAGCTGCCACCAGTGGGAACTCACCTCTGGTGCTGGCCGCGGCCGTGTGCCGGCATTGTTCTCCATCACCGCGCCCACCGATGAACTCACGAAAAACGAGAAGAGCAACGCTCAGTTGTTCCTGCAGATTAGCCTGGGAACATTGCTATTCACTTCGCTGGTAGTATTCCTCTTCCTGCGCCGCATTGTGATTCAACCGTTGAAGGCGTCGCTCGAACTCGCGGGCGGCATTGCCGGAAATAACTTAGCGGTGGACGACATCCCGGTGAGATCAAGCGACGAAATGGGCCGGACCGCAGCCGCGCTGAATCACATGAAACAAAACCTCACTTCGGTGATGGAGGAGATTGTCAGCTCGGCTGAACGGCTGGCCACCGCCAGCAAGCAAATCTCAGTTACGGTGAGCAGCCAATCGGAGGGCGCGGGGAAGCAGAAGGAGCTTACGAAAGACGTCGCTTCGGCGATGCACGCGATGTCTTCGGCAATTCAACAGGTCTCGGAGAACTCCAGCAATGCCGCCGACGCTTCCAAGACGGCTGCGGAAACGGCGCGTGACGGCGGCAAAGTGATCGAGGAAACACTCGTTCAAATGCGGGCCATCGCCACCTCCGTTGAGCAGACTGCTTCGTCCGTGCAGCAGTTAGGGCGCAGTTCGCAGGAAATTACCAAGATTGTGAAGGTGATTGACGACATAGCCGGCCAAACCAGTCTTCTGGCGCTAAATGCCACGATCGAGGCGGCACGAGCCGGCAAGCATGGCCTGGGATTCGCGGTGGTGGCCGATGAAGTGCGCAAGCTAGCGGAGCGCACTACCGTCGCAACGAAAGAGATTGCTGCCATGGTAGGAACGATTCAAGTGGAAGTGCAGAAAACCGTCGAGGCCATGCAAACAGGCACGAAGCAGGTCGAGCAGGGGGTTGAGTTCACGTCGAAGGCCGGGCAATCCTTGCAGCAAATTATCAATATGTCCGAGCAAGTCGGGAGCATGGTGCAACAAATTGCCACCGCTGCGAATCAGCAGTCCCAGTCAACGATGCAAGTGAATGACAGCGTGGAAAACATCGCGACGTTCACGCAGCAAAGCGCGGATGGCGCGATGCAGTCGGCTCAGGCTGTCCAAGAACTGTCGACTCTGGCGCTGAACCTCCAATCGATTGTCAGTCAATTCAAACTGCCGCCGAACGGGCTCAGCAGGGCAGACTAAGCACCTGCGGGCTATCGGCCGCAGAAGTTGGCCTTTGGAAAAGGAGGAGGCGAGTTTGGCTATCTTTCGCGGTGTTCTTCCGCGATGGCGACTCTTTGGAAGGAACTTGAACCAATCACCTCCGCAGATTGCCTCGATCCATCCTCGAACGGCATGATCTGGGTGTCGAAGAACTTCACGGTCGGCTCAGGACTCACCAAATACCCTTCATCGCCGGGCTTGTAGACCGGAGCATGGACGTTGTCGCCGACGAATACACGGATAGCATCTTCCGATTCCCACAAAGTCAGGATGTAAACTTCTGCGGCGCCATTAGATTCGCGGGACAGGAGCAACCCGCCGAGGTTGCCCTTGGCATCAAGGCTGCCTCGCAGCCGAGTCGCTGATAAGTGCTCCAAAATCAAGGGAAGATTTTGCTTCGAAGCCACCCCATGCCACAGGCGGCCGATCGCTTTTGTGATTTTCGTTCCTTTCAAACCTCTCTCCAATCTTGGCGATGTTAACGTCGCTCATCAAACTCCCAGGGATCTGCCTTCCAATGCCGCGCTCACACAAAGATGCCCCCTGGGCGCAATTTGGGCCGAAAACCTTCACGCTCTTCTGCATTTTGATGGGGAAATGCGAGAGGTGCTTCAGGCTTTAACTAAATCGAAATAATAAAGGGTTTTTGCAGGATTTGTCAAGAGCGTTACGTGGGCATTTTGAAGAAAAAATAGAGTCCCAAGAAGAAGAAAATGATGTCTGGTGACCACCCTGCCAAGAATGGAGGCAGCTGCCCAACTCCCCCCATCGCCTCCATCAGCGCGGCAATCGCCCAGTAGGCCACGGCGATGGCTACGCCAAGCGCCACGCCGCCAATGGCGCCTCGTGTGCCCACCAGAAACGCAAACGGGAACGCCAACAGCATGCTCACCGGAGCCATGAGTGGGTACGCCAGTTTCTTGTGCCACTGCACTAGTAGCGCTGCCACATCAAAGCCAGCACGGTGAAGCCCTTCAATGTAGTGTCCCAACTCGCCCAGGCTCATTTGAAACGCTTGCCTTACTTCCCGGTGGAAATAACTGGGTGGTTCGGTCAGTTCTTGGGGTGCTGCTGCCGTGAAGCTCTCGAATTTAGCCACGGAGCCATCGGAAAAATCGCGGATCCAGCCGCCTTCCAGGACCCAGAGGTGCTCGGACTCGGACCAGCGCGCTCGCGTGGCGAAGATTCGCCGCCGCAAGTGAAAATCCACCGGATCAATCTCCAGAACGCTGAGTCCGCCAAACAGTTTCTGCGCCGAGTCGAACAGGTCATAGTTGTAGATTTTCGAGTTCTCGCCAAAAATCCAGCGTTGCGGGCGCGTATAGGTCTGAGGCGGACGGCCTTTGATTTGGTTGTGCAAGGCATCCTGACGCTGGTTGGCGTAGGGCAAGTAAGTATCGTCGAGAAGCACCATGGCCGCGGCCAGCGCCAGTCCCGCGAAAAGCACCGGCATGGCCAGCCGGTACAAGCTCGTTCCGCTGGCTTTGATGGCCACAATTTCATTGTTCTTGCTCATAATGCCGAGCGTCACAAGCACGGCCACGAGGGCTCCGAGCGGCGCCAGGTTGTACAGCAGGTATGGGGTCAGGTACCGGAAGTAGTCCACCACGATGAGGAACGGCACCCGGTGCTTCCCGATGTCGTCCAGCAGCTCGAAGAAAGTGAATGCTTCAAAAAGGAAGACGAACACCCCCATCAACAAGACGAAATAGAAGAGGAAGCGGCGCAGAATGTACAGGTCCATCAAGCGAGGGAAGCTGCCACTGGAGGGTATTGGGGCCTCTCCCGGTCCTCGCCCGCGCTCTCCGTTGGAGTTTTGTGCTGCCGCTGCCATGGCCCTCGCATGAGCCCGCTTTCGCCGCTGCCAGCGAATCCATGTCCGGACGTACCCAATCGAACGGAGCCAGCGAGTTTCACCACGAAATTGCTCCATCCGGGGAAGCAGAGTCAGGCCTAATGCCGCCAAAATGGCGTTGGCCAACCAGACGCCGGCGGCCGGAGAGATCACCGCCTGGCGCGCCAGTCCTGCGCCCATGATGAGCAGCAGATAATACGTAGCAATCAGCACGACCGCCAACAAGGAGCCTGCGGCACGGCCCCCGCGCCGCGGCTGCGCTCCCAGCGGGACCGCCACCAGCGCGAACACGATGCAAGCCACGGGAAACGCCAAGCGCGTATGCAATTCCACCCGCGCCTCGCGCCAGGTTGCTCCTTTTGCCGCGGCCAGTTCGCGCATCGATTGCTCGGGAATGCTTCGTTGCCGCTGTGCTCCCGAGCCCGCTATTCCGACCTCAATGGGCCAATCGCTCTGCCCAAACGCGGTTACGGAATAATGGGTGGCATCCTCTCGTGAGAATTCGTGAGTCGTTCCGCCCTGCAGGTGCAGCTCAAGCTTGCCAAGTTTCGGCTCGGCAATCACGACCGCGCTTTCCGAGAGCGTTACTCGCGAACCGCCTTCACCTCCTGTTTCTGCGACGAATACTCCATGCCACTGAGTACCGCTTGCCGATACGTCGTTTACGTACAGCACCATTTTGGGAAAGCGTTCGTCGAACACGCGTGGCTGGACTTGAAACGACACTTGCGAGCTGACGAGGTTTTCCTCGGTTGCGTGCAGCGCACGCAACGCCGTCGGCCCTACCCACATGGTCATGGCTGCCGTGACCAGCGCTCCCCCAATAGCGAGCACGCCGACCGGAATCAGAATTCTGCGCCGTCCGATTCCCAGCGCCGTCAACGCGATGATCTCGCTGTCGGCCGACATCCGACCCAGGCCCAGCAGCACGCCGATCAGCGTGGCCATCGGCACGGTGAAAACAAACACGCTCGGGAAAATGCACAGGAACAGCTTCAGGATCTGCGTGCCGGAGCCTGCGTGGCGCACAAACAACTCCATCAAGCGCACCAGCCGCGGCACAAAGAAAACAAAGGTGAAGACAACGAGGCCCAGAAAGGCGTGGCGGAAGACTTCGCGGACGATGTAGCGGTCCAGGATGCGCATGACCAAACGCTGAGTGTAACACGGCCCTTCGGCTGGCCCTGCAGACTGCCTATTCGGGTTTAGGAGCCTTGCCTTTCTGTTCGACTTCTACCGGCATGTGGCTGAGCTTCTCGTAGATTCGTTCACGCCGCTGCAACGGCCACCAGTCATACAAATAAATCTGCATCGGCCGCCACATCGCTACCCATCCTGCAATCGTTAATCCCTCTCGCGCCACCACCGCCCATGTGCTGCTAGTCCGGCTCAACAGGAGGTGGCTGAACGCCAGGCACGCCGACAAAAACACCAGCCCAATCACCAGGCTGCTTCGCCCCTGCTCCATCAGCCGCCGGAACTCCAGATCGGCAATCTCGGCGCGGTGCGCAAAGTAGTTGTGGACGGCCCTTTTGATCAGCTCTTTAGGGTCTTCGGCAGGCCACTGCTCCAGGTAGATGTGCAGTCGGACCGGATCGTCCGCAGGAAATTCCTGCGCCCAGCTCACGATGAACTCTTCCGCATCCGCGTCCAGGTCTTTTTCAATAAAGGGGGAAGGGTCCATCGAATTGAAAAGTTGGTGGACGTCGTGCAGTTTCAGGCGGATGTAATGCGGATGTCCTCGCTCCGTCCCTCCCATTTTCGGCCGAAAAAAGCGCATCAGAACACCTTCTTCTCTCCACTGTGCCAGCCCTGCGACGACCGTTTCATGTAGAGCGGACGGACATGGCCGTGCATTCTCTGAGTGCGGCGTTTACCTCCCGCGCATGGCTGGGGCAGGCGCCCACCTGCGCCGTCACGGGAGCATCTAGTCTACACGACGGGTCCTTGACCGAACGAAGATCAGAAGTTGCGAGGTCGCCTTGTTGCGATCCCTTTGCCAGTGTTTGCACTATATGGCCAGCATGCGTCACACGGTGGGGTGACCACTCTCACTGACAAACCCGTTCTCTAGCGTGAGCTTTCTGCCTGGGGATATGTCAGAGTCGCGTCCATCGAATCCTCCGGCCCTAAAACCGCGAACGAGTAAGGAACGGAGGCAATTTTGTCGGGCCGCCGGTCTCCCCTAGTCCCAAAGGAGGTACGGAGTATGCTTGGGATGAGTTTCATGTCCTTTCTCCTTCTCTTGGTCATCGGGGCAGTTGTTGCAGTTGCTTACCACAATGTCTTTCGCTATCGGTTTCTTGAGGGCAACGATGCCCTTGCCGGAAAGTTGATTATCGGTTGGCTCGGGGCCTGGCTGGGCTCCCCTGTGTTTGGTTTCTGGCTCTGGAGGTATGAAAACATTTACATCGTGCCCGCCATACTGGGTGCGATTGCCGCAATGCATTTGACCGCACTGTCAGGGAAAGCGCTGGCCAAGCTCGTGGCGATGCGGCCTGTCGCAATGGTGGAGAAGAAAGAAGAACCCCGCGTCGCCAAGCCGGCGGTGGCAGCCTAAACGGGGCTGATCCGCACTACGTAAGATGAGATATCTCTCGGAGGGACCAATGGAAATTGCATTGACTCCGGAAGAGCAAGAGCTTCTGGTCAACATTCTTGAGCAGCACCATCGGGAACTCCTGAATGAGATCTGGCACACGCATCACCGCGAATTCAAGCTGACTCTGCGCAGCGACGAAAAGATGCTCGAGTCTCTCTTGGCTCGTTTGCGGGAAGTGCCAGTCCACAAGGCCCAAGGGTGATTGTTGATTTGGCTGCCGGGAATCTGTTTTGGCTGCGCCCTACCCGGTGTTGCGCTTTCAAATCCCAGAAAACGCAGCGCTGCAGGAGTGTAAGTAGTTGTTCCCTCTTGAAAGAGGGCATCTAACGCCAATCAAGCGCAACGGTCGCCCGACTCGTTTACGCCTAGAACTTTCAGATCGTATCTGCTTGAGTTTCTGACGTTCTCAACTTCGAAAGCACCCCGCTCAACAAGGCACGTCAGCAGCAAAGCGCTCCTCTCCTCGCCGTATGTGCTTGTATACTTGGAAGCTTGTTTCGAGCGCAGGCGACCGAGAATCTACTTGGCTGTCGATTCAGGGAACGAGGCGAATGAGGCGCGTTCATCTGGTTGTTTTGTGGCACATGCACCAGCCGCAATACCGCGACCCGGAAACCGGGCGCTACGTGCTTCCCTGGACCCGTCTCCATGCCCTAAAGGATTACTACGGCATGGTGGAGGTGCTTCGCGAGTTTCCCAATTTCCATGCGACCTTCAACGTGGTCCCGGCATTGGGCATGCAGCTAGAGGAATACGCCGGCGGCAAATTCAACGAGCCCTGGTTTTCGCTGGCTTATAAAAATACCGACGAACTGACCCGCGAAGACAAAGCGGAGATCCTCTCCCGCGCCTTCCAGCTTAATCATGATCATTTGATGTCACGCTGGCCGCGCTTCGTCGAGCTTTACGAATGGTCGCGGCCTGCCGGCGGGGCACAGCCTCTCGTTACCTTTACTCCACGGGATTGGCGTGACCTTCAGGTTCTCTCGCAGTTGGCTTGGATGGAGGAATCCTGGTTCCAGAAAGACGACGTGACCAGCCGGCTGGCCACCAAAGGTAAGGACTTTACTGAAAAGGACAAGGCCGCACTACGGGAGAAACAGCAGGAACTCTTGCGCTTGGTTCTCCCTGCCTATCGCGACGCAGCCGCACGCGGCCAAATTGAAATCAGCACGACGCCCTTTTACCATCCCATTCTCCCGCTAATCTGCGATTCGGATATCGCGCGCGTGGCCAATCCTTCCACGCCTCTCCCGCGCCGCGCTTATCGCCGCCCCGAGGATGCTCGCGAACAGCTACAAATCGCCCGTCAGTATCATGAAAACACTTTCGGCGTAAAACCGGCCGGCCTTTGGCCTTCCGAGGGTTCCGTTTCCGACCAAGTGCTCACGATTGCCGCCCAGGAAGGCTTCCAGTGGTTTGGCACCGATGAAGGTGTGCTAGGTCGAACGCTCAACGTTGGTTTCTTCCGAGACGCGAACGGCATTCCGGCCAACGCGGACCGGCTCTACAAACCGTGGCGCCTAGAGGTGGGCGACAAATCGATCACCGGATTGTTCCGCGATCACCACCTTTCCGATCTCATCGGCTTTGTCTACAGCCGCATGGAAGCGAAATCAGCCGCGGCGGATCTGCATACGCGTTTGCGCCAGATTGGCGAAAAGGTCCCCGGCACGCACCCGCTCACCATCTGTCTTTTCCTCGACGGCGAAAACGCCTGGGAATACTACCCGGGCAACGGCCGTGAATTTCTCCGCGAGTTCTATCGGCGCATTCAGAGTGATTCCGATTTCCGCGCCTTCACTGCCAGCGAAACTATCGCGGCTGCCGGCGACATTCCTACGACTCAAGGAATCTTCCCCGCTTCCTGGATTAATGCGAATTTCGACGTCTGGATCGGCCATAACGAAGACGTTGCAGCTTGGGAACTCCTTTGGGACGCTCGCGAAGCTCTCGCGCGTGCAACCGAATCTCGCAAGAAGGCCAGACCCAACGCACCCACCGAGACGGCACTCAAGCAGGCGCATGAATCCTTGCTTGCCGCCGAAGGCAGCGACTGGTGCTGGTGGTTT
>Ga0335077_10010743_pt1 | contig 11433 bp, 6 predicted proteins | sample Lox_Sample_31_FD_207151 | JGI IMG/M metagenome (GOLD analysis project Ga0335077, IMG submission 207151) | Soil microbial communities from Loxahatchee National Wildlife Refuge, Florida, United States - Lox_Sample_3.1 | ecosystem: Environmental > Terrestrial > Soil > Wetlands | place: USA: Florida...
GAATTCGGGAAGTCCATACTCGGCAGCTTCGTCTTCCTCCAGACCATGTGAAAAGAATTGCTGGGCACGGCCCACGATTTCCGTGCGGCGCATGGCTTTTTGCCAGAACGGCACCTGGCTGAGGCGGTATGCGCCTTCGATCCAGTATCCGCTGCCATCGTCGGTGCGCGCGTACTCGGAGCGCAGGTTGAGGGGAATGGCCGGCGGTTGCCAGGCGAAGTGAAAACCGAAGCCTGTGGGGCGGTCTTCCTGAAGCTCTTTTCTCCAGGAGCCGCCGAATTCAATGCGCGGCCCGGGCAGAAAAAGTCCGGCGCGGAAACCTGCCACCCGGTCCGATTCGAATCTGTTGACCGTGCTCAGAGTGGAGAAATAGGTTGCGTAGTTGAGATTGACCCTGCTGTTGAGCGCAAAGCCGCCGCGCAGCATCACGCCGTCGCTGGATCCCGTGCCCAGAGGAAAAATCAGCGGAGTGTTCTGCAGATCGCGAATCCAGATGGGATAGAGGCGCTCGTTGTAGATGCCGAAGGGCGTCAGGAAACGTCCCGCTGTGATGGTGACATAGCGGTTGGCGATATAGTCAGCCTGCAGGTAGTCGATCTCTTTGTTGACTACTCCGCCGTAGGGGCCGATGCCGTCGTCTTTACGCTCGAATTCGCCCTCGAATTCAGCCCGGGATTCGATCAGCCATCTGTCGCCGATCGGAACGAGCAACACAGGATTGATCTGAGGATTGAGTTCGGCTGCGCCGCCGTTGACGAAGGTGAAATACCCGGCGTTGCCGGTGAGAATGGGAACCGGGCGCTCAGCATCGCCAGTTTGAGCGCAGGCCGTCGAGAGCGCGCCAATCCCCAGCACTGCGGCCGCAAGCCATTGTGCTATAAGGACTTGATACCGACTATGAGTACTGCGTATGAGAAACTTCAATACTGCCAACCCCGCTTTTCCGCAGCAGGTTTGGCGAGCATTCTCCCGCATTGGGCAAATCCCGAGAAGATAACCGACGTAATGACGGAGAAAGAAGCTGGATGGCTCCCGGGACCGGACTCACCAACACCGGGACCACGCGTCTATAGCCATGTCAACGGCGGAAATCATGAATCGCCAACCTTTCCCGGGACGAATCCTTGGCAGTGACCGGGTGAACGCCTATCCCAGGGCGGCCATCTGGCTCGGCACCTTTTTGGGAGCGATTTGTGCTCTGCTGTTTGCCGCCCAGGCGCGGGCCAGCGATAAGACCGGCCGGCTCACGGAAGAATTTCACCAAACCTATACTCTGGCCGCGGATGGGCGCGTGCAACTGGAGAACATCAACGGCTCCGTGCACATCACGGCCTGGGACCGGAATGAAGTCAAAGTGGACGCAGTGAAATCGGCCAACAGCCAGGAGCGGCTGGATGAAGCCAAGATCCAGGTGGATGCGCGGCAAGACCACATTTCCATCCGCACGGAATATCCGCAGCACGACCACACCTTCAACAACAATGGCTGGAACAATCCGGCGAGCGTGGAATACACGCTGATGGTGCCGCGGAACGCGCGACTGGATGAGATCAACCTGATCAACGGCGGACTGGACCTGACGGGCATCGGCGGTGAAGTACGGGCTTCCTGCATCAACGGCTCGCTGAACGCGCAGGGACTCGTCGGGCGGGCAAAGCTCTCGACCATTAATGGCCGCCTGGAAGCGCAGTTTGAGCGGCTGTCGGGCCCGCCGATTGAGCTTTCTTCCGTGAATGGGAGTGTGGCGCTGACGCTGCCTTCCGATGCTAAAGCTGAGCTTGAAGCTTCAACCGTACACGGCGGAATCAGCAATGAGTTCGGGCTGCGGGTGGACGACCATCGCTGGGTGGGGCATGACCTGCGCGGGGAACTTGGTGGCGGTGGAACCAGGATCAATCTCAACAACGTCAACGGAAAAATCGAGATCCGCCATGCAGCCGACGGGCGGGCAATGAGTCCGGCAAAGGATTTGAGCCAGCGCGACGACGATGAGATCTAGACACTGAGGCTTCGCGTGCTTCGCGCACCCTTTGCGGTTAGCCAACGAACTGCTCGAAGACCGCAAAGCACGCGCGGCCACAGGCGCGTATTCAGAACTTCCGGGAATGATCCTTGGCCCAGCGCTCTACCACCACCTTCTTTTCCGTGTAGAACTCCACCGAGTCGCGGCCCTGGCCGTGCATGATGCCGAAGAAGCTGTCTTTCCAGCCGCTGAACGGAAAATAGGCCATGGGGGCGGCCACCCCGATATTGATTCCGATATTGCCCGCGGGCGCTTCGTAGCGGAAGCGGCGTGCGGCTGAACCGCTCGAGGTGAACAGAGACGCCTGGTTTCCATAGGCGCTGCGCTCGAGGAAAGCCAGGGCCTCGTCCATATCTTTGGCGTGAACGAGACTCAGAACCGGACCGAAGATTTCGGTATCGGCGAGATCGCTGCCGGCGGGAACCCCATCGAGGATGGTCGGCTTTACGAAGTTCCCGGCTTCGTGGCGGGAAATCCTGGTGTTGCGTCCGTCGACTGTCACTTTAGCGCCTTGTTTCTCTCCCACTCCAATCAGCGATTCGATTCTTGCCTTGCTCTGCGGCGTGATCACCGGGCCCATCTGGACGCCTTCGTCAAGGCCGTTACCAACGCGAATGGAGGTCGCGGCATCCGTGATGGAATCGCGGAAGGTTTTTTGCGCTTCGCCGACGGTAACCGCGACTGAAACCGCAAGGCAGCGCTGGCCGGCGCAGCCGAAGGCACTGTCGCTGATGATCTGGGTGGTCATCGGCATGTCGGCATCCGGGAGAACGATGACGTGGTTCTTCGCGCCGCCCTGGCACTGCGCGCGCTTGCCGTTGGCGCCGGCACGGGCATAGACGTATTTTGCCACCGGCGTAGAGCCCACAAAGCTGATGGCGCGAACCTTGGGATGGTCGAGCAGCGCATCCACCGCGGGTTTTCCGCCGTTCACCAGATTCACCACGCCTTTGGGCAACCCTGTCTGCCCCAATAGCTCGTAGATATAGCGCAGGGTGAGCGGAACGCGCTCGGAGGGTTTGATCACGAAGGTGTTGCCGCAGGCGATGGCATAAGGCAGAAACCAAAAGGCGATCATGCCGGGAAAATTGAAAGGCACGATGGCGGCCACCACGCCCAGCGGCTGGCGGATCATCATCTCGTCGATGCCGCGGGCGACGTCTTCCAGATTGTAGCCCTGCATCATCGTCGGAATGCCGCAGGCCACTTCCACGTTTTCGATGGCGCGCCGCATTTCCGCCTTCGCTTCCGTGAAGGTCTTGCCGTTTTCCTGGGTGATGAGGCGGGAAATGTCGTCCAGGTGCATTTCGAGCAGCTGCTTCAGCTTGAAGAGCGGCTGGATGCGGTCCTCGGCCGGTGTGCGGCGCCACTCCGGAAAAGCAGCGGCGGCGGCTTCCACGGCAGCATTGACTTCTGCCGGCCCCGAAAGCGGGACTTGCGCAAGCACCTCGCCCGTAGCCGGGTTGGTGACCTCGAGCCAGTCCGTGGTGGAGGATTCACGCCACTGGCCGTTGATGTAGTTGGAAAGCCTCGTGATGGGCGGCGCTGCGACTGTCATGGATCGGGAACCTCAGATTCTGTAGAGCGGTAGCTCTGCTGTGTCTGCTGCGTACATCTTATCAAGTGCCCGGCGGGTATCGAACATGACGCGCACGGGGCAAAAGCCGTCCCCACACAGTCCACCGCTAAACCGGCTGGGCGAGTTCGCCTTTCTTCTCGCAGACGGATTGCAGCGCGGATTCCAGCACGCCCAGCGCTTCCTCCATCTCAGCATCGGTGATGACCAGCGGCACCAGCACGCGGATCACGTTGCCATAGGTGCCGGCCGTGATCGTGATCACCCCATGCTCATAGCAGTATTGCGTGATCTGTTTGGTTTCCTGCGGGGCCGGCTCGCGAGTTTCAGCGGACTTAACCAGCTCGATGGCCTGCATGGCGCCGAGGCCGCGAATGTCACCGATGAGCGGCCAGCGCCTCTGCCACTTGCGGGCGCGCGCCTGAAACTGTTCGCCCAGTTCATCAGCGCGGGTGAGCAGATTTTCGCGCTCGAAGATATCGAGTACGGCGAGCGCGGCCTCGCAGGAAAGTGGATTGCCAGCGAAGGTGCCGCCCAGCCCACCGGGGCCGGGAGCATCCATGATCTCGGCCCGGCCGGTGATGGCCGCGATCGGCAGGCCGCCGCCGAGCGATTTGGCGGTGACCATTATGTCAGGCTCGATGCCGTAGCGTTCGCTGGCGAAGAGCGCGCCGGTACGCCCGAAGCCGGATTGGATTTCGTCGGCGATAAACAGCACGCCATGCTTATGGCAGATGTCGATCAGAATTTTGAAGAAATCGGTTGGCGGCGCGACGAATCCACCTTCGCCCAGCACCGGCTCGGCAATCACTGCGGCGACCTGCTCGTTGGCTACTACTCTCTTAAAAGTGTCTTGCAATTGCCGGGCACAATAAAGCTCGCACGAGGGATAGCTCAGAGAGTAAGAACAACGGTAACAATAGGCGTACGGAATGCGATACACCTCGCCCGGAAAGGGCGCGAATCCTGCCTTATAAGGATGAGTCTTGCTGGTGAGGGCAAGCGTCATCATGGTGCGGCCGTGAAACGCATCTTCGAAAGCGATGATGGACGGCCGGCCGGTATGAGCACGGGCGATCTTTACGGCGTTTTCCACCGCTTCGGCGCCCGTATTGACCAGGAGGGTTTTCTTGGCAAATTTCCCGGGAGCCAGCGCATTCAGGCGCTCGGCCAGCCGGATGTAGCCTTCGTAGGGCGTCACCTGCACGCAGGTGTGGAGGAAACGGTCCGCCTGTTGACGGATTGCTTCTAGCACCGGCTCGCGACGATGACCGACGTTGAGACAGCCGATACCTCCGGCGAGGTCAATGTAACGATTGCCATCGACGTCTTCGATCTGTGCGCCTTCAGCTTTGGCTACGTAAATGGGAGTGGCGTGCGAAAGCCCGCGTGGGACGGCGTTTTGGCGGCGGCTGGCCAGGGCCCTGGATTTCGGCCCGGGAATTGCGGTCGGTAGCTTAATCACTGGCATAGCAGTAGCCCGTTATTTTGTGCTCCCACAATCGTGAGAGCTTGTGACTTTTTATCCCTTGTCATGACTTATCGCTGCACAAGAAAGCTGCAGCGCTCGAGAACGCCGCCACGAACACTCCATTTCTAGTACCAACCGATCGGCTGCTCGTTCAGGTTCACGTACACCTGCTTGGTTTCCAGATATTCTTCAATCCCCCAGGGACCGAGTTCTCGTCCGAAACCGGATTGCTTGTACCCGCCCCACGGTGCCTCGACATACGTCGGCTGCATGTGATTTACCCAGACGATGCCGGCGCGCAGCGACTTCACCACCCGGAAAGCCTTGAAGATGTCGCGGGTCCAGACGGCGGCCGCCAGGCCGTAGGGCGAATCGTTGGCGATCTTCAGCGCGTCTTTCTCCTCGTCAAATGGAATGAGCGCCGCAACCGGACCGAAGATTTCTTCGCGGGCAATGCGGGCGGAGTTGCTCACGTCGTAGAAAATCGTCGGCTCCACGTAGTAGCCCTTCGCGAACTTCTCCGCGCGGCCTCCGCCTGCAGCCAGCTTGGCCTCTTTCTTACCGGCATCCTGGTACGAGCGCACGCGCTCGTATTGCTCCTTGCTCACCAGCGGGCCCATCTTGGTGTTGCGTTCCAGGGGAGCGCCAAGAGTGATCTTCTTCGCCTTCTCCGTCATGGCGTCGACAAATTTCTTGTAGATCGGCTTCTGTACCAGAATCCGGCTTCCGGCGGAGCAAACTTCGCCTTGGTTGATGAACACGCCGAAGAGCGCACCGTCGATGGCGGCTTCGAAATCGGCATCGGCGAAGAAGATGTTGGGGGACTTGCCCCCGAGTTCCAGAGTGACGCGCTTTACCGTATCGGCGGCCTGCTTGACGATGATCTTGCCCACCGCGGCGCTGCCGGTGAAGGCGATCTTGTTGACGTCGGGATGCTGCACCAGCGGAGCGCCACAGGTTTCACCGAAGCCGGTGATGACGTTGACTACGCCGGGCGGAAGTCCGACGTCGGCCAGCCAATTGGCCATCTCCAACGCCGTAAGCGGCGTTTGCTCGGCGGGCTTGAGAATGCAGGTGCAGCCGGCGGCGAGAGCCGGAGCCAGCTTCCACGCAGCCATCAGTAGCGGATAGTTCCAGGGGATGATCTGCCCGGCGACGCCGATGGGCTCTTTCAGCGTCAGGCTTAGCGCGTTGTCAGGCACCGGATTCACATGGCCGAGAATTTTCGTGGCCAGGCCGCCGTAGTACTCGAAACAGGTGGCGGTATCGTTGATGTCGAATTCCGCTTCCACAATGGGCTTGCCGCAATTGCGGGCTTCGAGTTCGGCGAGCGCAGCGGCGTTCTGGCGGATTTTTTCGGCGAGACGAAAGAGGACCCTGCCGCGCTCCTGGGCCGTGGTGCTGCCCCACGGGCCGTCTTCAAAAGCAGCTTTAGCCGCGGCCACGGCGCGGTTTACGTCTTCGGCGTTGGCGTCGGGCACCTGGGCGATGACTTCCTCGGTGGAGGGGTCGTAGACCGGAAACGTCTTGCTCGATTTGCTCTCCACCCATTCGCCGTTGACGTACATCTGGTAGGTACGGACTTCCGTTGCTACGCTGGGCATAATTCCCTCCTCACTTAATCTGCCGCCGAGCTGTGCTCTTGTAGCTTCACAATGCGACCCAACTCATTCATTCCGCCGGAATTCGAGCCGGGACGGTCGAGTCGCCCGTCACTACACGGCCAGCCACCAAAGCTTTGCGCCGCCCATACACGAAGAAAAAGAACGCCGCCAGGCCGATGAAGGCGAAGGTTCCCCCGAACATCCAGATCTCGTACGACCACAGCGAGGCAATCTGCTGCGCCGGGAAAAATACCAGCGCGATGCCGAGAATCGTCGTCAGCAGGCCGCTCATTCCGGACAACAGCAACGTCATCTTGCCGTAGCGGCCCTTGCCGGAATTGTCGAACGCGAGTTTGACCAACGCGCCAAACATGTAGAGAAACGGCACCAGTTGCAGCACGACAGCGAGAGAGAGCATTTTCTGAAACGCTCCCTGCACGCTCTCACCCATGAAGTTCATGACGATCAGCAGCATTGATACAGCCGCATGAACTATCAGCGCGCCATAAGGCGTGGCGTATTGTGGGTGAAGTTTTCCCAGCCACGCAGGCAGATAGGAATCAAGGCCGGCGACGAACGGAATGCGCGCCGAGCCGCCCAGCCACGCCGAGCCAATGCCGGCGATGGAGAGGCTGAGCATCAGCGCGAAAGGCGCGACGATCCAACCCACACCGACTTTCTCCGACATGTGGCCGACGGCCTGCACGATTCCCTGCAGAACACTGATTTGATCCTTGCTGACGGCGACCAGCAGGGTAAGCGTTGCGCCGATGTACAGCAGTCCGGAGAGCACTCCACCCCAGGCCACCGCGCCGGGCAAAGTCCGCTGCGGGTCCTGGATTTCGTCACCCATGATGGAGGCCAGTTCCAGGCCGACGAGTCCGAAGCAGATCACGCCGAAGGAATTCAGTACGAATTTTGGGTTCGCTGGGACGCGGAAATCAGCCGCAGTGACCGTTGTGCCGAAGCGCAGCCACACCACAATTCCCAGGCCAATCAGCGTGGCTGCGGCGATGGCGGTGCCGATGCCGCCGAGATTGTTGATCCATTTTCCAACGCCTAAGCCGACGATGTTCAACACCACCAGAACTATCAGCAGAGTAAGCGACGCGATGAGCGCGAAGGTCTTGTTATCGGCAAGCGACTGGTGGCTGGGCCCAAGCACGAGCACGGAGACACCGACGAAATACAGCATCACCGTGGGCACGTACAGCATATTGTTCGTCCAGTAACACCAGCCGGAGAGAAAACCGTGGAAGTCGCCAAAGACTTCCTTCGCCCACAGATAAACGCCGCCTTCGCCGGGATAACGGTGAGCGAGTTCGATGACCGCGATGCCCTGCGGCCAGAAAAACAGCACTAAGGAAATGAGCCAGAGCCAGACCGTGACTCCGCCGTTGGCTGCAATGCTTGGGACGACGTTGAGGTTGAAGATTGCGACCACGAAGAGCAGCACCAGGTCCCAGCGTCCGAGGACGCGCTTGAGGTGGGGTTGCTCGTTGCCGGACAAGGTTGCTCCTAGGATATTTCGCGCCTTTACCGATTGTCATCCTGAGCGCAGCGAGAAACCCCGTGCCGGCATCAAGCGGCACCGGCGCTGCCGGGCATTCTCTCGATGCTCCGGACGCGCGGCGGAGAGAATACCTCGTAGCGCCGGTGCCGTCTCCACGCAAACATGAGGTCCTTCGCTCCGCTCAGGATGACAAACTACAACCGGGCGGGCGAGTTGCCCGCCCCCACATAGGATTACTTTGCTGCCACTGCTGACCGCTCCAGTTGGGCCGCGGCCAGGGCCGGCGCCACATCTTCGAAAGCGGCGAGGTGCTTGTCGATATCCGCCTCGGTGTGCTGCACCGAAATCGTCCATTGCTCGTCCCACCAGAACGGCTGTGCCATCACACCGCGGTTGACCATAGCAAACCAGTAGTGGCGCCACAGGTCTGTATCCACCGTGAGCCAGTCGCGGTAGTTGCGGATTTCTTTCGGATATAGCATCAGGGCGCCGTTGACGCCCGCACTGGCGATGTAGGCCTGCAAGCCCGACTTCGCAATCGTCTTGCGATAGCCCTCCGTCAGCTTGTTGCTGAGTTTTTCCACGTGAGCATAGTTCTCGCGGGTCAGTACGTGATGAAACGTGGCCAGGCCCGCTGCCATTGAAACGGGGTTGGTGTTGTAGGTCCCGCCGTGGAAAACCTTGTGCTGCGAGATTAAGTCCATCACTCCACGGGTTGTGCCGAAGGCGGCTAGCGGCAGGCCTCCGCCGATCGACTTCGCCAGGCAAATCATGTCGGGCTTTACGTTGAAGTATTCGGAAGCGCCGCCCCACCCTAGCTTCGCTCCGGTCTTCACCTCGTCGAAGATCAGCAGCGCGCCGTTCTTGGTAGCGATCTCACGCAGGCCTTCGAGGAAGCCGGGCCGCGGCATGCACAAGCCCACATTCATCATGATGGGCTCGAGGATGATCGCGGCGATCTCGCCCGGATTCTCCTTGAAGCGGCGCTCCACGCTGGCAAGGTCGTTGAAGGTAGCGATAGGAACATTGGCGATGCTCGCCTTCGGCACTCCAAGACCGCCCGGAACGGAAGTTGGTGCATTGATGTCGCCGAAATCGGGGGCGTGAGGTTTTACGCTGACCAGCGCGGCATCATGCAGGCCGTGGTAGCCGCCCTCGAACTTCAGGACCTTGTCGCGGCCGGTCGCGGCGCGGGCGAGTCGCACGGCATGCATCGTGGCTTCTGTTCCGGATGAACCGAAGCGCACCATCTCCACCGGGAAGCGCTTGCAGATTTCTTCGGCCAGTTCCCACTCCATGTCGTGCGGCATGCCGAACATCGTGCCGGTGGAAAGGCGCTTCTCCACCGCCTTCATCACTGCGGGATGGCAATGCCCAGCCATGAGAGCGCCGAAGCACAGGTTGTGGTCGATATAGTCATTGCCGTCGAGGTCGCGAAAATGCGAACCCTGCCCTTCCTTCACAAAAATCGGGTACGGGTCGTAAGCGCGGTAATTGCTGGCCACTCCCAGCGGGATGCGTTTCAGGTTTTTCTTGTGTGATTCAGCGGATTTCGGCGTGCGCCGCTCGAACGTGTCGAGCTCTTTTTGCAGTGCGGGGTACATCATGTCTCCAAGGAAGTCTCAGGCCGGTCTGCGGCCATTAGATTGCCGGGCGACAACAACACCCGGGTGTGAGGCGGTTAGGGTCTAATTATAAATTGTCATCCTGAGCGCAGCACCTTACACAAAACACTTTCCCCGTGCGACCATTCATCGCTTAGAAATAGAACTTCAGCGCCAACTGCACTTCCCGCGGGTCTTTGGCGCGCAGGATGCGGCCGAAATCCGAGCCGTCCGTAGTATTGCCGTCGGGATTATTGAACTGGGTGTGATTGAACAGGTTGAAGAATTCGGCGCGGAATTCAAATCGCCGTTCTTCCCCGTTGCCGATCGGAATCACCTTGTGCAGAGCGAAATCGAAGTTGTTAATCGGCGGTCCGCAGCAGATGGTGCGTTTGGCGTTACCGATGCGGCCGAACAGGCTGGGATCAACCGTCGTGTCTTCGGTGAACGCGGTTGGATCGAACCAGTAGCCGCCGTTGCTCTTCGGGTTCTGCCGGGTGAACGGGCCGATCTGGTCCGGCTCTCCGGGATACTCGAAGAACGCGCTGTACATCAGCTCGTTGTCCGCGGAAGAGGTAATGCGAATCGGGAAGCCCGTCTGGTAAGTGTAGATGCCGGAAAGATCCCATCCGTCCGCCACTTTGCCGGCGAACCCGGAGAACTTGGGCACCGGCAACTGCCACACGTAGCTGAGCACAAACCGGTGGCGCGCGTCGAACTGCGAGAGCGAGTACGTCCGGTGGAAGTCGTAGGGATTCAGCTCGCCTTCAAAGCTGGAGGCCTGGTCGAACGACTTGCTGAAGGTGTAGGCGATTTGCGCCTGCAGTCCGTGCGAGAAGCGCTTTTCCAGCGACGCCTGCAGCGAGTTGTAGTTGGAATTGGCGATGGTGTCCTCAGCGAAGATGCTGGAAAACACCGGCGTGCCATCGGCCGGGCAACCTACGCCCGTCGTGGGCTGGCAGGCAGGTGAAGAATAGGGGCGAAGGCCGACGAGCGTGATGTCGGGATTGCCGGGACCCGCGGTCGCCACCGAGCCGTACGGCAGATGCACCGACATTCCCGGCGGGATCGATCCGGCGGGCAGGAAAAACGGGCTGTCTGCGTAGAACTGGCCGCAGGTGTAGTCGGCATTCAGATCGTCGTTCTCGTTCGGATTCGCGCTCCCATCCGGCAAGGTGGGCGCGTAATAATTGGCGATGTTTTCCATGTCCACGCAGGTCTGCGCGTTGCCATAGTTGATGTCATGGCTCGCCAGCAGGCGATGGCCCTGCGACCCCACATATCCCACCTGCAGCACCAGGTCTTTGGTCAACTCGCGCTGCACGTTGAAGTTGTACTGGGTGGAGTATTGCGTGCGCAGATGCGGCTGGAACTGCCCGTAGAGAAGCAGAGGACGGAAGCGCTGCCAGTCAGGGTCCTGCCCTTTGGGAGGATCGATAATGCCGTTGAAGGGATTCGGCGGAGTGAGGCCACCCTGGGTGAAGTAGGGGGTGTTGAACTGAGGATAATTGATGATGTTGCTGCCCCCGAAGGGCGGCTCTGCGCTGAACTGCTCCAGCACCAGCTGTTCCATGGGGTTGTAGAACATTCCCCAGCCGGCGCGGAAGCTGGTTTTGCCGGAACTGCCCGGACTCCAGGCAAT
>Ga0335077_10010744_pt1 | contig 11433 bp, 12 predicted proteins | sample Lox_Sample_31_FD_207151 | JGI IMG/M metagenome (GOLD analysis project Ga0335077, IMG submission 207151) | Soil microbial communities from Loxahatchee National Wildlife Refuge, Florida, United States - Lox_Sample_3.1 | ecosystem: Environmental > Terrestrial > Soil > Wetlands | place: USA...
CCCTGTCGGTGTGGGCGTGGACGCGTCTTCCGGCCCGGGGGCGGCGGCAGGTGCTGCTCGCCCGCGGGCACCTCGAGCTGTTCCTCGATGCCGATGGCCTGCCCTCGGCCCACGTCGGTGAGGTCCGCCTGGCGGCCCGGCAGCCGCTCCAGCGGGAGACCTGGACCATGCTCGGCGTGTCCTTCGCGGACGGCGCGGCTGGGCTCCATGTCGCGGGCGGGCTGGCCGCGGCGGCGCCGGCCGGGCTGGGCGCGTCGGCCGGCCCGGTGACGCTGGCCGCGTCCGCGGGCCCAGCTGGCTTCGGGTGCATGACGCCGCGGTGGCGGTCACCGCCACGCGAAGCGGCGCCGCCTGACCCAGCGCGACGGGCCGGCCCGCCGCGGGCGGGGGCGCCGGCAGATCTACGGCTGCCGCCAGTGACGCCACTGGCCGTGCGGGTCGTACTGCCCCCGGTGCACGGCAACCTTGGAGAACCGGGCCTCGCCGACGAGCCGGATCACCGGGCCGTCAGCGTCGCCGGGGTCCGGCCGGCCGTAGACGGCGCGCTTGGCGAACAGGGCGCCGCCCTCGTCGATTACGTGCGCCCCGGCCGGGACGGTCAGGATCAGCTTGCCGCAGAAGGCGTCGATCTCCAGCGTGATCTCGCGGCCCGGCAGCACGGCGTCGGCCAGGTTGACGACCAGCGCGCCGAAGTGCGCGGTCAGCCGGGTGCGCCGCCCGGCCACCCAGCGCCCGGAACGGATCACCTTGCTGAAGCGGGCGGCGACCTCGGCCCGGTCCACCGTCCCCACGCCGGTGCCCGTGGCGTCGTCGGCGGGCAGGTCGCGGGTGAGCGGGGCGAGCTCGCCCAGGGTGGTGGCGGAATAGGCGGCGTCGAGCCGCTCCGCGTGCTCGGTGGTGGTCAGGCGGCCGGTGGCCAGGCCGTTGGCGAGCACGGCGGCCGTGTGGTCCCGGTCGGCGTCCGAGGCGCGCAGTTCGGGCCGCGCCACGTCATGGGCCGGCTGGCTAACGGGCGAGAGCGAGCGGTGGTAGCGGGCGTCGGCCATGGCCCCATCGTAGCGGCCCGCGGGGCAAAACGCGATATGTCGTGTCGCTCAGGGTGATACGATCCGGGACCCCCTCCGGGATGACCCGCGCAGGCCGGCGCCCGGCCCGCACCAGCAGCTGTAGCTTCCGCGGAATCGTATTGCCAGGAAGCAGCTTCTCCACGACACTAAATCCCTGCGTGCGACAGGAGGTGGGTTCCGTGGTGCCCGGTTTGCGGCAGGTGTTCAGCGACCTGGTCCGCCTGGAGATCGAGGTCTGGAATGCCGTCGAGGCCAGGCTGATGCGGGACTTCGGCCTGCCCCTGACGCACTTCGAGCCGATGTCGGTGATGGAGCGCGTCCCGAACTGCCGGGTGTACGACATCGCCACCGAACTGGCCATAACCCCGGGCGGGGTGAGCAAGCTGGTCGACCGGATCGAGGCGAGCGGGTACTGCCGGCGGCGGCCGAATCCTGATGACCGGCGCTCCTCGCTGATCGAGCTGACCCCGGAGGGACGGCGCCTGGTCGCCGAGGCCGGGGCCGCCGTGGACGACGAGCTCCGGCGATCGCTGGGACGTGCCGTCCCCGAGCGGACCTTGCAGCAGTTTGGGACCACCCTCCGCCGCCTGCGGGCCCCCTACCGCCGCGCCGGCATGGAGAGCAGCGCCTAGGTGTGCACCGCCGTGACGCGGCCCGTTCGTGCCGGCATGGCCTGATCCGGGTTCTAGCTGCGGCGATAATGGCTGGATGCGGCCTGATGCAGCCCCGTGCCGGCGGGCGCCGGCTCCCCGCCTGGCTCCCCGGACCCTCGTTGCCATCGCCGGCCCGCCCGCCCTCCCGGACGATGGCTGACCCGTGGACATCGCCGACTTCAGCCTCGACCTCTTCTCCCTCGCCGGGCGCAACGCTCTCGTCACCGGTGGCAACACCGGCCTGGGCCGGGCCTTCTCCCTTGCACTGGCCAAGGCCGGCGCCGACGTGTTCGCCGTCGGCCTGGCCGAGGACGACGGGACCACCCGCCGGCTGATCGAGGGCGCCGGACGGCGGATGGAGTTCGTGCTGGCCGACATCACGCAGCCGGGCGTTCCGGCGGCCGTCGTCCACCGTTGCGTCGAGACGCTGGGCTCGGTCGACATCCTGGTCAACTCGGCCGGCATCGCCCTGCTGTCCGGCGTGGAGGAGTTCGGCCGTGACCACTGGGACCCCATGGTGTCGGTCAACCTCACTGCCGCCTTCGAACTCGCCCACGAGGCCAGCAGGTACATGATCGAGCAAGGATCCGGCAAGATCATCAATATTGCCTCGCTGTTCTCCTTCCTCGGCGGCAGACGCTCACCTGCCTATGCCGCGACCAAGGCTGGCATCGTGGGCTTCACCAAGGCCTACTGCGACGAGCTGGCGACCCACAACATCCAGGTCAACGCCATCGCGCCCGGATACTTCAAGACGGCGATCACCGAGGCGACCCGGGCCGATCCCGCCGCCGATCGCCGTATCGTCGAGCACATCCCCGCCGCCCGCTGGGGCGAGACCGCCGACCTGATGGGAGCCACCATCTTCCTGGCCAGCAGGGCCGCGGACTACGTCAACGGCCATGTCCTGGTCGTCGACGGCGGGTATCTCGTCCGCTGAGCCAGGTTCCCGGCACGTTCCCATCAACCGGCCCGACGCCCGCCGCTTCGCAAGGGAGAGCAGAACCGACCATGGCCCCATCCCGATCTCCGCTGAACCGCCAGTCGATCGTCGAGGCAATGACCGAGCTGCTGGGGCCCCACGCCGTCGAGACCGGCGACGGGCAGCTGAAGGCAGCCAGCGTCGATCGCTTCCGGAAGTACACCGCCGTCCACGGCATCTACGACGGGCCGATCCCGGCAGCGATCGTCTACCCCCAGTCGACGGCGGACGTGGCGGCCGTCCTGCGATTCGCCGAGGAGAACCTCGTCAACGTCGTTCCCCGGACCGGGCAGACCGCCACCGAGGGCGGCCTGGAGACCGTGGTCGAGGACAGCCTGGTGGTAGACGGGTCGCGGATGAACGCGATCCTGTCGATCGACCCGGCCGACATGATGGCCACCGCGCAGTGCGGCGTCGGCCTGCAGGAACTGGAGGACACCCTGCGGGCCCAGGGGCTGACCACGGGCCACTCGCCCCAGTCCAAGCCGCTCGCCCAGATGGGCGGCCTGGTCGCGACCCGGTCGATCGGCCAGTTCTCCACCCTGTACGGCGGCATCGAGGATCTGGTCGTCGGCCTGGAAAGCGTCTTCCCGGGCGGGAGGGTCGCCCGCGTCAAGAACGTGCCCCGCCGGGCCGCGGGCCCGGACATCCGCCACATCATCATCGGCAGCGAGGGCGCGCTGTGCTTCATCACCGAGGTGACGGTCAAGCTCTTCCGCTACCAGCCGGAGAACAACCGGTACTTCGGCTTCCTCGTCGACGACTTCGCGGCCGGCATCGCCGCTCTCCGCGAGCTGATCACTGCGGGCTACCGGCCCTCGGTGTGCCGGGTCTACTCGCCTGAGGACGCCCGGCAGCACTTCGCCGGCTTCTACCAGGGGAAAAACGTCGTAGTGCTGGTCGCCGAGGGCCCGAAGGGCATCGCCGACGCCACGGCGGAGGCGATCGAGGAACTCTTCTCCGGCCGCCCCTGCGAGCGCGTCGACCCCGGCCTGATCCAGCAATGGTTCGGGAACCTCAACTGGGGCCAGGACAAGATCGACGCCGAGAAGGCCACCATGCTTGAGAAAGCCCATCTCGGATACACCACCGAGGTGTCGATCGACTGGTCACGGGTCAGCGACCTGTTCGACGCCGTCATGGCCCGGATCCGCGGTGAATTCCCGCGGGCAGGCGACCTGACCATGCTCGGCGCGCACTCCTCGCACAGTTACCAGACCGGGACGAACCTCTACTTCGTCTACGACTACACGATCAACTGCAGCCCCCGCGAAGAGATCGAGGTGTACCACAAGCCGCTGAACGCCATCATCGTCGAGGAAGCCCTGCGGCTGGATGGGTCGATGGTGCACCACCACGGGATCGGCAAGTACCGCACGCCCTGGGTGGAGGAAGAGCACGGCAGCGCCTACTACCTGCTGTCGACCCTCAAGCACGCGTTCGACCGCGAGGGCGTGATGAACGCGGGCACGATCTTCCCGCTGGAGCCGGGCGCCGCCGCGCCCGAATCCCCGAGCTGGCCATGACGCCGTACCTGCTGGCCATCGACAACGGGTCACAGAGCACCAAGGTGACGATCTTCGACGCCCGCGGTCACGCTCTCGCCTCGGCCCGCCGGCGGCTCAGGCCCTATGACACCTCGGTGCCAGGGCATGCCATCCATCCCGGCGACGACATCTGGGACTCCATCCAGGGCGCCTGCCGCGGCGCCCTGGCCCGGTTCCCCGGGAACCCGGCCGACATTGCCGCCGTGGGCCTGTGCACCATCCGGTTCTGCCGGGCGCTGCTGGCCGCGGACGGCAGCCTGGCCGAGCCGGTGCTGAGCTGGATGGACGAACGGGTGTCGCGTCCCCACCAGCCAGGCAACCCGCTGACCCGCTACGTCACCACCTCCTCCGGTTACATCACCCACCGCCTGACCGGCCAGTTCGTGGATGCCGCGGCCAACTACCAGGGTGTCTGGCCCATCGACCAGGACACGGCGGCCTGGTCGGGCGATCCCGCCGATTACGCCGCCACCGGCATGGCGCGCGGCATGCTCTTCGACCTGGTCCCCCCGGGCGGCCGGCTCGGCGAGGTGACCCCGGCGGCGGCCAAGGCCACCGGTATCCCGGCCGGCCTGCCGGTGTACGCCACGGCCAACGACAAGGCCGTCGAGGCGCTGGGCAGCGGCCTGGAAGAGGACGGCACCGTGCTGCTGTCGCTGGGCACCTACATCGCGGCGATGACGATCGGCTCCTCCTCGCGGAGCGTGGACGACAGCTACTGGGCCAACTTCGCGGCGCGGCCGGGGAAGTACCTGTACGAGAGCACCGGGATCCGCCGCGGGATGTGGACGGTCAGCTGGTACCGCACCGTGCTGGAGGGCCCGCACGGCGAGGGCCCGCCGGCGGGAACGGCGGGCCTGGAGGAAGCTCTCAACGCCGAGGCCAGCGAGCTGGCGCCCGGCAGCAACGGGCTGCTGACGCTGCCGGACTGGCTCGCGCCCGGCAGCGCGGCCTGGCGGCGCGGGGCGCTGCTGGGCTTCGACGGCAGCCAGGGCCGCGCTCACATCTACCGTTCCATCCTCGAAGGCATCGCCCTGACGATGGCGAACAACACCGCGGCGATGGAGCGGGCGCTGGGACGCCGGCTCGCGCCGGTCCTGGTGTCCGGTGGCGGATCTCACTCGGACCTGATGATGCAGATCGTCGCCGACGTCTTCGACCGCCCGGCCCGCCGCGCCGCGGTCAACGACGCGGCCGGCCTCGGAGCGGCCATCTGCGCCGCCGTTGGCCACGGCATCTACCCCGGCTGGGGCGAGGCCACGGCGGCGATGGTCGCCGCCGGCGACGGGTTCGCCACGGACCCACGGGCGGCCCGTGCCTACCAGAAGATCAACAAGGTGTACGCGCGCCTGAGCACCTTCACCGACCCCATGTTCCGGTCGATGACCGATGGCCTCCAGGGCCTGGAACGCACCTGACAGACGACCGCTGAGCAACTCAGGAGCTGGCCGCCGGATTACCGTAGCGGCATGGCAGAGACCCAGCGGGAGCCCGTGCCACGCGTCGACTCCCCCGAGCTCGACACGGCCCAGGCGTTCTTGTCATTCGCCCGGCACTGCGTGCTGAAGAAGGCCGGCGGCCTGTCGGAAGAGCAACTGCGCCGCGTCCTGACCGGCAGCGGCACCTCCATCCTTGGCCTGGTCCAGCACCTGACCGAGGCGGAGCGGCTTTGGTTCGGCTACCACCTCGTCGGCGCCGCCTGGGACGCCGACCGGGAATGCGGCATGACCGTCCCCGCCAACCGCGCCGCGGCCGACGTGCTGGCCGGCTACCGGGCGGCAATCGAGGACAGTGATCGCGCCATCCGCGCCGTGGGCGACCCCCAAGCGCGCTTCGCGATCCCGATCGAGGGCAACCGGCACACCCTGCGGTGGGTCATGGCCCACATGACCAGCGAGACCGCGCGGCACGCCGGACACGCCGACATCCTCCGGGAGCAACTCGACGGCACCACCGGCCGCTGAACCGGGCGTCGCCCACCCCGACTGTCAGCTGCCCGGCGCGCACTAATTTGACCCGAGTTGGCTCATCTAGTGCGCAACGTACGCCGGATGACGCGGCCGGGGGCTCATGAAGGGGTTCGCAGGCAGGTGCCGCGCGGTTTCCCGGTGTTCTGTCGTCGCGGTGGCCGCTACGGGCCTGCTGTTACCGGAGCGGTTCAGCTGATGCTGCCCGCAGCCGGGCTACCGATCCGGCTACGACCAGGACTGAGCCGACGGCGATCCTCGGCTTGCGCCGCTGCACAGCCCGGCCCACCCGCAGGACATAGAACACGACGGCCGGGGCTTCGCCGACGATCGCGAGCACCGTCAGCCGCTGCGGGTTGCGCAGGCCCGACCGCACGCCGGTGACCATCCCTATGCCAGTGGCAGCAAGGCCGGACCACCATTGCTGGCGGGCCGTCAGTGCGCGCGTCCCGGCCGCCGCGTCCTTCGGGTTCAGCTTGAGCAACCGGTCCCGTTGCTGCCGCCGGATACGTTCCACCTCGGCCCGGGGCGGCGCTTCGGTGCCCAGGCTGCCTTCGTCCTGGACGCCGTCGATACGGCCGTGTGGTGGGCCGATGCCACTGGCTGGAAGCCGTGACCAGTTCCGACCTGGCGGTGCCCGCGATCACCTGCTGAGGAGATCGTCCGCCCCGCCGCCGCGATCATGCCAGTCCCAGGCGGCGGGCGTTCCGGCAGATCGCTGTCCGACGGGCACGCTGCGGGCACGGTAGAGATGAGTTTCTGCGCTCGGCAGGGTCTACGGCCTGTACCCATGATCGGACCCGATCGCCGAAGATTGGAGGCCGGAGCAGTGAGTGAGCTTCAGGGTATCGCCCGGTTCAAGTTTCACCAGGGCAAGGTCGAGGAGTTCAAGCGCCTGTCCGCTCAATGCATGGAGATCGTGCGGGCCAAGGACACCGGAACACTGCAGTACGAGATCTACTTCAACGACGATCAGTCCGAGTGCATCGTCCTCGAGCGGTACCGGGACTCCGAAGCGCTCATCGAGCACCTCGCGAACCTTGGCGACGTAGGGGAGGCAATCCTCGCGACGGGATCGGTTTCCGGCGAAATCCTTGGTGAGCCGAGCGCAGAACTCAGAGCGGATCTGGCTGACGGCCCGGTCCGTCTCTTTACGCCCTTCCTGTCAATGTGACACCGCCCGCCAGCTCGGGCGAGGCTGCTCCGCGGCCTTACAAGCAGATCCCGCCCCGAGCGCCGTGCCCGGGGCAGAGTTCGAACCCGCGGCTTACCGCCTGGCGCGCGAGCCATCGCACTGAGATAACACAGATTTGTGTTATCTCAGGACGTTGTGTATGGTCATGGCATGCCAAGTGACGGTGAGATCACGTTCGCCGACCACGCCGGGCGCTTCTACGCCCGGCGGTTCGGGATGGCCCCGATGGTGGGTCGGCTGATCGGGTACCTGGCGGTGTGCGACCCGCGCGAGCAGACCATCAGCGAGCTGGCCGACGCCCTGCTGGCGAGCCGGAGCGCTATCGCCAACGCGGTGAACTACTTGGAGAACCTCGGGCTCATCCGGCGCTCCCGGGCGGCGGGCGAGCGAATGGACCGGGTACGCATCGACATGTCGTCGTCCCATGCGATGGGCTTCGACGTCTCCGAGCAGCGGGAGGCGGCCGACCTCGCCCGGGAGGGCCTGCGCCTGCTGGCCGATGCGCCACCTGAGCGGCGAGCGATCTTGTTGGAGTGGGCTGCGTTCGCCGATTTCCTGGTCGAGCGGATGCCGGTCTTGGAGCAGGAGTGGAAAGCACACCGCGAGGCGCTGCGTGCCGCGGGCGAGCTTCCCGGCGACTCGGCCACACGGCAATGAGGGAGAAGGCCATGGCAAGCCTGCCTGCTGCGACGGGGATCGTGGCCCAGGACGTGTGCAAGTCGTTCGGCGACCATTTGGTGCTCGACAAGGTGAGCCTGGCCGTGGAGGAGGGCACGATCCTGGCGCTTCTCGGTCCCAACGGGGCCGGCAAGACCACGATGGTCCGCATCCTGTCCACCCTCATCCCGGCCGATTCCGGCTCCATGCGCATCGCCGGTCACGACGTGGTCGCTGACCCTGACCGGGTGCGGGCCGTCATCGGGGTCACCGGCCAGTTCTCGGCGGTGGACAACCTGCTCACCGGCGCCGAGAACCTGCAGCTGATGGCCGACCTTCGCCACCTCGGCCGTGAGGCTGGGCGGCGGCGGGTGGCCGAGTTGCTGGAGCAGTTCGGCCTCACCGACGCCGCTCACCGGCTGCTTTCGACCTACTCAGGCGGGATGCGACGACGGCTCGACCTGGCGATGACCCTGGTGGATCAGCCGCGGGTGATTTTCCTCGACGAGCCGACCACCGGCCTGGACCCGCGCAGCCGTCGCACCATGTGGCAGATCATTCGTGAGCTTGCTACGGCCGGGGTCACCATCCTGCTCACCACCCAGTACCTCGACGAGGCAGACCAGCTGGCCGACCGGATCGCGGTGCTCGACCAGGGCAGGATCGTCGCCGAGGGAACCCCGGCCGAGCTGAAGAGCCACATCCCCGGCGGCCACGTCCGCCTCCATTTCGCCGATCCCTACCTGCTGCACTCGGCGAGCGAGCTCCTGCCGGCAGCCGCACCCGACCAGGACCAGCTCGTCCTCCAGGTCCCGGCCGACGGCACCGTCGACTCGCTCCGGGGCCTGCTCGACGAGCTGCACGAAGCCGGTGTCTCCGTCGAACGGTTGACGATCCATACCCCGGACCTCGACGACGTGTTCTTCGCCGTCACCGGCAGTCACGTCGCCGTGCAGCTCAACGAAGACCCCGCACCACAGGGAGTGCCGCTGTCATGACCACGCTCGCTAACACGCTCAGCGACTCGCGGGTGATGCTGCGCCGCAATCTCAAGCACCAGCTCCGCTACCCGTCCATGACCGTGATGCTCATCGGCCTGCCCATCGTGCTCTTGCTGTTGTTCGTCTACGTCTTCGGCGGCCAGCTCGGCGCTGGGCTCGGCGCCCATCAGGGGCGCAGCACCTACCTGAACTACGTGGTGCCCGGGCTGTTGCTCATCACCGTGGCCTCAGCCGTCCAGGGCACCTCGATCATGGTCGCCATGGACATGACCGGCGGCATCATCGACCGGTTCCGCACCATGGCCATCGCCCGCGCCTCGGTCCTCACCGGCCATGTACTCGGCAGCCTGATCCAAACCCTGGTAGCCGTCGCCGTTCTCATCGGGGTTGCCTTCGGACTCGGATTCCGCTCTGCTGCCGGACCGCTCCAGTGGCTGGCCGCGATGGGGATAGTGGCCCTGTTCGCCTTCGCGCTGATCTGGCTGGCGGTCGCGCTCGGGCTTGCCGCCAAGAGTGTCGAGACCGCCAGCAATACTCCGATGATCCTGTTCTTGCTGCTGTTCCTCAGCAGCGGTTTCGTGGCCACGGCCACCATGCCAACGGGCCTGCGCCAGTTCGCTGAGTATCAGCCCTTCACCCCCGTCGCCGACACGGTGCGCGGACTGCTCAACGGCGTCGCCATCGGCGACCACGCCATAGCCGCCATCGCGTGGAGCATCGGCATCGCCGTTGTGGCCTACCTCTGGGCCATCCGCCTCTACAACCGGCGCCGGGCGGCCGAGCCAACGTGAGCGAGGGTGCTGCTCACCACTGTCGCCCGGGCCTGCGCATCATGGCGGAAAGTCAGCAGGCATCCGGCGCGCGTAGGCGCCGGGGCCCTGAGCCAGCTCACGACGGACGCCCTGAACCCGCCGCTTGAGTGTCAAGGTCTCCCACGCTGCACCGTCAGGGATCTGTGGAGGCCGGCGGCGGTGAGAAGATCAGCTGGATGCAGCCATCTGACCTTCAGCGCGCGCTGGCTGCGGCCATGTCGACCGCCTCGGCGCTTGACCTGATCGTCGACGATGCGATCATTCTTCACGATTCGAACAAGCTCACTGTGCGGCTGCTGCCTTGTGACGTCCTTGCCCGAGTCGCACCGACAGCACATCAGGTCGCCCAGTTCGAGGTCGAGCTTGCCCAGCGGCTCGCCGAAACCGAGAGCCCCGTGGCTGCCCTGGAACCCCGAGCAGAGCCGCGCATCTATGAACGTGATGGCTTCGTCGTCACGCTGTGGACCTACTACCAACCCGTGGCACCTGGGGAGATCTCACCAGCCGACTACGCGAATGCGCTGGGGCGGCTGCATGCCGGCATGCGCAGGCTCGATGTCAGGACGCCGCACTTCACGGATCGAGTGCATGCGGCTGAGCAGCTTGTGGAGAGCAGCAACCTCACTCCGGAGCTTGCCGGCGCGGATCGGGAGCTTCTCATCAGCACGCTACGGAACCGGCGACAAGCGATCGGCGACCGCGGCGCTGCCGAGCAGCTACTGCACGGCGAGCCGCACCCAGGCAACGTGCTCAGCACGAAGACCGGACTGTTGTTCATCGATCTCGAGACGTGCTGCCGTGGGCCCGTCGAGTTCGACCTCGCCCATGTCCCCGAAGATGTCAGCGAGCGCTACGCGGACGCTGATGAAGAACTGCTCAGTGAGTGCCGAATCCTTGTTCTTGCCATGGTCGCCGCGTGGCGCTGGGATCGGGGCGACCAATTCCCGGACGGGCAGCGGGCAGCTCGTGAACTCCTCAAAGTTCTACGCGAGGGTCCACCGTGGCCAGCGCTCGACGTCGTGATGCGCCGACCGGATGGTCCGTAGGCGGGCGGTCGTCAAGATCCAGTGGCTCGGTGAATGAGCTCCTGCTAATTCCTTACCCGTTGAACTAATTCACCGTATCTTTCGTATGAGGAATTCTCGTCATCATGAACTTCGGAGATCCGGTCGCCGAAAGGGCTCATGTAACGAACCCACCAGTACCCTTCTTCATCGACTCGTAACTCAGTGCGCGCGCCAGTAACCTCAGACTCCTCGTACTCGCTAGCGCCTTCAGAATAGAGGGTCTCAAAGTACTCGTCGAAGATTTCTGCACCCCGAGGTTTATGTGATTCGGTGTCATAGCTTCCGTAACCAACCAACGCCATGAATTTGATGGTGCTTGACAACCGGCCCGGAGGCAACCCCTCGGTCACACTCCGCATGACTGATAGTCGGCCTGGAGCGCTGTACAGCGGCCAGATCCCGCGTTTCCGCAGGTAGCGCCCCGAGCGCGATTCGAACGCGCGACCTACTGCTTAGGAGGCAGTCGCTCTATCCACTGAGCTATC
>Ga0335077_10010745_pt1 | contig 11433 bp, 10 predicted proteins | sample Lox_Sample_31_FD_207151 | JGI IMG/M metagenome (GOLD analysis project Ga0335077, IMG submission 207151) | Soil microbial communities from Loxahatchee National Wildlife Refuge, Florida, United States - Lox_Sample_3.1 | ecosystem: Environmental > Terrestrial > Soil > Wetlands | place: USA...
GCTGCCGTTTGAGTTGCAGTCGCTGCCCCCGCTGGGCGTGCAGAGCCCATCTTCAACGCTAAGAGAAAAATCCGGAGTACGTTGAAAGTGCCGCCGCTTCAGGAGAAGGCTTGATCGGCGGCGCGCACGCACTCCAGAATTTCGGCTTCGCTCAAGGTGTGGTCTGAGGCCTTCGCCCGGCTATAAATGCGTTCTACCACCTCGTCGCTGGGGGGCAGGCCGCGGCGTTCCAGCCAGAACAGAACGTTCGATTTGCCGCTCATGGGGCCGATGTCAATGACCTGCTCCATGCCGAACAGGCGCGCCGGCACGCCCGAATACACGGCATCGAGCAATGCCGGGTCATTCTTTTTGTGGGCCTTGATCAGCGCCGCCGCGTGCACGCCAGTGGCGGTGCGGAATGCATCCTCGCCTACGACCGGATAATTCGGCGGAATGGGCACGCCCGTGGCACGCGCTACTGCTTCGCAGTACTCTTTCAGCCGGGTCAAGTCCTGCTCCGCCCAGGGCGGAACTCCCATCAGCTTCAGGTTGACCAGCATCTGGTCCATCTGCGTGTTCCCGACGCGCTCCCCCACTCCCAGAGCGCAGGCGTGCACGCAGTGGGCGCCTGCAACCAGCGCCGCCATGGAATTCGCCACCGCGAAACCGCGGTCGGAGTGCCCGTGCCAGTCCACCCGCACGGCGTTGCCCGCGGGTTTAACCACTTCCTCCAGAACGAAGCGGACCAGAGCAAACACGCCCACGGGAGTGGCGTGGCCGGCTGTATCACAAAGCACGATTGCGCGCGCGCCGCACTCAATCGCAGTCTTGTATAGCCGCTTGACCATTCCGGGATCGCAGCGCGAGGTATCTTCCGTGACGTACATGACCTCAAGGCCAAGCGAGACCCCGTACTTGACGGCTTTTTCGGTCGTACGTACGAGGAAGTCATCCGTCCAGTCCTCGGTGTAGCGTCGGATGGGGCTCGAGCCGATAAATGTCGCTGCCATGATGTTCAGTCCCGTGCGCTGCACGATTTCAGCGATCGGCCGGATGTCGTTCTCATGGGTCCGCGCGGCGCAATTGGGCCGGATTTTCATCCCGTGCGCGGCGATCTCCCTGGCCAGCGCTGTAACGTGCTCGACCGCGCGCGGCCCCGCCCCTGGCAGGCCGAGATCGAGAAAGTTGATGCCCAGCGCCTCCATCAAGTGGAGGATGGTGATTTTCTCTCCGATGGAAGGGTCGCGCACGGAGGGCGACTGCAAGCCGTCGCGCAGCGTCTCATCGTTCAGGTACACCGGGCCTGCAGGCTGCAGCGATGCCGGCTGCATCCTGTTCCAGTCGTAGATAAGCTCGGAAGCTTTCACAAATAGCGATGCGGCTTATGTGCCCAAAACTTCACTTCTTCGGCGGCAAGGTCAGCCCAAAGACCGAAATTTGGCCCTTGCCCGCCACGTTGAGTCCGCCCGCCTCTTCCGGATTGGGCAGGTAGAGGGTGCGGCAATGCTCGCAGCGGTAAACCTCGGCGTCCGGGCCCCAGGCCTTCTCCACATCGCCGCAAGCCTGCTCCAGCACATCGGCGGTGTAGTACCAGCGCTTTAAATGCCCACCGCAGGGCTTTCCTTTTGCGTCTTTCTCGTTGCAGGCGCGCTGCCCCGGCTTTTTGATCTTCACCTTGTGATGGGGCAGTTGTGGAGGAGCCTGGGTGCTGGAAGCGGCCGTGGTTGGCAAGGAGTCTACCCTCGTTCGGGCGGCGGAAACCGCCGGTTGCCATCGCTTACGGCTTCATTTTACTCGAAGCACTTTGGCCGGGCCAGTGGAGGTGGAATTCGTACCCGCGAATATCGGCGGCTGTGGCGCCCTTCTTGGTTGAGTGATTTTCACAAGCGCCTGGCGGATCTAAAACTCACGGGAGGGTGCGGCCTGGTCGGCTCCCACCCGCCCGGCGGAAATCTCTGCCACAAAATAATTCTCTGCCTTAATGGGTGCATCCGCCAGTCGGCGCAGCATCGCGATCTGCCCCACATGCGTAAGCGCATCGGCGATCGGGCCCTGGAAGAGGCGCTCGGCAGGTACGGCCAGCGCCTTCCCGGAAGCAAGAAAATCGTCAAACGCCTGAAGCGACGCGAAGAAGCGCTCAGTCAGCTGGGTCCAGGGCAGAGGTTTCGAATCCTGCCAGCGTTGGTTGCCTTCCGCCATGGAAAGCGCCCAATCCAGCAGATCGCCGAGGTGAGCGAGAATCTGGCCCGGCGTTCTGGCCGATTTGCCGGCAGAAAACTCGGCGAAGCCCTCGGGAGCGTTGCGTACTGCTTTGCCGCCGCGGTAGGAGAGGGTGGCGACGGTATGCCGCAGAAATTCGCGTTTCGCATCAGAAGCCATGGAGCGTTCTCCTTTGCAGCGCAGGTAGGAAGTCAATATTCCACGCCCACCAAATATAGTCCAGCGGCGGGCGCAGTGGGGCCGGCCAGAGAGCGGTCCCGGGCCTGCAAAACCTTTGAAATATCGCTGGCTTTCACCGTGCCTTTGCCCACCAGGACGAAAGTTCCCACCAGGTTTCGCACCATGTGATGGAGAAATCCGCTGCCGCGCACCATGTACTGGAACTCGGCGCCCTCAACCTTCCAGGTGGAAGAGAAAATCCGACGGATGTTCGAGGGCGCGTCATCGCCGTCTGGCTGAAACGCCTCCGCAAGCCGGGCTCCCCGCTCCGGGTCCGCGGCTGCGAATGAGGTGAAATCATGCTCGCCCATCACGAGCTCTCCGGCTTCGACCATCGCCCGCTCACTGAGCGGATACGGATAGTGCCACACATAGCGGGCCAGGAAGGGAGGGCAGATTTCTCCGCGATACATGCGGTAGCGGTAAGTCTTGGCGCGAGCCGAATGGCGAGCATGAAACGCTGCGGGCATTTCGCTCACCTCGAGCACTCGAATTGCAGGCGGCAAAACATCATTCAGCGCCTTGATGAAGTTCGGGGTCGGAACCAACGAATTGGTGCCGAACGTGGCCACCTGGGCGAGTGCGTGCACACCTGCGTCGGTGCGTCCGGAGCCCTGCGGCAAGACGTTTTCGCCGGTTACTCGTCCAATAGCTGTGGCCAGCGTGCCCTGGATGCTGGGTGCATCCGGTTGCACCTGCCAGCCGCAAAACTCCGAGCCGTCATAGGAAAGCGTCAATTTGAGATTGCGCATAAGGAAGTGAAGCCCAAGCCTCGGCTCCCTGCATCTATACATGGCGGCAAAGCTTTACAAAGTTTTACGCGGCCGGCTGCTGTCAGCGCACAAACGCGCATAGTTGCGTCGGATATACTATTGCATTCCGCTGGCCGCCAGGAAATCAGCCTAGGTTCCGCCGGGCGCGAAACATGAAACCGTACCCGCACCGTTTACGTACCTAGCCCTGTTCCAGGAGTTCTTCACAAGCAGCACTTATACATGGAGATAAGCGAATGCAAATGTCGCTGGTAAAGCTCACTCGCTTCGGGGCCGCAATGGCTTTAGCCTGCGCTCTGGGGAGTACGGGTTTCGCTCAAACGCCGGACGCCCCTCAGCCCCAGAAGTCGGCTGCCCCGAACACGTTCAACCTGACGGATTATTCCAAGCCGCGCTCGCCATTCCCCAACGTGCTCGCGCCCTACATGGTGAGGCAGCTGCCGCCGCCGAACCTGACCAATACGGCCCGAATTCAGGACCTGATGCGCAATGGCAAACTCTACCTCTCCATGGATGACGCGGTCGCGCTGGCCTTGGAGAATAACCTTGACATCGCCATTGCGCGTTACAACCTGAACATCGCCGATACCGACATTCTGCGGGCCAAGGGCGGCGGCACAACGCTGGGCGTCAACACCGGCGTGGTGCAGGGGACGCCCGGCGGAGGCGTGGGCGGATTGGGCGGAGCCGTGGGCTCTGGCCCCGGCGGCACCACGGCCGCGGCGGGCGGCGCTGCCACCGGACTAGGCGGCATCGTGGGCTCAACCCTCGGCAGCGGCCCGGCCATCACCAGCTTCGACCCCATTATTACCGGCACGCTGCAGATGGACCATAACCTCACCCAGTCGTCCAGCATCTTCAGTCCCATACCGATTGTCGCCCAGAACACCGGCACGGCCAACTTCAACTACATTCAGGGCTTCAAGTGGGGAACGAATTTGTCGGTCGGCTTCAACAATACCCACACCACCACCGATAACCCCACCAGCACCTATACTCCGTTTCTCAACTCCGGCTTTCAATTCAGGCTGACCCAGCACCTGTTGCAGGGCTTCGGCTTTGCGGCCAACACACGGTTCATTCAGATCGCCAAGAACAACCGCGAAATTTCCGACGTTGCCTTCCGCCTGCAGGTCACGACCACGGTGGACCAGATCGAAAACATGTATTGGGACCTGGTCTATGCCTACGAATACGTGCGGGTGCAGAAGGAAAATCTCGCCTTCGCGCAGAAGACCCTCTCCGATACGCAAAAGCAGGTGCAGATCGGCACGCTTGCGCCCATCGAAGTGGTGCGCTCGCAGAGCACGGTGGCCAGCGACCAGCAGACCCTGACCGTGGCCGAAACCAATCTGCAGCTGCAGCAGTTGCTGATGAAAAACGCCTTGAGCCGGACCATGGTGGACCCGGCGCTGGCCGAGGCCGAGGTGATTCCGACCTCGACCATGCAGCTGCCGCAGCAGGAGCCGGTGACCCCCACCGAAGATTTAATCAACGACGCCCTGAGTCATCGCCCGGAGCTGGCCGAGGCGCGCATCAACCTGACCACTACGCAGATCAGCAACAAGGCGGTGCGCAATGCGCTGCTGCCCTCGCTGGATCTCTATGCCTATTACGGCGGCACCGGCATTGGCGGCGACCTCAACCCCAACGTGCCGCTTTGCTCCGGCGGCTCGGGCGGGAGCTTGAACTTCTGCTTCGATCCTACCCGTGCAGCTCCGCCCTTCCGCAATGGCGGCCCGGTGGGCTACTCGAATACTCTGAGCCAGCTGGTGGATTCCTCGTCGCCTGACAAAGGCATCGGATTAACGCTGAATATCCCTTTGCGCAACCGCGTGGCCCAGGCCACGCAGGTGCGCTCAGAGCTGGAATATCGGCAGGCCCAGTTGCGTTTGCAGCAGATCGAGAACCAGGTACGCATTGAAGTGCGCAACGCCCAGTTCTCACTGCAGCAGAACCGGGCAGCGGTGCAGTCCGCGCAGGCGGCGGTAGACCTGGCGCGGCAGTCGCTCGACGCCGAGCAGAAAAAATATGCGCTGGGCGCTTCGACGGCCACTCTCGTGCTGCAAAACGAATCGGCGCTCGCCACCTCTGAATCCACTCTGGTCTCGGCCACGGCAGCCTACGAAAAGGCCAAGCTGGAGATGGACCGCGCCACCGGCTCGCTGCTGGAAGATACCGGCATCCAGATTCAGGACGCGATACGCGGGGAAGTTACCCACATGCCGACTGTACCCGGCATCATGCCCCGGCAGGAAAACGCGCCGCCAAGCACTACGCCTGCGACGCAGCCCCAGCCCGCGCCGGAAAGCGCGCCGCCGGAGCAGCAGAAGCCGCCCAGCCAATAGGGTGCCCAACGATGTCCCGGCCCTGCGGCCCCTCGCCGCAGGGCTTTTCGTTTTCCATTTTTCTGCCCTGCCTTCTACAATCGAACCGACGTAACCTAGAAAATGACCGAGGTGGTCTTTTGAAAATCGCGAAAGACGTTACCGAGCTGATCGGGCGCACTCCGCTGGTCTATCTGAATAAAGTCACCGCCGGCTGCCCCGCCAAGCTAGCCGCCAAACTCGAGAGTTTCAATCCCTGCAACAGCGTGAAAGACCGCATTGGCGTCAGCATGATTACCGAGGCCGAGCGCGTGGGGAAAATCCAACCGGGCAAAACCGTGCTGATCGAGCCCACCAGCGGCAACACCGGAATTGGTCTGGCTTTTACCGCGGCCGTGCGCGGCTATCGCCTGATTCTTACCATGCCCGATACCATGAGCATGGAGCGGCGTGTGTTGCTGATGGCGCTTGGCGCCGAGCTGGTGCTCACACCCGGCCCCAAAGGCATGAAAGCCGCCATCGCCAAGGCTGAAGAGCTGGTAGCCAATACTCCCGGCGCCTTCATGCCGCAACAGTTTGCCAATCCCGCCAACGTCAAGGTGCACCGTGAAACCACCGGCCCGGAAATCTGGGATGACACCGATGGCGAAATTGATATTTTGGTCTCTGGGGTGGGCACCGGCGGTACGCTGACCGGCGTGACAGAATTCATCCGCCCCAAAAAGCCCAGCTTCAAGGTGATTGCGGTCGAGCCCAGCCCGCACAAGATTCAGGGCATCGGCGCCGGCTTCATCCCTGAGATTCTACGCACCGATTACATTGACGAAATCATTCAGGTCACGGTGGAGGAGTCCCTCGATATGGCCCGCCGCCTGGCCCGCGAAGAAGGAATTCTGAGCGGAATTTCCTGCGGGGCCGCGGCCCACGCGGCGGTGCAGGTCGCCAACCGCAAAGAAAACGCCGGCAAGCTGATCGTGGTGGTATTGCCCGATTTCGGCGAGCGCTATTTGAGCACTATACTTTTCGAAAGTCTGCGCAACCAGGCCCAGCAGTTGGCTGCTTCGGCGTGATCGCCGTTTTTGCCTAGCTTATGATCGGATTCTTCAGATCGGTTCGGGAAGACATCGCCGCCGTTTTGGAGAGCGACCCGGCGGCGACTTCCTGGCTGGCAGTAATGCTGTGTTACCCCGGCCTGCACTCGCTGTGGGCTTATCGCCTGAGCCACTGGATGTGGCGCCACCACATGCATTTCCTGGGGCGCATTCTTTCGCAGGCGGCGCGCCTTGCTACCGGCGTTGAAATTCATCCCGGCGCGCAAATCGGGCGCCGGCTTTTCATTGATCACGGGATGGGCGTGGTGATCGGTGAGACCAGCATCGTGGGCGATGACGTCACCGTCTACCAGGGAGTAACCCTCGGCGGCACGGGCAAGGAAAGCGGCAAGCGCCATCCCACAATCGGCAACAACGTCATCATTGGATCAGGCGCGAAGCTGCTGGGCAATATCCATATTGGCGAAAATTGCCGGGTGGGGGCCAACTCCGTGGTGCTGCGCAACGTGCCGGATAACTCCACCATTGTCGGCGTGCCCGGGCACATCGTGCTGCGCAACGGCCGCCGCGTGGTCATTACCGATCCCAACGAAATCAGCGATCCACTCTCCGATGTAATCATTCGCCTGGTGGCCGAGGTCCACGAACTGCGCGAGCAACTGCAGGCGCACACCCAGGCCGTGCTCGCCCCCGAACCCAACCTGAAGCTCGATGAAGAATGGGGCTCGGTGAACGACGGCGCAGGAATCTGAATCCTACCGGGCTGCATGCCATCGCTGCGCCATGCCGCCCCGGGCCTTGTGAGACAATACCGCTTCGCAATTTGTCTTCGAAGCGGCCATGTCTAGTGCCACTCTCTCCATCGCCGTCGTCGCCATGGATGAAGAAGCCAACATTGGCCGCACTCTGGCCAGTGTGCGCTGGGCCGACGAAATTGTGCTGGTGGATTCCGGCTCGACCGACCGCACCTGCGAGATCGCCCGCGAATATGGGGCCAGAGTCGTGGTTGAACCCTGGCGCGGCTACGTGGCGCAGAAAAATTTTGCCCTGGAGCTCTGCAGCAAAGATTGGGTGCTGCTGCTCGATGCCGATGAAGATGTGAGCCCTGCCCTGGCAGAAGAAATCCGCGTTGCGATCGCCCGGCCGGATGCTTTCAACGGTTACCGCACGCCGCGCAAGAATCTGTTTCTCGGCCGCTGGATCAAGCACGGCGGCTTTTATCCTGATGCCAAGCTCCGGCTGTTTCGGCGGGGGCGAGCTTTCGTCACCGGCCACGATCCTCACGACCGTTGTGAGCTGAAACCGGATGTGGACCAGCGCACCGGGCAGTTCCGGAACGCGCTTATCCATTACACCTATCCGACCCTTTCTTATTACATCAGCCACATGAACCGCTACTCCTCGCTGGGAGCGGAGGCGGCGTTGGCCAAGGGCTATCGCGGCTTCAGTTTGGCCAACATCGTTGTGCGGCCCTGGTTAACGTTTCTCTACAACTACGGGGTGCGTCTGGGCTTTCTCGATGGCCGCGAAGGATTGCTGCTTCACCTCTACCACGCGGTTTACGTCTCCTGGAAATATGCCAAGGTGTGGGAGCTGACTCGCAAACGGCCCTGATTACCTTGGGATGCAGGCTCCCTCCTCATCCGGCTTGCTCCCCACACGGCAACCCCATATCATCGGAAGTGGCAGTTTGCGTATGGCGCCGAAAAACCCCAACAAGCCGGCTGCCGCGGAAAGTCCGGTCTCGGAGGTGTTTGAGGGCCGGCATCCATCGGCCGCGGAGAAAGAGTGGGCGGAGAAGACCCTGGCTCCAACTCTTGAGAAGGCTCCGGAGAAGCCCATCGGCGCGGCCAGCGGAGTGAATCTCGACGAGCATGGCCACGCCCGCTTCACCACGATTTCCGGCGTGCCCATCCGCCGGCTTTATACGCAGGCCGATCTGCCGGAAGACTGGAACTACGAACAATATCTCGGCTACCCCGGCCAGCCGCCCTTCACTCGCGGCATCCATGCCTCCGGCTATCGCGGCAAGCTTTTCACTATGCGGCAGTTTTCCGGCTTCGCCTCGCCGGAAGAGACCAACCGCCGCTACAAATATCTTCTCGAGCACGGGGGCAGCGGCCTTTCCGTGGCCTTCGATCTTCCGACCTTGATGGGTTACGACTCCGACCACGCCGCCAGCGAAGGCGAGGTTGGCAAGTGTGGCGTCGCCATTGATTCGCTGGAAGACATGGAGATTCTGTTCAGTGGAATTGATCTGGAGAAGACGACGGTTTCCATGACCATCAATTCGCCTGCCTCCGTGCTATGGGCGATGTACCTGGTGGTCGCGGAAAAACAGGGCGCCGACTGGAAGAAGATTTCCGGCACGATTCAGAACGACATTTTGAAGGAATATATTGCGCAGAAGGAATACATCTATCCGCCGGCGCCTTCCATGCGCCTGGTGGTGGATACCTTTGAGTTCGGTTCGAAGTTCACGCCGCGTTTCAACACCATTTCCATCAGCGGATATCACATTCGCGAGGCAGGCTCGACTGCGCTGCAGGAGCTCGCGTTCACGCTCTACGACGGCATTGAATATGTGGAGTGGGCGCGCCGGCGCGGCCTGGAGGTGGATGAGTTCGGCCCCCGGCTCAGCTTTTTTTTCAACGCGCATAACGATTTCTTCGAGGAAATCGCCAAGTACCGGGCCGCGCGCAAGATCTGGTACCAGGTGATGAAAGACCGCTTCGGCGCGCAGAACCAGCGCACCTGGCTGATGCGCTTCCACACCCAGACCGCAGGCGTGTCACTGCCCGCGCAGCAACCCATGAACAACATTGCGCGGGTGGCGCTGCAGGCTCTGGCAGCGGTGCTGGGGGGCACGCAATCTTTGCACACCGATGCTTACGACGAAGCTCTCGCCCTTCCCACCGAAGAAGCCGTCCGCATCGCCCTGCGCACGCAGCAAATCATCGCCTATGAATCGGGCGTCACGCAGACCACTGATCCTCTGGGCGGATCTTACTTTTTGGAAAATATGACGCTGCAGATGGAAAAGGGCGCCTTCGATTACTTTGGAAAACTCGACGCCATGGGCGGAATGGTCAAAGCTATTGAGCGCGGATATCCGCAGAAAGAGATCGCCGAGGCGGCTTACCAATATCAGCGTGCGGTTGAGGCCAGGGAAAAAATCATCGTGGGCGTGAATGAATTCACGGTGGAGGAAGAGCCGCCCAACATTCTTTATATTGACGAAAGCGTGGCCCGCCAACAATCGGCCAAGCTCAAGGCTTTGCGCTCCCGGCGCTCCCATGACGAAGTCCGCCGCTGCCTGGATGGGCTCAAGAAGGCCGCCGCGCAGGAACCCCGGTCCGAACTGAATGGCAACGTTTCTTCCGCCAATACCATGCCCCACATCATTGCCGCGGTACGCGCCTACGCTACGGTGGGCGAAATCTGCGACGCCCTGCGCCATGTCTATGGGGCCTATACCGAAGTGAGCATTGCATAGGCGCACTCTGCCGGCAACGCTGAGCCCTATCCACCCGAGAGAACAAAATTCACTGTAATCTGGGTTTCAACCTCAATGGGTTCATTGTTGAGCAGATAGGGACGGTAGCGCCACTGGCGGACCGCCTCCACGGCGGCCGGCGCCAGCATAGGATGGCCGCTCACGACCTGCAGATTAGCGATGGTTCCCTGCCTGCTGATGATCGCGCGCAGCACCACCGTTCCCTGCACTCCAGCGGCGCGAGCCAGCGGCGGATACACCGGTTGCACCCGGTACACCAGGTTGCCCTGCATCATGCGCGAGACCAACGGATGTTGAGCAACCGGGGGCGGGGCGAGAACAGCCATATTCCTGCCCCTAGCGCCCCAGACTGCATTGGCGACGGCCCGGTCGCCGGTTCCACCCGCGACTCCTAACTGGTCGGCATCCACAGGCGGTGGCGGAACCGTTTCCGTGAGCGCAGAGATGGTCCTGGGAATGGAACGCGGCTGCATCAGTTCCCCGCTCGAAAGCACGTTGCTCACGGGCGCGGCGGCGCTGCGAAGGCGCGGGGGCGGAGCAGGGGCTGGCGGCGGCATCAGGATGGGCGACTCGGGCACGATGGCCTGCAAATGCGGCAGTCCCTCGGTGTAAAAGTACGGCAGCGCGAGCAGTCCGGCAATAGCCAGCGCCTGCAGGGCGAATGAAGCCAGCGTGGTCAAGCCGCGATGGGAACGATTGCCCCAGGGAGAATGCGACAGAGAATCCGCAAACATGGTGTCCTCCTGAGATCGCGATACCTCTAAGGACACCGGGCCGAGCCCGACCGGATGGAAAAGGCGGAAAGCAGGCAAAAGAAAAAGGCCGCAGAGAATGCGGCCTTTCGGGAACTTGCAGTCCGTTTCAGGTGTCGCAGGCTATTTTGCGCCCGGCTTGCTGGTGGTCGGATGGGTGGCAGCAGGCGTTTTCTCCGCCGCCGGCCGGACCGGGGCAGCCACGCCCGATTCGACGTTGTACGCCTCCACAATGGCCTTGGTGATATCCACCGACTGCCCGGCCCAAAGCACCGGCCCGTTGGGCCACGGGTTTGAGGTGTCAATGATTACACCGTAACCGTGATCGTTGGCGTATTTCACGATGAGCGGGGCCATTTTCTGCAGAATCTTCTGGGCAATATCCTGCTGCTGGGCCTGGGCATCGTCACGCGCATCCTGCACCGAACGATCCAGGCTTTTCTGCTTCTGCCCGATTGAGTTCACCAGAGTGCTGCGGGCTTCTTCGTTCATGCTGTTGCCCTGAGCGTTGAGCTGCTTCTTCAGGCTGTCGAGCTCGTCGCTCATTTTCTTCAGCTCGGTCTGCTTGGGTTCGAGCTTCTTGGTCAGGGT
>Ga0335077_10010747_pt1 | contig 11432 bp, 9 predicted proteins | sample Lox_Sample_31_FD_207151 | JGI IMG/M metagenome (GOLD analysis project Ga0335077, IMG submission 207151) | Soil microbial communities from Loxahatchee National Wildlife Refuge, Florida, United States - Lox_Sample_3.1 | ecosystem: Environmental > Terrestrial > Soil > Wetlands | place: USA: Florida...
TCGGCCCCGGCGCTGAGCGGGCCGACGCGCAGCAGTCCGCCCGCGTCGATCCGCGCGATCGACCCGCCGCCCGCGCCGATCGTGTCGAGATCGACCATCGGCACCATTACGTCGTAGCCGCCGATGTTCGTGTCATACAGGTGCTTCATCCGAAGCTTGCCGCCCGGCGCCACGCCGATATCGGCCGACGTCCCGCCGACGTCGAGCGTGATCACGCTGTCGAAACCCGCGGCGCGCCCGACCGCGATTCCCCCGATGATGCCCGCCACCGGCCCGGACATCAGCAGCTGAGTGGGGCGCTGGACGGCGCCGTCGACGGTCAGCGTCCCGCCGTTGGAAGCCATCAGGTGAAAGTCCATGTTCGGGGCGCGTTCATGGAGGGAGTCGTTCATCCGCTCCAGGTAGCGACTCGTCTTCGGCCCGATGTACGCGTTCAGTGCGGTCGTCGAAAACCGCTCGTACTCGCGGTGCTGCGGGGTGACCTCGTGCGAGATCGAAATGTGCGTGTCGGGCATCTCCTCGGCCAGAAGCTCCTTGACGCGCCGCTCGTGTGCGGGATTGAGAAACGAGAACAGGAAGCAGACCGCGACCGCGTCGACGCCTTCGTCGCGCAGGCGGGCGATCGCATCGCGAACCTGCTGCTCGTCAAGCTCGGTGTGGACATCCCCCGGGGGGACGATCCGCTCGGTCACCGGGAGGCGCAGTCGCCGCTCGACCAGGCTCGGTTCGCGCCAGGGCAGATCCTGGTAGATCGAGAACGTCTTGGGCCGGCGGTGGCGGCCGATGTAGATCAGGTCGCGGAAGCCGCGCGTGGTGATCATCCCGGTGCGCGACCCGTTGCGCTCGAGCACGATGTTGGTCGCCACCGTCGTGCCGTGGAGCAACTGGTCGACCTCGTCGAGGCTACGCTCGCCGAGCGCACACAGCCCGTTCAGGCCATCCATCGTCGCGACCGACGGGTCGCCCGGCGTGCTCGGCACCTTGTGCACGGTGATCGTCCGCCGATCGTCGTCCACGAGCATCAGGTCGGTGAACGTTCCCCCGACGTCGATTCCCACCCGGATCATGTTCGGTCAGCCCACGACCGTTTGCGCTCGGTCGCCGGCCGGCTTTGCCGCCTCGGCCTCGAGCTTGTCGATCACCTGCTCGGTCGTGAGCACCGCGCCGTAGAGCCGCTGCAGCACGACGAGCGCCGCCTCGTGGTATTCGGGTGAGTCGGCGCCGCAGGCGTCCTCGACCAACACGCAGCCGAACCCCCGATCCGACGCGTCGCGCAGCGTGCTCTCCACGCACATGTTCGTCGAGACCCCGGTGAACAACAGGTCCCGCGAGCCGTACGTGTGGAGGATCAGCTCGAGCTCGCTCGACGTGAACCCGCTCGGAGTGATCTTGTTGACCACGCGTTCCTCGGGGCGGCGGTCGAGTTCCTCCAGCAGGCGGTGTTCGGGATTGCCGACACGGTTCCGGGTCGCCTCGCACAGGGCGCGCATCTGCGGCGACAGGTCGCTGTAGTCGCTGACCTCCGACCCGTAGGTCAGGAACACCCTGCGCATCTCGTGTCGACGCGCCCAGTCGAGCAGTCGCAGCGTGTTGGGCAGCACTTGACCCGCGATCCGCGCGAAGCGGTAACTCGCCTCATCCAGGCGCCCCTCGCTCGCCAGCAACGCCCCGAGCCCGTACTCGGGGTGGCCGGTCGCATACATCATGTCGACGACCACCAGGCATGTGCTGGCGGGATCGAGGGCGGCCTCGGGCGTGTAGATCGAAACGTAGTCGTCCGGGGTCGGGACTCCGTCGAGACTGCTAGGGGACAAGGATCACCTTCCCGGTTTGTTCACGTGCCTCGATGATGCGGTGGGCCTTGGGCGCCTCCGCGAGGGGGATCGCGGCGTGGACGTCGGCGGTCAGCCGGCCCGAGCCGAGCATCTCCATCGCCTGCTGCATCTCGTCCGGCGTTCCGATCCGCGATCCGAGCACCTCCCACTCGTTGCGGAACACCTCGATGACGTCGAGCGGCGGCGTCTCGCCGGCGTGCGCGCCGCAGGTGACCAGACGCCCGCCGGGGCGCAGCGAGCGCAGGCTGTCCATCAACAGATCGCCGCCGACGTGCTCGATGAACAGGTCCGCGCCGCGGCCGTCGGTGAATTCGAGCACGCGTTCGGTGACGGACTCCTCGCGGTAGTTGATCGTCTCGTCGGCTCCACGCGCCCGCGCCCGCTCGAGCTTGGCCTCAGAGCCGGCCGTCGCGATCACGCGCGCGCCCGCGAGCGCCGCGATCTGCACCGCCGCGTGCCCGATGCCGCTGCCCGCCGCCTGGACGACGACGGTCTGACCCGGGTCCACGCGACCCCGCGTTACGAGCATGTGCCAGGCGGTGGTGAACACGACCTGTCCGGCCGCCGCCTGTTCGAAGCTGAGACCAGCCGGCAGTTTGTGCGTGGCCCGGGCCGGCGCGAGCACCCGCTCGGCGTAACCGCCGAGCAACTGGACGCTGAACATCTGCGCGTTACGGCACAGGTTCTGGCGCCCCGCCCGGCAGTAGGCGCAGGTGCCGCATTCGATCTCGTGTTGCGCCCAAACCTCGTCGCCAACCGCGAGGTCCTCAACGCCGTCGCCGACCGCATCGATCACGCCGGCGAACTCGACACCGAGCTGATGGGGCAACGGGAGCGGCCAACGGGACACGCCGGCCCGCAGGTCGACGTCGAAGTGATTCACGCCGCAGGCACGCATCGCGATCACGACCTCGCCGTCGCCCGGCACCGGATCCTCCACCGGTTCGTAGGTGAGGACGTCCGCCGTGCCGTACTCGTGGTATCGGACCGCGTTCAACCGGACCTCCCTATCGCTCTTCGGCCTGATGGGCCATGAGGTTCTCGACGAGTACGTCGCGGCCCCGCTCGATGTGGCGGCGCCAGACCTTCTCGGCTTCCGCGCCCTTGCGAGCGCGGAGCAGCTCGACGAGCCGGCGGTGATCGGCCGCCGAGCTCCGCCGGCTGGCCTCGTCGTACCAGAGGTACGCCTTGTACAGAAGCGGGAGCTGGAGCACCTGGACGAAGCAGCGCTCGAGCGGGGCGCTCCGGACGGATCGCACGATCACGCCGTGAAAGCGCTGGTTGAGGTTGGCCAGCGACCTGGTGCTGTCCGCCTCATCGGGGACGGAGCGATCGAGCTCGGCCTCGAGCTCATCCTCGACGCGCTCGAGCGCCGCGATCTCCGCCTCGCCGATCCGGTCGCACGCCACGCGCGCCGCATACCCCTCGATCTGGGCGCGCAGGTCGTAGATGTCTCGAACCTCGTCGCCGGAGTAGGTCCGCACCGCCATCCCCCGCCCCATCCGTGCGACGAGGTTCTCCCGTTCGAGCTTGAGCAGCGCCTCGCGCACGGGCGTCCGGCTGACGTTGAGCGACTCGGCCAGGGGCTGCTCGACGATGCGCTCGCCGGGGCGCAGCGATCCTTCGAGAATTGCCCGGCGGATCGCGGCGTACGTCTCATCGCCCGGCGACACGGCGGCAAGCGAGCTGCGCAGATCGTCGACACTCATTTCGGTTCTCACTCCTAAGCAACAGTATGCAGTCGCATACAAAAGATTACAGTAGTGGTTCGCGGCCCGGCAGATGCCCGGCCGACATGATTAAAGCCGCCAGGAGGTCGGACCACGGCCGCCACCGAGATCGAGTCAGTGTGCGAGGACGTGCCGACATCCGGCCGGGGCGGCGCATTCCGCGACCTCCTCACCGCCGGGCTGTGGATCCTGGCCGTCGTGCCGTCCGCGATCGGCTTCTGGCTGGTGGCGGGCGACCTCGCCGGGGTACGGTCGGGCCAGATTCACACGCTGATCGTCGGCTCGATGCTGACGCTCGGCGGCGCCACGGTGCTCGGCGTGCTGCGCGGCTTCCGGATGCCGATCTACGAGGGACCGGCGAGCGCGTACCTCGCCGCGATCGCCGTCGTGACCGCGCACGGCCGGCACGGCACCTCGGCGATCACCGGTGGGCTGCTCGTCGCCGGCGCGTTCGTCGCGCTGCTCGCGATCCTGCGCGTCGACCGGCTGATGCTCTCGGTGTTCACGCCGCTGGTCGCCAACCTGTTCGTGCTCGTGGTCACGCTCGCGGTGCTCCCCGCCACGCTCGAACGTGCCATCGGCGCCACTCACGGGCTGCCCGGAGAGTGGACGGCCTGGGTCTCAAGCCTCGTCGTCGTGTCCGTCACGTTCGCCGCGCGGCGCTTCCCCCGGCTCACTCCCTACAGCCTGCTGGCAGCGCTCGTGGCGGGATCGGTCGTGCACGTCTGGATCGCCGGTGCGCCGCACGCCTCGCTCGGAGGCGGCATCCAGGTACCGGTGCTCACGCCCTGGGGCGCTCCGGCGATAAGCGCCGGCATCGCGATCCCGTTCATGGTCGCCGGCGCACTGGCTGCGTTCAACACGATCGCAACGGGCGAGGTGGTCGCTCGCTCCGGCGAGGTGGCGGCGCGGCCCGACGACGTGAACTCGTCCCATCGCGCACTCCTCACCCACGCGGCCGGGCAGGCGGGCGGAGCCGTGCTCGGCAACCTCCTCGGCACCGTCTCGCGCCTCGATTCGCTCGGGATCGTCCGCCTGCTGGGCAACCATGGACGCGCGCCGCTCGCGCTCGCCGGCACGCTGATCGCCGGGCTCGCGTTCGTCAGCCCGGTCGTCGCGCTCGCCGCCGCGATCCCGCTGAGCGTGTCGGCGGCGCTGCTCGGGGTGATCCTCTGGTTCGTGCTGTCGGGGGCGCTCCGCGCGGTGCTCGCCTACCCGGTTCGGGTGGTCGCGCTCGTGGCGGTGCCGTCTCTCGTCCCGACCGCGATCTGGATCGCGATCGGAAGCTCGCTAGCGCCCGCGGTCCAGTTGATCGCCAACCCGATGCTGTGGGGCGTCCTGCTGGCGGTGACGCTCGAGCGGCTGGTGGCGCCGCCGCGCGATCAGACCCTCGGGACGACGGTCCCGAATGCGCGCTCGAGCTGATCCGCCGCGGCCAGCAGCCTACTCTCGGCGCCCGGACGAGCCACCAGCTGCACCGATGCCGTGAGGCCGCCGGGCAGCGGGCCCGCGGGGACGACGATGGCCGGCACTCCGGCGAGGCTGAAGGGCAGCATGAAGCGCACGAGCGCATCGCGCAGGGTGACCCGCCGTCCGGCGATCTCGACCTCCTCGCCGCTCGCCGGCGGGGCGCCGAACCTGAGCGATGGAACGAGCAGCAGCGCGTCACCGAGCGCGGCGAGAAACCGCTCCCGCCAGCGCTCCCGGGCCTGAAGTCCGGCCTCGTATTCGTCCTCGGTCACCGTCGCAAAGCGCTCGAGCAAGCCTCGGACCTCGGCACCGTAGGCCAGCGGATCACGCCCGAATGAGTCGGCGTGCACTTGCCAGGCCTCGAAGCTGCGAATCGGCTCGAACGCGGTGGCCGCGTCGTCGAGGTCGCTCGCGCCGAGCGGCGAGGCACCCGTTCTCGCGCTGAGAACCTCCCCGGCGCGCTGGTACGCGGCGCGGATACCGGGGTCGAGCGGCCCGATCGCGTTCTCATCAAGGGTCACGACCGGCGCCGCTGTGTCCTTGTCCACATCGAGGGCCGGCGGTGGAACTCCGAGCGCGCTCAGCACCGGCTCGACGTCGCCGACGCGCCCGGCGAGCACGCCGACGTGATCACACGTCGGGGACAGCGCGATGATCCCGTCGATCGGCAACTCACCGTGTGCCGGCTTGTATCCGACGACCCCACACGCCGCCGCCGGGATCCGGACCGAGCCTGCCGTGTCGGTGCCAAGCGCCGCCGCGCAGAGGCCGAGCCGGACGGCGGCGGCGCTGCCGCTGCTCGAGCCGCCCGCCACGTAGCCTAAGGCCCCGGGCACCGGGAGGTCTCCGAACAGCTCGCTGCGACCGTGCGGGCGCATCGCGTACTCGGTCATGTGCGACTTCGCGTAGACGATCGCTCCGGAGGCGATCAGACGCTCCCCCACGGGAGCCCGTGACGGCTCCGGGGTGACGGCCGCGCGGCCGCCGCCGGTCGTCTGAAACCCCGCGACGCCGATGTTGTCCTTGACCACGAACGGCACCCCCTCGAGTCCTCTGGCTTGGCCCGCGCGCCACCGCTCGTCGGATCGGCCTGCCTCCGCGCGCAACCGCGCGGCATCGCACGCCAGGAACACCGGCGAGTCGGGTGCGATCGCCGCCACGCGCGCGAGGACGTCCTGCGCAACCTGCGACGGCGTTCGCCGTCCGGACCGGTAGTCGTCGAGCAGCCCCGGGATGCCCGCGCTGTTCACAGAGCCAGTCCCGGCTCCCCTGCGGTCCAGCCGCCGTCCACCGGCAGAAGGTGGCCGGTGATCATCGCGGCACCGTCCGAGCACAGGAACAACGCGGCCCCGGCGATGTCCTGAGGACGCGCGATCCGGCCGAGCGGGATGCGACGCGTAGAGGCGTCGTGCACCTCCTTGATCTCGAGCATCGGCGCGGCCATCGGCGTCCACACGAACGTCGGCGCGATCGCGTTCACGGTGATGTTGTGCGGAGCCCAATCGATCGCGAGGCTGCGAGTCAGCGCCGCCACGGCTCCCTTCGTCGCCGTGTACAACGACTGGTTGGGCAGCGACAGGATCGCCGCCTGGGACGCGAGATTGACTATCCGCCCACGCTTGGCCGGGATCATCTGGCGCGCCGCCGCCTGCGCGGCGAACAGCGTCCCCTTGAGGTTGACGCGGAGCAGGCGGTCGAGATCGGATGCCTTGGCGACCTCCGCGGGCTCGTTCTCGCAGATCACCCCCGCGCAGTTGACGAGCGCGTGCGCCGGCCCGAGCCGGTCCTCGATCGCTGCGAACGCGGCCCCGACCGAGTCCTCGTCACCCACATCGCATCCGACCGCAAGCGCTTTGCGTCCTGCCGCCTCCACCAGTCCGCGCGTCTCGGCGAGACGCTCCTCGTCAAGGTCGATCAGCGCGACGTCGGCACCGGCGTGCGCCATCGCCGCGGCCACCGCCTGGCCGATCCCCTGCGCGGCGCCGGTGACAACTGCCACACGCCCCGTGAGCTCGTAGCTCACCCTGAAGTCCGACATCCGCAAGCTCCTCTCTCCGTGGATCGGCCATCAAGGCAGATATCCAGCGAACTCGCCAGGTGTTGTTAGGTTACGCGAATGTCGAACATCACGACCACGGCGAGTGAGTCGGCGGCAACGGGCCGGCTCGAGGGGGCCCGGATCGCCACCACCGGAGCCGCCACCGGGATTGGCCGCGCGGTCGCGCTCCGATGCGTGCAGGAGGGCGCGAGGGTCGCGATCCTCGATATCGACGGACCGGCGGCGACGACCGCGGCCCGCGAGGTCGGCGCGGAGCTCGCGCTGGCCCTCGACGTCACGGACGCCGCCGCGGTACGCGACGCGATCGCCGCCGTCGCCGACTCGCTGGGCGGCCTCGACGGCGTCGTCAACAACGCCGGCATCCCGATGGTCGGAGCCGTCCACGAGCTGGCCGAGGATGACTGGGACCGCGTGCTCGCCGTGAACCTCAAGGGCATCTACCTCGTCTCGAGCGCGGCGTGGCCGTATCTGCGGATCGGCGGCGGCTCGATCGTCTCGACGGCGTCGATCGCGGGCATGTGGGGAACCGAGGGCCAGGCCGGTTACGCCGCCGCCAAGGCGGCGGCGATCATGCTGACGAAGTGCATGGCGCTCGACGGCGCCCGCGCCGGAATCCGCGTCAACTGCGTCTCGCCCGGGTTCACGCGCACACCGCTGCTCGAGCGCTACCTGAGCGACCAACCCGATCCGGCCGCGGCGCACGACGCGGTGTCGGCACGACATCCGCTCGGACGGCTCGGCGAGCCGCTCGACATCGCGAACGCATTCGTCTACCTGCTCTCCGACGAGGCGGCGTGGGTCACCGGCACGAACCTCGTCGTCGATGGCGGCCTGACCTCGGGGATCTGGGGCTAGCGCCTTCTCAGCGCTTGCCGCGGGCTGGCCTGCGGGTCGTCCAGGCCTCCTCCAGGACCCGAGCCGAGTCGGCTCCGATCGCGGCCGGACCGGTCCAGCGGACTTGCCCGGGAGTCCGGCTCAGCCGCGGGACGATGCCCGGAATCGTCACCTCGCCGAGATCCGGGTCGGGGCAGCGGACGAAGCTCTCGCGGGCCTGATATTGAGGATCGTCGAGGATCTGCCGCGTGTCGTACACCGGTGCAATCGGAGCCTGGACCTCCTCGAAGCGGGCGAGCACCTGATCGAGCCGGTGTGCCGCGATCCAGCCGGCGACGATCGCGTCGAGGTCGTCCGCGTTCGCGCGACGCGCAGCGGCGTCGCAGAAGCGAGGGTCGCCGACGAGGTCCTCGCGTTCGACCGCGCGAAGCACACGATCGGCAATCTGCTGGGTGCCTCCCGAGATCGCGACCCAGCGCTCGTCCGACGTTCGGTAGGCGTTGCGGGGCGAGGTGCGAGGTGAGCGGTTGCCCTGCCGGTTCTGGACGACGCCGAGCGCGGAGAACTCCGTCACCTGCGGGCCGAGCACGCTGAACAACGGCTCGTACAGGCTGAGGTCGATCACCTGGCCGGCGTCACCCCCGGCCGCATCGCGCCAATACAGAGCCGCAAGCGTCGCGTAGGTCCCGGCGAGTCCGCACACCGCGTCCGCCAACCCGAACGGGGGCAGGGTTGGCGGCCCGTCGGGCTGCCCGGTCATGTGCGCGAACCCCGAGAAGGCCTCGGCGAGCGTGCCGAACCCGGGCCGATCACTGTACGGCCCGGTCTGACCGAACCCGGTCACGCGGACGATCACGAGCCCAGGGTTATCCGCGTGTAGCGCTTCGGGCCCGAGGCCCCACCGCTCGAGCCGTCCCGGACGGAAGTTCTCGATCAGGACGTCGGCGCCGGCCGCGAGCCGTCGCACGACCGCGCGATCCTCCTCGGTACCCAGGTCGAGCGCGATCACGCGCTTGTTGCGCGCGACGGACTTCCACCACAGCGGCACGCCGTCCTTCGCCAGACCCCAGCGCCGCGCATCGTCGCCCCGCGGGTGTTCGACCTTGATCACCTCGGCGCCGAAATCGCCGAGGTTCGTCGCGATCAAGGGCGCCGCGTACAGGCTCGAGAGGTCGAGCACCCTGAGGCCGTCGAGCGCCGTCGGCGGCGCGGCCGGGCTGCGCGGGCCGTCGCCGCCGCCGTCGCCGGCGGGCTCGCGGACCGCCGGGCGATTCGGTCCGAGGACGCGCCGGGCCTGCTCGGCGACCGGCGCGTCGACGAAGCGGCCGTCGATGTGCACGCCGCCGACGCCGCGGCTGACGCCCTGCTCGTAGGCATCGAGCACGGCACGGGCCTCGTCCAGTTGCGCCTGGGTGGTCTCGAACACCTCACGGATCGTCGGCACCTGATCGGGGTGGATCGCGTGCTTGCCCGAGAAGCCCAGCGCACGCGCCTCCTCGGCCTCGGCGCGCAGCCGGCCGGGCGCCCGGAAGTTCGGAAACACGCCGTCATGCGGCGGGGACAGCCCGTGGAGCCGGGACGCGAGCACGATCTGCGCCTTCGCGGTCAGCAGCGTGTGGCTGAGCCGGCCGCCGGACGGAGGCCATTCGAGGCCGAGCTCCAGACTGAAGTCGCCGGCGCCGAAGCCAAGGCAGACGACGCGATCGCTCGCCGAGGCGATCTCGTCGACCGCCGAGAGTCCGGCGACGCTCTCGATCGTCGGCATCAGCCCGACCGAGCCCGCCGCGATCCCGCGGCGGGCCTCGAGCAGCGCGAGCAGCGCATCGACCGCGCGGACGTCGGCGGCCGAACTCGCCTTGGGCAGCACGACGCCGTCGAGGCCCGGCCACACCACGGCGTCCAGATCATCGGCCAACAGGCCGCTGCTCCCGGGGTTGACCCGCACCCACCGTACGATGGCGGAGCCGTCGGAGGGGCCGGTGCGGTCGCCCGCCGCACGCACCGCCGCCGCCACCAGCTCACGTGCCCTGGGCTTCGCGCTCGGCGCGACGGCGTCCTCGAGGTCGAGGATGAAGGCCGTCACGTCGAGTTGGCCCACCTTCGCGAGCTTGCGCTCGTCCGAGCCCGGGACGTAGAGCATCGCGGCGAGCGACACCCCGCTCACGCGCTCACCTCACATCCGGGGTCATGAGTCCGGCGGGGCCGCCGAGCTCGGCCGACAACCGGGTCGCGGTCGCCACCAGGTGCGGCGCGAACGCTCCCATCCGCTTCTTCGTCCAGCGCTCGGCGGGGCCCGCCGCCGTCAGTGCGCCGACCATGCCGCTGGGCCCCCGCACCGGAGCCGAGACCGCGCCGACGCCCGGCGTGCGGTCCCCCACCGCGACGATGAACCCGCGCCGCCGGGCACGGTCGAGCTCGCGCGCCAGGCTCGTAACGCCGACACCCGCGGCCTCGGCGACCGCCAGCACCTCGGCGCGGTCTGCGGGCCCGAGGCGGGCGAGGATCATCTTCGACGTGGGTCCGCTCCACAGCGGCACGGGCTCGCCAATCGTCAGGACGCGCTGGAGCACGGCTCGGCTGGCGGCGCCGGCCACGCAGACTCGCTCGTAGCCGCTTCGCAGATGAAGGCTGACCGTCTCTCCGGACTCGTCGCGCAGGCGATCGAGATGAGGCTGCGCGACCTGGGGCAGCCCGGAGCCGCCGATCACAACCGCGGCGAGCGACATCAGCGCGGGCCCGACCGTGTACCGCTTACTGCTCGCGTCGCGCTCGAGCAGGCCGCGGGCATCGAGGAACGCGAGCATCCGCGACGCGGTCGACTTGTCCAGCCCCGACGCCGAGGCGATATCGGTCAGCCCGCACGGCCGCCCGGCCCGGGCGACCTGCTCGACGACCGCGAATGCGCGATCGGCCGTCTGAATCACCGCGTGGCCCTCGAACTCGATAGTTTCATTCAGCAATACCGTGTGTTGCCAAGCGAGAATCGTACCTCCCTGGGACGAGCTGCTCAGCGACGAGGAGCGCGAGCGCGTCGCCACGGCCGGTTTCGGGCGCCGGATCGGCTTCGGGGCCCGGCCGGCGATCCTCGTGATCGACGTCCAGAACTACATGGTCGGTCCGCCCCCGGGCTCGCGCCACCCCTATCCGTCGGCCTGCGGCGAGGCCGCGGTCGCGGCCGTCGCGGCGATCGCGCGACTCCTCGACGTCGCACGGGCCGCGGCGGTGCCGGTCTTCTACACCCGCAACCGCTACCGGCGCGATGGGGCGGACATCGGCGTCTACGCCCGCAAGCGGGGCATGCCCGACACCGAGGGCTGGTGTCTGGACGGCTCCGAAGGCGCGGAGATCCATGCTGCCGTGACCCCGCGCGCCGGCGAGATCGTGCTCGGCAAGACCAAGCCGAGCGCGTTCCACGGGACGCCGCTGCTCGAGTTGATGATCGATCGCTCGGTCGACACGCTGCTGATCTGCGGCGGGTCGACATCCAACTGCGTGCGCGCGAGT
>Ga0335077_10010748_pt1 | contig 11430 bp, 11 predicted proteins | sample Lox_Sample_31_FD_207151 | JGI IMG/M metagenome (GOLD analysis project Ga0335077, IMG submission 207151) | Soil microbial communities from Loxahatchee National Wildlife Refuge, Florida, United States - Lox_Sample_3.1 | ecosystem: Environmental > Terrestrial > Soil > Wetlands | place: USA...
ACGCCGACGCCGCGATCGCGCTCCGCTTCCGCGACCCGCTCGAGCTGCTCGTCTCGGTCATGCTCTCCGCGCAGACGACCGACGTGAACGTCAACCGCGTGACGGCGACGCTGTTCGAGAAGTACCGACGGCCCGAGGACTATCTCGCCGTCCCGCAGGAGGAGCTCGAGCGCGACATCTTCGCCACCGGCTTCTACCGCCAGAAGGCGAAGTCGCTGCGCGGGACGATGCGGATGCTGCTCGAGGAGTTCGACGGACAGGTGCCGACGCGCCTCGAGCAGCTGGTCCGGCTCCCCGGCGTCGCGCGCAAGACGGCGAACGTCGTTGCCGCCGAGCTCGGCGAGCCCCAGGGGATCGTCGTCGACACCCACGTCCGGAGGCTGTCGCAGCGTCTCGGCCTGACCCGGCAAGATGACCCGGTGAAGATCGAGCGCGACCTGGTCCGCCTCGTCCCGCGCGCCGACTGGGGCCGCTTTCCGCACCTCCTGATCTGGCACGGACGCCGCGTCTGCGACGCGCGCAGGCCGCGCTGCGAGGATTGCGTTCTGATGGATCTCTGCCCTTCCTCCCGTGTCTGACCGGGCCACACGCTCCCGCAGCTTCGAGACGGTCGCGGCCGAGTACGAGCGCTGGCGGCCCGACTATCCCGAGGCGGCGCTCCGCTGGGCGGCCGACACGCTCGCGCTCGCGCCCGGAGCCCGCGTCCTCGACGTCGGCGCCGGCACCGGCAAGCTGACGCGCGGCCTCGTCGCGCTCGGCTTCGACGCGGTCGCCGTCGAGCCGGGAGGCCCGATGCTCGAGCAGCTCGTGCAGGCCGTGCCCGCTGCCGAAGCCCACCAGGCGCCGGCCGAGGCGATCCCGCTGGCCGACGAGAGCGTCGGCGCAGCCTTCGCCGGCCAGGCCTACCACTGGTTCGATCGCGAGCGCGCGCTGCCGGAGCTCCATCGCGTCCTGCGGCCGGGCGGCGGGATCGCGCTGCTCTGGAACTGGTGGGACGAGCGCCATCCGCTGCAGCGAGAGCTCGGGCAGCTCGTCGGCTACGCGGGTCACGAGCCGTACGTCGAGGCCGAGCTGCCCGGCGAGCCGTGGTTCGCGGAGGTGGGGCGGGCGGTGATCGAGACGGGCGGCGAGACGACCGCGGACGCGCTCGTCGGCCATCTCGCGACCGCGAGCGGGTTCCTCGTCGTCGACCCGGCCGAGCGGGAGGAGGCGCTGCAGGCCGTACGCGACCTCGCGGCGCGCTACGGCGATCCCTTCCCGTTCCCGCGCCTCACGTACGTCTTCGCGTTCCGGCGCCACGATGCCTGACGTCGTGTCTAGTTGAGGCTCGGGTCCTCGGGCATCCGGGCGACGAGCTCGTAGATGCCGCCCTTGCGTCGGAGAATGTCCGCCCACAGCTCGTCCGGCACGTCGGTGAACGGGTCGTCGGGAAGCGCGGGCTCGAGGATCCAGTCGTCGCGTTCGAGCTCGTCCTCGAGCTGTCCGGCGCCCCAGCCCGAGTAGCCGGCGAAGACCCGGCGCCGCGTCGTCAGCGGCACGACCTCGTCGGGCTCGGAGAGCGAGGGAAAGCCGAGCGCGCCGAAGAGCGGGACGGCCGCGTCGTCGGGGTCGAGGAACTCGCCGAGGACGAGCACGGCCTCGGGCTGGACGGGCCCGCCCACCCAGACCTGCTCGCCGTCGTCGACGAGCGGCTCGAGCGCGGGTACGGCGTCGGCGACCTCGACCGGCGACGGGCGGTTGAGGACGAGCCCCGCCGCGCCCTCCTCGTTGTGCTCGGTGACGAGGACGACCGCGCGCCGGAAGCTCGGGTCGAGCAACCCGGGCGAGGCGACGAGCAGGTGACCCTGCAGCGACTCCACGCCTCCATTCTGGCTGCTCGCGGCTACAGTGGACTCAGGAAGGCGATGAAGCCCGCCTCGAACCGCCCCCGCGGCTGATGGCTTCTACCGAAGGGACACGGTGGAAGCCTTCAGGAGCATTCTCTTCCGAGACGGCGCGCCCGACCTGCGGCAGGTCGCGGAACCGTCCTCCTTTCGCGACCTGAACCTCGACCAGGTCGTCGAGGCGGTCATCGCGGGACGCGAGGAGTACGACCTCGTCCCCTTCTTCCGCACCCCCCTCGGCTCGGTCGGCGAGATCGAGTACCGGCACGCGGTCTTCAGGGACTTCGAGGTCCGTGGCGTGGACGAGGCCCTGCGCGCGTTCGGCCGGCGCATGCACCGCGTCCGGTCCTTTCTCACACTCGCGCGCAAGCAGCACTACAAGCCCGAGAAGGAGCGCTGGCTGCTCGACGCGGCCGCGCTCTACGCCGAGGCCGTCAGCGAGCTGTCACGGGCGCTCGACGGCGAGGAGCCCTCCTCGCCGGGCCTGCGGGGGTTCGCCTCGTATCTCGCGGACTACGTCGCCGGGGCGAGCTTCGCGTCGCTAGCCGCCGAGGCGGCGGGCGTGCTCGAAGGGCTCGCGCGCCTGACGTACACGCTAAGGATCAACGGCTCCCGCGTGACGGTCAGCCGCTACGACGACGAGCCCGACTACGGCGACGAGATCGAGGAGCTGTTCGCTCGCTTCCGCCAGGGAGAGGTCGAGAGCAAGCTCGCCAAGATCCCCGACGGGGGCTCGATGGATCACGTGGAGGCGCAGATCGCGGAGCTCGTCGGCCGCCTCTTCCCGGCAGAGCTCCAAGCGCTCGACCGCTTCTGCGTCCGGCACGCCGAGTTCATCGACCCGGCCGTCGCCGTCTTCGACCGCGAGATCCAGTTCTATCTCTCCTGGCTCGACTTCCGGGAGCGCTTCTCGGGCACGAGTCACGCCTTCTCCTATCCGGCGGTCTCGGCGGAGTCGAAGCAGGAGCTCGTCGAGGACGCCTTCGACGCCGCGCTCGCCGCGAAGCTGCGCGGCGAGGGCGCCGAGGCGGTCGGCAACGGGTATCGGCTCGAGGCGGGCGAGCGGCTCCTCGTCGTCACAGGCCCGAATCAAGGAGGCAAGACGACGTTCGCCCGGATGTTCGGGCAGCTCCACTACCTCGCCGCCCTCGGCGTCCCCGTCCCTGCACGGAGGGCGCAGCTCTCCCTCGTCGACGGGATCTTCACCCACTTCGAGCGCGAGGAGATCGTCGGCAGCCTCCGCGGCAAGCTCGACGAAGAGCTCGTCCGCGTCCGCGAGATCCTCGAGGCGGCGACGACGAGGAGCATCGTCGTCTTCAACGAGGTGTTCTCCTCGGCGACGCTCGCCGACGCCCGCGACCTCGGGAGCGAGGTCCTGAGCGAGCTGATCGGGCGGGAGTGCCTCGGCGTCTGCGTGACGTTCATCGACGAGCTGTCGAGGCTCGGCGAGGCGACGGTGAGCATGGTCGCGCAGGTGGCGCCGGACGACCCGGCGAGGCGCACCTACCGCGTGCTGCCGCAAGCGGCCGACGGGCGCGCGTACGCGTGGGCGATCGCGCGGAAGTACGGCCTTTCCTACGAGCAGCTGCGAGAGCGCCTCTCGTGAAGGCGCACCTGCTCCACGCGACCCGCGACGTCGAGCTCGAGCAGGAGCTGCCGTGGCAGGCGGAGGCGCTCGTGCAGGATCTCGGCCTCGACACGATCCTCGACGTCATGGCCGCCGGAGACGTCTACCTGCGCCAGGTCGCCGAGCGGACGCTCCTCAACGGGCTCGCGGAGCCCGAGGCGATCATCTATCGCCAGAACGTGCTGTCCGACTGTCTCGAGCAGCCGGAGGTCGCGCGCGAGCTGTATTCGCTCGCCGTCGAGGCGCTGGAGAGCAGGAAGCAGGCGCGCTTCTTCCTCTTCCGGGACTCGCCCGAGACGCAGCTCAGCAAGTCGCTGCGGATGCTCGACCTGCTCCTCGACGTCCTGCGGCGGCTGCGCGCCTTCGCCGATCGCGAAGGGCCGGAGTTTCGCTCGACCGGGCTGTGCACGCTCGTCGCCACGATCCAGGCGGAGCTGGACGACGGGTACCTCGCCGCCGTCGAGGAGAACCTGCGCGAGCTGCGCTTCAGGCGCGGTCCGCTGATCAGCGCTCGCCTGGGGCGGGCCAACCGCGGCACGAGCTACGCGCTCCGCAAGCCGTTCGCCCGCAGCCTGCTCGAGCGCATCACGCCCGGCGGGCCGAAGAGCTACAGCTTCAGCGTTCCGAGCCGGGACGAGAACGGCCTGCGGGCGCTGGGCGAGCTGCGCGGCCGCGGGCTCGCGCGGGCCGCCGACGCCGTCGGCCAGGCGACGGATCACATCCTCGCCTTCTTCACGATGCTGAAGGCGGAGGCCGGGTTCTACGTCGCCTGCCTCAACCTCCACGCGCGACTGCAAGAGCGCGGCGAGCCCGTCTGCCTCCCGACCGCGCTTCCCGTCGAGGAGCGCGCCTTCGCCGCCCGCGGTCTCTACGACGCCGCCCTCACGTTCCACCTCGACGGGCGTGCGGTCGGGAACGACGTCGACGCGAACGAGCGGAAGCTCGTGCTCGTCACGGGGGCGAACCAGGGTGGGAAGTCGACGTTCCTGCGGAGCGTCGGCATCGCCCAGCTCATGCTGCAGGCGGGGATGTTCGTCCCCGCGACGGAGCTCACCGCGAGCATCGGTCCCGGTCTCTTCACCCACTTCAGCCGCGAGGAGGACGCCTCCATGACGCACGGGAAGCTCGACGAGGAGCTGAGCAGGATGAGCGAGATCGCGGAGGCGGTCGAGCGCGGCAGCCTCGTCCTCTGCAACGAGTCGTTCTCGTCGACGAACGAGAGCGAGGGGTCGGAGATCGCCCGCCAGCTCATCTACGCGTTCGGCGAGTCGGGCGTCCGCGCCTTCTACGTGACGCACCTCTACGACCTCGCGAAGGGCTTCGCGGACGAGGGAAGCGACGATGTCCTCTTCCTGCGGGCCGAGCGCGGCGAGGACGGCAGCCGCCCGTTCAAGCTCCGCGAGGCGCCGCCGCTCCCGACGAGCTTCGGTGCCGACTCCTACCGGCGCATCTTCGGCAGGGAGCTGACGACCGGCCTCTAGCCGCCGCTCGAGCGGTACGACACGATCTGCACGCGCTCGAGCGTGAGCATGCCCTCGGCCACCATCTCGTCGAGGATCGGGACGACGCGGTCGATCCGCTCGGGCGTGTCGACGATCTCGATCACGACCGGCAGGTCCTCCGAGAGCCGGAGGATGCGCGAGGTGTGGAGGTGCGAGTCGGCGCCGAACCCCTCGATGCCGCGGAGGACCGTCGCCCCGGCGAGCCCTTCCTTACGGACGCGCTCGACGATCGCCTGGTAGAGCGGGCGGCCGTGCCAGGTGTCGGACTCGCCGATGAAGAGGCGCAGCAGCTTCCCTTCGCCCTCCATGCGCGTCACAGTGCCCGCGCTCCGACGACGCCGAGGTAGAGGGCGGCGAGCCCGGCCGCGAGGCTCACGCCGGCGTTGGCGGCGGCGAGCCCGAGCGCGCCGTCCTCGAGCAGGCGGTACGTCTCGAGCGACCAGGTCGAGAAGGTGGTGTACGCGCCGAGCAGGCCGATGGTCAAGCCTGCGCGCAGCCAGCTGGCGGTCGTCAGCTGCTCGGTGAGCAGGGTGAAGAGAAAGCCCAGCAGGAGGCATCCGGTCACGTTGACCACGAGCGTCCCCCACGGGAAGGCGCCGGTCGCGCGACGGGCCACGAGTCCGTCGAGCCCGTAGCGGGCAAGCGCTCCCACGGCTCCGGCGATGGCAATGGCGACGACTGTCCGCATCGGCAGGTTCCTCTCGTTGCAGGAGCCATCAGCCGTACCGGCGATCCGGGCGAGCTCCATCGCCCCGGCGCTGCGCGCCGCCCGCAAGCCTAGCGTGAGAGGATCCGGCCGTGGCCGTCGAGCTGCGCCGGGAACGCATGAGCGCGGAGATCCTCGACCCGCGCGCAGGCTTCGAGCGAGTGCGGACGGAGTTCGAGATCCGCTGGGATCCGCTGACGGGACAGAGCTGCCGGCTGCTCGCGGCGGGAAGCTTTCCGCCCCCGGGGCGGCACGACCTCGAGCGCCTCGCCGCCGAGACGCGGGAAGCCTGTCCGTTCTGCGCCGGCCGGATCGAGGAGCAGACGCCGAGGCTGCCGCCCGAGGTTGACGCCGCGGGGCGCATCCGCTCGGGCGAGGCCGTCCTCTTCCCGAACCTCGTGTCGTACGCGAAGTGGAGCAGCGTCTCGGTCTACTCGCCGCAGCGGCATCTGCTGCCGATCGACGAGCTGACGCCGGAGCTGATCGCGGGAAACCTCGCCACGCAGGTCGAGTTCGCGCGGGCCGTGCGGGCCCACGACCCCGACTCGGCGTGGGCGTCGATCAACGCGAACCATCTGGCGCCGGCCGGTAGCTCGATCTTCCATCCGCACCTGCAAGGCAGCGTGAATCCCCGGCCGACGACGCTGCAGCGGCTGCTCGCCGAGGTCGAGCCGGCACGGATCGAGGAGTACCTCGCGCTCGAGCGCGACGCGGGGGAGCGGATCGTCTCGGCCTCGGCGGAGCACGTCTGGCTCGCGAGCTTCGCGCCGCTCGGCCCGGGCGAGATGCGGGCGTTCGTCCTCGGCCGCTCCTCGCCGGACGACCTCGACGAGGCGACGATCGGCGAGCTCGCGCGCGGGATCTCCCGCGTCCTCTCCGTCTACGCGGAGCTCGGCTTCGAGAGCTTCAACCTCGCCCTCTACGGGATGCCGGACGGCCGGCCGCTCGAGCTGCGCCTCGTTGCGCGCGCGTACTACGGCCCCGCGCTGCGCTCGGACGCGATGTGGAGCGAGCGCCTCCACTGGGAGGGCGCCGTCGATCTCGAGCCGGAGCGCGTCGCCGAGCTCGCGCGCGAGAGGTGGGCCCGGAGCTAGCTCTGCGCGGGCGTGAGCGCGACGAGCAGACCGCCGTCCTCGTCGAGGGCGGGGAAGAAGTCGCCGACCACGGCCTTGACCTGCCCGCCGTGCGTGCGGAGCTGGAGCCGCTCGTTCAGGCGCCGGACGCCCCACTCGAGGGCGAGCTTCACGGGGTTCTTCTCCTCCTCGAAGCCCTGCAGCCCGAACGCGTCGACGACGTGGTTGCCGAGCACGTCCTGCTCGTTGTAGCCGCTCAGCTCGAAGACGCCGCGCCCGAGGGCGAGGATCCGGCCCTCCTGGTCGCAGGTGACGAGGCCCGTCCCCGGGGCCGGGTAGTAGTCGTCCATCAGCTCGAAGAGGAAGCCGAAGCCGCAGTGATGGCATCCCGCCGCTTCGTCGAAGAAACCCTCCTCGGCGTCGACGTGGACCGACCGCTCCTTGCAGTTCGGGCAGATGAAGTGGGGCATCCCGGCCAGGGTACCGGGCTCAGAACCAGCGCTTCCAGCGGAACCACCAGAGCTGGAGCGCCGTCGTCCCGACGATGAGTCCCCAGCTGAAGGCGTAGCCGTAGTGCCAGCGGAGCTCGGGGATGTCGGCGAAGTTCTGGCCGTAGAGGCCGACGATGAAGGTGGGGAGCAGCAGAAGCGACGCGACGACGGTCAGGCGCTTCATCACCTCGTTCTGGTCGTTCGCGATCTTGGCCTGGCTGTAGTCGCGTACGCCGGCGAGGAGGTCGCGCGCGAGGTCGAGCCCGTCCGAGGCGCGCAGGAACTTGTCGTACGCCGCGTTGAACGCGATCTCGACGTCGTGCGGGAAGACCTCGTCGCCTTCCTCGACCTCGACGGAGTTGTCGATCACGCGGCGGACTGCGTCCCGCATCGGCGTCAGCGTGCGGCGGATGTGGAGGAGGTCGTGCCGGAGGGAGCCGATCCGGGCGCGCGTCCTCTCGGCGGGCTGCTCCTCGACGAGGTCGTCGAGCTCGTCGATCTCGTCGTCGAGGTCGTCGACGAGCGTGAGGTAGCGCTCGGCGATCTCGTCGATCAGGCGGTACGCCATCATCCCCGCCGAGTCGTCGGGCTTGACGCCCTTCTTCACGATCGCGACGTCGCAGGCGGGCCGCCCCCCGGGCGGAGTCTTCCGCACGGTGAGGAGCGTGTTCTGCGTGAGCACGACGTCGATCTCCTGGTAGAAGACGCTGTCCTCGTTGCGTGCGGCGACGGCGACGAGGAAGACGCCGAAGACGTAGTCGCCGTGACCGACGAGCGTCGGGCGCGGCTCGTCCTCGTGCTGCGGGGGCGCGAGCAGCCGCTCGATCGCCGTCTCCTCGAGCTCGCGCGGCGCCTTCGCCCGCAGCTCGTCGGCGCTCGGGTCGAGCAGGTCGATCCACGTGGCGGCCATCGCGGCGCGATTCGCCGCCGCGGCGTCTAAACCTGCGTCGTCTCGGCCTCCGGCCGCGGCGCGGTGAGCGCCGTCCCGGCGTGGCCCTCTTCCGCGGCGAGGAACCGCTCGGCGTCGAGAGCCGCCATACAGCCGCTGCCGGCGGCCGTGACCGCCTGCCGGTAGACGTGATCCTGGACGTCGCCGGCGGCGAACACGCCGGGGACGTTCGTCTCGGTCGTGCCCGGCTTCGTCACGAGGTAGCCGTTCTCGTCGTGGTCGAGCTGGTCGACGAACAGCTTCGTGTTCGGGTCGTGGCCGATCGCGACGAACAGCGCGCCCGCCTCGACGTCCTCGACCTCGCCGGTCTCGGTGTTGCGGAGCCGGAGGCCGTTGATCGACTGGTCGCCGAGCACCTCCTCGACAGCGTACGGCGTCTTGAGCTCGATCTTGTCGCTTGCGCGGGCGCGGTCGATCATGATCTGCGAGGCGCGGAACTCGTTCCGCCGGTGGACGAGCGTGACCTTGTATCCGAACCGCGTGAGGAACAGCGCCTCCTCGAAGGCGGAGTCGCCGCCGCCGACGACGACGATGTGCTTGTCGCGGAAGAAGGCGCCGTCGCACGTCGCGCAAGCCGAGACGCCGCGGCCCTTGAGCCGCGTCTCCGACTCCAGCCCGAGCCAGCGGGCGGTCGCGCCGGTCGCGATGACCACCGCGCGCGCCCGGTACTCGTCGTCGCCGACCCAGACGCGGAACGGGCGCTCGGAGAAGTCGACCCGCGTGACGTCGTCGGTCAGGAACTCGCTTCCGAATCGCTCGGCCTGGCGTCTGAACTCGGCCATCATCTCCGGGCCCATGATCCCGTCGGGATAGCCGGGATAGTTCTCGACGTCGCTCGTGACCATGAGCTGGCCGCCCCAGCTGAAGCCCTCGATCACGAGCGGCTCGAGGTTCGCCCGTGCCGCGTAGAGGGCCGCGGTGTAGCCGGCGGGGCCGCCGCCGACGATGATCAGCTCGCGTACGTCGCTCATCGGTTCCTTTCTCGCAGAAGTCCTACCCCCTATTAAACGACGTAGGCCGGAAGGACGTTCCCGCGCGTGACATCGGCCGCCGACGCGGCGCTCCTGAGCTTGTACGCGCTAGGCGGCGTCGGCAGCCTCGTCGCCGGCGCTGAGCTCCGGCGCCGTGACGGGCCTGACACTGCGGTCGACGACCTGGAGCGGCGCGAGCTCGGCGGCCGGGGAGACGCCTCGATCTCGGAAGCGCCGTGCGCTCGGCAGCACGCGGGTCTCGAGCGAGCCGACGGCCTCGTTGAACGCGCCGACCGCTGTCTCGAGTCCCCGCCCGACCTTGGCGACGTGCCCGGTGAACGTCGCGATCCGTCCGTAGAGCTCGCGGGCGTCGTCGCTGATCGCCTTCGCGGATTCCGCGATCGTCTCTTGCCGCCAGCCGTAGGCAACGGCGCGAAGCAGCGCGATGAGCGTGGTGGGGGTCGCGAGGATGACCTGCTGGTTCACTCCCTCCTCGATCAACGACGGATCCTGTTCGAGCGCGGCGCTCAGGAACGTCTCGCCCGGAATGAAGAGCACGACGAACTCGGGCGCCGCGTCGAACTGCGACCAGTAGCTCTTGCCGGACAGCTTCGCGATGTGGTCGCGCACCTGGCGTGCGTGGTCGCGGAGTCTCGCGATGCGCTCCTCGTCGTCTCGCGCCGAGAGTGACTCGAGATACGCCTGCCCGGCGAACTTCGAATCGACCACGACGCTCTTCGAGCCCGGAAGCCTGACGACGAGGTCCGGCCGCAGGCTGCCGTCTCCGGTGCGGACGTGCGCCTGCGTCTCGAAGTCGCAGTGCTCGAGCATCCCGGCCATCTCGACGACCCGGCGGAGCTGGATCTCGCCCCAGCGGCCCCGGACGTTGGGTCGGTCACGGAGCGCGCTCACGAGATTTCCGGTCTCGTCCCGCAGCTGGGACTGGGTCTCTGCGAGCTGCCGTACCTGGACGCTGAGCTCGGAATACGCCCGTGTGCGGGCGACTTCGAGTTGCTGCAGCTTGCCGTCGACCTTCTCGAGAGATTCGCGGATCGGCGACACGAGATGCTCGACCGCCTGCTTGCGCTGTTCGAGCTCCTGGGCCGACGTCTGCTGCAGCTGCTCGAGCTGCGTCTTCGCGAGCCGGAGGAAGGACTCGTTGTTCGTGGCGAGCGCGTCGGCAGCGAGGACCTTCATGGTCTCGCCGAGAGAGCTCCGCGCCTCCTCGAGCACAGACAGGCGTGGCGCGTAGTGCGAGCGTACGGCGAGCCACGCGGCGAATCCGCCGACGACCAGACCGATGACGAGTCCGACGATCATGGGGCGCAAAACCCTAGAGACGGCGTCGGACGGACCAGAGAGAAGCCGGCCCCGACGAACCCGTGAGTCCTTCGGAACCGGCTCGCAGAGCCTAATCGGCCGCGGCCGCCGGGGTCAAGCAGGAAAAAGCCGCTCTTTGCGGACTTCCGCGCTCAGCTGCGGGCGGCGGATTCGATCTCGGCCTCGAGCGTCGACATGTTCGGGACGCCGACGGAGAGCACGTGCTCGGGCCTGCCGCGCTTGTTGAGCAGGATCGTGGGCGTGGCGTCGAAGCCTCCGGTCGACGCGCGCTGGTCGACGCCGGTCACGACCGACTTGACGCGCGACGAGCTCATGTCGCTCAGCACCTTCGAGGCGCGCAGGCCGTCGACGCTCGCCGAGGCGAGCCCGACCATGTTCTCGTTCAGCCAGCCGCTGTTCTCCACTCCCTGGTTGAGGTAGAGCATCTCGGCGAACTGGAAGCCCTTGTTCTGGAGCGAGGCGGCGATCGTCGCCGACTGCCCCGTGAGCGAGGCGGGGCCCCTGATCGCCCACGGTTGCATCCTGATGTTGAGCTTCCCGGTGCGGACGTACTTCTGGATCAGCGTCGGCAGCTCCTGCGTCTCGAAGTACTGACAGTCCGGGCACTGGAGATCGATGAACTCCGTCAGCGTCACCGGCGCTGTCGCCGGGCCGAGCACGAGCCCCTTCTCGGGGATCCCCTTGAAGAGCTTCCGCACGTCGGTCGATCCCTGGAGCGCACCCTCCCACGTCGCACTGCCGACCTTCGGCAGGTCGGTCGGGGCCGGCTTGCCGCCGCGGCTGAGGACGATCCCGAGGACGATCGCGATCGCGGCCACCACCACGACGCCGCCGGCGATCGCGAGCACGCGCGGCGACGCCTGGCGTGCGCCTCTCGGAGCGCCCTT
>Ga0335077_10010749_pt1 | contig 11430 bp, 10 predicted proteins | sample Lox_Sample_31_FD_207151 | JGI IMG/M metagenome (GOLD analysis project Ga0335077, IMG submission 207151) | Soil microbial communities from Loxahatchee National Wildlife Refuge, Florida, United States - Lox_Sample_3.1 | ecosystem: Environmental > Terrestrial > Soil > Wetlands | place: USA...
CTCGGGAGCCAGGAGATTGGCCCACTCCCGAGCTTCCGGGCGCGAGGAAGCCAGCAGGATCACGCCACTCCGGCGTAGCGATTGTCGCGCAACAGGATTGTCTTTGATCAACGGTGCGATCTCGGCCGCCACTGCTGCGGCCAGATCTTTCGAGGTCGTGATCAAAATCGATATCGCATCAAGATCGTGTTCCGCCTGTGAAACAAGATCGGCCGCGATAAAAGCGGGAGAACCGGAGTCGCTCAGAACGACCGCCTCGGTGGGTCCGGCGAGAAAGTCAATGGCACAGTCGAACGAAACCAACTTCTTGGCGACGGTCACGTAGCCGTTGCCGGGGCCGACAATCTTATCGACGCGCGGCACAGTCTCGGTTCCATAGGCCAGCGCGGCAATGGCCTGGGCGCCGCCAACTCGATAGAAATCAGTGACGCCCAGCATCGCCGCCGCGCCCAGAACCTCCAGCGACGGTTTTGGCGAAACCACGCGAATGCTTTTGACCGCTGCGACCTTAGCGGGAATCACCGTCATCAGCAAAGTTGAGACGAGGGGATGGAGTCCGCTGGGAACATAGCAACCGACAGAGTCGAGGGGCCGCACCAGTTGTCCGAGACAGGTTCCGTCACGCTGACGCATCCAGGCCGCGGGCTTTTGCCACTCGCAGAAGCGTCGGATGTTGGCCGCGGCCCGGCGCAGCGATTTCCGTAACTCTGGCGTCAGGAAATGTGCGGCCGCTTCCAACTCCGCTTCCGGCACGCGCACTGGCTGTTTGCGCTTCAGGCCGTCCCACTTCTGCGCGTAGCGGCGAAGCGCGCGGTCGCCTCCGCGGCGGACGCCGCTCACGATGCGGCGCACGCGCGGTTCGAGCGAAGAGAACTGAGTACCGCGCCGGGCCAGGCGTTCGACCACGGCGGCCGCGGTGCGTCCGGTGAGCAGGCGCATCACATCACCACCTTGTTCAGCGGATATTCGACAATCCCCTGCGCCTTCGCTTCTTTCAAACGTGGAATCACTTCCCACGCCGTCGATTCTTCGATCACCGTGTTGACGGCGAGCCAGTCCTCGTCGCTCAACGTCGAAATCGTCGGCTTCTTGAGCGCCGGCAGAACGGAAAGAACGGACGGCAGATCCTGCTTGCGGACGTTGAGCATCAATCCAACGCGGTCCTGCGCCTCCATAGCGCCGCGCAGCATCAGCGCAAGATTGTCGATTTTGCGCCGTTTGCAGGAATCGGCATACGCGGCCTGGTTGGCGATGATCTGAGTGTTTGATTCGAGGACGGTATCGAGGATCCGCAGATGGTTTGCGCGGAGGGAACTGCCGGTCTCGGTGACCTCGACGATGGCGTCGGCGAGTGTGGGTGGCTTGACTTCGGTCGCGCCCCAGGAGAACTCGACACGAACCTCTACGCCCTTTTTTGAAAAATAATCGCGCGTGACGTTGACCAGTTCAGTGGCAATCGTGCAGCCGGCGAGATCTTCCGCCCGCTGAAAACGGGAATCCTCGGGCGCTGCGAGCACCCAGCGAACTTTGCCACGGCTGCGCTTGGCGTAGATCAAGTCGCTGACCGCGATCACTTCGAGGCCGCTTTCAATCACCCAGTCGAGACCGGTCAGTCCCGCGTCAATCGCGCCGTGTTCGACGTAGCGGGCCATTTCCTGGGCGCGAATCAGCATGCATTCAATTTCGGGATCGGCGGTTCTGGCGAAGTACGAACGTCCGTCGGTGTAGATGGGAAGCCCGGCGCGCGTGAACAACTGAAGCGTCGCCTCTTGCAGACTGCCCTTGGGAATGCCGAGTCGGAGCTTCATCGCGCTTTCTCCGTGCTCGGCCCGGCGACGGCCTCGGGCGCCAAGAGCGGTACGAGCTCAGTGAAGCACGAGCGCGTTCCTTTGTGACAAACCAGGCCGGAGCCCTCGACCTCGACCTGCACCAGCAGCGTGTCGCGGTCGCAGTCGGTCCGGGCGGAGATGAGCCGTAACCGGTTCCCTGAGGTTTCACCTTTGGTCCACAGTTCATTGCGGGTACGGCTGAAGAACGTCAGGTAGCCGGTTTGCAAGGTGCGTTCCATGGCGGCGCGGTTCATGAAGCCCACCATCAGGACTTCTCCGTTGGCCTGGTCCTGCACCACGGCGGGAATGAGGCCGTCCATTTTGTCGAAATCGAGTTCCACGGTCATCGTGGCCTCCCTTCACGGAAAAACAAAAAGCCCGCTGCGCTCGTTGCGCCAGCGGGCTCAATCTCTAAAGGAGCGTTCGTTATCTCAGCTACGCACCCCCGCCAACGCGCTGCGCGCGTGATGGTGGTGGTGATGGCGATGAGACAACATGGTTTCCTTACGGTACTTCACGCGGTCGAGCGGGTCAATCAGAAGGTGAAGGCCGCACACTGTATTTTTCGAATGCAAACGATTCGAATTTCCAATAGTCACGTTTTCGCAACGCGTGTCGACTATAATCACGCTCAATCTATGGATTTTGATCAGCTGGTTACGTTCCTGGAGGTCGCAAAACTCGGCAGCTTCTCGCGGGCGGGACAAAAAGTATTTCGCTCGCAGTCGGCTGTGAGCGCGCAAATTCGCCAGTTGGAGCAGGAGTACGGAGACCGGCTGCTGGACCGGTCCGGCAAGGATGTCACTCTGACTCCGGCAGGCAGGGTGTTTCTGGGTTACGCCGAGAGGATGACCCAGATGCGCGACGAATCGAAACTCGCGGTCGCCGATCACGGCACCGCGCCGCGCGGACAGTTGGTGGTCGGCGCTAACGAAGCCACGTGCCTGTACGTGTTGCCTGACGTGTTCGCCAAGTATTGTCACCTGCATCCCGACGTCAAGCTCAGCATTTACCGGAACTTCAGCTACAAGATCGTGGAGAAACTGGAGAACGGAACGATTGACGTGGGCATCGTCACGCTGCCCGTCAAATCGGCGAAGCTGAAGACAGCGCCCATTTACCGTGATCAGTTGATGTGGATGGTGAATCCGCAGAACGCATTGGCGAAGCAGGACGTCGTGTCCTTGAGCGAGATTGCGCGCGAGCCGATGCTGTTGCCGAAGACCGGATACACGCGGCGTCTCATGGACAAGCTGCTGCGTCCGTACGAATCGCAATTGCAGGTGCGGATGGAACTGCCGAGCGTGGGCATGATCAAGAGTTTCGTCGCGGCGGGACTGGGAGTTTCGCTGATCAGCGCCAGCTTTGCGCGCGACCAGGTGCTGGCCGGACGCGTGAAGCTCATCGCGCCCAAGGAGAAAGAACTGTGGCGGGAACTGGGACTGGCCTACCGGCGGGATCGCACCTTAACGCAGGCCGCACGCACCTTCATTACTTCGGTGCGCCAACTGGGGGCGACGTCGCGGTAGGCAGAAAGTGTTTGGTGATGGTGAAACCCATACAAATCACCCATCACTTGCAGGCTTCCTGTCCTTTTTCTCTCTTGACAGCGGTTCTGAGGCAGGCGATCATTGAATAACTATTCACTATTGTGGATAATTATGCGCCATGACCAAGCGTGCCCGTCAAAAAGCCATCCTTGAAATCGTACAGCAAGGGCCCGTGGCGAGCCAGGAGGACTTGCAGCGCGCCCTCCACCGGCGTGGCTGCGACGTGGGGCAGGCCACGCTTTCGCGGGATATCCACGAGCTGAACCTGGTCAAGACCGGGGATGGCTATGCGCGCCTGCACATGGCTCCGGCCGCCGAGCCGGCACTGCCGCCCGTCTCGCGGCTGGTGCGTGAGTTTGTCCTTGATGTACGGCCGGCGCAGAATTTGCTGGTCATCAAGACGGCGGTGGGAAGCGCGCAGCCGGTGGCGGCCGCGCTCGACGCAGAGAGCTGGCCCGAGACAGTCGGCACGATCGCCGGCGATGACGCGATTCTGATTGTTTGTCCCGACCAGAAAGCGGCTGGGCGGCTGGCGGAACGCATCCGGGAGATGTTGGGTTGAGGGGGTCCAAACTGAAAACTGCGGTACTGGGGGCGACGGGATATTCCGGCCTCGAACTGGCGCGGCTGCTGGCGCGACATCCGCGCGTGGACACTCCCTTGCTTATGCGGCGCGGGAGTGACTCTGTCCCGGCTGAGGGCACGGCGGCCCATCCTCTGTTTGTAGGAAATGGTCACCTGCGGGTCGAGTCGTTTTCCTGGGAAGCGGTGGAGAAGCATGGTGCGCAACTGCTGTTTCTGGCGACGCCACATTCGGTTTCGCGCAGCCTGGTTCCGGAGGCACTCGCGCGCGGGCTGCGGGTGGTGGATCTGAGCGGAGCGTGGAGGTTGAAGCAGGAGGAGCATCGCGCGGTTTACGGATTCAAAGACGAGAATGCGCCCGTGGCGACTCGCCTTGATGCCCAGGCGGTGTACGGATTGCCTGAGTTGAATGGAAAATGCATGCCTGCGGCGGCACTTGTCGCCAATCCCGGCTGCTATGCCACGTCCGTCATTCTGGCCCTGGCGCCGGTTCTGTCGGCCGATCTCGTGGACTGCGATCGCGGCATCATTTCCGATTCGAAATCCGGCGTGTCGGGAGCGGGAAAAGAACCAACGGCGCGCACGCATTTTGTTTCGGTCGCCGACAATCTTTCCGCCTACTCGCTGTTCACGCATCGCCATACCGGAGAAATCCTGGAGCAGCTGGGCCTCGACGGAAGCCAATTCATCTTTACGCCGCACCTGTTGCCGATTCCGCGCGGAATTCTGTCGACCCTCTACGTGCATCTGAAGAAGAAGACGACGGCTCAGGCAGTGGAGTCGTGTTTCCGCGATTTCTACGCGGGGAAGCGGTGGGTGCGGATTCTCCCAGCCTCTGCACTGCCGCAAATTTCCGACTCGCTGCATACGAATTATTGCGACATCGGATTTTCGCTCGCTGCCGATGGCCAGCGGCTGATCGTCCTCTCCTGTCTCGACAACCTGCTCAAGGGAGCGGCCGGTCAGGCGGTGCAGAACATGAACCTGATGTATGGCTGGAATGAAGAGGAGGGCCTGGCATGAAGGTCGTCGTGAAAATTGGAGGAGCGGCTCTCGAGGACAAAGCGATTCTTCAGAAGTGCGCGCATTCGGTGGTGGAAATGGCGGAGGACGGCCACCAGATCGCGGTGGTGCACGGCGGAGGCAGCGCCTTGACGCGGACGTTGAAGTTACTGGGCAAAGAGAGCGCATTCGTCAACGGATTACGTGTCACCGACGCGGAGACGCGGGACGTCGCGCTGATGGTGCTGGCCGGCATCGTGAACAAGAGCCTGGTAGCGGCCATCGCTCTCGCTGGACATCCCGCGGTCGGACTTTGCGGCGGAGACGGTGGCGCCTTCCGCGCGCGCAAGAAGCAGGATCAGGAACACGACCTGGGATTCGTCGGCGAAATCTGTTTTTCCGAACCACGCTGGATTAGAGCCATCTGGACGGAAGGCGGCATTCCCGTGCTCTCTTCGGTCGCGCTTGGCAGCGACGGCCAGTACTACAACGTGAATGCCGATCAGATGGCTGCCGCCTGTGCGATCGCATGCCAGGCCGATGCGCTGATCTTTCTTACTGACGTGGCTGGAGTGAAGCAAGCGGACGGGTCTGTGATCCCGTGGCTGAACACGAAGGAAGTAGCGGGGCTCGTGGAAGGGTCGGTCGTCAGCGGCGGCATGTTGCCGAAGCTGGAGGCCTGCACGAATGCGCTGAAACATGGCGTCGGACGTGTGCGTATTCTGCCGGCTTCGCAGGCGGAGAGTCTGCCACAGTTCTATTTCACGAAGCTCGAGTACGGCACCGAGGTGCTGCGGGCATGAGCGTCGCTTCTCAGCGCGAGGTGGCTCATGCGCACGCGTGAAGCCACCCTGCCGGACGCGGAGCAGATCCACGCTCTGATCTCGGCTTACTCCGGTGATGGCACACTGCTGCCGCGGAGCCTGGCAGAAATTTGCGAGAACGTTCGCGATTTTGTCGTGCTCGAGCACGACGGGCGCATCATCGGGTGCGGCGCTTTGCATCTTTATGGGCTCCATCTGGCGGAGATACGGTCGATCACCGTCGATCCCAAACAACAGACCAAAGGAGGGGGCCGGCGCCTGGTGAAGGCGCTGCTGGCGCAGGCGGAACGTCACCAGGTGACGTGCGTTTGTCTTTTCACGCGGATTCCGGAATTTTTCTCGCGCATGGGCTTCACCATCGCTTCGCATCAGGATCTGCCGGATAAGATTCACAAAGACTGCTACAAGTGTCCGCGGCTCCACTACTGCGATGAGGTGGCGATGATCCGCGGAGAAGTGCCGCGCTTTGCCATCCTTCCCCCCCCCACGAACTGGTTGAAGATTCAGGCATGACGCGCCTGCAGAATTCTCCCGAGAAGATTCTCGTGCCGCGGGGATTTTCTTTTTCGGCACTAGCTGCGGGCATCAAGGCGAGCGGACGGCCCGATCTGGCGCTCGCGGAAGTGGAGGCCGGCGCCAATGCGGCTGCGCTTTTTACGAAGAACCGGGTGGTTGCGGCGCCGCTGGAAGTTGGCCAGGCATCATTACGCAGTACAGGGGGCCGGGTACGCGCCCTCCTGGTAAATTCCGGCAACGCCAACTGCGCGACGGGCGCACAGGGCAGGCGCGCTTGCGAACGGGTTTGTCACGAAGCGGCAAAGTTGGTTGGCGTTAAATCGACGGAAGTGTTTCCTTCCTCGACCGGCATTATCGGAGTGCCGTTTCCCGCCGAGAAGGTGCTAGCCGCGTTGCCCGAACTGATCGCGGCGAAGTCTCAGTCCGAAGATGCTGTCCTCGGCTTTGCCCGCGCCATCATGACGACCGATACGCGCCCCAAGATCGCATCGGCCCGGTTCGAGGCTGGAGGGAAGCAGGTCACTCTGCTGGGCATCGCCAAGGGTTCGGGGATGATTCACCCGAATCTTGCGACGATGCTGGTGTACCTGTTCACTGACATTGCTGCCAGTGCGCGCGACCTGAAGCCTCTCTTGCGAGAAGCGTGCGACCAGTCCCTGAACGCGATGTCGGTGGACGGCGATACTTCGACGAACGACACGGTTCTTCTGCTCGCCAGTGGGCAAAGCACGGCTACGCTAAAGGAGTCAAAGATTCGAAAACAGTTCGCCGGTACTCTGACTACCGTTTGCCACTCGCTAGTCGAGCAAATTGTGAGCGATGGAGAGGGCGTGCAGCACGTGATCCGTTTGCAGGTTGAGCAGGCCCGTAGCCGGGAAGAAGCACTCACGGTGGCGCGTGCCATAGCTCATTCCGCGCTAGTCAAGACAGCCTGGGCGGGCGCGGACCCGAATTGGGGGCGAATTCTGGCAGCAGCGGGCGCGTGCGGCGTTAAGCTCGAACCCAGTCGTATTCGAATCTTCATCGCCGATCAGATGGTATGCCGGAACGGAGTCGCTCATCCCTTCGACGAGCAACGGGCTCACAATGCCCTGGTGCAACCAGATTGCGACATCTGCGTGCAACTCGGGCGAGGCAAGAGCAGCGTGCGCTTTCTGACCACCGATCTGACGGCTGAGTACGTGCGAATCAACGCCGACTACTCGACCTAGCGCCAATTCCCCGAAATACACGTACCCAGCCGCGATCGCCCTCAAGGCATCGCGAACGATCGGGTCCGCGACGCCTTTTTTTCCAGGATTCGTCGCAATCGGTGAAGAGTCCCCGAGTGTTCACGCGTCCTGGACGTGCGGGAAGCTAGGCCGCCTCTCTGCGGGACGGTCGCAATTCCCGTCCTTCGCCGCCCTTAGAAATCAGGAAGCGCTTTGCCGAGACAACGGCGAAATACAGGCTCACAGTCAATGACAGGTAGCTGCCCAGACCCAGTGAAACCGCCTTCATCGCCTCATCGTGGGCTTGCGCGGAGGTCGCGTCGATCGCAGCGCTGGCCACGATTGAGTTCCCGATGCTGCCTCGGGCCATGATCGCTACGACGGCGACAACTATCAGCGGCAGCAGGCCGCCCAGCAGCGCTCTTTTGTCGTGCCAGACGAAGTGAACCAACGGTCCCAGAAGCGCGACTACCACGAGGCCGCCGTAGATCCCGGCGCCAGAGCTGTTCTGCTGATCTAACAGATCAGGAGAATGTCCGGCATTTAGTAACCCCAGCACCTCCCAGAACGTGAAGTCGAGTTTGCCGGGAAACGGCAACTGGATCGAGATTGCCGTCAGGAAGAACCACGCCAACACCAGAAGTCCGGCGCCGATGAGAGTGGAACCTCCACCCTTCGAGAGAATGGTCGATGCTGAGGCCCCATCGTTGCGGCGGGCCAGAATGAAGGCTACTTGAGCCTGCTCCTCAGCGAGGAGCGAGTCAGGGACGACGGTGACGGCTCGGACACGACCGTCGCCGTCCACGTCGACGTCCACCACAAGACCCGCCCTCGGTAGGGCATCCGACTTCCAAACGCCCTCAATCGCGAACGGGTATTGGCGACCTTCAATCATCAGCAAACCCGCGCCGAACCTTGGGTCTCGCAGGATCCTGCCTCGCTTTTTCATGGCCAGGTCTCTTCCGGCAGAGGTGAATCAGTGCTTGCTGGTTGAACGCTCGCAGTCCCGAGTGCTAATATGCCAGCCCTGTGGGGACAGTCTCCCCGCCATCCCTCCCCGAACCGGCTCGCAGTTAATACGCATTGCGTAAATCCGGGGAAAAGCTGTCATGTCGCTGTCCAATCGTCTTCCGTTACGCCCGTCTGCCAAGGGCGGATCCATACCGCAAGAGAGGCGAGCGCTCGACGATCTATTCAGTCTCACCTACGAAGAGCTGCGCCGCCTGGCGTCGAGCGTGAAACGCGGCGACCAGGGTGCCACCCTGACCCCGACCGCCCTGGTGAACGAGGCTTGGCTGAAGTTGGCCAACTCGCCCCGCTTCGCCTCGACGTCCAGGCTGCATTTCAAGAGGATCGCCGCTCGGGCCATGCGTCAGGTGTTGGTGGAAGCCGCGCGTCGCCGCAATGCCGGCAAACGGGGCGGGCCCGACGCGACCCGCATCCCCCTGGATGAGTCCCGAGACGGGGAATCGTGGGAAGTAGAAGACGTCCTGGCCTTAGACCGTGCTCTTGTTGAGTTGGCGCGGCTTGAGCCCCGCCAGGCCCTGATGGTGGAGAGCCGCTTTTTCGGGGGGCTGGACGTCCCTGAGACAGCTGCCTTGCTCGACGTTTCGGAAGCAACCATTCTGCGCGACTGGCGCGCCGCCAAGGCCTGGCTCGCACACGAACTGCGCAAAGCGAGTTAGAAGCAGTTCTCAGTTCTCAGTGAAAAGCTCACAGGTTCTGACTGAGAACTGAGAACCGAGAACCAAAAACTGCCTGGGACCTGGGAACTGCATGGACAGTAGTCGTTGGGACAAAATCCAAACTCTGTTCCACGAAGCCGCCGTCATGCCGGCGCCGGACCAGCGTGCCTTTCTCGAATCCGCCTCTGCTGGAGATGAGGGGCTGGTGGCGGACGTTCTGGCTCTCCTGCAGGAAGACGCTCGCGACACCACACTTCTCGATCAGTCGTTGGCCGACGTAGCCCACAAGATCCTGGACGGAGAAGAACCGGTATCGCCGCCCTTCCAGGAATTGGGACCGTACCGCATCCGCAGTGTGCTCGGCGAAGGCGGGATGGGCGTGGTCTATCTCGCTGAGCGTCAGGACCTGGGAAGCCGGGTTGCCCTCAAGCTGCTGCGCGATGCCTGGCTTTCGCCCGCGCGCCGGGAACGCTTCGCCGCGGAGCAACGCACTCTCGCGCAACTGAATCATCCTTCGATCGCCCGGCTCTACGATGCCGACTCGCTTTCCGACGGCACTCCTTATTTCGTCATGGAGTATGTGGAAGGTCTGCCGCTCACCGAATACTGTGTCAAGAATCAATCTTCGATTGAGCGCAGATTGTTGTTGTTCCGCCAGGTCTGCGAGGCCGTGCAATACGCGCACAGCAACGCCGTCATTCACCGCGACCTGAAGCCATCGAATGTGCTGGTGAAGGCGGACGGCTCCATCCGGCTCCTGGACTTCGGCATCGCCAAGCAGTTGGAGAGCCTCGATGTCCCCGCACAGCAGACCATGACTGGACTGCGGCTGATGACCCCGGCGTATGCCGCGCCGGAACAGATTCGCGGGCAGCGGCTGGGAATCCAGAGCGACGTGTATTCGCTGGGAGTGATCCTGTACGAATTGCTGTGCGACCGCCTTCCGTTCGACCTGTCGAATCTTGCTCCTGCCGAAGCCGAGACGGTGCTGCTCGAGCACGAACCGGCGAAGCCGTCGGTCGCGACCCGGCACAAGGAAACAACGTCGCCTGCGCTGTCGTTAAGCGCCGGTTCCTGGGCGGATCTGGACGTGTTGTGCCTGACCGCCATGCACAAGGATCCCGAACGCAGATACCGGTCGGTCGAAGCGCTGATCCGCGACGTGCATCATTACCTGCACGGTGAACCGCTGGAGGCGCGGGCCGATACGGTTGGGTACCGGCTGGGCAAGTTTGTGCGGCGGAACCAGCGCGAAGTCATGGCCGCGAGCGCGGCTATCGTTGTGCTGATCGGGCTCGTGGTTTTCTTCACGGTGCGTCTGGCCAAGGCTCGTGACACGGCCTTGGCAGAGGCGGCGCGCACACAACGCATCCAGCGTTTCATGATCAACGTGTTTCAAGGGGGAGACGAAGCAGCCGGGCCAGCCGCTAACCTAAAAGTCGTGGACATGATTGACCGCGGCGTCCGAGACGCGCAGGCCCTGAGTTCAGACGCGAAAGTGCGTGCCGAACTGTTATACAACTTCGGCGGCATCTATCAGCAACTCGGTCAATTCGACAAAGCGGAGTCTCTGTTTCAGTCGGTTCTCAGCGAGCGCCGGTCGTTGTTCGGCAGCGATAGCGCGGAAGTTGCTGAAACCCTGGTGGCACTCGGTCTATTGCGCTTCGACCAGTCGCGACTGGAGGAGGCTGAGCAACTGACCCGCCAGGGTTTGGAGATGAGCAAGCGCCATCTGCCGCCCAATCATCCGGTGGTAGCGAAGGCCGCAATTTCCCTCGGGAAAGTGCTGGGAGAGCGGGGCTCGCATGATCAAGCGATCCAAGTCATTGAAGAGGAGGTGAAACTGCAGACTGCGGCGGGATCTTCCCCGAATGAACTGGCCAACAGCCTCTCCGAGTTGGCCGCAGCGCAATATCGCGCCGGGCACTATGACGTGGCAGATCCCATGTATCGCCGGCTGCTCGAAATGCACCGCAAATTGTACGGGGCGGAGCATCCGCTGGTCGCAGACGACATCCATAGCCTCGCCAGTATCCAGTCTGACCTTGGATACTACGGCCAAGCCGAACAATTTGCGCGGCAGGCGCTCGCGATCACCCAGGCATACTACGGCAAGGACAACCCAAAGGTGGCCGACGACCTGACGTCGCTGGGGCAAGCGCTTTCGTATGAGAACAAGTTCGACGAAGCCATTACGGTACTGGAACGCGCGCTTGCGATCAAGGAACAGG
>Ga0335077_10010752_pt1 | contig 11429 bp, 17 predicted proteins | sample Lox_Sample_31_FD_207151 | JGI IMG/M metagenome (GOLD analysis project Ga0335077, IMG submission 207151) | Soil microbial communities from Loxahatchee National Wildlife Refuge, Florida, United States - Lox_Sample_3.1 | ecosystem: Environmental > Terrestrial > Soil > Wetlands | place: USA...
CTTCCATGCCGCGCCGGGTCAGCCGGTCCAGCGCCCAGATCAGCACGACCTGGTAGTGCCCGCGGCGGGCACCCTCAAGGAGTGCCTCGCGGGCCGCGTCGAACCGCCTGCCCTTGGTGCCGTTGCCCGTTCTGCCAGGCTGAGTCCTCGGTGAGGAACTCTTCCACGACCTCCAGGCCGCGGCGGGCGGCCCAGTCGCGGAGTTCGTGGAGCTGGTTCTCATTTGCCTGCTCCTCTGTCGAGACCCTTGCCCAGATCGCGCACTTGGTGGGCTGGGTGCCGTTCATCACTGCCCCCTCTCCGCTGCCCTGGTGATCAGCCCAGCGATCACAGCGCACATCGCGGGCTCGTAGCCCGCCAGCCAGCCGAGGATCTGCCGGTCATAGTCGCCCAGTTCCACCCCGGCAACGTTGGCCGCCTCAGTCAGGGCAGCCAGGTTGGCCGCGGCGATGCCGCCGGACGGGTACTGGCCGCCAGCCAGGGTGATGGCGGCTTCGCGGGCGTCGCGTTCGGTCTCGAAGGGGCCTGCGGCGCTTTGGCTCATCTCTCCTCCTCGCTGCGCAGTTCCATAGCCCTGCGCTCCCATCCGGGGTGCCGCCTTGTGACGGCACCCCGGCGTTGCCCCTACTCCCAGCCCGCGGTCACGTCGGCGAGCATGCCCATGCTCTCGGCCACGACGTCAGGCGTCCCGCCGTACAGCGACAGGTCGGTTGCGGCCTCGGTGGCCAGCTGCGGCCACTGGCCGCCCGCAGCCTGCGCCACAGCCAGCAGCGCGGTCCACAGCTCCTCCTGGCGCAGCTCGACGCCCTCGGGCATCTCTGGCGTCATCGAGGCGACGTTTGGCATCTCCTGCGCCGCCCACGCGCCCGCGAGCTGGTTCAGCCGGGCCGCGACATCCTCGCCGGTGAGCTTGCGGCCATCGAACTCCCCGACCACCTCGCGCGGCTTGTGGATGGCCGTGCCAGCCGGCGGCTTGGCCATGCGGATCTTGATGAACCGCTGCATCAGGGCTTCCAGCGTGTTCCCGGTGCCCTTCTCGACCACGTCCAGGAAGCCACCAGCGCACCCGCCGCCGTCAACCGGGACGTCGTCCAGGTTGCCGTTACGCACGCGCGGCCAGGTGCCGCCCTTCTTGTAGCTTGAGTTCAGGATGGCGCGGATGGCGCTCTTGCGCTTCCCGCTGCCGAACAGCACGTCGCCCTCATCGAGCAGGAGCACGCGGTGCTCCCGGCCGAGCATCAGCGCCACCGCGGCCTCGCTGGGCTCGATGGGGATGTTCGGCGCGTTCGCGCACAGCATCTGCAGGATCTGCAGGCACCGTGTCTTGCCGCAGCCCGGCTCGGGTGAGAAGAACCCCAGGTGAGCGAACTCGGGGAAGACGAGCGCCCCGGACGCGTCCCTGAAGTGCGTGGCCACGGTCCACAGCGTGACTGCGGTGTACTTGCTGTCGCTGTCGAACCATGCGTACCGGCGCCACACCTTGCGCACGTTGTCCAGCACGTTCGCGCCGTCGATGTGCTGCCGTGTGGCGACCACTGACGTGCTCCCCGGTGCCTGCGTGACCGTAGCCCGTGCCGGCACCGCAACCGCTGCTGTTGCCCTGGGTGCCGGCTTCAGCGCCGTGGCGGCGTTCCTGTTCCACCGTGCCGCTATGTTCGCCGCACTGCCGGGCACTTGCGCTGCGGGCCGCCTGGCCGTGCTGGGCGTTCGCGGCCGGTTGGCCGCCGCTGCCCTCAGTGCCATACGTGCCATGTCCATGTCTCCGCGCTCCAATCGCGTTGACTTGCTGTCCTGTCTGATCTGGTGGCCGCCAGGGACTTGAACCCTGTGTGTCTTCCAGCCGGCCGGTTGTGCGTCAGATGTGGCAATCGACCGCGATGAGGTACGTGGAGTCCTCAAGCGCGCCGATGTAGGCGTTTGCCGCTTCCCAGTAGCCGATCTGGCTGTCCTCGGTGGCGTCGGTAGCGGCAAACCAGCCCATCCGCCCGGGGGCCATCCAGCGGCCATCCGTAGTGAGTGTGGCGAAGCCGGGGACGGCTCGCGCCTTCTCGCGCTCCACGTACAGCGACTCCGGCAGCCCGAAGTCGTTCAGCGGGTCATCGTGCCAGCGAAAGTCGGTACCTTGCAGCGCGCGGATCGCGGGCTGGTCGTGGTACTCCCGCCGCGCGTCCTCAATCGTGATGCGCCCCGCGTCCAGGTCCGCGCGGAAGGTTGCCCACGACTTGGCCTGCGGCGTGCCTGCGATCAGTGCGTGGAACTCGGCATAGGACTTACGGGCCTCGGCTGCCTTGTCACTGCAGAGCGCGTCAAGGTCGAGCGTGCGCTTCGGGCCACCGTCGCAGTGGAGCGCGGGTGCGTTGCCCGCGCCCAGGCCGGGCTCGCCCCGTATGACCTCACTGGCGAACTCGGCACGGTAGGGGAAATAGCCCGTCCACCGGCCACCGATCGACCACCAGTCCCACTTGGCGTCCGGGTTGCGTGTGCTCATGGCGTAGGCGCGGCCGTCCTCCGCGATAAGCAGGGGCGGCTCATCGTCCCAGCGCTTGTTGTGCACCTCGGCCACCTGTGCCCACGTCAGAGTGGCATCGTCAGGGTTCAGCCCGTCCTCCTCGCGGAATAGCTTGACCGCCCAGTAGCTAGCCGGGCCACCCTCCTCATAGTCGCGGTACGGCTCAACCTCGCGGTTCTCATCGAACGGGGCCAGCACGTCATCCAGGCGTGCCGGGTCGTCAATGCAGACGACGACTGTGAAGTGACTCATTGCTTGCGCTCCCTTGGTTGTCTGACTCGTTCCCCTTGGTGCCCGGTCCTGGTGAGAGGACCGGGCACCGCGGCCAGCGGTCAGGCCCGGTAGGGCTTCCACACCTCGCGGCGCTCCCTGCGCCATACGAGGAACCTTGTCTCCAGCGGCCCATAGGCACAGACCGCACCTAGCAGGGACGGCGGCAGGGCGAGGATGAGAGCCAGGGCGATCACTTCGCGCCTGCCCACGTGCTGCGCGCCACCGCGGCGAACTCGGCGTGGTGCCTGGCCAGCAGGTAAACTGCCAGCACCGGCATGACCACGAGCTCATCCAGCGGCCCCGGTATGGCCAGGCACACCGCGACGAGGACAGCAGCCCACCGGGGCATCCTCTTCGCTGCCAGCTTTGACAGCGCCTTCGCGGTACGCGTCACCTTGCGCACCACACCGGCCCGCCGGTGCCGCGCACCCATCCCCGCGGCCTGCTCTGTAATCTGGTATGGCATCCTCAGTCGCTCCAATCGACCTAGTGGATGTAAGGCCCGGGCTGGATGTCGTCGGTATCCCGCCCGGGCCGCCTGCGTCCTACATCTGGCGCTGCCTGCGCCGTAGTTCCCGCTGCGCCACTATCCGCGCACACCGGGCAGAGCAGTAGATCGCGTCCGCGCGCTTGAAACGGAACGTCGCGCCGCAGTCCACGCGTGCGCAGGTGCGCGCGGGTGGCATGGGGTGCCCACAGGTCGGGCAAGGTTCCGTAGTGCGCTTCACGGTGCCTAGCCTATCGCGGCTATGCGTTCCGCGCGGGGCGAAGCTATAACGATCCTGCGCATATCTGTTCGGCTGCTCCGTGGAGACGCCACAGGAGACAGGCCCGTGAGCCTGCCCACTGTGGCGCACCATGGCCAGCCGGCCTAGGCCGCAGCGGTAACCGGCTCGCTCGCTCCCCGGTACCGCGCGTTAGCATCCCGGATCGCAGCGAACCAGGCATCCAGCGCCGCCCGGTCCGCTGCGTTCCTGGCCTCATCCCCGGCCCGCGTGTGATAGCCAGCCTGCGCGTGCGCACGGTTGGCCTCGATGCCCGCTTGCCGGTGTGCCTCATCGGCCGCGCGCCGCTCGGCTTCCCAGGCCAGTGCCGCATCGTGCAGCGTTTCCCAGCCAGCCGACCGCCGCAGGTGAGGCCGCAGCGCTTCGCGTACCTCATCCAGTGAGCCATACGCCTGCGTGGTCTCGTGACCCTGCCAGACGTGGCACGCCGCCGTCACCAGCGCGCCAGCCACGTCGATCTGATCGGCTGGCATGATGTACCTGCCCTGGTAGCCGGTGCGCGGCATCTCCTCGCCGCGGAACGGCCGCCCCAGGTAATCCGTGGTCCGCAGGTCGTCACAGCGCCGGTAGCGCTTAACCTGCCCGTCACGGGTCACGCTGGTGACCACGCCCACGGTGTACTCGTCCTGCTCGGTGCGGTCGTACTTAGCCGACCACGACGTTGACCGGACGTGGATCACGACCAGGTCCCCGCGCTTCGCTGCCTTGCTCTCTGTCATCCCAGGTGCTCCAATCACCTCGGCTGATCATGTGGACAGTAAGCCGGCCACCCCAACCACGGGATGGCCGGCAGGACTGCTCACACGTTCAGCGGCGCGTCACAACTGGTGACGTAGGTTGCCGCGGCAGCGATGCCCCGGAAGGGCACACCAGAGCCAACCCGCCGCCCGCGCTTGTCCCACGCGCGAGTCTCCGACGCGTAGCCCGCGATGTACCCGCCATCGCCGAACACCGTGTAAGCCGCGCCGCCTGGTGCGTCATCGCCGTCCCGTGCCGGCAGCACGTCATACGGCCCGTGATCAGTGTCGATCGTGAGTGTCATCTGTACCGCTCCAATCGGTAGATGCCTGACCGTTCCCCACCGCAGCCCCGTAAGGCTGCGATAGCCAGCGTTCAGACCTGGGCCGGAAAGTGAGTGAGTAACTTTCCGCCCGGCCACCGTTCAGTTCCCGCCGGCCGTGTGTGAACCGTTGCTCAGCGTGCGGCGTACACAGTTACTCGCCGCTGCCGAACGCGGCGTGCAGTGCCCGCCGTGCACCGTCGGCCTGCGCCGCGGTGATGCGCCTGGCCGCCAGGTCGGCGGCCACGCCCTCGAGCTTGTGCTCGAGGATCTGTGCGTCCGTGGGACGTGGCGCCTGTGCCGGCGCCTGTGCTGCCCGCTTCCTGCTGAACATGCTCGCTCCCCTCTTTGCCAGCTGAGCTCCTGTCTCAGCTGCCTGCACAGCGCACGTACGAGACGCGCGCCATGCTTGGGGTCATCGCTGCCAGTCGCACCACATGATGTGCTCGTCGGTGGCGCCTGGCTTGCCGCACTGCGGGCACCTGGCCGGCCTCCGATTCGAGGCCGGCCCGGCCTGCCCGGTCACTGCTCCACCGTCCAGTCACTGTCGCTGAACGTGTGGGTGTACGTGCCGGGCTTGCTGGAGCAGTAGCCCAGCCCCTGCGCCTGGTCAGAGCCGCACCGGAAGCACAGGTCGGCACGATCGGCCGTAGCGTCCGTGAACGCCACCAGATCGCGCCGCTTGCCGCAGCAGGTGCACGTGCCCGGCTTGGCGCTGGGCGTGTCCCAGGCTGGCGCTGCGGCCCGCACAGGGGCGACGTCCACGTCCACCACCAGGACACTGCCCAGAGCCGCAGCGAGCCGCTCAGCCGCGGCCCGCTCGGTGTCGGTCAGGTTCATCGTTGCTCCCCTCCCCGGCACGGTCCGCCCGTGCCGGCTGCTCAGCGCGCGTACGGGACGCGCGTTCAGCTTCGGGGTCAATCCTTGACTGCGCGCCTCCCTGTGACGTTCGGCGGCTCCTGTGCGTGGCTCGGGGTCAACTCGCGTCTTAGCTGGCGCTCCGCACAATCCAGCCCTGCTGCTGGTGGCTGTGGAGTTAGCCGCGCGCAGACGTCGCGCGCGGGGGTGGCCAAATCGCAGCGCGCGGAGCCGCGCGCGGGCCGCCGGGGCAATGGGCCCAGCCGATCTAGAACTAGGGTCTACCCTAGTTCATGCCTGTGTCAACCCCCCAGCCCAACTTTCCCTGCGCGTTCCCCCAGGTCAGGCGCGCGTCCTTGCGTACTTTGCCAAGCACCCACCCCCACCCCTAGTTCATGGGCGATGCGACCCCCCAGGCCAGCGCCAGCCCAGCCAGCGCCAGCGCTCAGCTCGAGCGCACGTGCCAGCCCCTCCTGATGTGATCAGCAGGCAGGCTGGCCAGGCCAGGCGCGTGCGTGCATCGCGTTCAATCGCGCATATGCGATACATCGGACATCGAGCACCAAAACGGGTAAACCGGAAATTCCCCCTCGACTATCCCTCTCACACGTGACTCCTGAAAAAGCATTACCGCGCGTCTCAGACCGCCCCTGAGCCCCTGGCTGTCCCGGGGGTCACTGCGCCCTGTCCCTGCCCGCACCAAGCGCCGTGTGGCGCTCACGTCTCCTGGGAGGTGCCATGCCGCGCGGGAGCAACAGGCACGGTGAGCATCCAGCTGCGCTGGCGACGGGGGACCAGTCCGGGAACAGGCGGGCGGTGACGCATGGGGCGGGGTATGCGGGGCGGGTGGATTCCCCGCGGGCGCCGAGGGCTGTGATCGAGCTGGCGAACCAGATCGCGGAGAAGTACCTGGATGGGGCTATCCCGGCGCAGTTGCTGCGGCCGGAGTTCATGCCGGCGGTGAAGTCGTGGTCGCGGCGTGAGGCGCGGGCCGCGATCCTCTCGGACTACCTGGAGGGCCTCACGGTTGAGGAGATGATCTCCCCGACGCGGGCTGGTGCGGTGAAGTCGGTGTTCGAGATCTGGCTGTCGGCGGAGCACAGCGCGGCGAAGGCGCGGAAGGACCTGGGGCTGGATCCGTCGTCGTGGGCGTCGATCCAGAAGGATCTGGGGATCGCGGGCCGCAACGCTGACGACCGCCTCGCGCAACTCGGGCAGGCGGGCGCGGCGATCCGGCAGCGGCACCAGGCCACGGTCACGGTCCTGCGGCCCGAGGACGACGGCTAGGCGCGAGGCTAGGACGCCTCCAGATCGAATAGTGACCCCTGCGACCCCGGGATTGGCTCGGCTGGTGGCATGGGCCTGCTGCGCCGCCCGATGCGCCGGCCCGGGAGTTGCTGGAACGCCCACAGGCCGCCAGCGGTGAAGCCGACATGGGACCAGCCGGCCCTGCGGTAGCACCAGCCGGGGACTTCCTTGTCCTCGGTCTTGCTGGCGTCAACGAAGCTCACGATGCCCAGCTCAGGGACCTGCGGCCACTCGGCGCGGGTATGCGCCACCGCCCAGGTGATCAAATCCGACGCCCGGTGCGGGCTGTCCTCGCGGCGGAACAGCGAGTTCACCCACGCACCCGGCCACGCGTGGCGGACGTACTGCTCGAATGGCCAGCTCGTCACCCAAAGGGCCGAGCGGTCCTCGGTGAGCAGGACGAGGCACCGGCCGGGCGGCACGAACTGCGGCGACCCGATCTTGCGCCGGTTGTAATGCCGGTCAGCCAGTGGCAGCGCGGCCGGGTCGAAACGGTCCGAGCGGCGCCACGGGGACTCGCTCACATCAGCACCCCCTGCGCCACGACCTGTCCCAGTACTGCTGTGCCGGGGAACAGGTCGATGATCTCGTCCCCGTCTGCGTAGCCGAGCAGGTCGAGCACCCAGCGGCAGAACGCCTCCGGCTTCGCCCCGGTGAGCCCCCGTTTAAGCGTGATCGGCACGGCGATGTAGTCCTTCGGTGTCGTCTGCGCGCCACCCTTCTCCGGGGGGGGTGGTTGCTGTTCCGGCCACCATCGAACAGGACCGGCTCCCACGCGTAGGCGGGGCGGACACCTTTCTTGAAGGCACAGAACGGCTTGACCCACGCGGCAACGCGGACCTGCGGCGGGCAGAGAGGGAGCATCACGCGGAGGTCCGGCGATGAGCAGGACAGCGCCCAGCCGTCGGGGTACTCCATGACCAGCCGTTCGATCAGCCGCTCGTGCGTCGAGATGTCGTCCCAGCACCGGCCGTCCGGGTGGTTGTGGCCGTAGAACTTCCCGCACTTCCCGAGGTACGGCGGGTCGGCGTAGGCGAACCTCATGACTTCCCAGCCTCCCGCTCTCGCTGCCGCCGTTTCCTGATGCGCGCCGCGCACCGCTCAGAGCAATGATCAGCGTCAGACCGGCCGCCCTCGCCCCGGTAGAACTCCTCGCCGCACCCCGGGCAGACCTTGACCGGAGGCAGCGGCGCGTGACAGGTAGGGCAGCGCTCCATGCCGCCATTCTACCCGATGTCACGCTATAGCCGCGCACCTAGACCGTGACATGCCGGGTGGGTGAGCGATGACCGCCCCGATCGACCTGGTCGCGAGTTTCGTCCTCGAGGACGGTTCCCGCTGGGGCGAGTCGGCGATCCCCGAGCAGTGGGACGACATGGAAGCCCTCCTGACCCCCGGGGGAGTGCGCCGCCATTTCTGGCTCCGCGCCAGAGGCAGGTCCAAGAGCCTGGATACGGGTGCGGCGACCCTCGCGACGATGCTCTCCGGTGAGGTTCACGGCGGCGACGAGATGTACGCCGCCGCGGCCGGCCGGGAGCAGGCGGGGATCCTGGCGCGCAAGATGCGGCAGATCGCGGAAATGACCCCGGAACTGTCGGGGTCGGTGGAAGTGCAGAACTTCCGGGTCGTCACCCCCCGCACCGGGGCGATCCTCGACGTCATCTCCAGCGATCTGGCGACCTCGTGGGGCAAGACACCGCGCTGGCTGTTCGTGGACGAGATCTGCAACCACGACGACACTGAAGGCGCCGAAGGGTTCGTCGACGCCCTCCTGACCTCGCTGCCCAAGCGCCGCGACTCCATCGGCGTCATGGCGTCCACGCCCTCCAGCCCGAACCACTGGTCGCGGAAACTGTGGGACTTCGCCCGCGCTGACCCGCTGTGGCGCTGCTCCCGCTCATCCGGGCCCGCGCCGTGGCAGGACCCCGCCGAGCTCGACTCCGAACGCCGCCGCCTCCCCGTCGCGCTCTGGCGCCGGCTGTACCTGTGCGAATGGGCTGAGCTTGACGACGCCCTCGCCACCCTCGAGCAGGTCCGCGCGTGCATCGGGCATGAAGGCATCCTCGGCCCGGACCCCGAATACGCCTACGTCCACGGCGCTGACCTGTCCTACGCCCGCGACACAACCGCCGTCGCGACCTGTCATGTGGAGATCCGCGGCGGGCGGGAAGTCCTGGTCGTGGACCGGATCCGGGCGTGGCGGCCCGGGAAGGGCAAGCAGATCCCCCTCGGTGAGGTAGCCGCCTACGGGTCCGCGCGGGCCCGTGAATACGGCGGGATGATCAACGCGGACCCGTATCAGGGTGTCGTTATCATCCAGAAGTGGCGTGAAGACGGCCACCAGGTCAAAGCGGCGACGTTCAACCCGCTGGCCAACTCCCGCCGCGCCTCGCTGCTGCTGTCGCTGATCCGGGAACGGCAGATCGACCTCCCCGCTGATGAGCAGGAGCTCTTTTCCGAGATCACGTCCCTGCGGCTCGCTGAAGGCTCCACGCCCGGGGTGCTGAAGCTGACGACGGACGGGTCGAGCGAGGGTCACTTCGACCGGGTGATGGCCGTCATGCTCTGCGCCGAGGAACTGATGAGCAGGCCGGCCGGGAGCTGGCTCGACGCGTACGCCGCGGTGGTGTGCGATGAGTGCCACCAGGCGTACAGCGACAGTGAAGCCTGCCCGCGCTGCCACCCGCAGCACCGCCGGGCCGCCGGCCGGGACGTCGCCGCAGGCTCCGAGCCGATGGGTGCGGGCGGGTGGATGGCCGCGTACGGCGCGAAAATCTGCGCCGCCGGCCACGCCTACGTCCCCCGCAAAAACCGCGACGGATGCCCCCGCTGCGGCGGCGGGGGAGGACGCTCCGTGATGCCGCAGATCCCGGGGACCGGGCGCCGGACCGGCTAGGCCGCGATCTCCCGCTCCACGACATGCAAAGGCACGGGTGTGAGATCCCAGGCGTCCAGCCCGACATGCAACTGGCGCATGACCGGCTGCGGCTCGGCACCGAGCATGGCGATCCCTGGATGGAACGGCCCGCGGCGCTCCTTTGAGTGGGTATGCCCGTGCAGCAGCCACATGCCGAGGTCCCGCAGCCGGTACTGGCCGCAGCGGTCCACCTCAGTGTGATCCCCCTGGTAAGGGAAGTGGGACAGCAGGACGTGATGCTCGCCGATCCTGCGCCGGGCGAGCGCCTGCACTGACGCGAAGTGGTCCAGCCATTCCCGCTGGCGCTTGTGGGAATCCCGGTGCCCCGGCCACGCAGCGTCATGGTTCCCGGTGATCAGGTGCTTCGTCCCGTTCAGTGCGTCAACACAGGCCCAGAAGGCGTCGTCCGTCTTGCCCATGCCCACGTCACCGAGATGCCACACAGCATCCTCTGGCCGCACGGCAGCGTTCCATCGCCGGACTATCTCGTAGTCGTGCGCCTCGGGCGTCTCAAAACCCCGCAGCCCGGCAACCATCTTGTGCCGGAAATGCGTGTCTGACGTGAACCAGATGCCGCCCATGGCGAGAGATCCTCTCACGGGGAGCGCAGGTCAGTGCCTGCGGCGGAGTGTTTCGCCCGCGGCGTCAGCGAGCATCCTGCCCGCTTCCATCAGCTGCCCTAGCTTCTCATCGTCCAGGCCGCCAATGAGGTCCAGCAGCTGATCGTTGTCCTGGCGGAAGGCAAGCCACAGCAGCGCTGCCTCGTCCGGTGGCACCATCGCCGCCGCGCACATCCCATCAGCACGCACGATCCACACCGGGCCGTGCTCAGCGTCGCGGGCCGCACGCCGCAGCGTGTCCCGCGTGGGCTTGTGGCTGATCCGGTCCAGGTGCAGCTCTGACCTCACGACCTGCTCTATCACCACCCCAGTATCACCCCCCCGCAGGAGGCGTGTGAACCTTGAGCAAGCACAAGGAGAAGACCCGGTCCCCTCTCGCTGACTGGGAAGTCAGCCTCGGCGGCCCTGAGGGAACCGTCACCGGCTGGCATCACATCCCGGCGTCCCGGTGGAAGCGGACCGCGCCCGGCTGGTACACCTTCACCGATGAGCAGGGTGTCGTGGCCGAGTTCCCGCCCGGCGTGGTCCTGTCCGTCGTCCGGAAGGAACCCCCGGAGGTCGTGCTCCCGCCGGACGAGAAGGCGCTGGCCGCTGTGGCCGCCCGGACGGTGCTGGCCTCCAAGCGCCAGAACGGGGACCGCTAATGCTCCGCCGCCGCAGGCTGGGCACGCGCCCAGTGACCGAGCCGGTGCCCGCGATCACCACCTACGCCGATGCCCTCGTCATCCTGCGCACCCTGGGCTTCAAGGTGGCCACCTGCCCCGGGACCTGCCGCCGCAAAGGCGAGCACACCCACATGCTGCACGATTCCGGGACTGCCGGGCTGATCGTCTACCCGGGGTCCTCGTCGTGATCTGCGAGCCCTGCCGCGACGACGTCCACGTCCTGTGCCCTGAACTGGCCCGGCAGGCAGCCGCCGAGGGCGTCGTGGACGTCCCCGCACATGAACTGCGCAACGGTGCGTGGTGCGACTGTCAGCACAAGCCGCGCCGGGAGCAGTCGTGAGCTTCCCGCCCTTCATCCGCGAGGACCCCGCCGCCGTCTCCGCAGCCACATGCACCTACCACGAGTGCAAAGGCGGCTCCGGGGAAGCCAGGGG
>Ga0335077_10010753_pt1 | contig 11429 bp, 10 predicted proteins | sample Lox_Sample_31_FD_207151 | JGI IMG/M metagenome (GOLD analysis project Ga0335077, IMG submission 207151) | Soil microbial communities from Loxahatchee National Wildlife Refuge, Florida, United States - Lox_Sample_3.1 | ecosystem: Environmental > Terrestrial > Soil > Wetlands | place: USA...
GACCTCCAGCGAGCCGATCCGGTCGGCCCGTCCGAGAAGACGCGCGCCGTCGATCGTCGCGAAGTCGAGCAGCTGCTGTGCGGGCAGGACCCCGGCGTCCCACCGCTGGTTCTTGTGGACGAGCCCGGCGAGATGCATCTCGCGGAACATCGAGAGCGAGTTGTTGCTCGCGACCGAATCGGTCCCCAACCCGACGACCGCCCCCGCCTCCCGCAGCTCCACGATCGGCGCCACGCCGCCGGAGGCGAGCTTCAGGTTCGAGCTCGGGCAGTGGGCGATCCCGACGTGCCGCTCGGCGAGGGTGCGGATCTCACCGCCGGTGATCCAGACCGTGTGCGCGGCGACCATCCCGGGACCGAGGAACCCGATCTCCTCCAGCCAGTCGACCGGCCGCTGACCGGTCTTCGCCTCGTGCTCGTGGACCTCCCGACGCGTCTCCGACAGGTGGAAGTGGCAGAGCCCGGTCGTCCGCTCCGCGAGCTCGCGCGCCCCGAGCCAGGTCTCGCGATCGCAGACGTACACCCCCTGCGGCGCGACGAGCGGGGTCACGAGCGGGTGGGTGTTCCACCGCTCGATGAACCCCCGGGCGTTGTCGAGCGGCCGGCCGTGCTGGGTCGTCTTGTCCGCGTCGAGGACCGCCCAGCCGAGGAACGCGCGGATGCCGAGGGCGTCGGCCGCCCGGGCGACCCCGTCCTCGAAGTAGTAGAGGTCGAGGAACGACGTCGTTCCCCCGAGCAGCATCTCGGCGATCCCGGCGCGGGCCGCCGCCTCGACGTCCGCCTCCTCGCGGAGCGCGTCGACGCGGAACAGCGTCTCCAGGAAGCCGGCGAGCTCGCGGTCGTCCGCGATGCCGCGGAGGACGCTCATCGCGACGTGGGTGTGGACGTTCACGAACCCGGGGACCGCTGCGAACCGGTGCCCGTCGATCTCCTCGGCGCCGTCCCTCGGTGCGCCGGGGCCGACGTGCGAGAACGTCCCGTCCTCGACCCTCAGATCCCCCCGCACCACGCGGCGGGCGGGATCCTGCGTGACGAGGAGCGCGTCGCGGACGACGATGGGTCCCGGCGGGCTGTGCGCCGTCACGCCCCGCCGTACGGGGGCCCGCCGATAAGTCGTTCGGAGGCCGCGGGGCCTGGGGCGGCCGCCCCGCCGACCCCCGCCTCAGATGTCGAGGTTCTTGACCTCGAGCGAGTGGTCCTCGATGTACTGGCGGCGGGGTTCGACCTCTTCGCCCATCAGGATCTGCATCAGTTCGTTCGCCCGCGCGGCGTCCTCGACCGTCACCTTGAGGAGCGTCCGCGACCCCCGCCGCATCGTCGTCTCGGCGAGTTGCTCGGCGTTCATCTCGCCCAGCCCCTTGTACCGCTGGACGACGACCCCCTTCATCCCCCCGAGCTCCGCGAGCACCTGGTCCCGCTCCTCGTCGGAGTAGCTGTATGTGACCTTCTGGCCCTTCTGGATCCGGTACAGCGGCGGCTGGGCGATGTAGACGCGGCCCTCGCTGATCAGCACCGGCATCTTCCGGTAGAACAGGGTGAGCAGCAGCGTCCGGATGTGCGCGCCGTCGACGTCGGCGTCCGCCATCAGGATGATCTTGTGGTAGCGCAGCCGGCCGACGTCCTGCTCGTCGCCGATGCCGATCCCGATCGCCGTGATCAGCGCGCGGATCGCTTCGTTCTGGAGCATCTTGTCGAGCCGGGCCTTCTCGACGTTCAGGATCTTCCCCCGGAACGGGAGGATCGCCTGGAACTCCCGGTCGCGCCCCTGCTTCGCCGTGCCCCCGGCGCTGTCCCCCTCCACGAGGAACAGCTCGCACTCCGCCGGGTCGCGGGAGTGGCAGTCCGCCAGCTTCCCGGGGAGACCGCCTCCGTCCAGCAGCCCCTTCCGCCGGGTCAGCTCCCGGGCCTTCCGGGCCGCCTCGCGCGCCTGCGACGCCTGGATCGCCTTCGTGACGAGCGCCTGGCCGACCGCCGGGTGCTCCTCGAGGAACTCGGCCAGCTTCTGGTTGACCGCGGTCTCGACCTGGCCCTTCACCTCGGAGTTGCCGAGCTTCGCCTTCGTCTGGCCCTCGAACTGGGGCTCGAGCACCTTGACGGACAGGATGCAGGCGAGCCCCTCGCGGACGTCGTCCCCGCTCAGCCCTTCCTTGTCGCCCTTCACGAAGCCGTGGCCGCGCGCGTAGTCGTTGATCGTCCGCGTCAGCGCCGCCCGGAGGCCGATGACGTGCGTCCCGCCGTCGATCGTGTGGATGTTGTTGACGAACGCGAGCGACGTTTCGTTGTAGCCGTCGTTGTACTGGAGCGCGACCTCGATGTCGGTGGTGTCCCGCTTGGCGTGCAGGTAGATCGGCGGACGGAACAGGAGGTTCGTCGCCTGGTTCAGGTCCTCGACGAACTCGGCGATCCCGCCGGCGTGGTGGAACGTCTCCGGGGCCGACTCGGACCGCTCGTCCCGGAAGACGATCCGGACCCCGGGGTTCAGGTACGACAGCTCCTTCAACCGTCGGCGGACCGTCTCGGCGTCAAAGGCGACGGTCTCCAGGATCGTCCCGTCGGGCTTGAACCGGGTCTCGGTGCCGGTCGTGTCGGCCGGGCCGACGGTCTTCAGGTCGCAGACCGGCGCCCCGTGCTCGTACCGCTGGAAGTACTCGTGCCCGTCCCGTCGGACCCGCACCTCGCACCATTCGGAAAGCGCGTTGACGACGTGGACCCCGACACCGTGGAGCCCGCCCGACACCTTGTACGTGTTCCGGTCGAACTTCGAGCCGGCGTGGAGCACCGTCATGACGATCTCGAGCGCGGGGCGATTGTACTTCGGGTGGATCTCGACGGGAATGCCGCGCCCGTCGTCGCGGACGGAGCAGGAACCGTCGGGGTGGAGCGTCACCCGGATCTCGGTGCACGCCCCCGCGAGCACCTCGTCGATCGAGTTGTCGACGACCTCGTTGACCAGCTGGTGGAGGCCCCGGGCGTCGGTCGAGCCGATGTACATCCCGGGGCGCTTGCGGACCGCGGAAAGTCCCTCCAGGATCTGGATGGAACTGGCGTCGTACGCGGCGACCGGAACGCTCTGCTGGGCCATCGGAAACCGGCGGAGTTCGCCGCTCGAACGGAACGAGCAGCGTTCGTGTTATAACGCTTGGGCTCGGGAAGAAACTCGGCGGGTGTCGATACCCCCGTTCGACCGTCCGGAACGGCGGCCCGCGGGGGGTCGCGCGGGCCGTTCCGGAACCCGCGGACCGGACCTTCCGGACGGCTCGGCGCCCCCCGTCCGATACCGCTAATATCACGGACCGGCCTCGGAACCCCCGGTCTCATGGCCGACGACCGGACCGAGGCGCCCCCGCCGGCCGGGGCTCCCCCGACGGCGCCGGTGCCGGCGGCGGTGCCCGCCGAGCCGACCGAGGATTGGGCGACCCGCTTCAAGTACCTCTTCGCCGACTTCGAGAACTACCGGCGGCGCGCCGAGCGCGAGCGCGAGTCGGTGACGCGGCAGAGCCGCGCGGCGATCCTCCGTGAGCTCCTCCCGATCCTCGAGGCGGTCCGGTCCGCGCGCGAGGCGGTCCGGGAGCTGCCCGCCGCCGACCCCGTCCGACGCGGGTTCGACCTGCTGGACCGCGAGTGGTCGACGTTCTTGAAGCACGAGGGCGTCGAGCCGATCGCCCGACTCGGGCAGCCGTTCCGCGCGGAGGAGGCCGAGGCCGTGGCCGAGGCGCCGCCGACCGCCGAGTCCCCCGAGGGTGCGGTCGTGGAGATCGTCCAGCAAGGGTACCGATTCTTCGGCGGGATCCTCCGGCCGGCAAAGGTCGTCGTCGCCCGAGCCCCCGCCGCGGGGCCGACGGCCCCCCCCGCTCCGGCCGAAGCCCCCGCCCCCGAGGCGAAGCCGTGACCGGCTCCTCCGAGGTCCCCGGGTTCTACCGCCGGTCGATCGCCGACCGCCGCGCGTTCGCCCGCGAGTGGGCGGGGCTCTCCGCCGAGGAGGCCGCCGCCTGGGAGTTCCCGCCGGGGATCGACCCGGCGACGCTCGACCGGATGATCGAGAACGTCATCGGCGTCATGCCGCTCCCGCTGGGCGTCGCGACGAACTTCCGCATCAACGGCAAGGAGTACCTCGTCCCGATGGCGATCGAGGAGCCGAGCGTCGTCGCGGCCGCGTCGAACTCGGCGAAGGTCGCCCGCGCGAGCGGCGGGTTCTCCGCCCAGTCGACCCCTCCCGTCATGATCGGCCAGATCCAGATCCTGGACGTCACCGACCCGGCGGCGGCCCGCCACCGGATCCTCGACCGGACCGAGGCGCTGCTCGAGGCGGCGAACGCGAAGGATCCGGTTCTCGTGAAGTTCGGCGGCGGCGCGAAGCAGCTCGAGGTTCGCATCGTCCCCTCGAGCCGCGGCACGATGCTGATCGTCCACCTCCTCGTCGACGCCCGCGACGCGGGCGGGATGAACGCCGTCAACACGATGTGCGAAGCGCTCGCCCCGGAGGTCGCCCGGCTGGCGGGCGGGCGCGCGGTCCTCCGGATCATCTCCAACCTCGCCATTCACCGGCTCGCCCGGGCCCACGCGACGTTCCGGGCCGACCTCCTCGCGACCGACGCCATGAGCGGCGCGGCGACCGTCGACGGGATCCTCGACGCCTACGCGTTCGCGGCCGCCGACCCGTTCCGCTGCGCGACCCACAACAAAGGGATCATGAACGGGATCTCGAGCGTCGTGATCGCCACCGGCAACGACTTCCGGGCGATCGAGAGCGGGGCCCACACCTACGCGGCGTGGCTCGCGGCGGGCGACGGCTCGGTCGTTCGTCCGCTGACGACCTACGAGAAGGACCGGGACGGCAACCTCGTCGGCTCGATCGAGCTCCCGGTACCGGTCGGCCTCATCGGCGGCGCGACCGCGGTCCACCCGACCGCGAAGGCGAACGTGAAGCTGCTCGGGGTGAAGACCGCCCGCGAGCTCGGCGAGGTGCTCGCCGCGGTCGGCCTGGCGCAGAACTTCGGCGCGCTCCGGGCCCTTGCGACCGAGGGGATCCAGCGGGGGCACATGGAGCTCCACGCCCGCAACCTGGCGGCGAGCGCGGGCGCCCGGCCCGACGAGGTCGATCGCGTCGTCGCCCGGCTGATCGCCGACCACCAGATCCGGTTCGACCGGGCGAAGGCGATCCTCGAGGAGCTCCGGCGCGGCACCGGATGAACGTCGGGGTGCTGGCGCTCCAGGGCGATGTCCCGGAGCACGTGCGCGCGCTCGCGCGGGGCGCTCCCGGCCGGACCGTCGTGCCCGTGCGCGGGCCGGCCGACCTTGCTCGCATCGGAGCGCTCCTCCTCCCGGGCGGGGAGTCGACGACGATCGCCCGACTCCTGCAGGGGACGGGGCTCTGGGAGCCGCTGCGCGAGCGGCTGCGGGGCGGTCTCCCGGTGCTCGCGACCTGCGCGGGGCTGATCCTGCTCGCCCGGCGCCTCGAGCCCGGGCGAAGCGGCCGGGATCCGCCGACCCTCGAGTTCCTCGATGTGACGGTGCGACGGAACGACTACGGCTCGCAGGTCGACTCGTTCGAGGAGCCGATCCGGGTCGACGGCCTGCCGGACCCTCCGTTCCCGGGGGTCTTCATCCGGGCGCCCCGGATCCTCGCGGTCGGTCCCGACGCCACGCCGATCGCCTGGCGGGGCGACGAGGTCGTCGGGGTGCGGGCCGGCAAGGTCTGGGGGCTCACCTTCCACCCCGAGCTGTCGGCGGACTTCCGCCTCCACGAGCGGTTCCTCGCCGGCGTCGAGGGGCGCCCCTAGGCCGCCGCGGCCGCCGGCCCGCCCGCTAGTGGAAGGTGTCGAACCGGTACGGCTCGAGCGGCAGCTCCCCCAGCGCCATCAGGAACTCGGGCGGGGTGAGGATCGGCTTCGGGTAGTTCGGCCCGTCGTCGATCGCGATCCGCGGGCACGCCGTGTTGACGTACGCGTCGAACGACCGTCCCTCGAGGTCGCGGACGTCGATGCGGTCCGCGAGCAGGATCTCCGCGGTCCACCCCCGGGCCCGCGCCCGCTCCTGGAGCGCGAGCGCCGTCGGCATGCGGTGCTGGCCGACGAACGTCGAGACGAGGATCCCCCACCGGCGCGCGCCGTGCGCGGCGGCGACCGCGAGCTGCCGCCGCCGGACGAGGCCGGCGCGGTCGATCGGCGGATCGAGCACGCCGCGGAACGGGTCGATCGACCAGACGGGCCGGTCGACGGCGAGCGCGAGGCCGATCGGATGGAACCGGCCCGAGCCGACGAACAGGAACGCCTCGACGTCGTTCCGGGTCGCCTCGGCCCCGGTGTAGTTGCACCCGAGCGCCTGCGCCGCGTAGGCGAGCCGGCGGTCCCCCTGCCCGATCCGTACCGTGTACCCGCGGGCCGCAAGGGCGGTCGTCAACGGGCCGACGAGGTCGAGATGCTGGACGGAGGCGACCAGCCCGAGGGATCGGGGGACCCCGCCCGATCGGACGGCCTCGGCGAGCGCGTCCGGGTCGCCCGCCGACGAGCGCATCTCGACGAAGAACGTGCGCCGGGGGGGAAGCGCGTTCGGGATCGGCGCGTGACCGAGGACGATCGCGAGGTCGGCCCGGGGCGCCTCGTCGACGGACGGGGCGTCGCACGCCCCGAAGCACGGCCGGGCGCCGACGTCGACCGGCACGCCGACCGCCTCGCGGATCCGGCCCGCGAGCTCGTGGGCGTCCCGCACGAGCCCGGCGGGCACCTGCAGCACGACGCGCCGCGGCCGGGCCGCCCGGACGGCCTCGAACAGCGGCGGCCCGATCTCGGGGAACGTCGGGGCGGAGGGCGGGCCCAGGGGGGCCTCGGGAGCGTCGGACGGCATCGGGCTCCGACGGCGGGCGGCGCGCTAAACCTTTGGGGCCCCGGCGCGGAGCCGGTCGGCGAGGCGGCGCACCGCCTCCTGGTTGTCCGAGAAGTGCAGGCGGCGGATCGCCTCGTCGGCCGCCACCCACTCGAACGCCTCGTGCTCGGGGCTCAGGGCCGGGGCGAACGCGCGCGGCACCCGGACGGCGTAGGCGTGGAGGCGCCAGGTCTCGCCGTTGTCGGCGACGAACGGGACGTGCCAGTCGAGCGCCTCGATCGGCACCGGATCCGTGAGGCCGGTCTCCTCGGCCAGCTCGCGGCGGAGCGCCGCCTCGAGGTCGGCGTCGGACGGCTCGACCTTGCCGCTGACCGGCACCCAGATCCGGCCGCGGGTCGGGTACCGTCGGAACAGCAGCAGCTCGAGCGGGGGCTCGGCGAAGAGGTACCCTTCGACGCACTCGCGGGCGATCGGACCGGTCGGGGAGCTCACCGGCCGCCCCGGGTGAGGATCCGCAGGATCGCCTCGGCCGGGGCGCCGTTCGTCGCGACCAGCGCCTCGATCGCCTCCTCGCGGGAGACGTTCGCCTGCTCCATGACGAGCCGGACGTCGTCCTCGGGCGGACCGGTCGGCGCGGCCGGGGCGGCGGCGATCGCCGCGCCGGTCGCGGGGGTGGGGCCGCGGGGGCGGATCTCCGGCGTGCCGACGACCTGGTAGGTGCGGACCCCCTGGACGGTCAGGATCGTCACTTCGGGCGCCCGGAAGACGTGCTCCTTCGTCGCGGTGCGGACGATCACCTCTTCGACGCCGGGGACCGCCTCCGTCGTCATCCCCATGCGCCGCATCATCATCTCCACCTGGCGGGGGTTGCGCGCGCCGCCGGGGATCATCGGAGGACCTCAGGCGTCGTCGCCGGTCGCGGCGCGGATCTTCTGCTCGAGCTCGGGGTCGTCGATCGGCGACTCCTCGGCCGCCGCGGCCCGCTGGGCCCGCCGGCGGCTCCGCTGGCGCGACGCCTCGTGGACCCGATGCGTCTGACCGGCGAGGTCCTCGAGGAGGCCGGAGACGCCGGCCATCAGGTTCCAGCCCGTGTGGGAGGCGTAGAAGATCCCGTCGCCCGTGTGGAGCCGCGCTTCGACCGTGAGGTCGTTCGTCCGGTGCGTGGCGTGCGGGGCGAAATGGAGCGACAGAAGGCTCGGTTTGCAGTAGCGGGTCATCCGGCCGAGGCCCCGCGCGACCAGCTGGTCGATCTCCGCGATCAGCGCCGGATCCCCCGCGCCGCGCAGGCCGGTGATCTCGACGTAGACGTCCTCGACCTTCGGCCGGCCGCCGACCGGCCGGCTGCGGGCGACGATCAGCCCGACGAGGTCGGACTCGGACAGGACCCGCGTCGGCCGGCTGTCCTCGACCACGAAGACGCTCGAGACGCCCTCCTCGGCCATCCGCCGCGCGGCCGAGACGACGTCCGTCCCGCTCGGCACGGTGACCGGCGGCCGGTGCATGATCGAGCCGACCTCGACGTTGAGCGCGGTGCTGACCGCGCGGGGGTCGCGCCGGCCCCCGACGGTCGGCCGCCAGAGGACCTCCGTCAGGTCCTTCACGCCGACCGCTCCGACGAGGCGGCCCTTCCGGTCGACGACCGGGAACGGGTGCTCCTCCAGGAGGCGGATCTGGTCGACGAGGTTGCGGCAGAGGTCGTTCTCGCGGACGGTGACGGTCGCCGGCCGGGAGAGCTCCTCGACGCTCGGCGGGCGGCCGCGATCGAACAGCGGGACCCGGCCGAACTCCCGGACGAGGTCGGACCGGCTGACGATCCCGAGCAGCTCGCCCTTGCGGCCCACGACGGGCGCGGCGCGTAACCCGGCGGCGAGCAGCGTCTCGGCGACCTCGGCGTACGTCGTCGACGGCGTGACGAGCGGCGCCACCACCAGGAGGTGCTCGACCTTCGTCGACAGCGCGCGGCGGACGCGGCGGGCGATCGACTCGACCGTGATCATCCCGATCAGCTGGGCGCGGCGGACGACCGGGATCTGGTGGTAGCCGCGGCTCCGCATCAGGCCGAGCGCCCGGGAGACCGGTGCGTCGAACGGCAGGGTCGCCGGGCGCTTGGTCATCAGGTCGCTCGCGGTCGGCCACGCTACAGGCATCGCGTCGCCACGAAGGCAGGGGGCTTTAGCGACTGCGGTCGTCCGGCTACGCCGGCCGGGCCATCTGGTAGCCGTTCTCGCCGTCGGAGTAGTACGCCCGGAGGAGGTCGGTCACGCTGAACCGGTACCGGGCGTAGAAGCGGATCGCCGTCGCGTTCGAGACGCGGACCTCGAGCGTGACGCGCCGGAACCCGCGCGCGCGGCACCGATCGAGGAAGGCGTCCATCAGGCGGGCGCCGACCCCCTGGGCCCGGTGCCCCCGCGCGACCGCGAACATCAGGACGCGCGCTTCGCCGACGACCTGGCTCACGCCGAGCAGGAAGCCGATCGGCACCTCGTCCGGGTCGGCGGCGACCAGGAACCCGTCCGGCCACTCGGCGCTCAGCGAGCCGTAGAGGGACGGGTCGTACCGCTCGTGGAGCGCCTCCTCCACGATCGAGGCGATGAACGGCACGTCGAGCGGGCGGAACCCCCGGAGCGTCGCCCGCGGGAGGTCGGACGGGAGCGGGGCCGTCGGCTGGCTCGGGGCGGTGTCAGCGATACATCTCACCCGCCCCGTCCGGCTCGGCCGCCCGCATCCGCGAGACCGACTCCTTCGTCTGCTGGAGCGTCTTGCGGACCTCCGCCTCGATCTGGCGCGCCTTCTCCCGGAGCGGGCGCGTGTCGAGGACGAGCAGCGGGACGAGCGGGTTCACCGTCTCGATCACCTTCGCGGCGGCGCGGGCGTCCGGGTAATCCTTGTGCGCCTGGGCGACCAGGCAGAGGACGGGGGTGGTCCGGCCGATGGCGCCGAGCAGGAGGCCGCCCGCGAGCCCGGTGACGACCCCGTTCGCGGCCTGGAAGCGGTACTTCTCGAGCAGGGGCGCGGCGGCCCGGTTCGCCATCGCGACGACGCGGGCGTCCCGCTGCGTCGACTCGTTCTCGACCGGCTGGCCCTCGATCGCGACGACGAGCTGCACGCCCTTCGACTCGGCCCAGTCGAGCAGCACCCGGCCCATCTGGTTCAGCATCGAGACCGGCGGCTGGATGTCGGCCATCACGACCACCAGCTGATCGCAGGAACGGTCGACGCCGCAGACGAGCTTGCTCGCGTAGAACCGGACGGGGGCGCTCACCACCCCCTCCTCCATCACGACCGTCGGGGGAAACTCCTCGCTGATCATGTACGCGACGAGCGACATGTCGAGGGAGTGGACGAGGTAGCTCGCCGCGACCGACCCGACCAGCCCGTGGGTCGGGAAGCCGACGACGACCATCGCGCCCTTGAGCGACTCCTCCCGGGTGTCGACGATCCGCACGCTCGGGCTCTCCACGGGGGCTCCGTCCGGCGGCTCGGATTCCGGGGGGGCTTATTCGGCCTTGGGTCGAACGTGCCCCCGGGCCCGGAGGGCACGCCCGCCGCTCGGCGGGCGGAGGGAACGATTAAGCCCCGAGGGGTATTCCCGGCGAAACGGCCGTTCGCGCCCCTAGGTCTCGAACGGCAAGAGTGTGTCGATCCAATGAAACGTCAGATGGTCGAGATGCTCGCGGAGCTGATCAAGATCCCGAGCGACCCGTTCAGCGACAAGCAGGAGGTGCTCGACTACGTCCAGTCGTTCACCGATCAGATCCGGATGCGCAACACGCTGTTCGGCGACCCGCACGCCCCGGCCCTCCTCGCCGAGTTCGGCCAGGGCGGCGTCGTCCTGTCGGGGCATCTCGACACGCCGCCGGTCGGCGACTACTGGAGCTTCTCCCAGAGCCAGCTCGCGTCGGGCCGGATGTACGGCCGCGGCGCGGCCGACATGAAGGGGACCGTCGTCGCGATGCTGGAGGCGGCGCAGGACCTGGTCGCGCGGAAGATCCCGGTCGTCCTCGCGCTCACGACCGACGAGGAGTCGTCGATGCAGGGGGCGATCGCGCTGTCGAAGACCCTGCCGCTCCGCCGGGCCAAGGCGGTCGTGGTCGGCGAGCCGACGGGGCTTCGCGTCGCCTACGCGGAGAAGGGGGTCCTCGACCTCGCGATCGAGACGCGCGGCAAGGCCGCCCACGGGGCGATGCCCCACCTCGGGGAGAACGCGATCGCGAAGATGATGCGGATCCTCCGCGGCCTCGAATCGTTCAAGGGGCGCATCGCGCACCCGGAGCTCGGCTCGGTGACGCTCAACATCGGCACGTTCAGCGGCGGGAGCCGCCTCAACGTCGTGCCGAACAAGTGCTCGAGCGAGGTCGACATCCGCTTCCCGCCGCCGTACACGCCCGACCAGCTGTACCACGAGATCGAGGAGCACCTCCGCCGGATCAAGACCCCGTTCACCCTCCGGCGGATCCTGACGATGCCGGCGGTCCAGATCGACCCCAACGCCGAGCACGTGCGGCTCCTCCGCGAGGTCGCCCAGGCGGAGCCGACGGTCCTCGTCCACGCTTCCGAGGCGGTCCACTACGCCCAGGTGAACCCGCGCGTCGTCATCTTCGGGGCCGG
>Ga0335077_10010754_pt1 | contig 11428 bp, 6 predicted proteins | sample Lox_Sample_31_FD_207151 | JGI IMG/M metagenome (GOLD analysis project Ga0335077, IMG submission 207151) | Soil microbial communities from Loxahatchee National Wildlife Refuge, Florida, United States - Lox_Sample_3.1 | ecosystem: Environmental > Terrestrial > Soil > Wetlands | place: USA: Florida...
ACTCCCAGGCCAAGGTCGTGCGTGAGATCGACGGGATCGACCGGCTGCACGCGGCGGTGGAGGCCGAAGCCCGTTGGCGCCGTGCCCAGGTTGGGACTGCGCGGCTTCTCCTTCGCCATCAACCTGCCGGCAAAACCCGCGGCAGCGGTGCCCAGCATCTCTCGTCTCGTCATGTTTCCCCCGGCTCTAGAAATTATATTTGAGCGCGAGCTGGATCTGGCGCATGCTGGCGCGCGTGGACGTGATCTGGCCGAAGTTCGAAGGCGGCGCGACGTTGGAGCTGCCGCCCCAGCTCACACTCCCCGGCGTTCCCAGCTCGACGTGGTTGGGCGCGTTGAACATCTCGGCCCGGAATTCCACCGCATGACGCTCGCCGATGCGGAAGGCTTTGATCGCGGAGAGGTCGACGTTGACCTGCTTCGGGCCGCGCAGATTGTTGCGCCCGCAGTTGCCAAAGGTGCCGGCGACCGGGTTGGAGAAGGCCGCTGCGTTGTACCAACCGTTCTGATTGGGATTGGGCAGGACAGGGTCGGCACCCGCGAGGCAGTTGAGCCGCTCGCCGCTGGGAGAGAAGACCACGCCGGCCGCATCCCATGACGAGGTCTCCGTAGGCGCCCCACTCTGGATGGTGGTAATGGTAGTCACCTGCCACCCTCCGACGACCTGATTGACCACGCCGCCGCGATTGAGGAAGTGCTGGCCCTTTCCAAAGGGGAGCGCGTAGAGCACGGATGCAACAAAACGGTGCGGGACATTGAAGGCGGAAGGACCGTAGTCGCAGGCGCGGCAGCGGGCGTTGGGCGGAACGAAGTCGTTGCCCGGACCGCGAATGGCGCTTCCGTCGTCGAGAGCTTTCGAGAAGGTGTAGCTCAGGAGACTGGTCAGGTTGGTCCCGAAGCGCTGCGTCAGTTTGGCGCCGATTCCGTTGTAGTTGCCGATGCCGTCAGCCTTGAGGAACTGAATGCCCGCCGCGCCGAACTCCGGATAGGGCATACGGGTGATTACGGACGCGGTGCCCGGGATGGGTGCCGCTGCGTTGATCAGGTTATCGAGATGGCGGCTTTGGGTGCCGTTATAACCGGCCTCGAGACTCGTGCTGTTCCCGAGCTGACGCTGGACGTTGAAGATGTACTGCAGCGTGTAAGTAGTCGGTAGGTTTTGATCCGCACCCCAGGTAAGACCGACCGGGACGGTCACCGGGAAAGACGAGGTGTTGATGAAGTTCGTATAGCCGAACGTGGGGGAACCGTAAGTGGTGGGGGTGACCTGGCCGGTGCGCCCGCCCAGCCCGCGGTTGAGATCGAAAATCGAATTCTTGCTTTCCTGCGAATAGAAGATGCCGAAACCGGTGCGCACGACCCATTTGTTCGACGGGCTCCAGGCGATGCCGAGGCGCGGGGCCCAGTTGTGGTAGTCGGTGTTGACCAGGCGGGAGCCCAGGCGGCCATCGCGGGCGACCTGCAAGGCCGGGGAGCCCGGGACGCTGGCGCCCTGGGCGGCCCAGTAAGCCTGGTAGCGGAAGTTCAGGCCGTCATAGAAATCGCCGTTGCCCGCGCGCACATAGACGGGATGCAGGCTCATGTCGGGCACGTTGGGAATGCGGGCCAGAGGCGCATTGAGCTGCACGCCGACCTCGTGCTGTGACGCGTCGATCATCGGAAGAGCGACCTCCCAGCGCAGGCCGGCCGTGATGGTGAGGTGCGGCGCAATTTTCCAGGTGTCGTCGATGTAGGCCGCCCACTCGTGATTGCGGAAGTCAGCTGAAGCGAGCGCCACGGCGATGATGCTGTTCTGCATGTAGCCCATCAGAAAATCCGCGCCGGAGTAGCCGCCCGTCTGCGCGGTGGCGCTGATCGAGTTGGTGAACTGGCCGTTGAAAAAGAATTGGCCGCGGGGAAACTCGTTGCCGACCTGCGGGAACTGGTCGTAGCGGAGGTGGCCGCCCATCCGGAGCGAGTGCTTGCCGATGACCCAGGAGAAGTTGTCCGTCCACTCGAAAACCTTGTCGTTGATCTGGAACGGACTGCTGGTAGCGTTCCCGAAGCTGGTCAGGTTGTTGCTGAGCTGAATGTTGGGGATGCCCCACGAATTCGGGTCGGTCACCTTGACGGGGATTCCCATCTGGGCGTTGACGTCGGTGACGCCGGCTAACTGCTGCGTAATATTGTTGAACAGTGAGTTATATCCGAAGCGCGCTTCATTCACTTTGGCGGGCGACAGGATCCGGACATTGGAGAGTGCCCACTGGCTGGCGCGGGTATCAGTCGTGGTGCCGTCTATGGTGAGCCCCGGACTCAGGGTAGATTCGTCGGTCCAACTGTACCGGCCGAACCATTGCGAGTTGGAGCGCTCGTTGAAGTCGATGCGTTCGGTTACCTGGTTCTTGTCGACCGGGGTCTTCGTCTGGTACTGGTAATTGCGCAGAGGCAGGCCGGGGGCCGGCGGCTGGTTGGGAAGCGGGTAATAGCTGTTGATCAGAAGCAGCGAGTTCTTGTCGAACCGGTTGGCGGGGATCTGGTTTCCGGGGAACGGAGTGGAAGTGATGTTCGGGAATGTGCCGCTGCGCGTGAGCGCATCCTGTAGCGGCGTGGGGACGGCGGAAAAGTCGCCGTTGCGCATGGCGGCCGTCAAGGTGGTGGCAAACGACGTCGTAGTGGTGCGCGACTTGAATCCCTCGAAATTCGACATGAAGAAGAGGCGGTTTCTGCCGTTGAACAACTTGGGGATCTGAATCGGTCCGCTCAGAGTAAACCCATATTGATTCTGACGGTAGGGCGTGCTGGCCGGGGACGGATTGGTGGCGCTGCGCGTGGCCGAGCTGAAGTCGTAAGACCGGGCGTCGAGATCGTTGTTGCGCAGGAACTCGAACGCGCTGCCATGGTACACGTTGGTGCCGGGTTTGGTGGAGACGTTGACCTGCCCGGCCTCACGGCCGAACTCGGCGGGATAGATCCCAGATTGCACCTTGAACTCCTGGAGCGCCTCGACGGACGGCAGCAGGATGTAGGTATTGAAGTCGACGTCCGTGTTGGTGATGCCGTCGAGGGTGTAATTGGCCCAGGTGGCCCTCGCACCCGAGAGCGACATGGTTAACGTGGACCGCGTGCCTCCCAGGCGGCTGCTCGCCTGCTGGGCCGGTGTGAATCCGAAGCTCACGTTGGGGCTCAACGCCACCAGGCTGAAGAAACTGCGGCCGTTCAAAGGAAGATCGACGATGCGCCTCTCTTCAATCACAGTGCCCACGGTGGCGTTCTCCGTGTTGAGCATCTCGACTCCGGCGCTGACTTCCACCGTCTGGTTGGCAGATCCCACGGTCAGCGTGAAGTCCACGCGCGCTGTCTGCTGTACCTGCAATTCCAGGTTGGCGACACCGGTGGCGAAGCCCGCCGCCGTCACTCTGACCTGATAGGGTCCAGGTGTCAGGTCGGGAAAGCTGTACACGCCCGATGCGTTAGTTAATGTCGAGCGCGCAACACCGGTAGCCGTGTTCGTGGCACTCACTGCCGCATTGGGCGCCACTGCGCCGCTCTGATCCTTGACTTCACCCGTGATCTCTCCGCTGGTCTGGGCGAATGCCATCCCAAGCGGCAGACAGAACACCCCGATGAACCGAATGAAATTCCGCATATCCCCTCCAGCAGGCGCGGAATCGGCTCGCCATGGCCCAGGCGAACCACGTGGCGCCTGATTGGGGAGAGTATACACCCGGGTGGCGCCGGGCGTGAGATAACATGAGCGAGATAGAGGAGGTTCATGTGAACCGCAGGTCGTTCGTCCGCTCCGTTGCGGCCGGGTCCGGGTTGGGACTGGCTGCCCTGCCCCGCGCCCAAGCCGCGATTCCGAAGATGAAGATCACGCGCGTGCGCGCCTACTCGCCGCCGACTCTGAATCCGCTGTTCAACCAGAGCGACATGGTTGTGACCGTGGAGACCGATGGCGGCATCACCGGCATCGGCGAAGGCGGCTCGAAGGACACCATCGAGCAGTGCGCGGGACGGCTGATCGGGCAGGACCCGCGCTACATCGAGCACCTGTGGCAGGACATGTCGCGGTCGTTCTTCTACCCGCCGGGGCGCGAGAAGGTTCATGCGCTGGGCGCGCTCGACCTGGCGCTCTGGGACATCAAGGGGAAGGCGCTGGGCCTGCCGGTGCACGCCATCCTGGGCGGAATGGTGCGCAATTACTGCGAGTGCTACAACACCGCGGGCACGATCCCCGGCATCCGGCCGGGCATGGGGATCAAGGAGCGGGCGCAGTTGACGGTCGCGGCGGGGTATCGCGCTTTCCGCATGGGCGCTGCCGACACCCGCGGCACCAGCACCTTCAATACGCGGGAGCGCCTCAACCAGCTCTACGAAGACTGCGCAGCGGCCCGTGAAGGCGTAGGCAAGAACGGCGATTTCTGCATCGACTTCCATCAGCGCTTCGACCTGGCCGAAGCCATCCGCGGCTGCGACCTGATCAAGGACCTGGCGCCGTTCTTCGTCGAAGATCCCGTGCGCGCGGAGGCGTTCGCGGAGGACCTTCCGATTCTGCGGCGGACGGTGCGCGTGCCGATCGCGGCGGGCGAGGAGTGGGGCAACCGCTGGGACTTCAACAAGCTCGTGGAAGCGCACGATATCGACTTCGTGCGCGCGACGCTCCCGAATGTCGGCGGAATCACCGAAATGTGCAAGGCGGCCGCGATCTGCGAGACGCACTTCGTGGGGATCGTGCCGCACTTCACCGGGCCGATCGCCACCGCGGCGCTGGTGAACTGCCTGGGTACGTTCTCCGGGCCGGTGCTGATGGAGTACAACTTCCAGGGACGCACCCTGCCCCACCTGCCGGTGTGCCTGGATTTCAAGGAAGGCAAGCTCTACGCCAATGACCGGCCCGGCCTGGGCGTGGAACTCGATATGACGAAGCTCAAGCAGGTGGCGGAGGTGACCCAGCCGATCACGAACCGGCAGTTGTACTACCGTCCGGACGGGTCGATTACCAACTGGTAGCAGACGTGGCGCGGGCCGTCGCTATTGCCGGCCGCTCAGGGCTCGATGGTCAAGAAGCGCGGACGACGGAAACCGATCGTCCGCGCCACGGAGTCAGTTAGAACACCAGCCTCAAAGAGAGCGCGATGCGCCGACCCGCGCGGGATCCGTTGATCTGCCCAAACGTCGGGCTGGTTTGAACGCCCGTCGTCGGGTTGAACTGCGTTCCGCTATCCACGCCGGAGAACTGAGTGTGGTTAAAGGTATTGCAGGTCTCGGCGCGGAACTGCACGTACCGGGTCTCCTTCATCAACGGGAAGCGTTTGGAGATGGAGAAGTCCCAGTTGTTGGTTCCGGGACCGCGGCAGACGTTCGCTCCCGCATTGCCGAAATTGGCCATCGTCACGTTGGGATTGCCCCAGGTTCCGATCACCGGTGCCGCGACCGCGGCCGTGTTGAACCATTGATTGGCTGACTTGGGGCCGTTGCAGGGGCCGACAATGTTCACGCGCGCACCCTCAGTGGAACCGGTGACTTCCTGCGAAGTCGTCCAGCCGAGGCCGGGAGTGAACACGCCGCCACTGATGAACGAGGTCACGCCGCTGATCTGCCAGTTGTCGAAGGTGAACTTGGCAACCTTGTTGTTGTTCATCTTGGTCCCGAGCTTAGGCAGGTCGTAAAAGTAGTTGGCGACGAACGAATCGGCGCGATCGAAGGCCAGCCGTCCGTAGTTGCGGAAACGCGCGGGGAAATACGGGCTGACCGTTGAAGTATCGCCATCGGCCACGCCCAACGTCTTGGAGTGTACATAGGACACGCCCACCATCAGACCGTGGCCGAAACGGCGCTGCATCCCCATCTGAAGCGCATTGTAGTTGGAGTTGTAGCCGTTGCTTACGGTCGTGATGTCGTTCCATCCGAAGTAGGGTTTGAGGAACGGATCGGAAAGCGGCTTGCCGGGTTGCGAGGGATCCTCATATGCCTTGTTGAAGCGCGCGCCGATGGGGATTGGATTGATGTTCTTGGCGCCCAGAAGGTGATACGAACCGCTTCCCACATAGGAGACGTCCAGGGCCCAGTTCCTGATCTGTTGCTGGATGCCGATGCTCCAGTTCAAGGTGGTTCCGGGGCTGTTATAGCCCAGCAGGTTGTTGATGCTGGAAGGCCCGACCAGGCCACCGCTGCTGGCGAAAGTACCCAAATCACCAAAGTACAAGGTAGGCGAGAAAGCCACCGGCGGATTGCCGTTGGTGTTCATGGTGGGGTTGCCCTGCAGGCGATCCTGGAACATGCCGAATCCACCGCGCACGGCGGTCTTGCCATTGCCGAAGACGTCCCAGGCAAAGCCAAGACGCGGGCCGTAATACAGGGCGCCGGTAGTATACAGGCCGGCCGGATAGCCATTGACGCCACCGATGGCTGCGCCGTTGGCTACGTTGCCGCTGTTGGGGATAAACAGGCCGATGTACGGATTGGGGTACAGCGTGCCGGTTCGCGGATCCATAGCCACGCGTTTGCCCGTGGGATCGAGCGTGGGCACATAGAGCAGCGGTGCGGCTGAGCGGCTATAGAGCTGCGGGTTGAAAGCCGCGATCGTCTTATTGGCATCCGTCTGTGGGGGCATGTGATAGAAGCGCAGGCCGAGGTCGAGGGTCAGGCGTTTGGTGACACGCCAGTTGTCCTGGACATAGAACTCGGTATTCATGAAGGTCCAGTCGCCGTTCACGCGCGCCGTGGCTTCCGAATAGGTATTGATCACGCCGATCAGGGCGTTGGCAAAGGAATCGCCGGTGTCGATGGGGTTGTTGGTGTTCGTGCTGAAGTTGAACGTTCCGCGCCAGTTGCCGCCGCCAACCTGGTACTTCCGGGTGTGTTCGATGTACACGCCTGCTTTGAGGTTGTGCGTCCCGTGCACCTTCGAAACGTTATCTACGAAGCTGTAAATATCGTTGAAGTTCTCGTAGGGAATGTTGCCGAAGCTGGCGTTCACGGTGTTGGCGGGCTGGCCGCCGAACGCGATGTTCGGCATGTAGTTCACCTTATCGATATAACTGACGCCGGTGCCGGTATCCTGATACCACTGCGCCGGATTTCCTACCTTGGCGCGATCTACTGCCGAGGCATCCTGCGGGTAGAAGTAGAGATTGTTGTGGCTCTTGCCAAAGGTGAACTCGTTCATGAACGTGGGCGTAAAGGCTTTGGTCAAGTGGAACACCATTCCCTTGCCGGGCTGTCCGAAGGTTGTCGGAGTCAGCGCGTAGTTGAGGTTTCCATTGACCCACAGGCCATACATTGCCTGCTGCTCGTCCTTGTCCTGGACGTAACGCCCGTAGAACTGGAGGGTGGGAGTGATGTTGTAGTCGATGCGGATCAGATCCTCACGTTTGGGATAAGCGCCCGAGTAGGTGCTCTTGTAGTTGCGGGAGTTGACCTGTGTAGGGTCGGGGTCGACGTAGTTCGGCGTCGGGAAGAACTTCAACATTGCCAGGCCGAGCGAGTTGAAGCGGTTGGTGGGAATCTGGTTCCCCGGGAACGGCTGCCCGGTCAGGGGATCCTTGACTACGATCAGCGCGCCGGCGGAGGTCAGGCTCTTTGAGAAATCGCCGGCCTTTTCCAGGGCGGTGGGCATCGTGGCGAAACGCGTCCCGTAGTCCACGCGCTGTCCGACGTACTCCTGGCTCCAGAAGAAGAAAAGCTTGTCCTTGTTCCGGTTGAAGGTCTTGGGGATATACACCGGTCCGCCGATGCTGTATCCGGTGATGCGATAGCGGTAGGGAGCCTTGGCCGTCTTGGTCCGGTTGTTGTACCAACTGTTGGCGTTCAGGCTCTCATGGCGGTAGGTGTCGTAAGCGGTGGCGTGGAACTCATGGCTCCCACCTTTGGTGATGACTGTGATGACGCCAGCGCCGTTACGTCCGAATTCCGCCTGGTAGTTACTGGTCATGACTTTCACTTCGGCGATGGCGTCCATGTTGGGTTCGAAATGGACAGTGTTGTTGGATCCGGTATCGAGGTCCGTGATACCGTCGACGGTGTAGTTTTTGGCATTCTCGCGGCCGCCGTTGATGAACGTGCCGCGAAGCGAGTCCGGTGAACTGGTTTCGCGGTTCTGTCCGAAATTGTCGACGACGCCCGGAAGGGTCAGCAACAGGGCGAACATATCGCGCCCTTTGACCGGGACGTTTTTGAGCTGGAGTTCGTTGATGGTGCCGGATTTCTCGGCGGTTGCAAGTTGAATCTGCGAGACCTCGCCGGTGACCTGCACGGACTCGGTGATGGCACCGATTTCCAGGTTCAAACGGCCGAGCGTTCTTGTTTCGCCGGCGCCGACGACAATGTCCCGGATTTCGAGCGACTTAAAGCCCGCCGCCTTGATGGAAAGCGTGTAGTTGCCGGGCTGCACGATGTTAAAGATGCAGGCGCCCTGCGTGTCGGACTTGACGGTGGCGACAGTGCTGGTCGCCTGGTTGGCGAAGACGCAGTCCGCCCCGACAACTGCCGCGTCGGACTGATCCACGAGTACAGCTCGCGCCGAGCTGGAAACGTTTTGAGCAAATACGCTGGATGCCGCACATAACAGGAGGGCGGCAACTAGGGAAATCTGTTTCATAGACCTCCTTTAGCTGTTGGCACGTACCAGGAGGCTGGCACCTCTATCACCTAATCACCCCTGGTTATCTGGAATATACGGCGAAGCGTGCCCGATGACAAGGGGGTGAATTTCACCCTCCGATCAGGTGGCGGTCGCACTCGGCGATTTCGGACTGAGCCTGTTTGAGACGGCGCGCAGTCTCGGGGGTTTGCGGCCGCCAGTTCTTCCAGCGCATCACGTTCTTCTGAAACATCTGCCGCGCCCAGCCGTAACGGCCGTTGGAGGCGAGCATGCGGCCGTAGAGATCGTCCAGGTCCGATGCCGCCTCCATCGCGGCCAGCGTGGGATGCGGCGCTGCCAGCACCTTGTTCATGAGGGGCTGGGCGCCGGTGATGATCTTCGCGGCATCATCCGCCCGGCCGCGTTTGAGGAGATCGGCGGCATTGCGCGCCATGGCGGCGAGTTGATCCACCGCGGGAGCATACCAGGATTCGGCCGCGGGGTCGGGCTTGGGCTGCGGGGGAGCAGACGAGCAATCCACAAGAACCAGGAACAAGAGATAGGTGATACGATTCATATCCCGGTTGCGCCGGCCATGAGACGAAAGAGCATCGCTCCTTACCGTATCATTTCGAAGCCGGGCGAAGGTACCCGGATGATCGGCCGCAGACAGTTTGTCGGCGCGGCGCTGGCGGCGACTGGCGGAATGAAGCGTGCGGATCGCAAGCCGAATCTGCTGTTCCTTCTGGCCGACGATCAGCGCTGGGACACGCTCGGCTGCATGGGCAACCGCATCATCCGGACGCCCAACGTGGACCACCTGGCGCGCGACGGCGTGGTCTTCGAAAACAACTTCGTGACCACCGCAATCTGCATGACCAGCCGGGCCAGCTATTTCACCGGCCTGCTGGAGCGCAGCCACGGGATCAGCAGCTTTTCGAAGCCCCTGACCGCGGACCAATTGGCGCTGACGTATCCGGCGCTGCTTCGGCGCGCGGGGTACCGAACCGGGTTCATCGGGAAATACGGTGTGGGCGACAAATTGCCGGAGAGCGCGTTCGACTATTTCGAGGCTTTTCCTGGCCAGGGCAAGTACTTTCCGGGCGACGGGAAGGAGCACCTGACGCGAATCCAGGAACGGCAGTGCCTGGAATTTCTCCGCGGCTGCTCCAAGGATCAGCCGTTCGCGCTTTCGGTCAGTTTCAAGGCGCCGCACGTGCAGGACGAAGATCCGCGGCAATTCCTCTACGATCCGGCGGACGTAGCAATGTACCGCGACGTGAAGATTCCCGTGCCCGAGACCGCAGACGACCGGTATTACCGTGCTCTGCCTGAGTTCCTGCACGAGTCCGAAGGCCGCGTGCGTTGGCGGCTTCAGTTCGCCGATCCGGAGATGTACCAACGCAGCGTGAAGGGCTACTACCGCCTGATTACGGGAGTGGACCGCGTGGTGGGCACACTCACAGACGTGCTGGCGCGGCGCGGAGAGCTTGACAAGACGGTGATCATCTACACCGGCGACAACGGGTACTTTCTGGGCGAGCACGGGCTGTCACACAAGTGGTACATGTACGAAGAATCTATCCGCACGCCGCTAGTGATCCGGGATCCGCGGCTGGCCCGAGCGATGCGGGGGCGTCGGGTACGAGAAATGGCGTTGAACATCGACATCGCAGCAACCCTGTTGTCGGCCGCCGGAATCACGCCACCGCCGGGGATGCAGGGCCGCGACCTCGCATCGCTCATGCGCGGCGAGTCCTCCGGATGGCGGCGCGAGTGGTTCTACTCGCATCTGTTCGAGCACCCCAAGATCCCGCAGAGCGAAGGTGTTCGCGATGAACGGTTCAGCTACATCCGCTGGATCGGACAGAAGCCGGTATATGAGGAGCTGTTCGATCACGTGGCGGACCCGCACAACATCCGGAACCTGGCGGCGAATCCGAATCATCGCGGCACGCTCGAGAGGTTGCGCGGGAGATGGTCGGCGTGGCGGGAGCACCTTGCCAGATGGCGGCCGGACGAGCGCTGGGAAGATCCTGGATGAGCGGCGCCGCAGAGGCCGAGGACACCTGCCGGCGCGCCACCTAGAGTCTAGGCGCTTACGATGCCGACCTTCAACTGAGGCCACACCCAGTTGTAGGACGGGTCGCATTCACAGTCGGCCTCGAAGCCGCCGTCTCCGCCGGCCGGGTTAAACGTCCGGCTGTCCACGAACGGGTCGAAGCCGTACGCACCTTCCCGAATATGTGCCGGGCACGGAAAGATCGCCGTCCTGGTGATGCTATTGTCGAGCGGGCCGGTGTACAAGTGCTCGTACGGGTTGACCGTGCCGGCGGGATCGGACCAATCGGGGGACGCCGTGCGAAGAGGCGCCGCAGCCGATGGTCCGCAACTTCCGCCGCTGAGGACGACCGATCGCAAATAGTCGACCGAAGCCTGGTACGAGACCCGGAACTCGATGCCGGTATTGGCTAGACTGCGCACGACAGGGCAGACCAGGTGGAGTGGGGTCCAAAGCAACGTTCCCACGACGCGCCAGGCGAAGGCAGTGAATCGCCCGACGGGATCGGTCCCGGCAGAAGCGTTATCCACGCGGAAGGAGAGGGGTGGCGTGGCAGCACCGACGAGGTTGTGGACGAGAGTGCGTGTCGATGGTGTAGAGTCCATCCTGGCCAGTGGGCCAATTGAGGAGCAGGCCGGCGGGCAGCGATTAGCTATCGTGGATATCCCTTAGATCCGTAGGGCTAGGCTTCACTCCGCGCGCAGCATCTCCAGAAACGCTTTGGCAGCGCGGTTGAACTTCTTGCGCCGGCGGTGGATGATGCCGACCGGCCGCGCCAGGTCGGGGGCGTGCAGCTTCACGGCG